>Ga0081538_10000496_pt1 | contig 43978 bp, 38 predicted proteins | sample TabmetS5T2R1_FD_71022 | JGI IMG/M metagenome (GOLD analysis project Ga0081538, IMG submission 71022) | Tabebuia heterophylla rhizosphere microbial communities from the University of Puerto Rico - S5T2R1 | ecosystem: Host-associated > Plants > Roots > Rhizosphere ... | reverse complement strand
TGCCCCAGAGGAGCGGGTTCAGATAGACCTCGTACTCGTCGATCAGGCCCTTCTCGGCGAGGGCGTACGCGAACTCGCCGCTCCCGTGCATGAAGAGGTCGCCGTCGACTTCGTCCTTCAGCTTCGGGATCGAGTCCTCGAGGTCCCCCTCGAGCAGGGTCGCGTTCCACTCGAGATCGCCGGACAAGGTTTTTGACCCGACGTACTTCGGCATCGGGTTGACCATGTCCGCCCATTTGCCCGACTGGCTCGGCCAATATCCCGCCAGCCCCTCGTAGGTCTTGCGGCCCAGCACCAGCCCGCTGGAACTCGCCTGGCGCTCGAACGAGTAGTCGCCGTGGTCTGCGTCCGCCTGTACCCACTCGCCGACGGGATCGATGACGCCGTCGACAGTGGCCTGCGTTGTCGCTATCAGCTTTCCCATTCGATTCTCCTTCGGTCTCGGGAGCTCCTGTGAGCCCTCTCTACCCATGCCCGGCGGCGACACGGCGTCCCGGCCCCGGGTACGCCCTAGCTAGGGATCCACATCACAGGAGGTTCGTCATGCATGTACGCGCCAGCGGCCGGCGTCCAACGCTTCGCCGCGCCATCCTGCTGCTGTGTCTGCTGTTCGCCGCCGCAAGCGCCGGGCTCGGCCTCGGCGGATCCGGGGACCGCTCCGGAGAGGCCCGCGCGGACAGCTCCGACACAGCACGCGACGTCGTCTTCGCCATACACGGAGGTGCCGGCGGGCTCACGCGGGAGAGCTTGCCGCCCGAGCTCGAGGAGCAGTATCGCGCCGCACTGCGGCAGGCACTCGAGGCCGGCTACGCGGTCATCCAGCGCGGTGACGAGGCCACCGACGCCGTCAAGGCGGCCGTCGTCACGATGGAGGACAACCCGCTGTTCAACGCGGGCAAGGGGGCGGTGTTCACAACCGACGCGAAGCACGAGCTTGACGCGTCGATCATGGACGGCGACACGCTCGACACCGGCGCGGTCACAGGCGTCGAGCACATCAAGAACCCAATCCAGCTCGCAGACACCGTACGCACGGACTCCAGACACATGCTCTTCGCCGGGTATGGCGCCGAGCTGTTCGCGATGAACCGCGGCTTCAAGCTCGTCACCCAGGACTACTTCTTCACCGACAACCGCTGGCGATCGCTCCTCGCGGCCAAGGCCGGAAGGTCAGAGTTCAACTTCGGGCTCGGCACGGTCGGCGCAGTGGCCCTGGATGGAGAGAGCGACTTGGCGGCCGGCACATCGACCGGGGGTCTGACGAACAAGCCCACCGGCAGGATCGGCGACTCGCCGGTGATCGGCGCAGGCACCTACGCGAACAACGACACGGTCGCGGTGTCTGCAACAGGCACCGGCGAGTTCTTCATCAGGCAGGTCGTGGCCCACGACATCTCCGCTCTCATCGACTACGCGGGCATGTCCGTGCGCAGGGCGGCCGAGACTGCCATCGACAAAGTGGGCGATCTGGGAGGCGACGGCGGGGTGATAGCGCTCGGCCGGCGCGGTCAGCTCGCCATGCCCTTCAACACCACCAGCATGTTCCGGGGCTGGGTGACCAGGGACGGCCAGTTCGTCGTAAAGATCTTCGGCGACGAGTAGGCGCGGCTGGGCGTCGTCGAGCGGACGAACGCGCGGGGGCGGGGTACATCTCGCCCCCGCGAGGGCTCCCTGGACGACCTGCTCGACGACCGGGTATGACGGGCACATGAGGCTCGACCTGATCGGAGTGCCGTACACGTCGATGGCGAAGCCCGGTGGGATCGCGGACGCGATTCGGGTTCTGCGGGACGCCGGTCTAGCCGAGCGCCTCGCCGCCGCAGGCGACGTGCGCGACGCGGGCGACCTGGAGCCGATCGCGGGGGACGCCGTGCGCGGGCCGTCGGGGCTGTTGAAGGAGCGTGCGCTGGCGGGGCTGGTCGACGCCGCGCACGAGGCGGCCGGCCGCAGCCTCGACCAGGGCCGCCGGCCCCTGCTGGTCGGCGCGGACTGCCCGGTCCTCCTCGGCCCGCTGGCCGCCGGGCGGGATCGGCACGGCCAGATCGGGCTGCTGATGGTCGACGGTCACGAGGACGCCTGGCCGCCGCGGCAGTCCAAGACCGGCGAGGCGTCGGACAGCGAGCTGGCGATCGCTCTGGGAATCGTCGAGGGCCTCCCGGAGCCGCTCGCGCAGCTCACGCCGGTGCTCGACCGCCGCGCCGTGGCCATGCTCGGGCCGCGCGACCGCGAAGAGCTCGCCGAGGCGAACGTCGAGTCCCTGCGGGAAAGCGTCGCGCTGTTTCGCGACGACGAGGCGGTGCGGGCGAATGGGCCGTCGGCTTCGGCGGGCGACGCGATCAACGCCCTGGGCCCGTCGTTCTGGCTCCATGTCGACCTCGACGTCCTCCGCACCGAGGACTTCCCGGCCGCCGACTACCTCCAACCGGGCGGGCTCAGCTGGGGCGAGCTTGCCGAGATCGCCGAGGCGGCGCTGACCGACCCTCGCTGCCTCGGCTGCAGCGTGGTGATCTATAACCCCGACTTGGACCCGGACCGGACCTGCGCGGAACGCATCGTGCGGTTCCTGGCCGAGCTCGTGATGACCACCTGACGCAGCGTTTTCAGGCGGGCACGGGCGCGGCTTCCTTGGTGGGGGTGCCGAGAGTGTCGGCGGGCGCGTTCTGTCGTCTCGAGCGGGCGAGGAAGGGCAGCGCGAGGGCCGAGATGCCGGCTGACATCAGGTAGGACGGCGCGTATCCCCACGCGTCGGCGGCGCGACCGAGCAGCGGCTGCGTCCATACCCCGCCGCTCGAGGTCATCAGCGAGTCGAAGGACAGAATCGTCGCCCGCTGCCGCGACGGGATGAGGCCGTTGATGTAGGCCTGCCGAATCGGTCTCGTGGCGGCGAACAGGAGCCCCCATACCGCGGTCAGCCCGATCACCGCCCAGAAGCTCTCGACAACTCCGATCAGACCGAGCGTGACCACGCTCAGTCCCGCGGTGGCGATCAGCGCCGACGTGCGGCGGTGAAAGAGCCGGCGGATCGAGGGCGCGGCCACACCGCCGAGGATCTGCGCGCCGGCGACGATCGCGGCCACCAGACCGGCGATCTGGTAGGCCTGCGGGTCGCCGTAGAGCTCGAGCAGGTAGGGCTGCAGGGCGTAGAAGGCGTAGATGCCGACGCCGCCGGTGAAGAGGGCCTCGACCATCAGCCACTTGACCGCGGGCACGCGCCAGCCGTACTCGATCGAGGTGGTTGCGACAGTTCGCATCTCGGCCAGCGGGCGACCGCCCTTCTCGGGGTTGAATCCGATGTCGTGCATGAGCCTGAACGCCACTACGAACATCACGCCCAAAATCACGCCGCGAAGCACGAACGGCACGCCAAGACTGGCCTGCTGGGCGATGAACCCGCCCGCGACCGAGCCGCCGAGCATTGCCGCTCCCGTGACCATCTGGCCGCGCCCGAACACCGTCTCCATGTCGCCGTCGTAGCCGGTGGCGGCAAGCGCGTCGACCAGCCACGCCTCGACCGCGCCGGAGAAGAAGGTGAATCCGAGGCCGAGCAGCAGGGACACGATCGCCCACTGCCAAAACGGCGCCTCGACCTGCCAGAGCATCACGTAGAGCAACGTCGACGCCGTCAGCGTCAACGTGCCGAGCAGGTATGACGCACGGCGTCCGATGGTGTCGGCGACGATCCCGGTCGGCACCTCGAAGAGCACCATCCCGGCCGTGAAGAACGCGTTTGCCGCGAACGCCTCCAGGTTGGACAGCCCCGCATCGAGAAGGAAGATCGTGTTGATCCCCCAAATGAAGGACGCCGCCAGCGTGTTCCCGAGCAGAAGCAGAAGGTAGGTGCGCTCGATGGAGCGGGGCGTCGGCATATTCGGGTTCGATTGTTCGATATATGTCGAACCTTATCAGCCGGACGGCCGCCCTCAGCGGACGGCCCCCGTTAGCGGACGGCCGTCCGCTAATCCGTTGTGGTCTGCCGGCTCGTGTCCGAGCCGGTGGAGAACGTCTGGCCGGTTTCGAGCAGCGTCTTGAGCTCTGAGAGGACGTGCGGCCAGCCTCCGCCGATCAGCTCGACGACAGTGCTGCCGGGCTCGAAGCCGTCGTGGACCACGGTCAGCTTGCACAGCTCGTCGAGCGGCTCGATCTCGAACGTGACCTTCGATCGGGGTTCGCCGGCCAGCTTGGCGATCAGCTCGTCACTGAGCTCGTCGTGAACTTCGGCGAGCTCGGGTGTGAAGTTGTGCCAGGTGTAGGAGAGCCGGCGATAGGGCTCGGATTCGAGCACGACCTGCTCGGGGTCGGCGATCGTGACCCCTTCGTGGTGCCAAGTCATGGTCGAGCCGACCTCCCAGTCGGTATCGAACGTCGTCCTCCAGTAGCGCTCCGTGAAGGCCGGCTCGGTCAGTGCCTGCCAGAGGCGTTCGGGAGTCGTCTTGATGTAGGTGGTGTAGGCGAACGAGGGCTTCTGCATGGGGGTGTCCTCCAGTGCACGTTTCAGGTCTGCCAGGGCAAGGACCCGCTCCTGGTCGTAGCGGTTGATCCAGCGCTCGGACAGTTCGTTGATGGGCGCCGCGTTGAGGTAGTGGAGCTTCTCCCGGCCGCGCCGGACCGTGGTCACGAGGTTGGCCGCCTCGAGCACCGCCAGGTGCTTGCTGACCGACTGGCGCGCCATCTCGAGCCCCGTGCCGAGCTCGCGAAGCGTCTGCCCGTTGCGGTCGTTCAGCCTGTCCAGCAGGAGGCGCCGACTCGGGTCCGCCAAGGCCTTGAACACCTCGTCGAACTCGCGCCGTTCGGGATATGCAGCCATATGGCTGCATATGGTACGCAGCCAAACGGCTGCCTGTCAAGCCCGTCTGACCGGCCTGACCTGCAGGAGGTTCTCGGAGGGGGCACGTCCCACCTCCGGGATGTGCTCGAGAACCACGGCGTAGGCCACGCGCGAGCCGGATCCGATGGCGTTCGCCACCGAGCGCGAGTGCTCGGTGGCCGCGTCGCCCGCGGCGTAAACGCCCGGCACGCCCGTTCGCCCGTCGCCGTCGGCAACGATCGTGCCGCCGGGAGTAAGGCGGCAGCCCAGTGCGGCGGCCAGGCCGTTGGGCTGGCCGCGGTGCGTGTGAACGAACAGCGCGTCGCGCCGCTCGGCCGGACCGCCGGCGAACTCGATGCGCTCCATGAGGCCCTCGCGGCCGACCAGCGCGCGGATCGGCTCCTCCCGCAACCGCACCCCGGCCTCGGCAAGCGCCGCGCGCTCTCCGTCCAGGCGCGCCGGCCCGTCGGTGCACAGCACCACGTCATGGCTCCAGCCGGCCACCAGCAGCGCTGAGCGCGCCGCCTCAGGGCCGTTGCCGTGGACGGCCAACGGGCGGTCGCGCACCTCCCAGCCGTCGCAGAACGGGCAATGGAAAACAGACCGCCCCCACAGCGCCTCGACGCCAGGCAGGGGCGGGGGGTCGTACCGCAGCCCGTGCGCCAACACGAGCGCCCGCGTGCGCACAATCGTTCCGCCGTCGAGTGTCACGGACAGTCCCTCGGCCACGGGCTCGGCGTGAAGCACCTCAACACTGCGCAGCGAGATCGTCGGGTGGTCTGCGAGCTGCTCTCGGCCGGCCCGTCGCAGCTCGGCGGGGGAGACGCCGCCCGTGGCCAAGAGCCCGCCCACCGCGTTCGATACTGCGTTCGCCGGGCGGTCAGTGTCGAGCAGCAGGACGCGCCGGCGCGCCCGGCCGAGTACCAGCGCGGCACTGAGGCCGGCCGGCCCGCCGCCGACGATCACCGCGTCGAGTGCGGGCGGGCGGGGCGCCGCCCGCCCGTTGTGCGAGGCTCCCCGCCGGTGCGATTGCAGGGCTCGGGTGCGCCGGCGCGGCGCTGCCTCGGGGCAGTGCTCCCGAGCGACGGGCGCGTGCCGGGTCGAGGTGCCGTGGCCCCGAGTCGTCATTCGCTGGAGGCCTCCACCGGCGGACGCCGGCGTCCTCGTCGAACACGTGACGCGACCCAGGCGCGCGCCAGCAGCAGTGCCGTGCCGGCGCCCGCCGCGGTCGGGATCAGCTCCTCGACCGGCATGCTCCCGACATGGGCGATCACGGTCATGCGGCGTCACCCGCCGAGCGCCGCGCGTGCTCCTTGTTCGCGGCGACCTTCTCGTCGAGGCGTCCTTCCCAGGGGTCGGTCTGCGACTCGTACTCGTCGTGCCGCCTCCACCACTCGTACGCCCGGCTCTGCGGGTAGCCCGCCGGCGAGTCCTCCCAGTCCTCCTGGCGCCCGAGCGCACTGAGGTCGAGGTAGCTCCAGGTGCTGCCGAGCGCCTCGTCGCCGCGGTTGTTGACGAAGTAGGTGCGGAAGATGCGGTCGCCCTCGCGGATGAAGGCGTTCGTGCCGTGCCACTCGTCCACGCCGAAGTCGACGTCGAAGCTGTCGGTGATCGTGTACCAGGGCACCTGCCATCCCATCCGCGCCTTCAAGCGCTGGATGTCGGGCTGTGGCGCACGTGACGCGTACGCGAGCGTGATGTCGCGGTCGTTCAGATGCGCGGGGTGGGCGTCCTGGTCGGCCATCAGCGAGCAGCCGACGCAGCCAACGTCCGGCCAGCCCGACACGCCGGGCTCGAAGAAGAAGCGGTAGACGATCAGCTGGCGGCGCCCCTCGAACAGATCGAGCAGGCTCGCCGCGCCGTCGGGGCCGTCGAAGCGGTAGTCCGTCTCCACCGCCATGCGCGGCATCCGCCGGCGCTCGGCCGCGAGTGCATCGCGCGCGCGGGTCAGCTCCTTCTCCTTCACCAGCAGCTCCCGGCGCGCGGCCTCCCACTCCCGGGGCGACACGGTCGGAGGCGTGTTCATCGCGAGATGATCAGCCATTGGTTCTTCTCCTTGTCGTTGTCAGTCCACGCGGCCGGTCGCCGGAGCCGGCTCCAGCCGCTCCTGCGATGCCTGCCGCGGGCGGCCCAAGAGCGCGAGCGCCAGCGCCACGCCGATCGCGGCGAGGACGCCGCAGGCCACGAACGCGGACTGGAAGCCCTCGGTCAGCGCGACGAGTGGATTCGCGCCTTCGTTCGCCGCGAGGAAGTCCTCGGAGCGCGAGACGGCAACGGTCGAGACGATCGCCACGCCGAGCGCGCCGCCGAGCTGGAACGCCGTGTTGCTGAGGCCCGAGGCGACCCCGGACTCGCGCTCGGCGACGCCCGCGAGGGCGGCGATCGTGGCGGTGGCAAAGGCGGGACCGATGCCGGCGCCGAAGACGAGCAGGCCGATGAAGATGTCGCCGAAGTAGCTGCCGCCTACCGATACCTGCGTCAGCAGGAGCGACCCCGCGGCAAGGAGCGCCATGCCGGTCGCGGCGACCGCCCTGAAGCCGAGCTTGAGGACGGCGGCCTGAGCGACGATCATGCCGACCGCCGCCGCGACCGGGGTCACCACGAAGCTGACGCCGAACTCGAGCGGCGAGTAGCCGAGCACCTGCTGGGCGTAGAGCGTGAGGATGAACGGCATCCCGAAGCCGGCCGTGGCGAAGAGGAGCATCACGGCGTTGGCGCCGACCAGCGTGCGCGAGCGGAGCAGGCGCAGCGGCAGGAGCGGCGCCGGATGGCGCGACTCGATCACCCCGAAGATCGCCAGCAGGGCCGCCGCGGCGGCGAACAGGAGGATCGTCTGCGCGCTGCCCCAGCTGGCCTCGGGTGCTTCGACGAGCGCGTAGACGAGCAGCACCAGCGCTCCGGTGATCGTCAGCGCACCGGCAGGGTCGTAGCTTCGCCGCGTCAGCGCGCCCCGGCTCTCGTGTAGGAGCACGGGGGACAGCGCGAGCGCTGCCAGGCCGATGGGGAGGTTCATGAAGAAGATCCACTCCCAGCCGGGACCGTCGACCAGCAGGCCCCCTATCAGGTAGCCCGCGGTGGCGCCGAAGGCGCCGTTCATGCCCCAGATCGCGAGCGCTTTGTTGCGCTCGGCCCCCTCGGGAAACATCGTCGAGACGATTGACAGGGCGGTCGGCGTCATGATCGCCGCGCCGACGCCCTGAACCGCACGCGCTGCGATCAGCGCCGCCGGCGACCAGGCGAGCCCGCAGACGAGCGACGCGAGAGTGAAGAACAGCAGACCGACCATGAACACGCGCCGTCTACCGAGCAGATCGGCCGCACGGCCGCCGAGCAGCAGCAGACCGGCGAAGGTGAGCGCGTAGGCGCTGATCACCCACTGCAGCCCCTGCTCCGAGAAGCCGAGCTCGGCGTCCATCGAAGGCAGCCCGACGATCACGATGTTCGCGTCGAGGATGACCATGAAGAACGCTCCACAGAGGAGCGCGAGCGCCCACCAGCGGCGGGGATCGGGCTCTGCGGGGCGGTGTGCCTGCTGCGGGTTGGACATTGATGTCTCCTGGTTGATGTGGCCGCTCGTTTGGCGGCCTCGATAAGACGTCGCAGCAGGGAGGGCGATTTGGACAGCCCTTGGAAATGCGATCAGCGCAGCGCGCCCAGCCGCCGTTCGAGCTCCGCGCGCTCGACGGCGTTTGCGCTCAGTGCGATCGCGCGCTCGTAGGCGTGCGCCGCGCCCGCGGTGTCGCCGGCGCGGCTGAGCAGCTCGGCGTGTGCCGCGTGCAGCGGCTGGTAGCGCTCGAGCGTTGAATCGGCGAGCAGTGGCTCGACCAGCGCCAGGCCGGCGGCGGGCCCGTCGGCGAGCCCGACGGCGACGGCGCGGTTGAGCTCGACCACCGGCGACGGGTTCAGCCTGGCCAGGGCGCCGTAGAGCTCGGCGATCTGCGCCCAGTCGGTGGCTTCAGCGTCCGGGGCCTCGATCTGCAGGGCGGTGATCGCGGCCTGCAGCTGGTACTCGCCGGGCCGCCGCAGCCGCACGGCGCGCTCCAGATTCGCGAGGCCGTCCCGAATTCGGTTCTGATCCCAAAGCGACCGGTCCTGCGCGTCGAGCGCGACGTACCGCCCACTCGAATCCACGCGGGCGGCCCGGCGCGCGTCATGTAGCAGCATCAAGGCCGACAGGCCCCACACCTCGGCGTCGTCGGGCATAAGCACGGACAGGAGCTCGCCGAGACGGATCGCCTCGTCGCACAGCTCCTCGCGGACGAGCCGATCGCCGCCGGTGGCCGCGTAGCCCTCGTTGAAGATCAGGTACACCACGCGGAGCACGCCGCGCAGGCGGTCCGGCAGCTCCTCGTCGGCCGGCACCCGATAGGGGATGTGCGCGTCGGCGATCTTGCGCTTCGCGCGCACGATCCGCTTGCCCATGGTCGGCTCTGCGACCAGAAAGGCGCGGGCGATCTCGCCGGTCGTCATGCCGCCGAGCGCCCGCAGCGTGAGCGCCACGCGTGCCGACATATCCAGCGCCGGGTGGCAGCAGGTGAAGATCAGCCGCAGCCGATCGTCGACGATCGAGCTCTCGTCCTCCATCGATGGCTCCTCCTCGTGCTGGTCGTCCAGGCGCATAAGCTCGGCGAGGCGCTCGGCGCGATCCGCCACCGAGCGGTCCCGGCGCAGGCGATCGATAGCGCGCCGCCGCGCAGCGGTAGTGATCCAGGCCCCCGGATTGGCCGGAACACCGTCTCGCCGCCAGGCCGTGACCGCGGCCTCGAACGCGTCCTGCACCGCATCCTCGGCCAACTGAAAGTCGCCGGCTTGGCGGATCAGCGTGGCCAGCACGATCGTGCGCTCGTCGCGGAACGCGCGCGCGACTGCCGCCGCGACGGGGTCGGCCGGTTGGGCGCCGCTCACGCCAAGTCCTTCTCCGCCTCGTCGGGCACGTCGGCGCCGGCCTGGCGCGCCACCCTCACCCACTCGTCGGGCGCCATCACCGGCCGCACCTCCACCGTCCCGTAACGCGCGCCGGGGAAGCGGGCGGCATGCTTGAGGGCCTCGTCGAGGTCGTCGCAGTCCAGGATGAAGTAGCCGGCAAGGATCTCCTTCGTCACCGCGAACGGGCCGTCGGTGATCTCCGTCTCTCCCTCGCGCACGCGGAGCGAGGTTGCGCTCTCCACCGAGCGCAGGCGCTGGACCCCTACCAGCAGCCCCGCCTCACGCAGGCTGCGGAAAAACTCGACAAACACCGGCAGCTCCGCCTCGCGCTCGGCCTGCTCGCTGGGGTCGACCTCATCTTGGTACACGAGAAACATGTATTGAGACATCGCGCCTCCGGACGTTCGTGGTCTTCGCCGCACCATAGGCGGCCTCATCATCACGTCGCCGCTCGTCACGCGATTTGGACATCGACTGCCGGCCTCGGGGCGACTGGGCTCGCCGCGCTACCTGGAGACGCGCAGTGTCCGCGGCAGCCCGAAGTATGGAAAGACGCTGGCGTCGAACCGGGTCATGGCGGAGACCCGGTCGCCTTCGAGCGTGAGCACCATCAGCCCGAAGGGGCGGGCGATCGCAGCGTGCGCGTCCTGGAGATAGCAGCCAAGCGCCGGCTGGGTGTTGGCTCGGGTGGGCACGACGCGCAGCGGCGCGCCGCGCAGCGGCACGCGGTAGCGAAGGAAGGGGGCGATGGCCTCGTGGCCCTGGTATACGAGCGGCAGGGGCGGCATCGTGAGCAGGGCGTCGTCGGTGAGCAGCGAGACCAGCTCGTTGACGTCACCGGTCTGGAAGGCGTCGGCGAAGCGCCCGACGAGTTGGCGCTCGCCGACGGAGTTCGGCCGTGGGGCGCGCTCGCGGTCGACGGCCGGCAGCCGCGCTCGGAGAGCCTCGCGGGCGCGCTGCAGGGCGCCCTTGACGGAGATCTCGCCCGTTTCGAGCATCTCGGCGACCTCGGCGGTGCGGAAGCCGAGCACGGGCGGCGCGACCTGGCACGCAGCGCGTTCAGGCACCGGTTGGTCGCGATCCGGTAGAGCCAGGACCGCACGGAGGCTCGGCCCTCGAACGCGTCGAGGCCCGCCAGGCCGCCAACAGCGTCTCCTGCACCAGGTCTTCGGCGTCCTGCAGCGAGCCGAGGATGCGGTAGCAGTGCACCTGCAGCTCGCGCCGGTAGGGATCGGTGAGCTCGCGGAACGCCTCGTCGTCGCCGGCACGCGCCCGTTCGAGCGTGGCCTCCTCTAGCGCGTCGCCCGGCACGGGTTCCTCGCATCAGCCTGTCCAGTCGCGGTCATCACCAGTAAGGACACCAGCTTCGCCCGAAATGGATCGGCCTCGGGATCCCGACCGGGTTTCGTCAGCTGAACCAGCGCGGCTGGGCGTTGCGCACGGCGGCGATGGCGGCCCGTACGCGATCGTCGGCCGCTGCTCGAGCGGCGACCACGGTGGCGTCGTCGTGCCATGGGTCGGCGATGCGTGCGCTCTCGCCGGCGAGCCCTTCGAGGACGCTGAGCAGGCAGAACGGGTTGTAGATGGGGCTGTAGCCCCCTTCGGTGCTGACCACGAGGCGTCCACCGCTGAGCTCGTCCGCCAGGTGCGCGACACGCTCGGCGAGCGTCCGGAACCCCGCCGCCGAGACCATCATGCGGCCCGTCGGGTCGAAGACCGCCGCGTCCTGGCCGGCCGCGACCATGATCAGTTCGGGCCTGAAGCCGCGCACGATCGGCTCGACGATCTCGTCGAAGGCGAGTCGGTAGCCGACGTCCGTGGTCGCGGGCGGCAGCGGCACGTTGACCGTGGCCCCCTCCGCGCCGGGTCCTCCGGTTGAGCTGAGCGCGCCCGCGTGGGCGGGGTACCAGTCCTGCTGGTGCAGGGAGATCGCGAGGACCTCGTCGCGGTCCCAGAAGATGCGCTCCGCGCCGTTTGCGACGTGCACGTCCCAGTCGATGATCGCCACGCGCTCGACGCCACGGGAGCGGGCATGCTCCACGCCGCAGGCCAGATTGTTCAAGTAGGTCGAGGCGATGGCCCGGTCGGGCTCGGCATGGTGTCCGGCGGGACGAGCGTGCACGAGCACCTTTTGGATGCGGCCGTCGAGGACGGCGTCGACGGCGGCCAGCACGCCGCCGACGGTCAGCCGTGCCGCCTCCCAGGTGGCTGGGGTGACCGGTGCGTACTCCCCATCCCACGGGCCGCCGGCGCCGGCTGCGCGCAGACGGTCCAGGTACTCCGCGGTATGCACCGCGAGCAGCGCCTCGTACGGCGCCGGAACGGGCTCGATGCGTGTGAGCACTTTGCCGAGGGCGCTGCGCTCGACGAGATCGTGCGCCTGGGCGGTGAGCGCGGCCTGCGCCACGTTCACGCTACCCAACGTGAACCCCCGGCCCTCGACCTCCACCGCCGCAGGCGGCGGATCGTGGGCGAGGACACGCCGCGAGTACACGTAACCCAGCACGACGCCCGCCATCTTGACGACCCGCGCATGATGGCCGCTCAAATCGGGTCGCGGCCCGAAGTCGTCCGGGCTCAGCTGAAGGTGGCCAGCGCGTCGTTCATGCTCCGCGCGCCTGCCCCGGTGACCCGTTACCCGTGGCCGCTCGCGCGCAGCACTCCCGCCAGCTCATCGTCGGGGAGCGCCGCCTCGATCAGTGGAAACAGCACGCGCTCCTCGTAGCGGATGTGCCGTTCGAGGCGCTCGCCGAGCTCATGGAGCAGCTTCGGATCGACGCTCTCCGTGGCGGCAACGTCCGCAGCCCGCCGCCGCAGGTCTACGTGGTCCGTGAGCACCTTCACGACGGCTGGATGATCGTGCGCCCCGTGCCGCGCGTAGGCCGGCAGCAGCAGGTCTTCCTCGATCCGGAAGTGCTCGCGCCCCTCGCTCTCCCAGAAGTCGAGGAATGCGCGGCGGGCGTCGACCGCGGTTGCGGGATCGGCGCGCTTGAGCCTCAGCGCCGCGAACAGACCCTGGTGGTGCTGACGCGACAGGGGCGCCAGTGGCTCGCTTCGCTTCAACGGTGCTCGATTCGGGTGGCGTCGTACTCGGGGAGGATCTCGCCCAGGAACTCTAGGTCTTGGCATCCCCACCGGCTCTCGCGAGTGAGCCGCGGAGGCGCTCGTGCGCCTCGAGCTCACGCTCGACGGGACCGATCACGAGGTCCTGAGCGACGTCCTCGACCTGTCGGCGCAGGGCGCGGGCGGCCGCGCGCGAGCGGCGTCTCGCGCCGCCCCCGTTGACCAGCCGGGCCAGGAGCGCGAGCAATATCCCGGCCAAGGCACCTCCCACGAGGAGTCCCGTCGGAACCGGGATCCCGCCGAGCTCGGGAGTCGGGATGACGTCATCGACGCGCAGGTACCCGAAGACGGCGAGCACGAGGAGCCACAGAATCCCCGCGGCGACCACCACCGCGAGCAGGCGCTGGACGAAGGACGCCATGCTCCACCACCGCGGCCGTGTCACGCGGAGGTCTGCGCCACCCACGGCCCGGTCGAGCCGGTCGGCTATTCGGCCCTCGTTTTCCGTGGCCGCGTCCCGGAACAGCGTGGGCCATGGCGCCGGCAGGTCGCCGACCGCGCGGTCGGCGAGGCTGCGGGTCGCGGTCGCGACCTGCGCGTGCTGAACCTCGGTCGGCGGGGGGAGGGAGGTCCGAGCCGGCGGCGGCACTTCCTCCTGAGTGCGCTCGCGAAGCCGGAGCCGGCGCAGGGGATCGGGTCGCAGGCGGCGCACCCACCTGACGAACGGCCAGCCGGTCGCGATCGCACCGCGGTGGCGGTGGGCGGCGTCGACTGCGTGGACGACCCGCGGAACGCCGCCTGCCTCCTCGAGCGCCGCGATGAGTCGCTCGCGGTCGGCGCGCTTGATGCCGGCGGGCCGTCCGTCGCCACATCGCTCCCGCAACGTGCCGGCGGCCGCCGTGACATCGGCCGCCAGTCGAGCGACAGCGGCGTCGCGAGCCGCGACTCGCTCGGCGAGGAGGCGGCGCAGCGACTCGAGGCCCTCGCCCGTCCGCGCCGAAACGACCAGCACCGGCACGGTGCGGAGGCCGTCATCGGACAGGAGCCGCGAGACGTCGTCCCGCCAGACGGCGATCTCGCTCGGAGGCAGAAGGTCGGCCTGGTTGAGAACGATCGCCATCGCCGCGCCGTGCGTCCGCAGGGGCCGGAGGTAGCGCTCGTGCAGAGACGCGTCGGCGTACTTCTGTGGGTCCACCACCCATACGACGAGGTCGGCGAGGGCGACGATCCGGTCGACCTCGAGCCGGTGCGCGCTCTCGACCGAGTCGAAGTCCGGCAGGTCGAGCAACAGCAGTCCGCGCAGATTGCCGTCGCCGATGCGGTGGCGCCGTCCGATCTCGAGCCAGTCGAGGAGCGGATCGGCGCCGTCGCCCCATACGGCGGCCCGGCCCTCAGACGTCGTGGGCCGGCGGCGGCCGACCGCCGCGAGGTCGGCGCCGGACAGAGAGTTGAAGAGCAGTGACTTGCCGACGCCCGTGGGCCCCGCAAGCGCAACCACGGTCGTCTCGATGCCGAGCCCGAGCCGCGCCCCCGCCTTCTCTGTCACCACGCGGGCGCTCTCGACCGCCTCGGGCTCGAGCCGGCCCGCCGCGACCCGGACCGCCTCCGCGAGAGCCGTCAACCTGCGGTCGAGGTCACGGCTCACGAAGCTCGTCTGACCGCGTCGATCGTCCCGTGCAGTCGAGCCAGGGCGTCCGCCTCGCTCGCGGCGCCTTCGATCAGGGCGTCGAAGCGCTCGGCGTCGGCCCGCAGCAGCCGGTCCGCACGTTCGCCGAGGTCTTGGCGGGCCTGCGCAGCGAGCTCACGCACCGCCTGGTCGCCGAAGATCGCTTCGAGAACCTTCTGGCCAAGCGCCGACGTGCCGCCGGCGACTACCACCTCCGCTCCCGTGAGACCTCCGGTATGTGCGAAGACCGCGAGCATCACCGTGAGACCGGCGCCGTTGACGCCGAGTGACGCGAGACGCGCCGACGTCCGCTTGGACTCGCCTTCGCGGCGCACGAGCTCCATGACGTAGCCCTGCCAGGCGCGCACCTCCTCCTCCGTGTCAGCTCTCAGGTGCTCCGCGGCCCGGTCGAGTCCAGGCGTGGCCTCGAGCAACGCCCTGCCTGCCGCGCGCTCACGCCACGAGCCCGCGACGCGCTCCGCCGCCCGCTCGCCGGCTGCCACGACGACCGCCTCGAGGCGGTGCTCCACCGCCACGCGCAGCTCCTCGTCGGCACCCGGCTTGGCGGTGAGGATGCTCCTCAAGCGGTCACGGACCGAACCGATGCGCGACTGCAGCGCCCGCATCACGTCGCCGGTTCCGACGACGTCGTGCCAACGCGCGAGCACTTCGCCGCGAAGCAGCGAGCCGCTCCTCAGCGCGTCCTCGATCTCGCGGCGCGCCGCGGCGTACGCCAGGTCAGTCTCGGCCCGAAGCTCGGCGGCGGCCGCAAGTTGCTCGGCTACGGCCCGCTCGACCGTACCCGCGCGGGCCGGGAGACTTGCAAGCGCCCCGCTCAACGTCCGCCTGATCAGATCCGCGCGGGCCTGCGCGTCGGCGGCCAGTCCGTCAAGCCACCGCCGCACCGGCGCGAGCGCCGCGCGGGGAAGCAGCCCGTCTTCGAGCGCGACCTCGGGAACCACGAGCAGCTCGGCGTCGAGCCTCTGCGTGCGCATCATCTCGCTCATGTGGCTCGCCACCTCGCGCGCGGCATCCTCCGGTACGCGGTTGAGCACGACTGACATGGCCGTCCCGCGGTCGCGGGCGGCGCGCAGGAATCCCCACGGCACGGCGTCGGCGTAGCGCAGGGCTGTTGTTACGAACAGCCAGCCGTCGGCCGCCGTGAGCAGCTGGTTCGCAAGCGCTCGGTTCTCCGTAAGCACCGAGTCGATGTCGGGCGAGTCCAGCAGCGCGAGGCCCGCCGGAAGCTCCGCGTGCGTCACGAGCTGGAGGGTGCCGGGCGCGGGCGAGCCACCGGTCGTCCGCGCGAGGTGGGGGAGGATCCGATCGTCCTCGAACCAGCGCAGATCATCCGGATGGCAGGCGAGGACGGGCGCCCGGGTCGTCGGGCGAAGGACCCCGGCTGGGCTCACTACCGAGCCGACCAGGCTGTTCACGAGCGTCGACTTTCCGGCGCCGGTCGAGCCGCCGACCACCATCAGCACGGGCGCGTCCATCTGCCGGAGGCGCGGAAGAAGGTAATCGTCGGCCTGGGCGACGAGGTCGTCACGGGCCCGGCGCGCGTCGGCGGCGCCTGGAACCTCGAGATCCAGGCGTACGGCGGCAAGCTCGTCCCGGAGGCGGACGACCGCGTCTGGCAGCTCGGGACTCATCCGATCCCCCGTACCGGGGAACATGTCGCCGGGATCATTGCAGCAGCCTCCCGACGGGCAGACGGTTGGCGATCGCGCCACCATGTCTGGTCGATGCCGGACGACGTCACGGCCTATCCCGAATTGGCCGCACTCGAGGCGCGGGGCGACATGGTCGAGCTCATCGGGCAGGTCCGTGCAGCCGTGGTTGCGGATCCGGCCGGCGCGGTCGCCGACCCGTTCGTGCAGGCATGGCTCGCCCGGAGGTGGACTGCGCTCCTCGTCCAGCGGGCGGCGCTCGACGAGCAGGCGGTGAGCATCGCCCGGGGGCGAGCACACCGCCTCGACCCACACGAGGCGGTCGCGCGGCGCTTCGTCACGCCCGCGCCGAGCGACACCCCTTGGCGCGAGCAGCCGGAATGGGAACGCCAGCCGATCTCCGCTACGACCGTCGTGCTCTGCCCAGGCCTGCTGGGGGCGCTCATGCCGATGGCGGCCTTCGCAACCACCGCGCCCCTGCTGGAGCGCGAGTTCGGCGTCCGCGTCATCGTTGCCGACAGCCATCCCGCCGCGACCTGCGCGGCGAACGCGCGCGACATCCTCCGCGCCGTGACGCGCGGCGAGGGCTTCGCCGTGGACGGGACCGAGTTACGGCCCGGGGCGGTCACGCCCGGCGACATCGTGCTCGTGGGCTACAGCAAGGGGACGCCGGACGCGCTGACGATGATCGCCGAGCACCCCGAGGTCGCGGGACGAGTCCGGGCGCTCGTGAGCTGGGCGGGAGCCGCAGGCGGCTCGTACCTGGCCGACACGGCGGCGCCGCTGCTCGCCGACCTGGACGTCGATGACTTCCTCGCTGGCGCGGCCGGGCGGGTCCTGCGGCGCTTCGTCCCCGCCACACATCTGGACCGCATCACGCGGAGGGAGGACGAGTTCGACGTGCCGGGCGCGATCGGTGACCTCCGCACGGGCGTGCGTCGCAGCTTCCTGGACGAGCACCGCGCCCTGCTCGACGAGCTCGACGTGCCATTCCTGAGCGTCGCCGGCGCGGTGGGCGTCCGCGACGTCCCCTACTTCCAGGCGCTCGCGGTGCTCCAGCTCGCCCGCCGCGAGCGACTCAACGACATGCAGGTCACGGTGTCGCACACCCGGGTGCCGGCCGCGGCGTCGGCCCACCTGGGAACGCTGCGCGCGCATCACTGGGACATGGCCTACGACGCCTTCCCCGAGCAGCTCAGGATGCGCAGCAAGCGTCTGACCCATCCGCTGCCGCGAACCGCGGCCCTGGGAGCGACGCTCGCGCTGCTCACGGAGACCGGGTTGATCCACTGACGGCCCGCTTTCCGGGGTGTAGGCTCGCGCTCTATCTCAAGTGCGGACGAGACCGAGCGCGTGCGCACACGCGTACGCCTGATTGTGCAGATCGCCTCTCAGATCGGTAAGTACCGGTCTGGCCTGTCCGTAGCGGTCAAGCGCCTCACGCCGGCGGAGGCCGCGATCATCGCGGACCTCGAGCGGCACGGGCTCGATGTGCCTCAGCTTCGCGACGTGCTGTGCGGGGCCCACATCCTGGTCGACGACCCCGAGCTGTACGAGAGCTGGCGCTTCCCGAAGAGCCGCCAACGGCTGTCGAGCCATCACAAGACGATCGACAAGGACAAGTTTCCGGACATCGGGCTGAAGGGCCCGCTCGTGCGCGAGAAGCTCCATGGGCGTACGCAGGCGGGCACGTGGGTGCAGCTGGAGAAGACGCCCGCCGCGATGGGTCACGGCTTTCGCCTCCCGACACTCGCCGACGTCCAGCATCTCTGGGACTACATCGTCTACCGCTTCACCAAGAGCAACGTCGGGCCCTGGGGCCTGTCGAAAGCGACGGAGCGCCGGCCGATGTACCTCTCCCCCAGCCTCGGGGCCACGGTGCCCCTGCCCGCCTCGGCTGAGGCAGAGCTGACGGGCGCGCTCGAGCGAATCGAGGATGCGGACGACGTGACGTCCGCGTCACCGGACCTGGCCGCGCGGTTCCCGCCGCCGGACCGCGCGAACACGCTGGAGGAGTTGGTCTTCACCCCGGGCACGCGCGGCGGCCGGGGTCTGTTCGGCGCCTCCGGTGTCTACGTCATCGAGTCACCGTCCCCCGCCGCCAAGGAGGTCCTTGCGGCAGGGCGGACGCAGCAGCGGTGGACGCTGCCGGCGCCGGGGCGCACCCGCACGCGCTCCGCCCGGGCCGGTGATCGCGAGCTCCGGTGGGCGGGGCGTCGCGTCCCCGTCGAGGAGCAGGCGGAGCACACGTGAACCGCGCACAGCCCTCGGGCGACACCGAGATCCCGAGGGGTCTCGTCGAGGCCGTGGTCGCGCTCGTCGGGACCGGCCCCGTGCCGCTGGGGGGCTACACGCTCGCGGAGATCGATGCGGTGAGCGGCGTGATCCAGTTCCTCGAGCGCGAGCCGCCCGCGGAGCTGGTGGCCGAGGCGGTCCGGTCCCTCGCAGCGCGCAGCCTGATCACGACCTCGGCGGGCTCCGATCAGGTCCAGGTCCGGGGGGACCTCGGCATTGCGCTGGCCTTTCAGCACCGCGCGCGCAGCGTGCTGGACGCGCGCGTGACCGGCACGGAGCCGGACCGCCCCTGGCGCTTCGTGCTGATGCCGCAGCCTGAGGGTGTGACGCTCGAGGTGCTGATCGACGCGCTCGGGATCCATTTCTACTCGCTCCGCAGTACGCCGGACACGATGGAGCGGCTCTGGGAGCGACTCCCCTCGGGCGACCGCGCGGCTTCGGATGCCGACGCGGACGCCGTGCTCGCCTCGAGCCCGCAGACGGCGCTCGTCAGTGTGAGTCACTGGGAGGACGACGGGACGCGGGAGACGGACGATGTGGTGCTGGCCCGGGACGGGGAGCGCTGTCATGTCTTCCTGCGCGACCCCGAAGAGCCTTCGCGGCTCGTGGCTCAGGGACTGGACGAGGACGAATGGCGCGGCCTCATCACGCGGCTCGCCGTTCCGCCCGCAGCCTGATCGTCAGGGAGACTCCAACTCGTGATCGTTCTCGTCGCCAACACGGGTTCGAGCAGCCTGAAGCTGCGCGTGGTCGGGTCCTCGGATGAGGTGCTTTCGGCGGCGGACCTGCCCGCTCCCGAGCCGAACGGAGATATGCGAGAGCTGGAGCAGTTCGTGGACGACACCGTCGAGCTCGACGCCGTGGGGCACCGGATCGTCCACGGCGGTGATCTGCGCGAGAGCACGCTTGTCGATGACCGCACCGAGCACCGGCTTGGGGAGCTCGGCGAGCTCGCTCCGCTCCACAACGGTCCGGCACTCGCCGTGCTCGGCGCCCTGCGTGCGCTGCGGCCGGAGCTCGCGCACGTCGCCTGCTTCGACACCTCCTTCCACGCCACGCTGCCACCCGGCGCGGCCCTCTATCCCGTGCCGCGCGCGTGGAGCGAGCGGTTCGGGCTGCGGCGCTTCGGCTTCCACGGCCTGAGCCACGAGTGGGCGAGCGGCCGCACGGCTGAGCTGTTGAGCGCCGAGCCGGCCGAGCTGCGGGTCGTGACGTGCCACCTGGGAGCGGGTGCCTCGCTGGCGGCGGTCGTGGGCGGGCGCTCCGTGGACACCACGATGGGCTTCACGCCGAATGAGGGGCTCGTGATGGCCACACGCTCGGGCTCGATCGACCCGGGGATGCTCCTCTGGCTTCTGCGCCAGGGAGGTCTGGGCGCCGACGAGGCGGAGCGGGCGCTGGACCGCCAGTCGGGGCTGCTCGGCCTGTCGGGCCGCTCGGCGGAGATGCAGGAAGTGATCGCCGCGGCCGACGCCGGAGACGTCTGGGCCCAGGAGGCGTTTGCCGTCTACATGCACCGCCTGCGGGCGGGAATTGCCGCCATGGCCGCCGCGCTTGGCGGCCTCGACGCGCTCGCCTTCACCGGGGGAGTGGGCGAACGATCGCCGCGCGTCCGGGCAGAGGCCTGCGCGGGTCTCGCGTTCCTCGGGCTCCGACTCGACCTCGACAAGAACGAGGACCCCGGCGCGGCTGACGCGGATGTGAGCACCCCCGACGCGAGCGTCCGCACTCTCGTCGTGCATGCGCGCGAGGACCTCCAGATCGCCAGAGCCGTACGGTCCCTGCTCGGCGCGTGACCGCCGTCAGGCGCTCCAGGTCCACTCGCGCACGTGCGGGATGTCCTCGCCATGGTCGCGGGTGTAGCGGCGCGCCCGCAGGCGCTCATCGACCATCCGTTGCCGGAGCCCGGCCCACTTCGCCCCGAGCCCGGGGACGCGATCGATCACATCCATCACGAGGTGATAGCGGTCCATGTCGTTGAGCATGACCATGTCGAACGGCGTGGTCGTCGTGCCCTCCTCGTTGTAGCCGCGCACGTGAAAGTTGGCGTGCCCGGCGCGCCGGTACGTGAGCCGATGGATCAACGCCGGGTAGCCGTGGTAGGCGAAAATCACCGGCCGGTCGGTTGTGAAGAGGGCGTCGAATTCGGGATCGGGCAACCCGTGCGGATGCTTCGCGGAAGGCTGGAGGCGCATCAGGTCGACGACGTTGACAACGCGCACCTTCACCTCGGGGAGGTGCTCGCGCACCAGCGCAGCGGCGGCGAGGGTCTCGAGCGTCGGAACGTCGCCCGCGCAGGCGAGCACCACGTCGGGCTCGGATCCTGGGTCGCACGAGGCCCACTCCCATTCGCCGAGGCCGCGCGTGCAGTGTGCGACCGCGTCGTCCATCGGGAGATAGTCGAGTGCCGGCTGCTTGCCGGCCACGATCACGTTCACGTAGTTGCGGCTCCGAAGGCAGTGGTCGGCCACCGAGAGCAAGGTGTTCGCGTCGGGTGGGAGGTAGACGCGGATGACCTCGGCCTTCTTGTTGACCACGTGGTCGATGAAACCGGGATCCTGGTGCGAGAAGCCGTTGTGATCCTGGCGCCACACGTGGGAGCTCAGCAGGTAGTTGAGCGAGGCGATCGGCATCCGCCAGGGGATCTCGCGCGTGGCCTTCAGCCACTTGGCGTGCTGGTTGAACATCGCGTCGATGATGTGGATGAACGCCTCGTAGCAGTTGAAGAGCCCGTGGCGCCCGGTCAGGAGGTAGCCCTCGAGCCAGCCCTGGCACATGTGCTCCGAGAGCACCTCCATCACCCGCCCGTCGTGCGCCAGGTGGTCGTCGCCGTCCAGGATCTCGCCCACGAAGGCCCGGTCGGTCGCCTCGAAGACGGCCGACAGCCTGTTTGAGGCGGTCTCGTCGGGTCCGAAGATGCGGAAGTTCCGGCGGTCCGCGTTCATGCGGACAACCTCGCGCAGGAAGGCACCGAGCACGCGCGTCGGCTCGCTCGAGCCCACTCCGGGCGTGGGCACGTCGACTCGGTAGTCGCGGAAGTCGGGAAGCCTGAGCTCGCGCATCAGCAGGCCGCCGTTGGCGTGGGGGTTGGCGGACATACGCCACTTGTCCCGGGGGGGAAGCTCGGCCAACTCGGACCGCAGCTCGCCGCGTTCGTCGAAGAGCTCCTCCGGCCTGTAGCTGCGCAACCAGCTCTCGAGCGCCGCCAGGTGCTCGGGCTGTTCGCGCAGCTTCGCAAGCGGGACCTGGTGCGAGCGAAACGTGCCCTCGGTGGCCTTGCCGTCGACCTCCTTTGGCCCGGTCCACCCTTTGGGTGTGGCCAGCACGATCATGGGCCAGCGCGGGCGCTGCCCGTCACCGCTTGCGCGGGCGGCGTCCTTGATGCGGCGGATCTGGCCTATGGCCTCGTCAAGCGCGGCCGCCATCCGCCGGTGCATCTCCTCCGGCTCCGTGCCCTCCACGAACAGGGGCGCGTGGCCATAGCCCTCGAGCAGCGCGCGCAGCTCCTCACGCGGGATGCGCGCCAGAACCGTCGGGTTGGCGATCTTGTAGCCGTTCAGGTGAAGGACCGGCAGCACCACGCCGTCGTGCACCGGGTCGAGGAACTTGTTCGAGTGCCAGCTCGTGGCCAGCGCCCCGGTCTCGGCCTCGCCGTCGCCGACCACGCAGCAGACGAACAGATCGGGGTTGTCGAGCGCAGCGCCGTAGGCGTGCAGCAGCGAGTAGCCGAGCTCGCCCCCCTCGTTGATCGAGCCCGGTGTCTCCGGCGCCACATGGCTCGGAACGCCGCCGGGGAAGGAGAACTGGCGGAACAGCATGCGCATGCCCTGCTCGTCGCGGCCGATGTTCGGGTAGGCCTCGGTGTAACTGCCCTCGAGGTACGAGTTTGCTACCAGGCCGGGGCCACCGTGGCCGGGGCCCGTCACGTAGATCGCGTCGAGGTCGTGCGCCCTGATCGCCCGGTTCATGTGCACGTAGATGAAGTTGAGGCCGGGTGTGGTGCCCCAGTGGCCGAGCAGCCGCGGCTTGGTGTGCTCGACCTTGAGCGGCTCGCGGAGCAGCGGGTTGTCGAGCAGGTAGATCTGGCCGACGGACAGGTAATTGGCCGCTCGCCAGTACGCGTCGATCTTGCGCAGCTCGTCCTCGGAGAGCGGTGCCTCCTCGGCGGACAGGGGGTCGGCTTGGGTTGAGTGGTCGGTCATCGGCTCGCTCCGCTCGGCGTGGTCGTTCCGGGAACAGTAGGTCGCCCCGACGCCTCGGCGTAGCCGCGGCCCAGCTTCGATGTGACACGCTGCGTGCAATGAGCCGCGGCGTCCAGCTGGACCGGGGAGATGAGCCGCCCGCCGGCGGGGTCGCGGCCACCTTCGCCGGACAGCCGCTTGTCCTCGACCCGGCCGACCTGCAGGGCGTGGATGTGGCGGTGCTCGGCGCGCCCTTCGACGACGGCACGTCGCATCGCCCGGGCACTCGCTACGGGCCGAGTGCGATCCGCGCGGCCGACGACGGTGGACGCTGGGGGCGGCCCCACATGACCTTGGGCGTGGATCCGCTCGAGGAGCTGACCGTGGTCGACTACGGCGACGTTGCGGCGGCGCCGGGCGATCTCGGTCGCTCGCACGCCGCGCTTGCGAGCCGCCTGGGCGAGGTAATCGACGCGGGTGCGATGCCGCTCGTGCTGGGCGGCGACCACTCGCTCTCCCTGCCAACGCTGCGTGTGCTCGGGGAGCGCCACGGCCCCGACGGCTATGCGGTTCTGCATCTCGACACCCACGCCGACACGGCGGACGAGCTCTACGGCGTGCGGATCTCCCACGGCACGCCGTTCCGAGTTGCGGTCGACGAGGGCCGGCTGCGCGGTGCGAACATCGTCCAGGTCGGCTTGCGCGGCACCTGGCCCGGTCCGGAGCTCTTCGAGTGGATGCGCTCCGAGGGCTTCCGCTGGCACACGATGGACGAGATCGTGGAGCGCGGCCTCACGACGGTGGTCAGCGAGGCCGTAGCCGCGGTGGCGGCAGCGGCGCCGCGTGCCTATCTGAGCGTCGACATCGACGTGCTCGATCCCGCCTTCGCGCCCGGCACCGGCACCCCCGAACCCGGCGGCCTCACGACCCGCGAGCTGCTCTGGACCGTGCGCCAGGCGGCCCGCAAGCTCGACCTCTGTGCCGCCGACATAGTCGAGGTCTGCCCGGCCTACGACGTCGCGGACATCACCGCGCTCGCGGCCGAGCGAACTGCGCTGGAGATCCTCGCCGGGATGGCGGCGCGCCGGCGTGGCGAAGCGTCTGGCCCAACCGCTTGACGGGGGCGCGCGGCAGGTCAAAATCCGTGTGACATTCGAGGGAGGAGGCAGTCGTGATCGGAGCCATCCTGCTCGGCTTTGCGGCCGGCATCATCGGGCGCATGCTGGTGCCGGATATGTGGAGCGGGCTGAGCGGCCCGAAATCGTGGCTGTTCTCGCTCGTGCTCGGCCTCGCCGGGGCCTTGCTCGGCTATCTCATCTTCACCGTGGGGCTTGGGATCGGGGACGACGACGTTTTCGACTTCGGCGGCATTTTCGGTGCGATCATCGGCGTGATCATCCTGCTGCCGTTCGTCGGCATCGCCACACGGTTCTTCGGAGGGCGAAAGACGTAGCCAGGGGACGGAACCCCGGGTTGCGGGAGCGGACGCAAAGCTTCGGCTCCCAATCGATGGTGGCGCCGCTGCGGCGCGTGCTGATGCGATCCGCGGCGTCGGCCATGCGCGGCGCGGACCGCCAAGAGTGGCACTACGGGCAGGACTTCGACCCCGCCAGGGCCGACGAGCAGCACCGGGTCTTCGCCGAGCTCGTATCGGCCGCCGGTGCGGAGATCGAGTGGCTGGACGACGCAGATGACGGGCTCGCGGACTCCGTCTTCACGCACGACCCGTCGCTGATGACGGACCAGGGAGCGGTGATCCTGCGAATGGGCAAGCGCCTGCGTGACCCGGAGCCGGCGCTCCACGAGGCCGCCTACGAGCGACTCGGCATCCCGATTCTCGGCCGGATCGAGGACCCCGGCATGGTCGAGGGTGGCGATTGCCTCTGGCTTGACACAGAGACCCTCGCCGTCGGGCGCGGGGTGCGCACGAACGAGGAGGGAATCCGGCAACTCGCCTCGATTCTCCACGAGCTCGGCGTGGATGTGACCGGCTTCGACCTACCGCTCTGGCGAGGCGAGGACGCGTGCCTCCACCTGTTGTCGCTCATCAGCCCGCTCGCCGACGACCTCGCCATCGTGTACGCGCCGTTGCTCCCCGTTGCCCTCTACCAGCTCCTGCGGAGCCGCGGGATGGAGTTGATCGAGGGCCCCCCCGACGAGTTCGCGGCCGGCAGCGGCCTCAGCCTCAACGTGCTGCCGACGGCACCGCGCGAACTGATCACGGTCGCCGGCTTCGAGAGGACGAGGGCCGCGCTCGAGGCCGCCGGCTGCACCGTCTCGGAGTTCGACGCCGACGCGCTCTGCATCCCCTGCGAGGGCGGGCCCACCTGCCTGACGAGGCCCATCCTCAGGGCCTAGCCAGCAAGCGCGGGGTGGCGTCGGACCCGCTGGTGATACTGCGCGCGTGCGCTACTACCCGGAGTTGCCGGCTCAGCGCATCCGGGCGATTCTCGGCGATGTCGTCGTCGTGGCGCTCGTGGCTTTCTTCGCCTGGCTCGGGCTGACGGTCAACGACACCTTCGACGACGTCGCCAGCCTGGGCCGTGGCGTCGAGGAAGCGGGCAACTCGGTCCAGGGCGGCTTCGAGGACGCCGGTGGGCTGGTCGAGGACGTACCGATCGTCGGCGGTGCGCTCGACGACGCCCTCACCGAGGCCGGGGCCGAGACCGGCGGCAACACCGCCGAGCTGGGCGCGCAGGGTGAGTCGGCCGTCGAGGACACCCCCGCCTGCTCGGTTGGGTGACCTTCGCGCTGCCCGACCTTGATGGTCCTGCTCTGGGCCGTGCCGCGGCGAGTGCTGCGGGTGCGCCGGCTGACCACCGCCGGACGGATCCTCGGAGATGCGCTGAACCCGGAGCGCCGGAGGCTGCTGGCCATGCGCGCCGCCTTCGGCCTTCCATACGACGCACTGCTGGCGCAGACCCCCGATCCGATCGGCGCGCTCGCCGAAGGCGACTACGAGCCGCTCGTGCGGGCGCTGTTCGAGGATGCCGGTCTGCGTCCCCCCGGGCCACCGCCTCCCTGACCACGCCGCGTTTGCTCCGCTGCGATCCGGGAAACCCACGCGTGCGGCGCCGGGCCGTGTCACCGAGCGGAGGTTGAGTCATGAGTCGAAGGCATTTCCTGTCCGCGGCAATCGTCGCGCTCGTCGCGTTGTGTCTCGTTGCGACCGGCCCCGTGCTCGCCGGAAAGCGCACCCGCGACCGCGCTGTGCTGCAGGCCGTCCAGCAGCGCCTCGACCGCGACATCGAACGCCGCATCGACTCTCTGCTCCGCCGGATGACGCTCGAGGAGAAGCTGAATCAGCTCACGCTGCTCTCCGACGGGCAGATGAAGGAGAACCCGGCGGAGGCCCGCAAACCGGTCGGCTCCGTCTTCAGCGAGACGGACCCCGTGCTGATCAACCGCTACCAGCGCGACGCGGTCGAGAACTCACGGCTCGGTATCCCGATCCTCTTTGCGTTCGACACGATCCACGGCTTCCGGACCGTCTTCCCGATCCCGCTTGGCGCCGCGAGCAGCTTCGACCCGAACGTTGCGCAGACCGATCACCGCATCGGCGCGTTCGAGTCGGCCGCGGTTGGCCTCAAGCAGATCTACAGCCCGATGGTCGACCTCTCGCACGAGCCGCGCTGGGGCCGAATCGCCGAGGCGGCGGGCGAGGACCCGTACTTGAACTCGGTGATGGCCGCGGCGCGTGTCAAGGGCGCCCAGGGCAACGACTACAGCGATCCCGACAAGGTCGTGACGAGCGTCAAGCACTTCGCCGCCTACGGCCAGCCCGAGGCAGGCCGCGACTACAACACGACCGACATGTCGATCCAGCGGCTGTGGAATCTCTATCTGCCGCCCTTCAAGGCGGCGGTCGACGCCGGCTCCGACACGCTCATGTGCGCTTTCAACGCGCTCAACGGCGTGCCGGCCTGCGCGAACCGCTACCTGGAGACCAGGATCCTGAAGCGGGAGTGGGGCTTCGACGGCTTCATCGAGAGCGACTACACGGCCGTGGCAGAGCTGCGCGCCTGCCCTGGCGTCAACCCGACCGGGGGGCCGTGCGGTCACGGGGTCGCGGAGGACGGCCGCGAGGCAGCCCGCCTGGCGCTGAACGCCGGCACCGACTCCGAGATGGTGTCGACGAACTTCCGTGACTTCGGCAGGCAGCTGGTGGCCAGCGGCGAGGTGTCCATGCGCCGCATCGACGACGCGGTCCGGCGCATCCTGCGGATCAAGTTCCGCGCAGGCCTGTTCGAGAACCCGTACGTGGACGTGGCCGCGGCGCCGGGCAAGCAGCTGCTGCCGGAGAACCGCGCCGCGGCGCGCAGGGCCGCGGGCCGCTCGACGGTGCTGCTGAAGAACGACGGCGGCGTTCTGCCGCTCGACCCCTCCAAGTCGACAGCGATCATCGGCCCGCTCGGGAACAGCAAGCACGACATGCTCGGGCCATGGTGGGGGCGTGGCGACGACATCGACGTGGTGTCGCTGTTCGAGGGCATGCAGGCGCAGAACGCGAACACAACGTTCACCCCCGGCTGCACGCTGAGCCACAACGAGCTGTACGACCCCGACAACGAGTGCGCGACGGACGCCGGGTTCCCGGCCGCCGTGGCCGCTGCCCAAGCGGCCGACCAGGTCGTGCTGGCGCTCGGCGAGACGCGCGAGATGAGCGGCGAGGCCGAGTCCCGTTCGATGCTCGACCTGCCGGGCCTGCAGGAGGAGCTCATCGAGGCGATCAAGGCGACCGGCAAGCCCTTCGCGGTTGTGCTCTTCAACGGGCGCCCGCTGGTGCTGGAGGAGGTCGTGGAGAACTCGCCGGCGATCCTCGAGGCGTGGTTCCCCGGCGTTGAGGCGGGCAACGCCGTGGCCGACGTGCTCTACGGCAGAGTCAACCCGGGCGGCAAGCTGCCGGTGAGCTTCCCGCGCAATGAGGGCCAGATCCCGATCTACTACAACCACGAGCCGACCGGCCGCCCGTGCGACATCGGCTCGAGGTACAACTCGCGCCACCGCGACATCCTGAGCTGCGCGCCGCAGTACGAGTTCGGCTACGGGCTGAGCTACACGACGTTCCGCGTTTCCAACCTGCGGCTCAGCTCGGCCACGATGGACGCCCGCCGCGGGAGCATCACCGCGAGCGTGGACGTGACGAACACCGGCTCGCGGGCCGGTGACGAGGTGGCGCAGCTGTACATCAACGATCCGGTGGCGAGCATCTCCCAGCCGGTGCGGCGCCTGCGCGGCTTCGAGCGCGTGACCCTGCAGCCGGGGCAGATGAGGACGGTCACCTGGACGCTCGACCGCGACGATGTCGGCTTCTACGACAACCGTGGCCGCTTCCGGGTCGAGAACGGACGCATCGACGTCTACGCCGGGAACACGTCGATCCAGATCGACAACAAGCAGTCGTTCACGGTGACCGGCGGGGTGCGCGCGAACGCCGGCAAGCGCCGCGGGAAGTGAGCCGGCCACACACGCCGCCGACCTGATATTCAGCAGCGGACGATGGCCTACGTTCCGCGTGCCGACCGCTACGACTCGATGCAGTACCGGCGCTGCGGCAGGTCGGGGTTGCTGCTGCCCGCCATCGTCCTCGGGCTCTGGCACAACTTCGGCTTCGACCGCCCCTACGAGACGGGCCGCGAGATCGTGCTGCGCGCATTCGACCTCGGAGTCACGCACTTCGACCTCGCGAACAACTACGGGCCCCCGTACGGCTCGGCCGAGACGAACTTCGGCCGCATGCTCCGCGACGACCTCCGTCCCTACCGGGACGAGCTGGTCATCTCCACCAAGGCCGGCTGGGACATGTGGCCCGGTCCCTACGGCGAGTGGGGCTCGCGCAAGTACCTGCTGGCGAGCCTCGACCAGAGTCTCGAGCGGATGGGGCTCGACTACGTCGACATCTTCTACTCGCATCGCTTCGACCCCGACACGCCGCTCGAGGAGACGATGGGCGCGCTCGACAGCGCGGTGCGCCAGGGCAAGGCCCTGTACGTGGGCATCTCCTCCTACGGCGCCGAGCGCACCGCCGAGGCGGCGGCGATCTTGCGCGAGCTGGGAACGCCGCTGCTCATCCACCAGCCCTCCTACTCGCTCCTGAACCGCTGGATCGAGCCCGAGCTGCTCGACGTGCTCGAGCGCGAGGGCGTCGGCTGCATCGCGTTTTCGCCGCTGGCGCAGGGGATGCTCACGGACAGGTACCTCGACGGCATTCCCGAGGGCTCGCGCGCCGCGCGCGGCGAAACGCTGACGCCGGACATGCTCACCGAGGAGAACATGAGCCACATCCGGGCCCTTAACGAGCTGGCGGTCCGGCGCGGCCAGCCGCTGTCCCAGATGGCGATCGCCTGGGTCCTGCGCGACCCGCGCATGACCGCGGCCCTGATCGGGGCCAGCAGCGTCGCGCAACTGGAGCAGAACCTGGCTGCGCTCGACAACATCGAGTTCTCGGACGAGGAGCTCGAGGAGATCGACCGCCACGCCGTCGAGGCCGGAATCAACCTCTGGGCCGAGTCGAGCAGCGCCTAGGCACCCCTCGCCAGGAGGCGCCCCATAAGCCGCCGGCGCAGGCTCGGACGCCTAGGACGTGAGCGGCGATAGTCGGGGATCGTGATTCCCTCGGGAATCGAGGTCTCGATGTAGGCGAGCGGGATGTCCAGCTCGAAAACGCTCGTCGAATAGGTCACGGAATCTCCACTTCTCTGACTTGGATTGGGTTGGTCCGCGTGGCCACGAACCTCGGCAGGAGCGCGAGCGCCTCCTTGCGGTCTGTGGCTTCCACCAGCCACCACAAGCCATGTCCGCCGGCCAGGCAGCTCGACGAGGCACGGCCGTGTCGCAGCGGGCTCGAGAAGCCCCGCCAGGCGGCGAACGCGGCGGCGCATTCATGCGCCTCGTGCTGGTGATGTAGGAGGAAGAACGGCATGCTCCGATGGTGTCGCCGGAGCGCCCTCAGAACATCGGGCGGCCGCCCTTAACCGGCACCCTGAACAACGACCGGCGCCCGCCGAGAGGCGGGCGCCGGGATGCTGCTGGGTTTGGGTGTCGCTTATGCCTGGGCGGGCTGCACTTCCGGCTCGACGGTTACCTGAGGCAGCCAGCCGAGCTTGCGCGGCAGCCACCAGTTCCAGTCGCCGAGCAGCTTCATCGTGGCCGGTAGCAGGACGCCGCGGATGATCGTGGCGTCGATCAGGACGGCGGCCGCGAGGCCCACGCCCATCTGCTTCATCTGCAGCTCGGACGTGAGCGCGAACATCGAGAACACGGCGACCATCACGATCGCAGCGCTGGTCACCACCCCGGCTGTGCTCTTGATCCCGTGCGCAACCGCATCGGGGGTGCTCATCCCGCGATCGAATGCCTCGCGGACCCGGGTGAGGATGAACACGTGGTAGTCCATCGACAGCCCGAACAGGATCACGAACAGGAACAGCGGCAGCCAGGCGGCGATGGCGCCGTTCGACTCGAAGCCGAGCAGCGACTCAGCCCACTCGTTCTGGAACACCAGGACCAGCAGCCCGTATGCCGAGGCCACGGACAGCAGGTTGAGCACGATCGCCTTGATCGGGATCACGAGCGACCGGAACGTGACCAGCAGCAGCAGAAATGCCGCCGACAGCACGAACCCGAACACGTACGGGAGGTTGCCGATCATCGCGTCGTTGAAGTCGCCCGTCGCGGCGGCCTCGCCGGCCGTGTAGGCCTCGACTCCGTCCACCTCGCCGAGCGTTGACGGAACGAGGTCGTCGCGCAGCGCGTCGACGGCCCGGTTGGACAGGTCGTCCGTGCCGTTCCCCGTCGTGGGGAGCGTCACGGTCGCGACCGTCTGATCCGAGCTGACCTCAACGGTGGCCTGGCCCTCGAAGAGGTCCTGGCGCTGCTGTGCCTGCGTCTCGAGCGAGTCGATGGCCGACACGACCTCGGGTGACGTTACGTCGTCGGCCTTGATCACGACCATCTCCGAGCTGCCCTCACTGGGGAAGGCCGCCTGGATGCGGTCGTAGGTCTGCATCACTTCGAGGTCACGCGAGTAATCGTCGGTGCCCCCGAGGGAGGTCTGCATCCCGAGCGCGGGGACGGCCAGCGCGACCAGCAGGCCGGCGGACACGAGCGCCGAGACGAGCGGGCGCCGCAGCACCCGGTCCAGGACGCGCGACCACAGCCCGGCCTCGCCAACCCTGTTCTTGATGCGGCCGACGAGCGGCACCCGGCCCCTGTCGACCCGGTCGCCGAGCTTGGACAGCAACGCCGGGAGCACGGTCAGCGAGCCGATAACGGCGACGGCGACGACCATGATCGTGCCTGTAGCGAACGAGGCGAAATTGGAGATTCCGCCCAGGTACATGCCGGCCATCGCGACCATCACGGTCAGGCCGGAGATCAGAACCGCCCGCCCCGAGGTCGCCGCAGCGGCCTCGATCGCGGCGTCGGTCTCACGCCCGGCGGCACGCTCCTCGCGCTGCCGCTTCAGATAGAACAGGCTGTAGTCCACCCCAACGGCCATCCCGACCAGCAGCACCACGTGCATGACCGATTCGTCGACCGGAGCGATCTGGCTGACGGGACCAAGCAGCCCCATCGTCGCGCCGACGCTCGTTAGCGCCAGCAGCACCGGGATGCCCGCCGCCACCATCGCGCCGAAGGCGAACACGAGGATGATCAGCGTGACCGGCACCGACATGAACGTCGACTTGCCGAGCTCCTCGTTCGACTTGTCCCTCGTCGCCTTGCTGATGCTCGCATCGCCCGCCTCCTCGATGCGAAGCTCCGGGTTCGCCTTCTGGGCCGCTTCGACGGCGGCCAGCGAATTGACGACCGACTCCTCGGCCGTCTTCTGGTCACCCGGCAGCTCGAACGTCACGAGGGCGGAATGCCCGTCGGCCGAGATCTGTCCGCGGTCCCCGTCATAGGGACTCACTACGTTGGCAACGCCCTCGGTTTCCTTGAGGCGCCCGGTCACGTCGTCGACTCCAGCCTTGAACTGGGCATCAGTGGCGTCGAGCTGCTTGCTCTGGACCAGCACCTGCTCGGCTGACTTGTCGTCGAACCCGCCGTCGAGCACCTGGGCCGCCTGACCCGACTCCCCGGGCCCGCCGGCGTTCGGCTCGATGTTCTTCTGCGGTACGAGGTTGAAACCGATCACCATCGATACGGCTACGAATGTCAGCCACCCGAGGATGGCCGTCTTGCGGTGCTGGACGCTCCAGCGCCCGATCCGTGCAGTGATGTTCTCCGGCTGTTGCAACGTGACTCCTCCGATTGGTTGACCTGACACGCCGGTAGCGTCGAGGTCGAGCCACTGATCGATCATCGGGCCGGCGCCCTGAACCGGCACCCTTAACCCGGATGGGTCACTGGGCGTATGCTCGGCTGTACGTGGACTCCAGGCCCAGTGCAATCCGCGCGCGGATCGTCGGGCGTGAACGAGAGCTTGCGCAACTCGAGGCGGCCCTCGACGGGCTCGATGAAGGCGCGCCCGCCTACGTGACCCTCGAGGGAGAGCCCGGCATCGGCAAGACTCGGCTGCTCGACGAGCTGCGCGCCCGGGCGGACGACCGCGGTCATGTGGTGCTGTCGGGCGCGGCGGCGGAGTTCGAGCGCGAGCTGCCGTTCAGCGTTTGGGTGGACGCCCTCGACGCCTACGTCGTCTCACAGGATTTCGCTCAGCACGAGGCGTGGGACGCCGGCCTGGCGGCCGAGCTCGGCCAAGTGCTCCCCTCGCTGCGGTCGGCAAACGGCGGCGCCGGAACAGTCGCCGACGAGCGCTTTCAGGCGCACCGGGCGGTCAGCCGGCTCCTCGGCCTGGTCGCGGAGAACCAGCCGCTAGTACTCGTCCTCGACGACCTCCAGTGGAGCGACAGCGCCTCGATCGAGTTGATCGGTGCCCTCTCCCGCCGTGAACCCGACGCACCGGTGCTGATAGCGCTCGCCTTCCGGCCAGGGCGTGTCGCCGTGCGCTTGGCCGCCGCCCTGACGGGTGCACGGGTGCGCCGGCTCGAGCTCGAGCCGCTGAGCAAGGCAGAGGCGGCTCTGCTCCTGGAGGACCTGGACGCCGAAACGGCTGCCGCCGTCTACCGCCACGGAGGCGGCAACCCGTTCTACCTCGAACAGCTTGGCCGCGCAGGGGACGGCGGGGCGCTCGCGAGGCGGCCCGAGCCTGGGGGTCCGGCGGCCGAGACCGGGGTGCCGGCGGCAGTGGCAGCAGCAATAGCGGGTGAGCTCGACTCGCTCTCCGACGCGTCGCGGGTATTGCTCAATGCCGCGGCCGTCGCCGGCGAACCCTTCGAAGTCGATCTCGCCGCGGCCGTCGCGGGTTTGCAAGAAGCCGAGGCGCTGGCGGCGCTGGACGACCTGCTGGACACCGACCTCATCCGGCCGACCGACGTGCCGCGCCGCTTTGTCTTCCGCCACCCCCTCGTACGCCGCGCGGTATACGAGTCGCTGCGCGGGGGCTGGCGCATTGCGGCACACGCGAAGGCGGCCGACGCTCTGGCGGCACGCGGGGCGGATGCCGCTGAACGGGCCCACCACGTGGAGCAGTCGGCGGCTCAGGGCGACGCGGCAGCGATCGAGCTGCTGCTCGACGCTGGACGGAGCGCGGCTCCGCGCGCCCCCGAGGCGGCCGCCCGCTGGTTCGAGGCTGCGCTGCGCCTGCTTCCCAGCGGAGATTCGGACCGCCAGGTATCGATCCGCGCATCGCTCGCCTCCGCGCTGCGGTCCGGGGGCGAGCTAGAGCGCTGCCGCACCACCCTGCTGGAGGCGATTGATCTCCTCCCGGCCGAATCGGTCGTCCGGAGGGTCGACCTGACGACGCTGTGCGCGGCCGTCGAGCATTGGCAGGGCCGCCACGACGACGCTCACCACCGCCTCGAGCGCGCTTGGGACGATGTACCCGACCGCTCCACGGCTTCGGCTGCTGGACTGCAGATTGAGCTTGCTGTCGACGGGCTGTACCAGCTCGACTTCGCGCAGACGCTGGAGATGGGCCGCGGTGCGCTCGAGACGGCACGTGGCGTCGGCGACCGTGCGCTGATCGCCGCAGCCGCATCCGCGCTGTGCCTGGGCGAGGCCGCCGCGGGAGACATCGGCGCCGCCCGTGAGCACCGGGAGGAGGCGCTCGACCACATCGACCGCCTTTCGGACGCGGAGCTGACGCCGCGCCTGGAGGCGCTGTACTACCTCGGCTGGGCCGAGAACTATCTCGAGCATTACGAGGATGCGATCGCGCACGTCGATCGGGGCATCGCGATCGCCCGAGCGGCCGGCGAGGGACGACTGCTCGTCCCGATGATGCTGGTCAAGGGCTTCCCCTTCGAGATGCAGGGACGCATGGTCGAGGCCGTCGAGCTCTGCGAGACGGCCATCGAGGCGGCGCGCCTGGCAGGCAATCCGCACTACCTCTCCTGGGCGCTGTTCGAGCTCGGGTGGGCGCACTACTACTCCGGAGATCTCGACGCCGCCATCGCGGCGGGGGAGGAGAGCGCCAAGGTCGGCGGGCGGCTGGCGGGCGCCACGATGCCCTCCGCCGGCGGCGGGCCCGGCTGGCAGATCGCCTGCTCGCGCTTCGAGGCCGGTGAGGTTGAGCGGGCGCGAGAGGAGATGCAGGCGCTGGGCTCGGATGAGCTCGAGCACAAGATTCCCGTCGAGCGCTGTTTCGACTGGGAGACCCTCGCGCTCGTCGAGCTGGCGAGCGGGAACCTCGAGGCCGCCGACGGCTATGCGCGCCGGGCCGAGGACAACGCCGAGCGACTCGGCCTGCGCGTGCCTCACGCCGTCGCCGGCCGCGCGCGGGCTGCCCTGCTTCTGGCCGCAGGGCAGGCGGACGAGGCGGCACGGGCCGCCAACCGCTCTGCTCGTGACGCCGCCGCTGTGGGAGCCCTCCTCCAGGCAGCCTTCTCGCGCGGGCTGGCGGGCCAGGCGCTGGCGGCCGCGGGCGACCGCGCCGGCGCGGTCGACGCGCTCCGTGAGGCCGAGCGGGAAACCGACCGCTGCGGCTCGGTGCGTTTCCGCGACGAGATGCGCCGCGAGCTGCGCAAGCTTGGCGCCCGCGCCGAGGTGCGCGGACCGGCTACCGGCGACGATTCCGGACTGGCCTCGCTTACCAAACGGGAGCGCGAGATCGCCGAGCTCATCACGGACCGTCTCACCAATCCGCAGATCGCGAGCAAGCTGTTTCTCAGCAAGAAGACGGTCGAGTCGCACATCCGCAACCTGTTCGTCAAGCTCGGCGCTTCGTCGCGCGTGGAGGTCGCGCGGATCGTCGAACGCGAGAGGCGTGAGGGCCCCGGGCTCACGGACGCGCCATGAGCTCGGCGGTTGCGCCGGCTGAGCTCGACGCCGATGCGGCAAGGCTTGGCGAGCTCGGCTACCGGCAGGAGCTCGAGCGGCGTCTCCGGATCTTCGACAACGTGGCGCTGGGCTTCGCTGCCATCTCGCCGGTGGTTGGGCTGTACGCGGTGGTCTTGGTCGGGACGCTGGTCGCGGGACCCGCGTGGCTGTGGGTGCTCCCGGTCGCGCTCGCGGGGCAGTGCCTGCTGCTCGCCGTGTACGCGGAGCTGGCCTCGGAGTTCCCGATCGCGGGCGGCGCTTACCAATGGACCCGCCGCCTGATCGGCGGTTCGTATGGCTGGTTCACGGGCTGGGTCGCGGTCTGCGCCTATGCGGTGGCGAACACGACCATCGCCTACCTCGGGGCCCCCTGGGCCCTGACCCTGATCGGAATCGAGGCAACTGCCGACGCGATCGTCCTAACGGGGATGGTCCTCGTTCTGGTGTGCGCGGGCGCAGGCGCGATCGGAATCGGCGTCCTGAGCCGGATGGTCAAGGTCGGCATCGCGGCCGAGATCGTCGCCTCGATCGGCATCGGGCTCGCCCTGCTGTTCGTCTTTCGCGAGCAGGACCTCTCGATCCTCACCGAGACACTTGGGGCGGAGGCGCTGTCAGGCGGATCGGTCGGCGCCGGCATGCTTGCCGCGCTCGCGGTGGGAGGCTGGGTCTTCATCGGCTTCGATGCGTGTGTGAGCGCCGCCGAGGAGACGCGCAATGCGGCCCGTCACGTCCCGAGAGCGGTCTGGATCGCGTTGCTGAGCGTCGGGACGCTCGTCATCCTGAACGCGGTGGCCGTAACCCTCGCGCACCCCGACCCGGCTTCGGTGGTGGCGGGCGAGGATCTCGATCCGGTGACCACCGCGGTGGTCACCTCCTTCGGATCGTGGTCGTCGAAGCCGTTCGCCGCAGTCGTCCTGATTGCCTTCCTGGCCTGCGGCATGGCCGCTCAGGCCCTGACCGCGCGCACCATGTACTCGGTCGCGCGTGACGGCGCGCTACCGGGATCGGGGTTCCTGCGGAGGGTTGATCGCCGCCGGGTGCCGATCGGCGCGATCATCGTGACCGCCGTGATCGCCTGCCTTGGATTGCTTCTTGGCCTGCACTCGGCCGCGGTCGGCAGCCTCATCACGTTCGGCACGGCAGGGATCTACGTCGCCTTCTTGCTGATCGCGCTCGCGGCGCTGATTGCCCGCGTTCGCGGGACGTGGAAGCCCGCCGGTCGCGTTCAGCTCGGGCGCGTGGGCATGGTGATCAACGCATTGGCCGTTCTCTGGCTGGCCTTCGAGACAGTGAATATCGCGTGGCCCCGAGAGTCGCTGGCCCCGCCCGACGCCCCGCTCTACCAGGTCTGGGCGGCGCCGCTCGTCCTCGCGCTGATCACAGCCGTCGGGCTGGCCTATCTCGTGTTGGCGAAGCCTCAGCGCCGTTTGGACGCCTCGGCTCGCGAGGAATAAGGGCGCTTGCGAGCGAACGCGAGCGCGCCGCGCTTGGTCACCGATAGCGGTAGCTCGACCTCCTTGGCGGCCGCCTGAGCACGCTCCGGGTCGGTGCCCTTGCCAATCAGATAGTCGCGAACCGCTGCGCGCGTCGGCAGCTCGACCAGGGGAGCGTCCCAGCGCACGAGTTCGACATCCGCAAAGTGCTCTTCGAGGAGCTCGGGCGCGCGTTCGGCGTCGAAGGTCAGAGACCATTCCGGCAGCGCGTGGGCCAGCTCGGGCGAGTCGCGGCGGCTCGGAGCCGCGACCGCAAGGAGCCCGGCTGAGCGAAGCACCCGATGCGCCTCGATGAGCGCGAGCGATGGATCGGCCAGGTGGTAGAGCACGTAGAGGAGCGCGGCCGAGGGGAATGTGTCGTCCGGGAACGGCAGCGCGGTGGCCTCGGCTCGGACGTTCGGCAGCGGCGCAGCGGCGAGCATCACCGTTGAGTTGTCGACTCCAACCCAGGCGCCCGGCGGCAGGTGGCGCGCCAGCTCGCCCTCGCCGCAGCCGATGTCGAGCACGGGCGTCAACCGCTCGGCCAGCAGCCGGCGCGCGACGCGCTCATGGATATCCGGGACCAGCGCGTGCCGGCGCTGGATCGCCCGTGCCGTGCGGAAGCGCCCCGGGTCCCGCTCGTAATCGCTTGGGACCCGCTCGCCCATCTCAATCGCGGGCGAGCAGGGCTATCAGCAGCTTCTGCACGGGCGCCGGCGGGGACAGGAACACCGTCTCGTCGCGGTAGCGCTTCAGGAAGCCCGCGGCCCAGCGCGCGCCGCGCAGGCCGCGGGGCAATCCACGGGGCGTGAAGAGCCCCTGTTGCCCCGCGGCCGCAGCCTCTTCCAGGAAGGCCTGGAGCCGGAGCGGCGGGGTCACGACGCAACGCAGGTGCGCATCCCGGTCGCTGACGCTCCCCACCCCGTGGACGACGCCGGGTGCGACCACCATCTCGCCGTCGTCGGGCCCGATCACGCGCTCGTCATAACCGAGCCGGAAGCGGACCTTTCCTTCGAGCACCGACCAGCGCTCCTCCTGCTGGGGGTGGAGGTGGGGCGGTAGGCCGCCGCCCGGTTCGAGCCAGGTGTCGACGATCAGGCTCTCGCCTCTCGTCTCGAATGTCTGGCGGACGCGGGTGACCGGATCGTGGATTGGCTCTGTCATCGACTACTCCTTTTCCAGTGCCGGCCTCGGCGGCAACGAGGGGGCGACGCGCAACACGCGAGCGGGCCACCTCGGCAGCCACCAGTTCCAGCGCCCCATCAGCGCGATCACGGCCGGCACGATCAGTGCGCGAATCACGGTCGCGTCGATCAGGATCCCGGCTGCAAGGCCCGTGGCCAGCATCTTTACGTCGGTCTCCGGCCCAGAGGCCATCGAGGTGAACGACAGGAACAGGATCAGGGCGGCGCTGGTGACGAGGCGCCCGGTGCGGCCGATCCCCTGTACCACCGCCGTTCGGGTCGAGCCTGTGCGGTCGTACTCCTCACGCATGCGGCTGAGGATGAACACCTCGTAGTCCATAGATAGTCCGAACAGGAACGCGAACACCATGAGCGGCATCCAGGACGGGATCGAGCCGGTGGCCTGGATGTCCCAGATCAGCTCCGAGCCGTAGCCCTGCTGCCAGACGAGGACCAGCACGCCCCACGCGGCGGCGATGCTGAGCACGTTCAGCACGATCGCCTTGGCGGGCAGCAGCAGCGATCGGAACGCCCGGGCCAGCAGGATGAACGTCGTGATCGTGATCAGCGCGATCATCAGCGGGAAGCTTCCGTAGACCGCGTCGACGAAGTCGGCGTTCGCCGCCGGCTGGCCGCCGACGCGCACGTCCGGACCCGCGGCATGCGCTGTGTCGCGGACCGCGTCGAGCGTGTCCCCACCCTCGTCGGAACCGCTGTCGGGTACCGGGATCGCCTCGACGAGCGCCGTTTCGCCGCGTCGCCAGGATGCGTCCTCGGGCGCGACCGCGCCGTGGATACCGTCCACGCCGCGCAGATCGGCCGCGACCTTCTCGGGATCTGTCGGGCCGTCGACCAGAATCTCGTGGGGCAGGAGAGCGCCCTCTCCGATGCCCGAACGCTCGAGCGCCACCAGGCCTTCCTTGGCGTCGCCGGAGCGGGCGATCGTGTCGGCATCGGAAGTGCCGAGCTGGAGGTTGGTGGCGGAGAAGGCGAGCGCGAGGATCACCGCCATGCCCGCTCCCGCGGCAAGCCAGCGCCGCCGCGAGACGGCCTCGGCCCAGCGCGTCCAGGCGCGGCTCGCCTTGTCGTCGGTCCGGCGGTGCGGCCAGTCGAGCCGCGGGCCGAGCTTGGCCAGCACTACGGGGAGCAACGTGATCGCCACGACCGTGGAGACGAGCGGTATCAACATGCCGCCGTAGCCCATCGAGCTCAGGAACGGCAGTGGCAGCGCGATCAGAGCCAGCAGCCCGATCGCGACGGTCAGGCCGCTGAACACGACCGCGCGCCCGGCGGTCTCCATCGCACGCTGAACCGCTTCGTCGCCGCTGCGGCCGTGCGCGCGTTCCTCGCGCCAGCGCGTGACGACGAGCAACGAGTAGTCGATGGCCACGCCGAGTCCGATCAGGGCGATCAGGAACTGGACGATCGGCGACACGGAGGCCAGCTCGGTCAGGCCCAGCAGAAGCAGGAAGGTGGTCATGATCGACACGAACGCCATCACCAGCGGCACGAAGGCGAGGAACGAGGCGAACACGAAGGCGAGCACCACCAGCGCGCCAAGCGCGCCCAGCACCGCCTCGAGGAGCACCCCTGGACCCCCCGTGTCTTCTCCGGCCTCCTCCGCCAAGGCGTCGAACCCGGTCAGGTGCACCGGCTTGCCGCCGACCTCGGCTCCCTTCAGCGCCTCGCTGGCGGCCCTCTCGGCCTGCGGGTTCTCGCCGAACGTGGAGCCCGGGTCGGGACGCGGGTAGACGAGAGCAAAGACGGTGCGACCGTCATTCGAGACGAAGGTGTTGTCGCCGGTCGAGGCATAGGACGCGATCCGGGCGCCGGGCAGTGCCCGGTCCAGACGCGCGTCGATCCGCTCCAGGTCGGCGCGGATCCCCGGCGAGCGGACCGTCTCACCAGGCGGGAGGGTCACCACCGGCAGCAGAGGGTCGCTGCCGTTGCGATCCCCGCTGTAGCGCTCCGCGATCGCGACATTGGTCTCCCAGCCCTCCTTGTCGGGAACGGAGAACTCCGTCTCGAGCGCGTCGGAGGCGGGGCCGGCGGCCGCGATACCGGCGATCGTCAGCACGATCCACGAGATGACGACCGTGCGCTTGTGCTTCAGGACCCAGCGTGTGAGTGACGACATCATGGCCACCACGCTAGGTCTGGCGGCCGTAATCGTGAACGCCCCCACGAGTGATTCGTCGTCCCCCCTGAGGTGGACCCCGCGGTCCATCCCAGGGGCGATTCCGGCGCGCCGGGGGAACGCTAGGCTCGCCTCGAGATGACCTCTGAGCGGCAGAACCGCAACGACCTCCTGCTCGACGCCGCGATCGCGGTTGCCGTGCTGGCGGCATCGATCGCCCTCCTCGTGGCGGGGGAGAACGAGAACGGCGGCGGCGACATCGGCGTGGGATCCGTGCTGCTCGCTGCGCTCACCGCGCTGCCGCTCATCTGGGTCCGGCGGGCGCCACTGGCGATCTTCGTATTCGTCGGGCTGGCAAGCATCGCGCTGAACCTGGTCGCGGATCCGGCCGGCCCGCCGCTCGGGCCCACCCTGGCGCTCTACTGGGTCGCGGCGACGGGAACTCCCTCGCGGTCCCGGTTGGCGCTCGCCCTGGGGCTCGTGGTCGCGGTCTTCGCCGGGCACCTGGCGGCCAGCGGCGAGTTCCTCGACACGGGGATGGTGTTCGGCATTCCGCTTTGGACCGGCGCCTGGCTGGCCGGTGACCGGACCCGCGCGCGTCGCGAGCGGATGGCCGCACTCGAGGAGCGCGCCCTGCAGGCCGAGCGCGATGCCGAGCGCGAGCGCCGCCTTGCGGCCGCCGAGGAGCGCGGGCGGATCGCCCGCGACCTGCACGACTCGGCCGGGCACGCGATGAACGTGATCCTCGTCCACGCCGGGCTCGGGCGCCTCAAGAGCGCCGACGACCCGCAGGCCGCCCGCGAGGCGTTCGCGACGATCGAGGAGGTCGCGCGCGAGTCGGTCGGCGAGATCGACCAGATGGTGCGGGTTCTGCGGGAGCACGCCGCGCTCCCACCGGGCGGCAACGAGGTGGAGCCCCCGCCCGGCCTCGCCGCGTTCGATGGGCTGGTCGAGCGGCACCGCGCGGCGGGCCTGCGCGTGACCACCCAGGTGAGCGGGCGGCGTCGCCCGCTGCCGCCGGGGGTCGACCGCGGCGCATATCGGATCCTGCAGGAGGCGCTGACCAACGCGGCTCGGCACGGCGACGGCAGCGCGCAGGTCGAGCTCACCTACCGCCCCAACGCGCTGGAGGTGAATGTCGAGAACCCGCTGCCGCGCGAGCGCTCGAACCACGCGAGTGGCGGCGGGCACGGGGTTATCGGCATGCGCGAGCGCGCGGCACTGCTCGGCGGCAGCCTCGAGGCGGGGTCACGAGACGGGCGCTTCCAGCTCCACGCCCGTCTGCCGTTCTCGGACAAGCCGGCATGAGCCAGCCGCGCGTGAAGGTGCTGATCGTCGACGACGACGCCCTGATGCGCGCCGGACTGCGCGGCGTGCTCGCGAGCGACGAGGGAATCGAGCTCGTAGGAGAGGCGGACGACGGGCGCCAGGCCGCCTACCGGACCCGCCTGCTCAAGCCGGACGTCGTGTTGATGGACGTCCGGATGCCGGACCTCGACGGGATCTCCGCCACCCGGGAGGTGCTGGCCGCGTTCCCCGAGGTGAAGGTCGTGATCCTCACCACCTTCGAGCAGGACGACTACATCTTCGGGGCACTCAACGCAGGCGCCTCGGGGTTCCTCCTCAAACGCACGCGGCCGGAGGAGCTGATCGCCGCGATCCACACGATCGCCGCCGGCGACTCGCTCCTGTCCCCGTCGGTCACGAGCAGGGTGATCGAGCAGATGGCGGGCATGCCCTCACCCGATGCGGGGCGAGACCCGCGTCTCGAGGAGCTCACCGCGCGCGAGACCGAAGTGCTGGAGCAGGTGGCCCGGGGCCTCTCCAACGCCGAGATCGCGGCCCACCTCGTGATCGAGGAATCGACGGTCAAGACCCACCTGAAGCGCATACTCGCCAAGCTGGACGTCCGCGACCGCGTCCAGGCGGTGATCTTCGCCTACGAGAGCGGGCTGACCCAGCCGGGCTCCCACAGGAACGACTGAAACCCCGGCGCGGCCCTCAGCTCTGCGTGAGCGGCAGCCAGACGCGGAAGCTTGTCGCGCCCGGCTCGGAGTCCACGGTGATCATGCCGTGGTGGCGGTCGACGACGATGCGGTGCGCGGTCGACAGGCCGAGCCCGAGCCCGTGACCGACCTCCTTGGTCGTGAAGAACGAGTCGAAGACGCGCTCGCGGTTCTCCGGCGCGATGCCGGGCCCGTCGTCGCTGACCTCGACTCGCGCGCCGTCGGCCTCGCCGCGCGTGCTGATCGTGATCGTGCCTCGGTCCCCGAGCGCATCGATCGCGTTGTCGAGGAGGTTGGTCCAGACCTGGTTCAGCTCCGAGCCGCGCACGGTCAGCTTCGGAAGGCTCTTGTCGTACTCGCGCACAACCTCGATCTCCGTGTGTTTGAGCCGGTGGCCGAGGACCGCGAGCGTCGTCTCGAGGCCCTCGTGCAGGTCGACCTCGACGAGGTCGCCGCGGTCCATGTAGGCGTACGACTTGACCGCCCCGACCAGGTCGGACATCCGCTTGGTCGACTCCTGCAGTTCGCCGGCGAGGCCGCGGACGGTCAGCGTCGCCGCCACCCATGCGACGGCGGCGTCGGTGGCCGACCCGGCGAGCGTGCTCACCCGGTCCAGCCATGCGCGGTCGACGCCCGCCGCGGCCAGCGGCTCGGCAAGCCGCCAGGGCTCGGACACGCCGAGCTCCTCGAGACGGGCGATCAGCTCCTCCTCGGCGTCCGCCACGTCAAGCGTGTCGCGCGCCGTGCGCTCCTCCGCTCCCGCCAGCGCCTCCTGCTGGAGCGTGACCAGCGCACTTGCTTCCTCCCGCTCGATGCCGGAGTCGACGAAGCGGCCCATGGTCGAGCCGATCACGTCGAGCGCCTCCTCCATCTGGGCGGCGGCCCGGCGCGCCGCCGCGGCCGGGTTGTTCAGCTCGTGCGCCAGGCCGGCGGCCATCGTGCCGAGCGAAGCCAGCCGCTCGCGGTTCTGCTCCATCCCGGTGATCCGGCTCATCACGGGGGCGACCTGCCGCATGACTCGCTGGTGCACCGCCGGTTGCGAGAACGCGAGGCGCCGGAAGTCGTCAGCCTTGACCAGCGCGACGCGGCAGGGCGTGTCGGCCTTCATGCGCACTCCCAGCGGCCCGCCGGTCAGCACGGCTATCGCCCCCATCCAGGTCGGCGCGATCTGACGTCCGACCGGCTCGGTGCGCTCGCCCTCGATGCGAACGACGATCGACTCGCCCTCGAGTAGCAGCTTCAGCCCCGGTGGATCCTCGTCCTGCTCGAAGATCAGGTCGCCCGGCTCGAGCTCCTCGGCGCTGGCGACGGGGACCCATTCGGCGAGCTGCTCGTCGTCGATGTCATCGAAGAGATCGACGGAGCGCAGCTCGGCGAGCGTGACGGGCTCGCTCATGCCTGAGCGAGGTATTCGTGGATCAGCGAGACCGCCATCGAGCCCTCGCCCACCGCACTTGCAACGCGCTTGATCGAGCGCGCCCTAACGTCGCCCGCGACGAATACACCCGGCACGCTCGTCTCGAGCGGATAGGGGTCGCGTGGCAGCGGCCAGCCGTTCGTCTGCACGTCGGGCCCGGCGAGGATGAACCCGCGCCCGTCGCGCGCGACGACACCCTCGAGCCAGTCGGTGCGCGGCGAGGCGCCGATGAACACGAAGCAGGCGTCCGCGTCGATGGCCGACTCATCCCCGCCGGGGCCGCGGATGCGCAGTCGTCGCAGCCGGCCGTCCTCGCCCTCGGCGGCGGTCGCGACCGTCTCGGCGCGCACGGTGACGTTCGCCCGCTCGGCGAGCTGCTCGATCAGGTAGTGCGACATGGATCGCTCGAGCGTGGGGCCGCGCACGAGCATCGTCACGCTTGCGGCGAACTCGCTGAAGTGCACCGCCCCCTGCCCGGCGGAGTTCGCGCCGCCGATCACGACGACGTGCTGGTCTTCACAGGAGCGTGCCTCGGCCAGCGCGGCCCCGTAGTAGACGCCCGCTCCGGTGAGGTCGGGGAAGCCCGGCGTGTCGAGCTGGCGGTAGGAGACACCGGATGCTACGAGCACACAGTTGGCGCTCAGCTCGCCGCCGCCGCTCAGCTCCACTATCCGGCCGGCTCCCTCGGCGCGCAGGCCGACGGCGTCCTGAACGGTGAGGAGCTCGGCGCCGAGCCGCCGCGCCTGGTCGGTCGCCCGGCGCGCGAGGTCCGAGCCGCTCAAGCCGGAGGGGAAGCCGAGGTAATTCTCGATCCGGCTCGACTGGCCCGCCCG
>Ga0081538_10000495_pt1 | contig 43993 bp, 39 predicted proteins | sample TabmetS5T2R1_FD_71022 | JGI IMG/M metagenome (GOLD analysis project Ga0081538, IMG submission 71022) | Tabebuia heterophylla rhizosphere microbial communities from the University of Puerto Rico - S5T2R1 | ecosystem: Host-associated > Plants > Roots > Rhizosphere ... | reverse complement strand
CTCATGACCGGCGAGCAGCAACGTCATGACCTGGTCACGGACCTGCCGATTGTTGAACTCGGACTGATCGGCAAGCAGGTCCAGCACGGTCGGTGCGTCCGCTGGTTCACTGGAACGACGCCGTACCAGGTCGTCGACAACGCTGTCGAGTTCGGCCTGGGCGCGGCGCAGTCGCCGAGCGGCGGGCAGCGGGCTGCGAAGCAGCGTGACACCACCGGGGGCTAGGGCCAGGCGGAAGCCCGCAAGCAGGTCAGCCAGAGCGCTCGTAATCTGTGGCGTCGAGCCGCGGAGGTCGGTGCCGAACAGCGCCGTCCCGACTCCGTCCAGAGTCAGACTCGACATCTCATCGAGGAGGTCGATTTCGCCGCCGTCGTGCCAGCGGTCGGCGGCGCGATTTGCTGCCGCAGCGAAGGATGCCAAGTAGCCCGCGATGCGTTGTGGGTGAAACGCCGCTTGCAGCGCGCGGCGCTGCCGCATATGCGACTCGCCCTCACTGGTCAGGAGCCCGTCGCCGAGCACCGGGCGGGCGCGTACCAGTCCGCGGCCCTTCCGGGTACGCCGAGCGTGCACCGTCAATAGCTCCCACACCTGGGCCGGGTCGTCGATGAGCAGCACGCGCTCCGGTCCGAACCAGACCGGGTCCTCGCTCGCGCCGCTGGCAACCAGCCGGTCGAGGAACTCGATCGGCGAGCGCCGGAACGCTCTGAGCAGCGCCAGGTTGATCTGCGCCGACCGAGCTGATCCGGTACGCGGGCGAGCCACGCCGATGCTTGTGACCATCAACTCGATTCTGCCCTCGCACCTGAATTCCCGAGCCGGGCGCGCGGGCCCTAGCGGGCAATCAGCGTGCCGACTGCAAGGACAGGAAGGCGCGGCTGCCGGCAGTCCACTCCTCGACGACCAGCAGGTCGAGTGGCCCGGCCAGTCGACGCACCTCCGCGGCCCCCGTTCGAGTCCAGGTCAGCTCGGCGGTGAAGCCGGATTCCTCGGCGGTCAGCCTTACCCGGCGGGTTTGGTGCCAGGTCGGGCGGGGATCGACCTCGACAATGATGGCGCCGCCGGGAACCAGCAGATCTCGGCAGCGTGCCAGCAGGGCACCGACGTCGCCGTCAATTCCGATGTTGCCGTCCATCAGCAGCACCGTTCCCCAACGCCCTTCTGCCGGCAAGCGCTCAGCCAACCTGGCCCGGATGGCTGGAGCTCCGCGGGATCTCGCTCCGCGCACAGCCGCCGCAGACATGTCAACCCCGAGAGCCGGTACCCCAGCCTCGCTCAGGGCCTGTACCATCCGTCCCGGACCACAGCCGAGATCCAGCACCGGACCACGGCAGCGGGAGACCACCAACTGGTCGACGTCGTCGGCGCGGGCAGACCAGCGCATCGCCTCAAGTGGAAGAACACGTTCGTTGGAAGCATCGCAGCGTACCGAAGTCCCGGTGTAAAGCTGGTCGAAGATCAGGTCCGGCCGAGATGCGTCGGTCAGCGCGGCATAACACCGCGAGAACTCCAAGCTCGGAAAGCGATCGGCGACATAGGCGGCGTCCTCAGGCTCGTCAACATCGCGCAGCGGCGGCAGCAGTTTCACCGATCGACCCAGGCTCAGCAAGCGGGCAAGTTGCGCCGAGCCGGTACGCGCGGTCGACATTTCAATACCGGCGAACACTCGCTCGGCGAATGTGTCCCGAGGCTGTCGAAGGGCAGATACGGGGTCGGGACTCCGCAGCCCAATGGCCCAGAACCCGCCGTCCTCGCTCAGGCCCAGCACTGCATCACAGCCGTTCCAATCGGTGTCGAGCAGTGTGCTGCTGATCTGCGGCGTGTCCATGCCGATCAAGAGCACCCTCGCTGAGACGTCGCGACCAAGATCATTAAAAGCGCCGGCCAGGCGGTCGTTGAGGGTACCGGTGCGCTGTGGCAGGACTTCGAATCCATCCGCGAACTGCGATGGATCCCCGTCCCAGCAGAGAATTCGTCGCGGGACTCGGGAGGCGCGGATTGCCCGCTGGGTGTCGCGGACGGCCGCGGCAGCGAGCTGGACTGCCTGGTCGGCACTGAACCGGCGCTGGAGCCGCGTCTTCACCCGGCCGGGTTTGGGCTCCTTGGCCAAGACAAGGATGATCTCGGCCCGTTCGATCATTGTGCGGCCGGCTTCATGAGGTCGAGCGCTGCACGTGAGTCCCGGACTGCGCGGAGGGCTCCCAATGGAGTTCCGGTCACCTTCGATCGTCCACGTCGCGGCAGGTACGCGACGTCCACTTGTTGTACGCGCAGACCGGTCGCGGCAGCCTTCACAAGCGTCTCCACCGGGTATCCGGAACGGCGATCTTGAACGCCCAACTCCAGCAAGATCGTCCGCCGCGCCGCGCGTACCGGTCCACAGTCGAAGATCATTAGACCTGTCCGGCGGCGCAGCTGGCGAGCCAGCGCAGCGTTTGCCAGCCGCAGCGTCCATGGGTAGGCACGCCAACCTCGAGGCCTCCGGCGTCCGACAACCAGGTCAGCCTCACCGGCGTAGATGGGTCGAACCACAGCTGGAAGATCAACTGGATCGATACTCCCATCGCAGTCCATGATCACAACCAGCTCTGCGGTGGTAGCGACCAAGCCGGCGTGACACGCTGACCCATAGCCGCGCTGTGCCACCTCGAGGGTCCGGGCTCCATAAGATCGCGCAATCTCGATCGAGCCGTCGGTGGAGCCATTGTCGACTACCAGAGCTCGATATCCGGCCGGCAGACGATCAAGCACCCAGGGCAGGGCGGCCGCCTCATTCAGGCAGGGCAAGATCACCTCGACCGTCATGTTCGTGAGGCTAGGGAGCCGAGCCTCGCCCTCACCAGCCCGGAACGCTTTCTGTTCGCTTACGGGTCGTCGCGTCCCAAATGACGCCCGTGCTACATCGGGCTGAATCTGCCTACGCTTTTCGCGTGAGCGCGCGAGTCCTGGTGGTCGAGGACGACGAGACCATGGCCGGTGTCTTGTCGGCGTACCTGACCCAGGCCGGCTACGAAGCCCTCTGGGCCTCCGACGGGACCGAGGCCTTGAATATCTGGAGTCGAGCTAGGCCCGATGTTGTCATTCTCGACATCTTGTTGCCGACGATTTCCGGCCTGGAGGTACTGCGACGCCGCCGGGCGTCGGCAGATGACGCAGCCGTGATCATCTTGTCTGCCCGCGGGGAGGAAGAGGATCGGCTGGTCGGGCTGGAAACCGGCGCCGACGATTATGTCGTCAAGCCGTTCAGTCCACGTGAGGTGGTGCTACGCGTAGAGGCCTTATTACGGCGTGCCGAGCGTCTCACCGGCAATCGCCTCCTTACCGAGAAGTTGTCGATCGGCGACGTGACGATCGACCTGGCGGCGCACGTCGCGACCCGCGGTGGGTCGCAATTGTCGTTGACGAGTCGCGAGTTTGACCTACTCGCCTTCCTCGCGGCCAATCCTGGACAGACCTTCAGCAAAGCGGACCTATTGCGTCGAGTTTGGGGCTGGGACTTCGGTGACACGTCGACGGTGACAGTGCACGTACGGCGACTGCGCGAAAAGCTCGAGGACGATCCCTCCGACCCACGCATCGTCCTCACGGTCGGTCGCGCGGGTTACCGCATGGCCCGGGAGGCGGAGCTGACATGAAAGACCTACTGCTGATCACTGGTCTCACCCTCGGTGCGTGTTTAGTGGTCGGCCTACTCGGAGCGTTGCTGCTGCGAGCCATCCGCCGTTCTTCGCTGCGCTATCAACTCGCGGTGGCCACCCTCATTCCGGTGATCGCGGTCGCCGCCACCGTGGTGATCAACGTCCAGCTGATGTTCCTCTCCGCCCACGACACGACGGTGATCTTGTTGGCTGTGGGTATCGCCGTTGTGCTTGCTGTGGTTGGCGGATGGTTGGTAAGCCGCCGCTTTAGCCTGGCTTCTCGTCGGCTTGAGGACACCGTCGGGCTGCTGATCAGCGATTCCCAAGGTGTGCATGCTTCGGACGACCAGCCGCCTGGCAGCGGCGGAACTGATCGCCATCTGCCCGCCGAGCTCGCCAGGGTAGAGAAGGAACTCGCGGAGGCACGTCAAACTCTGGCCGATGCGCGGCAGCGTGAGCGCGTCGCAGAGCAATCCCGACAGGAGCTGGTCAGCTTCATGTCCCATGATCTGAGGACTCCACTTGCTGGGTTGCGAGCGCTGGCCGAGGGACTCGAGGACGGTGTGATCGCGGACGTACCTGGCACTCTCCGGCACATCAGGGGGACCGTGGCGCGGATGACGATCATGGTCGATGATCTGTTCGCGCTGTCTCGAGTGCAAGGGGCGCCGGAGCCGCGTGAGCTCAGCCTGGTGGCACTCTCGGAGTTGGTTTCCGACGTCACAGCGGAGGCGGAAGCCACTGCTCAGACGGCTCGGGTGCGACTTGAGGTCAATGTTCCCGAGCAGGACAACCTCGCCGTGTTGGGCCGGCACGAGGACCTCAGCCGGGCCCTCGGCAACCTGGTCAGCAACGCAATCCGGCACACCGACCCGGGCCAGACCGTCCGAGTTTCAGCCGACCGGGCCGAGGACGGCTCGGTGCGGGTCTTGGTGATGGACGGCTGTGGCGGCATTCCGGAGGCCCATCTGGATCGGGTTTTCGACACCGGCTGGCGCGGCAGTCCGGCACGCGGCTCGACCGACGGCGGCGCCGGACTCGGCCTGGCCATTGCCCGTGGGGTGGTCGAGTCCCACCAAGGCGAGATCGCGGTTCGTAACACCGAGACGGGTTGCTGCTTCGAGGTCGCGCTGCCGCAGGTGACCCAAAGCGTTCGCCCGTGAAGGTGCTGCTCACCGGCGGGGCTGGCTTCATCGGCCGCCCTACCGCAAGGGCGTTGCGTCGAGCCGGAGCTGACGTCAGCGTTTTTGACAGGGCGCTCAACCCGCGCGACGACGTCACCGATTGGGAACGCGTACGAGCGGCGGTGCGTGGCTGCTCCGCCGTCGTTCACCTGGCGGCCAAGGTCGGGCTCGGTGTCAATCTCGACGACATGGACGACTACGTCCAGACCAATGACCTCGGCACCGCCATCGTGCTACGGGCTGCCGCTGACGCAGCCGTTCGGCGGCTGGTCTATGCGTCGTCAATGGTGGTCTACGGTGAGGGCGCGTACCAGTGTCCCCGGCACGGATCGACGGCGGTGCCGCCGCGTATCCCGGCAGATCTGTCCGCGGGCCGCTTCGATCCACGCTGCCCGGCCTGCGGCGAGGATCTGCTCCCGCGACTGGTTCCGGAGTCGGCCCCGTTTGATCCCCGCAACATCTACGCCGCGACCAAGGTTCATGGGGAGCATTTGGCTGAGAGCTGGGCCCGCGAAACCGACGCGTCGGTCGCCGCGCTGCGGTTCCACAACGTGTACGGTCCGGGACTGCCCGTCGGCACGCCCTACGCCGGCGTGGCGGCGCTCTTCGTTTCCCGCCTGGCACGCGGTGAGCCACCCGTCGTGTATGAGGACGGCCGGCAGCGGCGCAACTTCGTGCACGTCGACGACGTCGCTGATGCTGTGGTCGCCGCCACTACCGCCGACCTGCCACCAGGACGTACGGCGCTCAACATCGGTACAGCTGAGGTCCACACGGTCGGGCGGATGGCGGAGCTGATGTCGGCGATCATGGGTGGGCCTCCGCCCGTCATTACCGGTCAGTTTCGGCTTGGCGACGTACGCCACATTACGGCTGACTGCTCAAAGGCCGGTCGAGTCCTCGGCTGGAGATCACGCATCCGGCTCGAGGATGGCATAGCTGATCTGGTACCTGTCGGGAAGGCGTGAGCGAGCCGTAAGCGGCTCCTGACCTACTTCCGGTTTCCATTTCTGATCAGCTTCAGCAGCATGATCATTATGGTTCAGCAGCGACCGCGCTGGTGGCCGAAGTTCAGCAGCACGCTTCGGTCAACAGCGGTGACCGCGAGGATTGGGCGAGTGCTCGGCATCGCGATCGCGGTGCTCTTCATCACCGGGCTGCTCAGCCATTACCAATACGAGCCTTGGTCATGGCTGCCGCAGCCGGCGAAGCCGGTCTGGGGCTATCGGCTCACTCAGGGCATTCACGTTGCGGCTGGCATCGCGACCATTCCGCTCCTGCTGTTCAAACTCTGGTCGGTTTATCCCAACCAGTTCCGCTTCCCTCCGATCAGATCGATCAAGCATGCACTGGAGCGGTTTAGTGTGGCCGTCTTGGTCTCCGTGGCGCTCGTTCAGGTGATCACCGGCTTCCTTAACGTGCTCAATTGGTACCCGTTTCCGTGGTACTTCGTGACCGTTCACCGATTCTTGGCGTACCTGCTTGTCGGGTCGGTGCTGCTGCATGTAGGCGTCAAACTGCCCGACATCGCGTACGGCCTCAGCGCCAAGGTCGCCGAAGCGGACGTGCTCACCGAGATCCCGTGGAATGAGAATCCGGAGTCCCACAGCAACGCCGGCCCGCTTCCCGACCCGCCAACGCCAGGAATCTCTCGGCGCGGCATGCTGACTGCCGCCGGGGCGGGCGTAGGCGTCGTTGTGCTTACCTCGGTAGGCCAGACGATTACGCCGCTTGAGCCGCTGGGCTTGCTCGCTCCACGGCAGTGGACGGCAGGCCCGCAGGGCGTACCGGTCAACCGGACCGCCGAGCAGGCCAGGGTCATCGCAGCGGCCACCTCGCCGGCCTGGACGCTCCAGGTCGTCGGCCCGAAGCCCTACCTGCTGACGCTGGCCGACCTGGAGCTTAGGGCGGTGCACGAAGCGCGGTTCCCGATCAACTGTGTCGAGGGCTGGAGCGTCGGCGCCAGCTGGCGCGGTTTGTCATTGCTCGAGGTGATCTTGCAGGCCGGCGGTACCGCGGACTCCCGAATTCAGCTGATCTCACTCGAGCAGGACTGGGGATTCAACCATTCCTTTATAGAGGGTCCGCAGCTGTCGGCCGCCCTGCTCGCGACGCATATCAACGGACAGCGGCTGAACGTCGACCACGGCTATCCGCTGCGGCTGATCTCCCCCAACCGCGCAGGCGTCCTTAACACCAAGTGGCTGGCCCGGATCGAGGTGCTCTCGTGAAGGCGTGGCGGATCGCGCTAGCTGTTGCCGGTATTGCTCTAGCCGCGTTCGGAGTCTTTCGGTTGGTGACCCAGGTCCCGCCGTCCTATCTGCTGATCTTGGCTCTTTGGCTGATTGCTGCGTTGATCATTCACGACGCGCTGCTGGCGCCATCGGTAGTCGGCGTGGGTTGGTTGCTGCGACGGTACGTGCCAGATCGCGGTCGGCGTTACCTGCAGCTTGCCTTGATCATGATCGCATTCGTGATGGTTATCGCGGTGCCAATGATCTTCCTACGCGGCAGTCAGCCGGCTGTCAAAGCTCTGCTGCTGCGCAACTACGGTGTCAATCTGATTATGATCATTGGTGTCATTGCGGTGATCAGTTTGATCTTGTATGTAGTACGCGTCGCCCGGGATCGGTCAGCTACGTGACTACCGAAGCGACGGCTACCGAGACGCGTCAGGCACTGCAGCGCAGTGACCTTCCGGATTCCCCGGCGCCGATTTGGCCCCGCGCCGACATGGTGGCTCTCGCGGTTGCCCTTGCGCTGATCACGGTGGCTGCCGTGGTAGGCCACGAGATAAATCGGCGCGGAATCCCGATGGTGCTCCCGCGCCCCCCGCTGCTGGCCTTTTGGCATCCCCATGTGGGCTGGGGAACACCGCTTGCAGTGTTGTGCGTGCTGTTTGGGCTGCGGCTGCAGCAGGCGGCAATGCTGTTGCCTTGGCGGCGTCTGCTGCTCACCGGTTGGTTCTTGAGCTTGGCCTGGATGTGCTCGTTGACACTAGTCGATGGGCTGCGGCAGGGCTGGATAGAGGTGCTCCTCGATCCCAATGAGTACCTGCATGATCTCCACCGGATCTCCGACCCGATCGCATTCTTGTCGAGCTTCACCGACTACATCGCCTTTGGTCCCGGCGTCGGCGGTGAGGAGGTCTGGACCACGCACGTCGCCGGGCATCCACCGCTGACCACGCTGATCTTTTGGCTGTTGGCCAGGATCGGACTGGATGGCGGGTTCTGGGCAGGGGCAATCTGCATACTCCTCGCCTCAGCAGTCAGCGTGGCCTTGCCCGTAGCGCTGCGCGAGCTTGGTGCCGAGGCGGCGGCCCGGCGGATCGTACCGTTCATCGCTCTGTTTCCTGGAGCGGTCTGGATGGCGGTGTCGGCGGACGGTTTGTTTGCGGGTGTGACTGTCAGTGGGCTGGCGTTGGTGTGCCGAGGCGCAGTACGCCGCCGCATCCTGGTCAGCTTGCTGGGAGGCTTGCTGCTCGGCGTAGCGGTGTTCTTGTCGTACGGGCTGGTGCTCTTTGGGCTCGTAGTTGTCACTGCAGTGATCCTGAGTGCCCGGCGCAGCGGCTGGCGGAGTGTTGCTCTGCCTTGGTTGATCGCCACGGCCGGGTTTGTTGCTATCGCGGCTGCCCACCTAGCCTTCGGCTTCAACTGGGTGAGCGGGCTGTTAGCGCTGCGCATGCGCTATTACCAAGGCATCGCCAGCGATCGGCCGTTCTCATACTTCGTCTTTGGGAACCTCGCCGCCTGGTTGATCAGTTGCTCGCCGCTGCTGGCAATCGGCATCGTGCGATCCATCGCGGCACTCCGCCGAGCGGGCCATCGACAGTGGACGCAGGACTGGATCGTAGCCCTCTTGGCCCTCTCCGGCGTCCTCGCGGCGGTGGTCGCGAACCTTTCGGCCTTGTCGAAGGCCGAGACAGAACGGATCTGGCTGTCTTTCGGGGTGATCGCGTACGCGGGTCTGGCGCTGCTCCGAGGCCGTAGGGCTTCGTTGGCCTTGGCGGGGAGCGGAGCCTGGGCCCTGCTGGTGAACCATCTGCTGAACACCGGATGGTGACGGCCTCAGCCAACCGCCGAGTCGATATCAGTGCTTGTGCTGAGGTGCTCCCAGTTCTTGATCAGGTCGAGTCTGGCCTCGGCGAGCCGGCGATAGATGTTGAGGGCATCGTTGCCGAGCAGCAGGAACGGCGGTGGCTCATCGGACTCGACCGCGGCGATGATGGCCCTGGCTGCCTTGGCGGGGTCGCCGGGCTGGGTGCCGTGCACCGTGTCGTGTTCCTTGCGACGTTTGCCCGCTGTTTCGGCGTAGTCCTCGATGACGGTGCTCGACTGGGTGAGCGACCGGCCGGCGAAGTCGGTGCGGAACGCGCCGGGCTCAACTACGGTGACGGAGATGCCAAGCGGCTTCAGCTCGCCGTAGAGCGCCCCGGACATGCCTTCCAGGGCGGCCTTGGATGCGGCGTAGTAGCCGGAGCCGACCGGCATGATCTGGACACCGATGGTGGAGATGTTGATGATTGCGCCGGAGCGGCGGGCACGCATACCGGGGAGCACGGCTTTGATCATTGCCAGCGCTCCGAAGAACTGAGTCTCGAACAGTTGGCGGATGTCGGAGTCGTCGCCCTCCTCGACGGCTGCGCGGTAGCCGTAGCCGGCGTTGTTGACCAGTACGTCGATGGTGCCGAACTTCTCCTCTGCTTGTCTGACCGCATTAGCAACCTGGGCGGTGTCGGTTACGTCGAGGGGGAGTGCCAGGACGCGATCTGCGTTGCCCTCGGCCAGGTCTGCGACCCGCCCGGCGTCGCGGGCGGTGACTACCGCGTTGTGACCTGCGGCAATGACGGCCTCGGCCAGCGCGCGCCCGAGCCCCGTCGAGCATCCGGTGATGAGCCAGGTTGACATGTGGTGCTCTTCCTCTTCGCTAGGCAAGTGCTCGGACAATGCATTCTCGGAAAATGCCTTCCAGGACTAGCTAACCGCTTTATCACCGATGCGTGGGAGTGCCTAGCGTTCCAGGTAATAGGAGAACTCCCCATGCCCATGCGACTCAGACCGCAGGCGGATCACCGCCGTGATGGGCGGCATACCACTCCTGGTACGCGCTCACCGCGGTAGGCAGCGTGGGGAACACTCGATCTTCACCGATCCGGTCGATGAGACCGGTTGGCGCCAGGTCCTCCCGCAGATCCATCTTCACCCGCGCGAGAGCGAAGACAATGCCGCGCTCGGCGAGCGTCTTGCGCACCTCTTCAAGGGCGTCGACCGCGGTGAGATCAACTTCGGTGTTGGCCTCAGCATTCAGAAGGAACCACTCGACCGGTGGATCCGCGCCATCGATTGCTTCGAGCGCGCGGCGCTTGAAGTCCTCGGCATTGGCGAAGAACAGCGGCGCATCGTAGCGATAGACCAGCAGGCCGGGCAGCTGCCGCCCGGTGGCGTAGTCGTCGATGTCGTGCATGCCCGCCAGCCCTGGGACGTAGCCCAAGATGCCATCGTGTGGTCGGGCGATGCGGCGCAGTAGGTCCAAGATCGACAGCGCTACCGCGACCGCTATGCCGTAAAGCACATCGAAGATCAACACCGCAGCGGTGGTAGCCAACGCCAGGAGTAGTTCGCTGTTACGGAAGCGGGCGATCCGGCGCAATTCTGCGAAATCGATCAATCGGAGGGCAGCGAAGACCACGACCGCACCAAGGGCCGCCATGGGGAAGGTGGACAGCGCCGGACCCAGGAACAGCGTGGTGAGCAGCACAGCTGCCGCGGCGACCAGAGAGTAGAGCTGGGTCCGGCTGCCCATCGCGTCGCCGATCACCGTCCGGCTACCGCTGCTGCTGACCGGAAAACCGGAGAACAATCCAGCGGACAGGTTGGCTGCGCCGAGAGCCAGAAATTCCTGGCGGGCATCAATGACTTCCCGCCGCCGAGCTGCAAAGGCCCGCGCCGAGACGATGTTGTCGGAGTAGGCGACGATCGTCACACCGAGCGCGGCTGGTAGCAGGGTGCTGAGGTCAATGATGGCGAAGTCGGGAATGGACACTGGCGGCAGTCCGCGCGGGATGCTGCCGACTGTCTGGACCCCACGCTGCTCGAGGTTGAATATTGCCACCACGGCGGCGGCTGCCACCATCGCGATCAGCGGACCTGGCCAGCGCGGCAGTAATCGCTGAAAGATCACGAGGAGTGTGAAGGTACCGGCGGCAACCAGCAGGGTCGGCCAGTGAACGTCACCGAGTTGGGCAACGAAGGACCGCACCTCGGAAAGGACGGAATCCCCTTCCACCGCTATACCGGTCACCTTGCCAAGCTGGCTGATGATCATCAGCACCGCAATGCCGGCCATGTAACCGATGAGGACCGGATGCGAAAGGAGATTGGCCAGGAACCCTAACCTGGCGAGCCAGCAGAGCAGGCAGACACCGCCGACCGCAAGTGCCAGCGCCGCCGCAGTTGCCGCGTAGTTCTGTTGATCACCGGCGACCAGTACGGTGACCGCCGCTGCGGTCATCAGCGCTGTGCTGGATTCCGGGCCGACGGAGAGCTGCCGAGACGAGCCGAGAATGGCGTACACCACCAGCGGGCCGACCGATGCCCAAAGTCCGACGATCGCCGGCAATCCGGCGACTTCGGCGTACGCCATTACCTGCGGAACCAGATACGCCGCGACCGTCACTCCGGCTAGCAGGTCCCCGCGCAGCCAGCTTCGCTGATAATCGCGCAGCACCGAGGCTCCGGGCAGGTAGCGGCGGATCAGCGTTGGTCGGTCCTTTGCGGGTGCCTGGTTCGACACACGATGACCGTATCGGCAGATGGTTTGCTCAGAGCTGGACGGCGGGTTGTCGCATGTCCGGCACGGCTGGTTGCTCTTGAGTGCACAGCAGGACTGCAGCCAGTACGACGACCCAGAGCAGAAAGACGCCAATATTGATGCGCTCCCACCTCGCGTTGATGCATCGCGGCAAACGGCCACCTCAGACCTTCCATCGCAAAAAGCGGTCATAAACGACGGGGCTGGATCGATCCAGGTTCGGCGGGAGTGACCACTTTCGTAAGTGATCGGCCGTAAAGTGCACGCAATGGGTAGCTCAGTTCCGCATGGAACCGGGGGAGACCCCGCTGATCGCCATGTCCATGCGGTCAATGCGTTACGCCAGGCGGTCTTCCAGTCGTCCGGCTCAACGGAGCTGGCCATACGCGCCGCAGCCGGCAGCGGCGGTGAGCTTCCTGAGCCGGTCGGTTCGTACGCCGCCAAGGTGCGCGATCAGTCGTATCGCATCACCGACGCCGACTTCGCCAGACTCACTGCGGCTGGGCTAAGCGACGACGCGATCTTCGAGATCACGATCGCGGCGGTCGTCGGCGCTGCTCTGCAGCGACTCGACGCGGGCATGGGCGCCTTACGCGGGAGGACATGATCATGCGTCCGGCGGTCCTGGAGCGTGGGCACCGGCTGCGGGCGCGGGTGTTCATGCGTCTGATTCGGCTGCTCTCCCGACAGCGAATCGATGCAGTCGCCCAGATGGCCCTCTACCGCCGCAATTCTTCGGAGACCCGGTGCTCACGCTGGCCTCTGACGTGCTTCGCGGGCCGTCGTACTGGACTGCGGCCGAACGCGAGTATTTCGCGGTGTTCACTTCGCGGCTGAACGAGTGCCCGTTTTGTGTGCGGATCCATACCGAAACGACTCGGGTGGAATCCGGTGGCGCAATCAACGTGAATGACCCGGTGACTATCCGCTCCGAGGCTGCGGCGGTGCTGCCCCTGCTGGAGAAAGTCACTCTGATGCCTGACCAGGTAGCGAGTTCCGATGTCGACGCCGTGCGCGCTGCTGGGGTGCCGGACGAGGCCATCGTTGACGCGCTGCACGTCAACTTGATCTTCAATATCATGAACCGGCTCGCTAACGCCTTTGACTTCAGCTGGGACTCCGAGCAGCACGTCCGCGTTGGGGCACAAGTGATTCACCGGATCAGCTACCGATTGCCACGAATTCTCAAGCGCTAGGTTCCCGGAGTTCCGCTGAGAGTTCACTCCAGCTGAGCTTCCGATTCACTTGGACTGAGGCCGGTCAAGTCGCGAGATTCCAGTCACGTGACTGTCAGGGCTGTCATATGACTGGTAGTCCACATCGTCAGATTGGGGCGTTAGAACGAAGGGGCCGGTCATGGCAGTGGTGCTTATTGCGCGGTTCGATGGCGACGTCGAGCAGTTGAAGCAGGCCTACGACAGGGCGCATCGGGCCATCAAAGAGCGCGGAGCGCCTCCAGCTGAGCTCCGCCATCACTGCGCAATGGGCGATGGTGCTTTGTATCTCATCGGTGTGTGGGAGTCGGAGGAGAAGCTGCGGGCGCGCTTTTGGAGTGAGGAGTTTGAAACCCTGCTGAGCTCATCGGGCTTCCCTTCGCCGAGAACTGCTGACGTGACTGTCCTGCAGCTCCACGCGACGGAGCCTCCCCTGTAGCGCTCGGCGGACCTGGACGGCCTACGGCTTACTTTGCCTCACAAGATCATCTTCCCTTCGCACGGCGGAGCGACGGGTGAGGACCCAGGCAACGATGATCAACGCGAGGAGGGTGAATACGCCGGTCTCACCGGTGATGTAGGCGGCCGTCGTCGGGTTAGTGGCTACAGCTGCGCCGGCCAGCACTCCGAGGACCGCATTGAAGGTGCCATGGGCGATCACCACAGGCCAGAGGCTGCCGGATGCGTTGCGCAGGTACCCGTAAAGGATTCCGGCAACGGTGAGCACCGCAAGGAAGAGCGGTACCACGATCAGCCGGTCGCCGGCCGGGTTGTATGCGGTGGTCAGCAGCATGAGCGGCAGGTGCCATACGCCGTGTAGGAAGCCAACTAGTGCCGGTGCTAGCCGGGGGTAGCCGGTTTCCAGCTTCGGCAGCATGTAGCCGCGCCAGCCGATCTCCTCGAAGAACGCGAAGAATGAGATGATCACAATATTGATGGCAAGGTTGATCAAGGTGTCGGGCTCGAACCGCCAGGACACCACACCAAGCAGAGTCGCTGCGCCGTATGAGACTACGAGCACGGCCGTCGGAGCCAGCAGGGCCAGCGGCCAGTAGCGCCAGCCGGCGCGCTGCAAACCGAGTTGCGCCCAGCCCGCCCGGTGGTATCCATCGGGCGTGATGACCAGGAGCATCAGTAGCACCCCGGCCGTCACGGTAAGCATGTTGAGGATCTGAATGGCGTCGGTGCCAGTCGGGCCGAAGAGGGCTACCAGCACGGCGAGCCCGAGCGTGATCACATAGAAGGTCGCGCCCTTCTGAAGTTCGGTGAGTGAGCGGATCACAGCGCCTCCCGGACTTGGGTTACCACCAGCCTGCCGCAGGGCGTCCATGTTCGCATCCGTCTAATCAGGAAATCCCAAATTGCGAATTCGGATTTAGGCACTATTGCCGATGCATCTCGTTCCTGGTCGCGCGAAGGTTATGGCGTACACGCAGAAACATGCGGTTTTGCGTAAGGAAGGAGAAAGGGCCATGACATGCAAGAAGATGGCCAAAGAATTAGGAATGCGGCGATTAGGAAGTCGCCGAGCGGTGCGGGTCGGCGCCGCGGTATCGGGCCTCACCGTTGTCCTGATGTGTGGAGCGGCAAGTTCGGCGTGGGCAGCACCCGATGAGCCACGTCAGGTTCATGTGGAGGGTCACCTGCTCCCAATAGAAGAGAGTCCGGGAACTTACCGGATCACCGGTGGGCTGGTCGGCACCTACGAGCTCCGGACCGAGCGGGTGGCCAACGCCTGGACCTATTGGGACACCCAGATCAGAGAGATCGTAGGCAGCGAGTCGATCGACGGCTGTGTCGATCAGAACCAGAACGCGACCTGCGACACCGGGGAGCCATCCGGGGAGTTCAGGCTCATATTCAGCCCTGTGTTTAGCTTCGATGTCAGCACTGGTCGGCTGATCGAAAGCAACTGCACGCACCAGGTCATCGGCAGTGGCCCCTTCAGCGGGGGTACTGAAAATGCACGATATTCCGGTGGGCAATGGCGACGAGATCGTATCGACGTACGAGGGCAACCTTCAGATTATTGGAGCCAGTGGTGATTCGGGGCGAGCAAATTAGGTTTTGTTAGTCAGATGCCCTGCGCAAAACCGCAAACGGAAAATTCCTGCCTCATGTATTCGATTTCTCTTGCCCTTGTTGCCGCCAGAAGGCAGCCGATAGGCTCGACACCCTCCCGACTTACCTCACCCGATTCGTCGGTCGTGAACGAGAAATCGCCACAGTGCTGTCGATGGTGCAGCCGGGCCGGCTGGTGACGGTCTGTGGCGTTGGAGGTGCAGGTAAGACACGCCTGGCTATCGAAGTGGCCAAGCGCAGCCGTGCCCGTTCCGGAGCCATGCACGAGGCTCGCGAGGTGTACCGGGTGCCACTGAGCGCAGTCGTCAATCCGACCGAAGTCGCGGCGGCGGTGGCTACCGGAGTTGGCCTTCCGGGTCAGCTCGGTGATCGCCCGCTAGCTCCCGTACGAGAGCACTGGCCGATCATCAGGCACTGCTGGTACTGGACAACTGCGAATACGTTGCGGAGGAATGCCGAAAGCTAGTGACGTCGTTGCTTGCTGCCTGTCCGACGGTGACAGTGCTCGCGACCAGCAGAGTTCCTCTCGAGCTACCCGTCGAGGAGGTGTTCGCTATCCCACCGATGTGTGGTGCCCACGCGCCGGATCATTTCGAGAGCGATGCGACCGCCCTCTTTCTCGACCGGGCGACCTCGGTCGCCGGAGCCTATGCGCTGACCGAGCACAACGCCAAAACTCTCAGCGAGATCTGTGACGTACTAAGCGGCTTGCCGCTCGCCATCGAGCTCGCAGCCAGCTGGATACGCGTCCTGTCACCGCACGACCTGCTTGATCATCTTCAGCAGGCCGACATTGCCCTTGCTTCTGACACTGCGCTCGTCGAGGAGCCGCATCGCAGTCTTGCGGTGATCTTGGACAGTTCCTGGCGCTGGCTGAACGAGCGGGAGCGTACGGTGCTGAGCGCATTGGCGATCTTTGTCGGCGGTTTCACCCGAGAAGCGGCTGAGGCGGTAGCTGGCGCAGATCTCGGCGTGCTGGCCGCGTTGGCGGAGCGGTCATTGATCCAGCGGCTGCCCGATGCGCGAGGTGGATCCCGCTATCAGGTCCACGAACTCATCCGTCACTATGCGTTGCGCCACTTAGGAGATGACGGGCCGATCCGGGCCCGACACTTCTCCTACTTTCTCAACCTTGCGGAGACCCTCGAGACGGACTGGAACACCCAACGCGAGCGGCTGTGGTCCAATCCGATCGGGGCCGATATGGCCAACATCAGCGCTGCCATGCTTTGGGCCTTGGACCAGCGCGACGCAGAGAGAGCGCTGCGCATGGCGGTCGGCCTTGAGCGGTTCTGGATCTTTTCTGTCACCCCGCCCGCCGTCCGCCTGGCGCGGCTGGAGGCCGCGCTAGCACTGCCGTGGTCGCCGTCAAATGTCATCAGCATTCGCGCCAGAGCACGGACGTACTGGAATTCCGGCGTGCTGAAGTGTCGAGCCGACCCAGCTGCCGCCCAGGATCTGCAGCAGCAGGGACTCCTGCTCTTCCAAGAGATAGGCGATGAGGCTGGCGTAGCAAACTGCATCCTGAATCATGGCGCCGCCAGTCTCCTCCTTGCGACTTCGAGCAAGGCCGGCGCGAGATAGCTGAGAGCTTGGCCCGTTGCCAAGCCTGTGGTGACGTACTGGGTGTTGTCTGGGCCTACGACCTATTGGGAATTGCAGCATTCGTCATCGGCGATTACGCCGAAGCGTCGTCATACTTGCGCAAGAGCGCCAATGAGTTCGAGAGCCTCGACGCCCCGCTCGGGGCGTGTCATGCGCTGGTTGATCTTGGTTTGTCGCTTCGCTACGAGGGCAAGCTGCCTGCTGCGTTGGCTGCCTACCGTCAGGCGCTGCGATATCAACTGGAGTATCGGTTTACGACCGAGACGCCCGACACCCTTGATGGCCTTGCGGTGATCGCGGCCGCGCTCGGTCACCTGGATCTTGCCGCAAGGCTGTTCGGGGCAGCTTCCGGGTGGCGAGAGACCTATCAGCAGAAACACTGGTTCCCAATGCCCACCGACTTCCACAAGTCGGCCGCCCACGTTCGCCGCCGCCTCGGCGAGCGCGGCTGGACTGAAGCGTACGAGGTCGGCATGAAGCTGAACAACGAGCAGGCCCTGAGTCTTGGCGAGGAGGCCGTTTCTGCTTTGGACGAGGAGCTTCAGCGCAGGTGCCAAGCATCCTGATCAACGTTGGCGTTCCCGCGGGAACGCCTAACTCAACTGGGTGATGGGATTTCGTCAGCAAGTAACGTGAAGTACGGCGTGGACTTCACGCCGATCGAGGTCGGCAATCAGCTGACAAGCCTCCTCAGTGGGGACAGCGGTAAGGTCCACGCCTCGACGGCGGGCCTCATCGACGACCTGGGGCATGATCGGTAGCGAGCCATATGCGCCGGTGCCGATGATCAGCCGGTCGCCGCCCCACGGGAGGTCCTCGTCAGCGGACAGCGGAGTGTGCCCGAATTCACCGCGATATGGCTTGGAAGGCTTCTTCTTCCGTTTGCGCACCTGGCCGCTTTCGATAACGACGTCGTTCTGGTACGTCCGCCCCTCGACCTCGATCGATCCGAACCCCAATAGCCGTGCCTGCATCTCCTTCACCTCCACGTCGATCATGCGACTCGGATGAGTGCCAGCGTAATGTTGTCGGAGCCGCCAGCCTCAATCGCTGCCTTCCAAAGCTGGAAGGCGGCTTGACCGTCCTCGGCTTCATTGAGCAGCTCACCTAGAGCCTCGTCGTCGACCATGTCCGAGAGCCCATCACTACAGATAAGCCAGCGCACGTCGGTCGATTGCGGGGATGCCGAGAGATGTGGCTCAACGTCGGCGTACGTGAGCCCTCCACCGAGTGTCTGGGTGAGGAGAGCGGTGTGTTCCTGGCCAGGAGCCAGCGCTGGGCGGTCATCTACGCTGACTTGTCGAAGTCCGTCGGGGCCGTGCGAGTAAATCCGACTATCTCCAACGTTGAATGCGATTACTTGATCGGATGTGAGCAACACGCCGGCGACCGTCGTACCCATCGCCATCAGCGTCGGCTGATCTGCGCCGATCTCGTACAGCGCCCTGTTGCAGGCACTCAGAACATCCCGGAGGCTCGCTTCGCTGTCGAGTGTTGGTGCCGCACGCGCGAGCTCGCGAACCACAAGTGAGCTTGCAACATCACCGCCAGGATGTCCGCCGAGACCGTCCGCAACTGCCACCACCAATGGGCTGGCGATGGGAAAGCCAAGACTCTGTGGCGTCTGGGTTTCCGCGGCACACAGAGTCCATTGGCCAATGACGAGGCTGTCCTCGTTGTGGTCACGGACGAGTCCGACATGGCTCAATGCGGTGACCACGCTGTAGGTTGCCGCACTGGCCACGAAACTCAGTGTGCACCTAGGTCTGGGTGCGGGTCACGGTGCGATGATCGCAAACGAGCCGACGGCGTTCGGGTGCCAAGGCCGGCAGGGGTGACCTGCTCAGTGCCGACTGCGCAGTAACCGCCCGTCCACGAGCTGCAAGGTGGGTTACTACTGCGCACTCGAATTGGCCAGATAACTTCTGACGAAGGTGCCCTTCCCGCGTTCCCGATGTATCAGGTTGGCTCGCTCGAGTCGCTGCAATGCGTGACGCACGGTGGGGCGGCTGATGCGCAGGCAGTCAGCCAACTGCTGTTCGGTCGGTAATTGCTCGCCAGGCAACAACGCTTGGCGCTCGATAAGTTGGCGAAGTGTTTCTTCCAAGCGGTGGTACGCCGGCACCGGAGTCGACGCAGCAATCGACGCCCGCAGCAGACTAATCGCTGGGACGCTTGGTTCGCCGCTACTCCCAGTCAGGGTCCGACTCAATAGGGTTTGCAGAGGCATGGTCAATCTTTCGAGGACACCGGGCTCACTTTGTCGTGAATGTGCCACATTGATAGCCAGATCGGATTAGTCTAGAGCGCTTCAGATCCCTTTGTCTAGAGCGCTTAAGGTCTACTTTGTAGAATCGGTCGTTGGATGATTTCGGTATGAGGGGAGCAGCGCTCATGCGGGTCACGATGGAAGACGTCGCCCGAGAGGCTGGCGTCTCCCGTGCACTGGTGTCCCTTGCATTGCGCGACGCCTACGGAGTGAGCGATTCCACTCGAGATCGGATCCTCGACGTGGCTGAACGGCTGAACTACCAGCGGAATGCTCTGGCTTCAGGATTGGCAAGACGTACCACCAACACGCTCGGAGTCTTCCTTCTTGACCTCCACAATGAACTGTTTGCTGACATTTACGACGGCATCCGCGATGTGGCCACTGCTGCCGGGACCGAGCTCGTCCTAAGCGTTGGCTCCACCGGCGGGACCTTGGACAAACCGGGATTGGATGCGCTGGTTAGAGCACAAGTAGAAGTCGTTGTCGCGGCTGGGCTGCTGCTCTCGGACAAGGAATTGGCTCCCTACCGGGAATTAACGCACCTAGTGAGTGTGGCCCGACGGGTTCCCGGCGCTGACAACGTGGTGTCGAACAACGAATTAGGCGCAAAGCTTGCGGTCTCGCACCTGTTGGAGATCGGCCATCGTCGCATTCTCCACCTGGCGGCACCAAGCTCAGACGGTTACCGTGGCCGGCGCCGTGCATTCAGCCGCACCATGAAAGCAGCGGGGTTGCAGCCGCAGATCCTGGTTTCGGACTACTCGCGCGCCGACGCAGCTCGCGTGCTCGGTCCGGTCTTGGATAGCACCGACCTACCGACGGCGGTGTTTGCCCATAACGACCAGACTGCGTTGGGCGTCCTGGACGCTCTCCATAGCCGCGACATTCCTGTGCCAGAGCAGATGTCGGTGATCGGCTACGACAACACATCAGCGTCACGGCCACCCGGGATTGCGCTGACCACCGTGGACCTCCATGGTGAGGAGCTTGGCCGGCGAGCGGCAGAAATCGCCTTGGCACGGATGGATAGTCCGGACGCTCCTCCGATGGAGGAGACCTTTAAACCCACATTGGTGATCCGCGGGACAACTGCGCCGCCAGCGGCCTGACTCGTCGCCGTACCTGGCACTCCGAACGACCACGCGCTGACCTGCCGAGGCCGCCGTCAATACACCGTCCTGAAGCGCTCTAGAAAATTTGTGGCTAACTATTGACAATCTGATCTAAAGCGCTCTAGATTCCACGTTCTGAAGCGCGTTAGACACGCTAGGGGAGCGCCGTCAACGAGGAATCCACCTAGGGAGCTGCTGATGGCTGACTACGAGACCACCGGCCTAAGGATCGGAACGGCGCCGGACTCTTGGGGCGTATGGAACCCCGAAGACCCAGCGCAGACCCCCGCCACTCGCTTCCTTGATGAGGTTCAACAGGCTGGCTACCACTGGATCGAGCTTGGTCCGTACGGCTATCTGCCAACGGACCCAGCACAACTCAAAGACGAGCTGGCCCGCCGGGATCTGCAGCTCTCAGCCGGCACGGTGTTCACCGCAATGCACCGAGGAAGGGATGCCTTCGACATCGCGTGGCAGCAGGTCCGCAAGGTTGTCGGACTCAGCAGCGCGTTGGGCGCCCGCCACGTCGTCGTTATCCCTGAGCTCTGGGAACGGGACAGCAGCGGAGCGGTCGAAGGCAATCGCGAATTCAGCACAGAAGAGTGGTCGCACTTCCTTAGTGGGCACGACCGGCTCGGTCAAGCGCTTCTTGAGGAGTTTGGCGTTGCGCAACAGTTCCATTCACACGCGGAAAGCCCGATCGGCATTGAGCAGGAAGTCATTCGGATGCTCGAGGGCACTGATCCGCAGTTCACCAACCTCTGTCTGGACACCGGGCACTACGCGTACTACCTGGGCGACAACCTGGGCCTGATCCAGAGGTATCCCGACCGGATCGGTTACCTCCACCTCAAGCAGGTGCAGCCGCAGTTGCTGGCCCATGTGCTGAAGAACGACATCCCGTTCGCTACCGCCGTCCAGATGGGCATCATGATCGAGCCGCCACAGGGAGTTCCCGAGTTCGCCCCAATCCTCGAGGCCATGGCGGCCATCAAGCCGGACACCTTCGCGATCGTCGAACAGGACCTGTACCCGGTCGAGTCGTTCGACGTCCCGCTACCCATCGCTACCCGAACTCGGGTCCACATAGCCGGATGCGGCGCGCCGGTGCGCATGCGCTGACCCGTACGCGCCGCGCCGCCGCATCCCAATCCATGCCGGCAGCCGCCGGAACCAAGTCCACACACAAATAGGAGGGTCGCAATGAAAAGATGGAAACTCGGAGCTGTCGGAGCCGCGGCAGCCGGCCTGCTGTTGTTGGCGGGCTGCGGCACTGGAGGGCAGGGCACGTCCTCTCAGGAGGAAAACGCTCCGGGAGCCGCGGCTGAAGCCCGGGATCTGAGCTACGCCGTGGTGATTCATGGCGATCCCGATGGCTCCTTCTGGAACGTCGTCAAGCGCGGCGCCGAGGACGCCGCCAAGCAGTACGGCGTCAACGTCGAAGTCACGGGCAACGTGGAGGGTTCGGAGCAGGCCAAGCTGATCGACTCTGCAGTGGCTAAGAATCCAACTGGCCTCGTGGTGTCGATGGCCAACCCCGACGCGCTGCAATCGGCGCTGGCCGCGGCCAAGGGTAAGAACATCCCATTCGTGACGATCAACTCCGGCCTCGACAAGTCTGCGGAGTTCGGCGCGATCAGCCACGTCGGGCAGACCGAGACGGTGGCCGGGAGAGGCGCCGGCCAACAGCTGAAGCAAGCTGGCGGGACCAACATGGTGTGCATCATCCACGAGGCCGGCAACATCGGTCTGGAGCAGCGGTGCAAGGGTGCTGCGGAGGCCTTCGGCGGCCAGGTGGAGAACCTGCAGGTCGACATCAACAATCCGCAGGGAATCCAGTCCACCGTCAAGTCCAAGCTATTGGGCGATAAGTCGGTCAACTCGATCTTGGCGTTGAACCCCGATGTCGCGGTTGCCGCGCTCGCCGGGGTGAAGGACGCCGGAAGTTCGGCGAAGGTTGGCGCGTTCGACATCAACTCTGACGTGCTGAGTGCCATCCAGGCTGGCGACATCTTGTTCACGGTGGACCAGCAGCAGTATCTGCAGGGTTACTTGCCGATCGCCATGCTGGTGCTCTACCACGACAATCTGAACACCGTGGGCGGCGGCATGCCCGTCCTTACCGGTCCCGCCTTCGTCACCAAGGACAACGTTGGCCCGATCACCGATCTGGTCGGAAAGGGCACGCGCTGATCATGACTACCCAACATCAAGATCCGGGCGTCGGGACACCGGCGCCTCACACCGCGGCCGAAGCAGCGTTGCCGCCTGACGACTACGACGATCGACTGGTCAAGACCGGCTCGCTCCGCAAAGTGTTGATGTCACAGGAGTTCGGGGCGGCCATAGCCGCTCTGCTGATCTTCGTCGGCTTCTCGCTTGCGGCGCCAGTCTTCGCGACAAGGCAAGGAATAGGTAACTTCCTCGATCCGGCGGCGACGCTGGGAATTATGGCTGTGGCAGTCGCGCTGTTGATGATCGGTGGCGAGTTCGACCTGTCCTCCGGCGTCATGATCGGATCCACTGCCCTGGTGACGGCATTGGTCACTACTCAGCTCGATACGAACGTCTGGTTCGGCATCGCTGCATCGTTGATCTTCGCCCTGATAATCGGTTTCCTCAACGGCTTCATGGTGCACAAGACGCAGCTGCCGAGCTTCATCATCACCTTGTCGACCTACTTCATGCTGTGGGGGCTGAACTATGCCGTGACGACTGGGTTGACCAACCAAGTCACCGTCTCAGGACTGAGGGAATACAACGGGTACGACAGTGCCAGGGTGTTGTTTGGATCCTCCTTCGGCGGCTTCCAGGTTTCGTTGATCTGGTGGTTGGTGATCACCGTGATTGGGGCGCTGTTGCTGAGGAGGACGACGGCCGGAAACTGGATTGCGGCGGTCGGCGGCAACTCTGCTGGGGCGCTCGCAGTCGGTGTCCCGGTTGCTCGAGTACGCATCGCACTTTTCATGGGTACGGCGACGGCGGCCTGGCTGGTAGGTCAGCTAACCGTCATCCGGTACGCCTCGGCGACCGTGACCACCGGCATAGGTCAGGAGTTCAACTTCATCATCGCCGCAGTGATCGGCGGCTGCCTGTTGACGGGCGGCGCGGGATCGGTGATCGGCGCCTCGATCGGCGCGCTGATCTTCGGCATGGTGCAGCAGGGCATGCCTCTGGCAGGTCTGCCGAGTGAGCTGTTCAAGTTCTTCCTCGGCGCGATCTTGTTGGTGGCCGTGCTGGTCAACCTCTTCCTCAAGAAACGAGCACAATCATGACCACTCCACTGTTGGAAGTGAAGAACATCACCAAGTCCTTCGGACGGGTGAAGGCGCTCCAGGACGTCTCCTGCAAGGTGCGTGCTGGCGAAGTTACGGCGGTGCTCGGCGACAACGGCGCCGGAAAGTCGACCTTCATCAAAACGCTGTCTGGTGTTCACCCGCCAGACACCGGGGAGTACCTCGTCGACGGCGAGCCGGTGCGCTTCACCTCTCCTCGAGACGCGCGCCATCGCGGCATTGCCACTGTGTATCAGGATCTCGCGCTGGCGCCCCTTATGCCGATCTGGCGAAACTTCTTTCTTGGGTCTGAGCCCGCCACGTACGGCTGGCTCAAGTCCCACGATGCCAAGAAGATCGTCCACGACGAGTTGCGCAAGATGGGCATCCAAATCCGCGACCCCGAACAACCGATTGGCACGATGTCGGGCGGCGAGCGACAGTCAGTTGCCATTGCCCGGGCGGTGTACTTCGGAGCCCGAGTGCTGATCTTGGATGAGCCAACCTCCGCGCTCGGTGTCCGCCAAGCCGGCGTCGTGCTCCGCTACATTGCTCAAGCCAGAGAACGTGGCCTTGGGGTGATCTTCATTACCCACAACCCGAACCACGCCTATCCGGTCAGTGATCACTTCGTGCTGCTGCAGCGCGGCCGCAGCGTCGGCGATTACAGCAAGAAAGAGATCACTATGCCCGAACTGACACAGCAGATGTCCGGCGGCGCCGAGCTCGAGGCGCTGCAGCATGAATTGCAGAACATCCTCAAGGACAGCGAGGAAAAGGACAGTGTTGAAAGTACATAGGAGGGCTGAAAGTACATCGGAGGCGACAGCATCATGACATCCATCCGTGTTGGACTGGTGGGCGCCGGCATGGCCGGCCAGGCCCACGCCTTCGGCTATCGCAACGCCACGATGGCGCCTGACCTGGCCGACCTGAACGTGGAACTTCACACCATCGTCGATCCGAACCTGGCTTTGGCCCAAACCGTCGCCAACCGCTACGGTTTCGCCGCGGTGACCGGAGACCTTGATCAACTCCTGCAGGATGAGGACATCGACGTCGTCAGCGTCGCGTTGCCTAACTTTCTGCACTTGTCCGTGCTGACACAGGTGTTGGCCTCAGGTAAGCATGTGTTTGCCGAGAAGCCCATCGGGCGTACGGTCGCGGAGGCCTCGGACCTGACTCGGAAGGCGCATGAATCGAGGGCGGTGACCGGCGTCGGGTTCTCGTTCCGGCGGCTGCCGCCGCTTGCCGCCGTCGCCGAGGCCGTCGCCGCAGGCGAGGTCGGCCGGCCGCATACGGTCCGCGGTTGGTACTACGCCGACTATGCCGCGGACCCAACCGGCGCCCTGTCGTGGAGGTACTCGCAGGAGCAGTCGGGTGGCGGCGCTCTACTCGACATTGGATCGCACGCCATAGACGCGGTGCAGTACGTGGCCGGGCCGATCACTCGGGTTCTCTCTGCGGACCTGAGAACCGTGATCACCAGCAGACCGCTACCCGCGAAGGGAGCGATTGGGCATGGTGGGTCCACCTCTACCGAAACCGGCCCAGTCACCAACGATGACATCGCACTGCTGACCGTTGAATTCGGCAACGGCGCGACCGGCCAGATCACGCTGAGCCGTATCGCCCGAGGCATCCCCAATTCGCTAGGAGTCGAAGTCTTCGGAACCGGCGGTCACGCGCGTTTTGACTCCATCCGAGCCGGTGAGTTCCAGCTGTTCAATGAGGACACCACCACACCTGTCCACAACGGACCACGGACAGTGTTCACTGGGCCGGACCATCCTTACTTCACCGACGTCGCCGCCATGCCTGGCGGCGGTGTCGGGACGGGGTACGGCGAGGCATTCGTCGCCGAGGTCCAACAGTTCCTGCGGTGCGTACGCGATGACCGACCTATGGACACTAACTTCGACACCGCACTCAGCATGATGAACGTTGTCGGAGCCGCCTTGAAGGCCGCCGAGGATGGCCAACCCGTAGCCGTTCCATCATCGGCCGCGGACACCGTCGCCTCTAGGTAATTGCAGCTGGGCGGAGCTTGCCGGATACTCGCGGCACAATCCGCTTGATCAATTAGGGTCATGGCGTGATCAAGATTTGCTTTGCTGGTGTTACCGGGTGGACGGCGCCGCCGATCGTGGCCGCGATAGACGCGTCGGATGACTTGATCTTGACCTGCGGAGTCTCCCGGTCCGCGGCGGGAAGGACCTTGGCGGAAGCCGCAGGTTCCCGAAGCGACGGCAGCGTCTACGCCTCGGTATCGGAAGCAGTGCGATCCGCGAAGGTCGATGTGCTGGTTGACTACACCAGCGCTTCCACGGTCAAGGAGAACGTCTGGACCGCGGTACGGGCCGGAGTCCACGCAGTCGTCGGCTCGAGCGGGCTCACCGCAGATGACTACCAGGAGCTCGACCAGCTCGCCCGGGACCGCGGCGTCGGTGTGGTAGCCGCGGGCAACTTTTCGATCATGGCCGCGATCCTGCAACGAGCTGCCGCCCTGGCGGCCGAGCATCTGGCGAACTGGGAGATCATCGACTACGCCAGCGCCGGCAAGCCCGATGTACCCAGCGGCACCGCACGGGAACTCGCCGAAACCCTGGCCGAGATCCGTACCCCAACCTCGGCAGTACCGGTGGCGCAATTGAGCGGCCCGGTCGAGGCGCGAGGTGCCGAGGTGGCGGGCACCCGCATCCACTCAGTGCGGCTTCCCAGCTTTGTGGTCTCCACGGAGATCATCTTCAGTGGTCCTGGGGAGCGGCTGATCATGCGCCACGACCCGGGCGAGAGTCCGGACCCGTACGTGGGCGGCACGCTCCTCGCCATTCGGAAGGTATCCGAGGTCCCCGGCGTACGGCGCGGACTGGGCTCGCTGCTCTTCGACTTGTCAGAACCCTGTTGACCCATAACCCAACTGGGTTCTGACAGGTGGGCGCCGTGAGGTCGCTAGGTCCTGATCACCTGGATCTGTACCGAAGCCTTGCGCGGTCATCGCCGGGTATCCCAGGAACCGCACCAGACGTTGTCATTGTGCGTGCCGGTGAACTCACCGCGTCCGATCAGTTTCGCGACGAGCGCCTTGATGGTTTCCGCAGTGGGGGTGTGCGCGTTGATCGCCGTCCTGACCATAGGAACGTCGATCAAGTGGTTAGGCATGTTGAGTGAGACGAAGATGGTGGGTACCTCGGCGGCATACCACGGGATCTCGGGTGCCATCGGCATCGACCATTGGATGCGCAACGCACCCTGTTGGGCAAAATCGGACACATTGGCCAAAATCAAGGCGGCATCGTACTTGTCGGCGTACCCCACGGTCTCCGATGAGATGAACGACTGCATGTCGAATGTCTGTCCCTCGGCGGCCAACTCCTGAACAGTCTTGTACACGCTCACCTCGAAGCCGGCCGCGGTCAGCTCCTCGACCGCGACCCGCTTGAACTCAGGCGTGATGCCGGTGAAATCGGGAGCGCTCTCGAGGCAGTAAAGACGTAGCCTGCGGTGCCGGACGGGGTCTAGCGGCAATGTCCCGCTCGTGTCCTTGAGCAACGCGATGGTCCGGTCGGCGATCCGTGCTGCGATCTCATGGTGCTCCGCGCAGCCGATCACCTCGAGATCATCGGCTGGAGGCACCAGATCCGCTTTGTCGCGCCGGTGCAGTCCGAGCTTGGCTTTGAGACCGAGTATCCGGGTCAAGGCGTCGTCGAGCCGATCAGCGCTGATCTCTCCGGATCGGATGGCGTCGCGAACGAAGCCGAAGTCCTCATCATGATTGCGAAAGAACAAGATCATGTCGCAGCCAGCGGTAATTGCCTGCACCACCTGTCGCCTGCGTGGCAGCGCTGACGTAAGACCCAGCATCAGCGAGGCATCAGTCAGGATGACGCCATTGAAACCAAGATCGTTCCGCAGCAGGTCGGTTAGCAGTTCGGGCGCCACCGTCGCCGGCAGGATGTCGGCATCCTCAATCCCCGGGCGAAGCTTGCGGGAGTAGGAGGGCAGCATGATGTGGCCGACCATGATCGACTCGATTCCGGCCGCGATGCCCCACTCCCAGATCTTTCGATAAGTCGCGTCCCATTCCTCCACCGAACAGTCGTTGTAGGAGGTGACGACATGCTGGTCGCGTTCATCACGGCCGTCGCCGGGAAAGTGCTTCATGCAAAGGGCAATCGGGCGATCACCGGCGCCCTCCCGGACACCATCGCAGTACGCCTGGGCGTAGGTGATCACGGTCTCGTGACTGTTGCCAAAGGCGCGGGTGGCGATCACCGTGTTGCGCCAGTTCGAGTGGATATCCACTATCGGTGTGAAAGCCCAGTTGCAGCCCAGGGCCCGCGACTCCCGAGCGCCGACCAGACCCATCTGCCGGGCGGCGTCGGTGTCGGGAGTTGACGCGGTCTGCAACGGCGTGGCCACGTGGGTGCCGTCATTGCAGGCGCCATTCCCGCCGGCCTCGATGTTCGACGCGACCAGTAGCGGAATGGTCGACCGGCCCTGTGCGTGCCGGATATGAGCCTGAATGCTGGCCGAGTCGGTGTGGTTGTAGCGCATGCCTCCCGGGTGATATGTGTCAACGATTTGATTGACGAAGGTCTCGTCGAACCGGTTGTTCAAGTTGATGAACAGCTGTCCGACTTTCTCGTCTTCGTTCATGGCGTCGATCGTGCTGCGGACCCAGGCAATGGCGTCTTGGTCCAGCCCGTACGGTGTGGCGGTCAGATCTGGCTTGCTCATTCCGACTCCTGGTTGAGGTTGAGCGTGGCCTACCTGGTCTGTTGAAGATCAGCCTCGCGAAGAGCGGGCAGCAGATCAATCGTGGCATTTTGTTCTGGATTGGGCGATGTCGGTTGGCAACAGCTGGCAACAGATTGCACATTCGAGCGCCATGCTGGCTGAATTGACACCGAAGCCCACAGCCGGCGCTGATCACGAACGGAGACCCGTCCCATGGCAGTCGTGAGCCCGGTCGCCACCCAGGCGACTGTCCCGAAGAGGCTCACCTGGCGCAACTACTCCGGTTACGCCGCAGGTGATGCCGCGAACAACCTCGCCTTTGCGATGTCGTCGTCGTTTCTCCTGCTGTACTACACGAACGTCGTCGGCTTAGAGGCTGCGGCTATCGGCACAATGTTCTTGCTTATCCGGTTCTGGGACGCGCTCGCAGACCTGGTGGCAGGGCGCCTCGTTGACGCGAAGAAGCCGGGCAGATTGGGCAAGTTCAGGCCCTTCATCCTCTGGTTTTCGTTGCCCCTGCTGCTGTCCAGTATGGCGATCTTCTCGGCGAACATCTTCTTCCCGGGCATGAGTGCCGGCCAGGCCTTGCTTTACGCCTATATCACTTACGCCCTGATGGGCACGCTGTACAGCCTGGTGAACATTCCGTACGGCTCGATCGCCCCGGCGATGACTCAAGTCCCCACCGAACGCGCCACGCTCGCGAGTTGGCGTGTGTGGGGCTCCAACATCACCATTCTCATGCTGTCTTTTGTGGTGGCGCCGCAGATCAAGCGGTTCGCTGGTGACGCGGTGGGCCTGCAGCGCTCGCTGTTCATCACCACGGCGATCTTCGTCGTGGTTGGCATGGCTCTCTATCTCTACACGATCGCCAATGTCAAGGAACAGGTCATTCGCGAAGTGGCTGCTCCCAGCCTCAAGGAGAGCGTTAACACCCTGGTCAAAAACAAGCCCCTCATCTGGCTGTGCCTCGGCAGCCTTGCCTTCCTCACCGGTCTCACGGCCTTGGGCACACTGGCCGCTTACTACGCGATCTATGTCATTGGCGACGCGCAGTACATCGCCTGGAACGCGGTAGCGCAGGCCGTCGGCACCTTCGCGGTGGCCGCAGTCATCCCGACGATTGTCCGGCGTCTGGGCAAGAAGAACGGGTACATGGTGCTGGGTGGCGTTGGGCTGATCGCTGGCGTCGTACTCGCTTTCGCCCCGCCCTCCGTGCCGCTGATCGCGGTCTTCGGCTTCTTCGTGGCGGGCATCGGGTTGGGTGGCGTCAACACACTTATGTGGGCGCTAGAGGCCGACACCGTTGAGTACGGTGAGTGGAAGACAGGTATCCGCACCGAAGGCACCACCTACGCCTTGTTCTCCTTCACAAGAAAGATGGGCCAGGCCATCGGTGGCGCGGCCGGTGCCTATGCACTCGGAATCGTTGCCTTCAACTCCCAGTGGGCCAAGGACGGCACGCCACAGGCGCCCGAGACCGTCACGGGCATCCAGCTCTGGACTGGCGGCCTCGTCGCTGGGTTCATCCTGCTGTCGCTGCTGATCATGTGGTTCTATCCCCTCACCGACAAATTGTTCCGCCAGATTGTCGGCGAGATCGCTGCCCGCCGCGTCGAACGTGAGCTGACGGCGCCGGTTTCCTCGGAGCAACGTCAATGACGGTTTGGGAGCCTCGCCCTACGGCAGGCAATGCAAGGAGGTTGTCATGACCGATACCGCCTCACGCGGTGGCCAGTCGTCGAAGGTTGTGGTGACCCTGTTCGAGTCGTACGGGTCGGGGGCTGGCTATGTCAGCGAGAAGGTGGCTCAGGCACTCGGGATTCCACTACACCCGCAAGCGTTCTCATCGGAGGAGATCGAGGACGCCATGACCAGACGCGAGAGCGAAGGCACGCTGACCCGAGTTTTCGGTGCCATGGGCGGGCCGTACGCCGCGTACGCCGGCCTGGAAGGCCCGGGCGTGGCTCTAGCACAGCGGGACAATTACGAGCTCGTGATCCAGAACACTCGCTTTGTCAAAGACGCAGCGCTTCAAGGCGGCGTGATCGTGGGCCGCAATGGTGCTTTTATCTTGTCCGGCTGGCCAGGAGCGCTGCACGTCAGACTGGACGGCCCGCTCGAGCCGCGGATCGCCCGGGCCGCACAGGAAAGCGGAATTGATATAGAACGGGCTGCCAGGCGTCAAAAGCGTGAGGACCAGGTCCGCGCCGACATTTCCATCGAGCTCTACGGCTGGGACCCCCGAGAGGTGGACCGGTACGACCTGGTGGTGAATACCGGAACCATGGATCTGGACACCTGCGCCGACATCATCGTCCAGGCCGCCCGGGTCAAGGCCGGACGGTAGGGGGCGTTGTAACGGTCTTCGGGAACCGAGGCCGTGCTGCGTCTAGGCGCCACGCGCCCATTCGACGACATCGCGGATGGCCTGGACCACGGCATCGGGTCGATCCATGATGACGAAGGTGTGGCCGGCGTCGGAGAGGATGCGGTGTTCCCCGTGCGAGACCGAGTTCACGATGGTCGCATCAAGTCTCTTCTTCCCTTCGCGCGCCCTTTGCGCTAACTCCAAGTGCTCGGACAACATCGCCTGATCGGCAGCATCGGTGCCGGTCACGGTGAGCGCGATCATCGGGACGTCGGGGATGTCCGGTCCGTCCTGGAGTTCGTCGGCGAGGACGGCCATGTTGGTGCGTTCGATGTGGCCACTCAGAAGCCATTCGTCACTGACATGGGCATCCATCAGCGCCTGCCGCACGTGCTCCGGGTGAGCTGCGAACAGCTTGTTGCCCATCTCGCGGAGGGCCGGGCGCAGCTGCTTGACCTGCTCCAGCTGAGGCGCCATCTGCTCGCTCGCGGTCAGACTCAGCTCGGGAGGCATGAACTTGTCCCAGTCGCTGTGGAAGGCGTCCAGCCAGACCAGTCCGGCCACCTGCTGCGGATACAGCTGCGCGAACCGCTGCATGTAGGCACCGCCGAGGGAGTGCGCCACTAGGACGTACGGGGCGGCGATGCCTTGGGTCTCCAGCAGCTCGTGCAGCTCGGTGGCGACCGCGGCGGCGGTGCGCGGCAGCGGGAGTGGATCGCTATAGCCGGTACCGCCGCGGTCGTACACCACGGCGGTGGTGAACTGCGAGACCTCCTGCTGGAGAGGCAGATAGTCCAGCCCGACCGCGCTGGCGCCGGGCAGGAAGACGACGGCTGGTTCGCCGCCTCCCAACCGATGCACGTAAATCCGGCGGCCGTCGACCTCCTGGAACCCTCCGATCGGAGGAGCGGGCCGATCTTCGGAAGTGGTGTTGTTTGTCATTCGGCTATCCCTGAATTGAAGCGTGCTGAGAGGTCGAACTCACGCACGTAATAGACACAGTTCTATCCAGCGGTGAGCGTTGCCGCGTGCGGAGTGTTGTCGGCGGAATTGCCAACGTAAACCGTGTACTGTCCCGGCTTGATCACGAACGCCTGCGTGCAGTAGTCCCAGACACTGAAGGGGTGGTTCGTCGCCGCCGGGTCAATAGTGATAGTCACCGGCTTCGACTCACCCGGTTCGATGAACACTTTCTGGAATCCGACGAGTCGCTTGGGGGGTTGCCCCTCGACGGGCAGCCCCAGATACACCTGCACGACTTCGGCGCCGGCCACGGGGCCGGTATTCCTCACCGACGCGGTCACGGTCGCCGGCGCAGTGGCACCGTCAGGCGCGTTCACCGAGACGTCACCGATGTCGAAAGTGGTGTAGGACAGACCGAAGCCGAAGCCGAACAGCGGCTTGATGCCTTGCGCCTGGAACCAGCGGTACCCCATCTCCAGGCCTTCGGAATAACGGATCACCGGGTAGCCGTCGCCTTCGTCCGTACCCGGATAGCGCTCGGGCCGGCCGGCGTACAAAGTGTCGTCTTCCGACCTGGGATAAGACGTTGGCACCTTGCCGGAGGGGTTGACCACACCGAACAGTAAGTCGGCGACCACGTGTCCGTCCTCGGTGCCCTGGTTCCACACCTCGAGGACCGCCGGAGCTTTGTCGATCCAGGGCATTAGCACAGGATTGCTGTCCTTCATTACCACAACCGTGGCCGGGTTGATGCCCAGCAGCTCGTCCAGCATCCGGTTTTGATCATTGAGCATGTTGGCATCGGGTTGGTCAGCGCCTTCGGTCGCTACCAGGCCTGCCATCAGCACCACAACATCGGCGTTATTCGCCGCGTCTTTGGCCGCGTCAAGGTTGGACAGATCGTCGACGACGGTCAGCTTGGTCACCGTCGCCGATGAGCCGAGATCGCGCAGCACATCCTGCATGCCTTCCAGCGGCGGCACGGTGTACAACGGGATGACTTTGGATGAGCCGCCGCCGCCAAGGCAGGCTTCGTCGACGAATTTGGATTGGCCGATGATCACGATGGAACCGTCGTGGGGGTCGAGCGGTAGCAAGCCCCCGTCATTCTTGAGCAGAACAGCGATCTGGGAGCCGATCGTTCGGGAGCTGGCACCATGGGCCTGCGCGTCGATCTCGCCGGGATCGTACGGACGCTCGAACTGTCCGAAGCGGAGCATCTGGGTGTAGCGGCGCACCAGGGCACGATCGACGGTCTCGATCTCGAGGCTGGTGTCCGACAATGCGGCCTTAACATTCGCCTCGTTCAGCCACTTGGCATCGGGCATCTCATGGTCCATGCCCGCGTTGAGCGAGGGGGCGCAGGAGCGGCACGACCAGAAGTCGGACTGGACATAGCCATCGAAGCCCCACTCGGTACGCAATATGTCGGTCACCGTGTATCGGTATTCGGTGGCGTACACACCACGGATCCTGTTGTACGCACTCATGATCGCGGCGATATCGGCGTCCTTGACCAACATCTCGAACGGCAACAGATAGAGCTCTCGCAAGACGTGTTCGTCCACCTCGACGCTGGCCCGAAACCGTTCATACTCTTGATCATTGACCACGTAGTGCTTGCCCATCGCAATCACATCGTGAGCCTGGATCGCCTTGGTCACTGCGACGCCCATCACCCCCGAAAGATACGGATCCTCGGAGAAGTACTCGAAGTTGCGACCGGCGATCGTCGTGCGATGCAGGCACACGCCGGGACCCTCCAGCACGTGTTGGCCCAGCGTCGCCGTCTCCGAACCGATGATGTCTCCGTAGGCGTGCGCCAGCTCTGGGTCGAAACCGGCGGCTAGGCCGATGGTCATCGGCAGCGAGGTAGCGGGCGGGCTTGGGGTACCGTCGCCCATGCCGACACCCACAGGACCGTTGGTGATTCGGAACCGGGGGATCCCCAACTCATCGATCGCCGTTACATGCCGCTCGACCCGGATCTGGGCCGCCAGCTGGTCCATGTCGGCCCCAGACTCTGCGGCCTCTCTTGTGATCGCGTAGATGTCGATGGTCTCCATGGCACCGTGCAGCTGGCCGATCTTCTGCTCCAACGTCATCGCTTCGACGAGCTTCTCGGCCCGCTCACGGGGTGACAGGGATGTGTCCTGCCAGGCGAACACGGTTTCGGACAAGGTCACAGCTCCTTTACGGCCTGACATGCAAGGCAAACATGGTGGCGAATTCTTCATAGCCGTCGATCAGGGCGCGCACGTTAGCTCTCAGCTGGACGTAGGCGGCTAAGTCCGCCGAAGTAACAGCTACGGTCGGTGCACTGGAGTCGAGCTTCGGCCCGCCGACGGCAGCGAGAGCGTCGGTCAGACTGGACGCACCGCCTAGCGCATACCAACCAAGGGCTGCTGCCCCCAAGGCGGTACCACCCGCCGCGGTCTCAACTGACATCGGTCGGGCGAGTGTTGCGGCCATGATTCGCCGCCAGAGCTCCGAGCGGAACGGTCCTCCGGTTGCCCGGATGGATTGCACTGGAGCAACGCTGTCGAGAGCATCCACAATTGTGGAGAGCTGGAGGCAGACGCCCTCAATCGCGGCCCGGACGAAGTGACCCCGGGTGTGATGTGCGCGGATCCCCAGATAGGCGCCGGGGAGGTCGGGATTCCACAGCGGTGCTCGCTCGCTCAGCACGTACGGCAGCATCAACAGGCCGTCGCTGCCGGCAGGGGCTTTGGCTGCGAGCTCCAAGACGTCAACGTCGGCGTGGCCTTCGGCAACCAGATCTGGTGCGAAGGTTTCTCCGGCCCACCGCAGCGTGATGCCGCCATTGCTGATGGCGCCGCCAATAACCCAGATGTCGTCGGTGAGGGCATAGCAGAACAGCCGACCTTCGGCGTCGAAACTCGGCTGGGAGACCACCATTCGAACAGCACCGCTGGTGCCGAGCGATAGGCCGGCTACACCGGGGGTGATGGCACCGGTGCCGAGGTTTCCCAGCGGACCGTCGGCAGCTCCGACCGCCACTGGTAGGCCCTCCGGCAGGCCCACCCTTCGGCCCACTTCTCGGCTCAGCTTGAGCACCGCGGTTGTGGGCAGCACAGGTGGCAGCTGCTCGCCGTTGATTTCCGCCAGCTTGAGCGCGTCGGCGTCCCAGTCTCGTCTTTGCACTGACAGCATTCCGGTCGCCGATGCGCTGGACAGCTCGGTAACCAGTTCCCCTGTGAGGTAATGCAGCACGTAATCCTTGAGGCCAATCCACCAGCGGACTTGCCTAGCTAGCGCAGGTTCGTGCCGACTGAACCACATCAACTTGAGGAGAGGGCTCATGGGATGAACGGGTGTCCCGGTTCGATGCAGCAGCTCGCGAGCGAGGCCTTGTTCACGGACCTGACGCGCCTCACCACGAGCCCGGGAATCTGCCCACGTCACTAGCGGTGTCAGCGGTCGATACTGAGCATCCAGCCCGACCAGGCCGTGCATGGCGGTAGAAAGCGACATTCCGACCACCCGGGCATCGCCGAGCTGAGCGACACAATCGGCAACCGCATTCTCGATGCCGGCTAGCACCGCTGCCGGGTCTTGCACTTGCCAACCCGGTTCTGGCTGCTCGAGACGATATTCACGAAGCGCCCTGCCCAGCTCGCCGCCGCGGCCGTTCAAGGCAAACGCGGCCACCTTGGCTGCTGTGGTACCGACATCGATGCCGATGATGACGTCAGCTTGAGCATTCATCTCTGCGACTGGATGGCTTTGGCCTGATCAACAACAGCGTCGACAAAGTCTTGATCTTGGCCGAGGCCTGGCTCCAAGGTGTCGAGAACGGCCGGCACAGCAGCAGGCAGGTCACCAGAGTTGGCTGCGTCTTGCGCCGGACCAGCTCCCGCGTCTTTTACTGGCGCGCCCAACCCGCGCAGATGTAGCACCCAGGCTGCGACGGTGGTGGCACAGCCCGTGGGTACCCGTCCGGCTGATCGTTCTTCTCGGATGGTCGGCAGGGTACGCACAAGTAACTTTGTGGAGCCGTCAGCTGCAATCCGGGCGAGCTGATCGCCCATTCGAGGATTGGCGAACCGCGTCAGCAGGGCAGCGCGATAGTCGGCGATGTTTGCTGCCGGCAGCGTAAGGTGCCGGCTCGCCTCATCCCAAAACATCTCCACCCAGGACCTGCAGTCCGGATCGGCAATGGCTTCGTCGATCGTCGCATGTCCCCGAACGCTGCCGGCGTACGCCAGCATCGAGTGGGAGCCGTTCAAGAGCCGGAGCTTCCGTTGCTCGAACGGTCCAACATCGTCGACCAGTGCGACGGCCGCTTCTTCCCAGCGTGGCCGACCGGCCGGAAATCGGCCCGAGACCACCCATTCGCTAAACGGCTCCGTCGGCACCGGATATGCGTCGATGTATCCGCGTTTCTCTTGGACCAGCGCACGATCCTCATCCGTGGTGCCTGGTGTGATGCGGTCAACCACCGAGGTGGCGAAGTCAATGTGGGACTCAATCCAGTCGGGCAAGGTCTCATCCACCACAGCGGCCAGATCTTGGACCACCGTCTTTGTGACCTCACCGTTGTCCGGCAGATTGTCACAAGACAGGATGGTGAGCGCCGCCGCACCCGCGATGCGCCGAGCGGCCAACCCGGCCACGAGTCTGGCCGGGAGCGAGGCGACAGGGTTAGTGATGTCGGACCGCAAGGCCTGCAGATCGGACACAACGACATCTCGGCCAAGATCAAGATGCTCATCGGGCCCCCGGAGATAGCCTGCCTCGGTGACGGTGATTGTGACAATCGCCAACTCGGGGCGGCTCAGGTAGCTCAAGTAGGTCTCGTGCTCTGCGGCAGCATGAACGGCCGAGAGGGCGCCGACCAGCTCGAAAGCATCGCCCTCAGCACTGCGGGTGATCAAGGTATACAGACAGTCCTGCGGCCGTAATGCGTCCGCCATGTCAGTTCGCCGGCCTGTGAAAGCGGCGATACCCCAATCACTGGCATCCGGGCTATGTGCGGTGTACCAGGCCTGGTGGGCTCGGTGGAAATTGCCGACCCCGAGGTGGACGATTCGAACGGGCGCTGATTCGGGCGTGTTGGGCAGGGAGCGCGAAAGACGCGGAATGCCGGAAGCCGAGGTCACAGTTTGAACGCCCTTCTTGGGATGGTGACGACCAAGTCGTGCATGACTTCCATGGCTTCGTCCTCGTCGAGTCGGTGCTCGGCCACGAGCTGCGCCACGAACCCGGCATCTAGCCGGCGCGACATGTCGTGCCTTGCGGGAATGGAGCAAAAGGCGCGTGTGTCGTCGATGAAGCCTGACGTCTTGGCAAAACCGGCGGACTCGGTGATCGCGGCTCGGAAGCGGCGGATCGCCTCCGGCGCGTCGAGGAACCACCACGGGACACCAGCGAACAGCGACGGATAGAAGCCGACGAGCGGGCCGACCTCCCGGGAGTAGACCGTCTCGTCGATTGTGAAGACGATGAGCTGAAAATTCGGATGCGTGCCGTAGCGGTTCAGCATCGGGCGCAGCGCATCGGTGAACTCCATCTGGACCGGAATGTCGGTTCCGACATCGGTGCCGTACTTCTCAAAAGTGGGCAGGTGGTGATTGCGGCGTACGCCGGGGTGAAGCGTCATCACCAAGCCGTCGTCACAAGCCATCCGTGCCATCTCAGATACCAGGTGGCGGCGGAGGGCGGTCGCCTCGACCTCCAAAACATCGCCTTTACGAGCGGCGGCGTAGATCCGCTCGGCCTCAGCCACTTCGAGAGTCTCGGTATGAGCATCGATGTGGCTGTGATCGGAGGAGACGGCACCATTGTCTTTGAAGTACTGACGACGGTTCTCCATTGCTGCTATGAAGCCGTCGTATTCACCCGTGTCGATTCCCGATACCTCCGCCAGCCGATCGACGTCGCTGTTCCAGGTTGCGGAAGCGGGCTCCAGATATTTGTCAGGCCGGAAGGTGGGGATGACGCGACCGTTCCAAGCCGGATCATCGCGGAGAGACCTGTGGGCGGCCAGGTCGTCGCAGGGGTCGTCGGTAGTAGCGAGTATCTCGATCTTGAATTTGTCGTAGAGCGCCCGGGGCCGGAACTCTGGTAAGGCAATGCAAGCCGCGATTTGATCGTAGATCTCATCCGCAGTTTCGGTGCTCGGCCGCGTGGTGACGCCGAAGATGTCGGCCAGCTGCGAGTCGAACCAGAGCCGAACAGGGGTTCCTCGATAGGCCTCCCAGTGGGCGCACAGGATTCGGAATGCCTCCCGAGATTGCTCCTCAGTCAGGCTCCCTTGTCCGACCCCGAGCGCGGACAGTTCGACGCCATGCGCATGCAGCATTCTGTTGACGTAATGATCCGGTGTGATCAGTAAGGAAGTTGGGTTGCCGAACGGGATGTCCTCGGACAACCACTCGGCGGGCACATGCCCGTGCGGCGAGATGATCGGCAGGTCCTTGACACTCTGATAGAGCTCCCGCGCCGTGGCACGGACGCCGGGCTCAGCAGGCAACAGTCGATCCGGATGAAGGCTGAGGACAGGAGTGGAGGACATGTCCCCATCCTGGTGAAAACATAACCTGGCGCCAATAGGTTGCCGTTTGTTGTCGCTCTACCGACCCCTAGCGGGCCCAGTGGAGTCACGCACTACCAACCGGGTCGGCAGTAACACCGGCTCGTACGCCTCAGCTTCGGAGTCCAGGCTGCGCTTCAACAAGCGGTTGACTGCGGCCGAGCCGAGACTGACCAGGGGTGCCGCAATGGTCGTGAGCCGTGGCTCAACAAGGGACGAGGCGAGAATGTTGTCAAAGCCAATGACACAGACGTCCTCGGGGACCCGGCAACCGGCAAGCATCACTGCCTGAACAAAGCCGATGGCAAGCACATCGTTATAGGCAATGACTCCCCGGGTCGGATTGTGCAGCCACTTCGTCGCCGCCAATCCACCACCACCCATCGTCGGCGTGTTCGGTCCGATCCGCCGCACCGTGAGATCAAGTTCAAACCCTGCCTCGCGCACCCCCCGCCAACGCATCCCATCAGACCAGGAAGCCTCCGGCCCAGCGAGATAGGTGATCTCGGGTACACCAAATCCGGCGAGATGCTCAGTGGCTTGCTTCATGGCCGTCATGTTGTCGGTTGCAACCGAGGGAATCCCGGCCACGATGCGGTTCAGCAACACCAGGGGCTTCTGCTTGGCGGCGTCTCGAATTGAGGCGTCGGAGATCCGTGACGAGGTCAAGATCAGCCCGTCGACTGCTGGCAGCACTCGGTAGAGTGACTCCTTCTCGATATGCGCTGACTCCTGAGTTTCAGCCAAGATCATGGTGTAGTCGGCGTGCGCGGCTGTTCTTTCCGCGCCCCGGATCATGTCGTGAAAGACCGGGTTGGTTATGTCGGCCACGATCATCGCCAGCATTGCTGTGGTCTGCTCGGTAATTGCGTGCGCCAGCGTTTTGGATTGGTAGCCGATCTCTTCGGCAACCTTGCGAATGCGCTCCGCGGTCCGAAAGCTGACACGGCCTGGCTTGGAGAGTGCTCGCGACACGGTTGAAGGGGCCACGCCGGCAATACGCGCTATGTCGTAAATCGTTGCCGTCGTACTCGCACCGGTCCCCATAAGTCGCGGCTCCTGAGCCTGTCGAATGGCGCTGCCACGCTAGCAACTAATGGCAACTACTTCCAGGTGCGGCTGTGACCCGGCGGCCTTCATTCGGCGGTACTGCGACCGCATCGGCGGCATCCAGGTCCGACGCCGTTATGTTGCCATTTCTGCTCGCCGGAACCGCCGGTTCCGGACCGCGACAGCAGGCTGCTGGCGGCGTCGGTCAGACCGTAATAGCTTCTGCACATGGGCAAGCCTTCTGTCCTCGCTGATCTACCAAACTCAGTCACACTTGTCGATGGCGCAGGAGGGCTGCCGCTTTTAAGTGTGTCTACTCCGACGGCCGCGGGCGAGGTGTATTTCCACGGCGCGCACATATCTGGGTGGACACCGGCGGGGAATGACCCGGTCATCTGGATGAGCAAGGGAAGCGCGTTTGCAACGGCTGAACCCATTCGCGGCGGCGTACCTATCTGCTTTCCCTGGTTCGGCCCGGGCCGGCGAGGGGGAATGTCACCCGTCCACGGCTTTGCTGGGCTGGCTGACTGGTCGCTTGTTGGCGCAGAGGACGCCGGCGGCGAGGTTACGCTCACCTTCCGACTGACGGATGCCGCTGTCGCCGGACTGCCGGGCGCAGAGGCTTGGGAGAACCCGTTCGAGCTCTCCTACACGGTGAGGTTCGGTGCCGAGCTCGCACTCGCATTGACTGTCCGAAATCCCGGTGATACCGAGTACTCCTTCGAAGAAGCCCTGCACACCTACTTCGCGGTCAAAGACATCAGACGGGTCACCATCGACGGCCTCGATGGTGCGCCGCTCCTCGACCGAGCGCCCCACACTGGTACCGACCTAGCACTACAGGTCGGACCGGTCGTCTTTACTAGAGAAACTGACCGCGTCTACGCCTCGATGGCCCAGGTGGAAATCATCGATCCGGCTGCTCGCCGGGTGATCAGGGTTGTTAAGGAGGGCTCAGGCAACACGGTCGTATGGAATCCGTGGATCGACAAGGCAGCGGCCATGCCGGACTTCGGCGACGATGAGTGGCAGAACATGGTCTGCGTCGAGACGGCGAATGTGTTGCACCACAGTGTCGTTTTGGGTGCGGGTAACAGCCACACGATGTCGACACGCTACGGCGTGATCAGCGCCCCTCGCGGGGTCAGATGACCTCGACCTGATCCGCCCGAACATGCTGCACGATTCCCTTGTCGCGGGCCGTCTGCTTGCACCGGTTCGACAACAGATCAGGCGATTTTTGCCTGATTCGTCGCTGTTAGCCGCCGGCCGCCGGTGTGGGCTCACACTTGAACCACTTGCGGAACCCTGCTGGGGAACCTTGAGAGCGTGCCCGGGTTCTGCGTCCTTGTCAACGCATTGAGCAACACCACCGAAGGAAGTGCAGACATGAGCCAAGATCCTGCCGCTGAGGCCCCGGTCACCGGACTTGAGGGGGACTTGATCCACGCGGCCTATGTCGAGCGCGGGGACGTCGGCTATCACCATGCCCTGTCCAACCTGCAGATCCAAATGATCGCAATCGGCGGAGCGATCGGTGTTGGGCTCTTCCTTGGAGTGGGGGCCCCGCTAGCGGCGGTTGGGCCGGCGCTCGTCTTCTCCTACCTTCTCGTCGCCGTCGTCGTCTACCTGATGATGCGGGCGCTCGGTGAGATGGTTCTCTACCGGCCGACGACTGGTGCCTGGGTGTCCTATGCCCGGGAATTCGTCAGCGACCGGTTCTCTCACCTCACCGGCTGGATCTATGTGGTTATCGCCGCGTTGGCCGGTATAGCAGAACTATCTGCAATCGGTGTCTACGTCCAGTACTGGTCCCCAGCGTTTCCTGGCTGGCTAGCGTCGCTGCTGGCGCTGCTGATCATCGCTGGCGCCAACGCGCTCTCGGTACGCGCCTTCGGCACGATCGAGCTCGGGGCGGCCTCGATCAAGGTACTCGCCATTTTGGCCTTTCTGACGGCCGGCGTCTTCGTCATTGTGCTGTCCATGTTCGGCGCTATCGACTCCCAAGCGAGTGTTGCGAACCTCTGGGCGCATGGCGGGGTGTTCCCTAACGGCGTGCTGGCCGCGGTCATCGTCTTGCAAGCGGTGGTCTTCTCCTTCTCCGCCGTCGAGATTGTTGGGATCTCCGCGGGTGAAGCTAAGGATCCGCAGAAGACGATGCCGCAGGCGATCCGCAGCGTCGTCCTTAGGATCGGCCTGTTCTACATCGGGTCCATCCTCGTCTTGGCCATGCTGCTGCCGACCTCGAGCTACAGCGGGGAAGAGTCACCATTCGTGACCGCGATGGAGAGCCTGGGCATCACCGGTCTCGCCGGAATCATGAACTTCGTCGTCCTCACCGCCGCCATCTCCGGAGTCAATGCCACCCTGTACGCGACCGTGCGGCTGCTACGCAACCTCTCGGCCAATGGCCGCGCTCCAAAATTCACTGATGTGATGAGCAGCCGCGGCATTCCTATCGGGGCGCTGCTGACCATCGGCACCGTCTACCTACTCGGGGTCGGCCTTATCTACGTCCTCGGTGCGGGTGACGCGTTCGAAATCATCCTCGGCGCGTGCGCAGTGTTCATCGTCTTCGGCTGGATCGCGATCTTCGTGTCCCACCTCGGTTATCGGCGCCAGGTCGCGGCCGGACACATCGTGCCACCGACGTTTCGGATGCCCGGATCCCCCTACACCGACTACATCTGCCTCGTTCTGCTCGGCATCTTCTTCGTCTCCATGGTCTTTAACTTCAGCAACCCGCACTGGTGGTACTCCCTGATCGCGGCCATCGGCCTGCCGGCGTTGATCCTGCTCAGTTACGAGTACTTCGTCCGCAAGACGCCGGCGGACGTGATCGAGGTCTGAGAGCTCAGCCACCGGTTGGCGTTCCTCCGCACACGGCCACGAACGCAGCTCAAAACGGGCCCGAAGGCCCTCGTTCGTGGCCTTGTCACCGAGTTGTCAGCGCCCACGGTCGCTATGGCGACCACAGAAGCTGACAAGTCGGTGACGACAGACGCGGAAGATCCGCCGCTAGCGACTCCACCGGTGCCGGCTGGGCAGAAGTTCAATGCCGCTGCCAGGCCTTCTCGCCGCGTAGCCAGGTCTGCGCGATCTGGACCTGGTCTATCTCGGCAGCGGGAATGCTGAAGATGTCGCGATCCAGCACCACGAAGCTGGCCTCGCAGTCTTCCTTGATCAGACCGACCTGATCAAGCCCGCAAATCCCGCGTGCGCGTCCGGTGTAAAGAAGTAGCGCTTGAGGCACCGTAATGGCTTCGCTCGGATTGAAATCGGCGCCGTTGTACGCCTTCCGCAGCACTGCTGCCTTGATCGATACGAAAACATTGTCGGCGTCTGCCCAGGCAGTCGCTGGATGATCAGACGAAAGCGCGGCGTACGGAACGCGCTGATAGAAGGACTTGATCGGGTACGCGACCTGAAGCTGGCTCTCCGACAAATTGTCGCGGTAGGCGTCGTACTCCGCAAAGAAAAAGATGGTGTGGCTCACCACGGCGAATGACATGGTGGCGCTGTTGATCCGATCGATCATCTCGGGCGGGAAGAGCGTGGCGTGGTCAAGCCGGATCGAGGGTAGATCGCCCATCCACGGTTCCTGATCGGCGAACATGTCAATGACGTGATTCAGCGCGCGATCGCCCATCGCGTGGAATGCAACCTGGACCCGGTTGCGGCGAGCCCACGCCACGGCCTCACGCATCGATTCATCCGACAGGGTGCGCATGCCGTGGTCTGTGGAATTGGGGTAGGGATCGTTGGTCCAAGCCGTCCGGTTGGAGTACGCACCGTCCATGAAGAGCTTGATACCGGCGAACTTCATCCGACCAGTCCGGTCGTCGTCGGTCAGATCTGGAATCGGATTCCCCTCGAGCTCTGTCCAGCCGTAGTACAACGCACACTGCGGAAGCAGACCGGCTCTCTCCGCATCCCGGAATATCTGCAGCGGAGTGGGGACGAACGTTGCTAGCAGGTCAGCGACGGCGACGATGCCACGTTCCAGAAGGTGCTCATTCAGACTGGTCAGCCGGCTGACTTGCTCGTCATAGCCGAGTGCAGGCTTCGCCGCCAACACTGCCTCAGTCGCGGCAACCTCGGTCAAGATGCCGTTCGGCTGGCCATCGGCGTCACGCTCAAACGCTGCTCCCTCCGGATCAGGGGTGTCACGCGTTATTCCTGCCAGCTGCAGCGCGCGAGTGTTGCACACCGCCGTATGCCCATCGCAACGACGCAGAAAGATTGGCTGGGTTACCGAGACCTCGTCCAGGTCCTTGGCGGTGGGCTTTCGGCGCTCCGGGTACTTCGACTCATCGAACCCGTAGCCTTCGATCCATAGGTCGTCGCTTCGGCCGAGGTTGGGGTGGGTTCGCAGCTTGGTGAGCAGATCGGAAAGCGAACCCACCTCGGGTGGCAGACAAGCGACAGCGTCAGCCAGCGCGGATAGAAAGGCCGGATGGGTGTGGACATCGAGAAAGCCTGGCAGCACCGTCTTGCCGCCCAGATCAATCACCGGCCCGACTTCGGCGCTCGGTTCGCCTCCGACCCAGGTAAAGACCGCATCGCTGACCCGGAATGCTGTCGCGAAGCTGTCCTCGCCCAGCCCAGTGAACACCTTGCCATTGACGAAGAGCTGAGTGGCCATTGACAACCCTCGATTATGTGCGCTCGTAGACCTTATCTCCGCGGATCCACGTTGCATCAACCTGCGTGCGGTCCAAGCTGCCAGGGTCGATAGTGAAAATGTCGGAATCCACAGTGATGAAGCTAGCGTCGAAGCCCGGCGCAATCTTGCCCACGCCAGGCAGGCTCGCCAGCTTTGCGGAACGAGCCGTGTAGAGCAGGACAGCTTGAGGCACCGTGATGGCCTGCTCGGGAACGATGTCCGCACCGTTGTAGGCCTTTCGAACGACGGCCGCCTTGAGGGAGGTGAACACGTTGTCCGGGTCCATCCACGTAGTCGCCGGCGAGTCGGAGGACAAAGCGACGAGGTCGAGCATTTGGTACATGTCCTTGAGGGCGTAGGCGCGGCGGAATTGGCTGTCGGTCAGGTTGGCCCGGTAGCTGTCGTACTCCGCGAAGAAGAAGATGATCTGGGTGACCACCCCGTACTTCATTGAC
>Ga0081538_10000494_pt1 | contig 44015 bp, 37 predicted proteins | sample TabmetS5T2R1_FD_71022 | JGI IMG/M metagenome (GOLD analysis project Ga0081538, IMG submission 71022) | Tabebuia heterophylla rhizosphere microbial communities from the University of Puerto Rico - S5T2R1 | ecosystem: Host-associated > Plants > Roots > Rhizosphere ... | reverse complement strand
TGGTTCGCCTCGGCCGCCCCGGCGGGCGAGTTCGCGGTGCTGCCGACGCTGGAGGTCGACTACCACGCCGCACCCCTCGGCGGCCGCAACGGCGCCGTGGCCGGCCGGCCGGTCACCGTCGACCTCGACGTCCACCGCAGCGAGGGCGCGGCCGAGCGCCGGGTGGTCGCGACCATCCTGTGGTTCTCCACCGACGACGGCGGGAGCTGGACCAGGGTGCGGCTGCGCCGCCTCGGCCCCGGCCGCTACCAGGGGGTGGTGCCGGGCGGCCGGCTGGTCTCCGGCTCGTTCGTGAGCCTGCGCGCCTGGGCCAGGGACGCCGGCAACAGCCGCGTCCGCCAGACCCTGCTGCGGGCGTTCCCAGTGCGGTAGGGCGTCACTCGTCGGCGCCGACCCGCGTCAGGCCGGCGGCGCCGGCGGCGCGTTCGAGCGCCTCCAGCCCGAACGCCTCCACCGGGCCGAGGGCGCCGGTGTCCTGAAGGCCCCCGGCGGCCGCCTGGCGGGCGCCCCAGGCCAGCAGCCGCCCGGTGAGGGTGTAGGCGTTGGGGCCGCGCAGCCGCACCTGGGCCAGCTCGCGGCCGTCCGCGGCGGCGGCGACCGCGATCACGTAGGAGCGGCTGGCCTGCCGGGCCGGCTCCTGCGGGCCGCCGCCGGTCCGCCTGGCCAGCGCCGCGGCCGCCGCCCGGCCGACCGTCCTGGCGCCGGGCACGCGGGCCAGCGGCGCGCCCAGCGTGGAGGCGGCCTGCACCGCCCGCGAGCGGCGGCCGAACCAGCCGAGGTACACCTCCACGTCGCGCAGGCCGGGCGCCAGCCGGGGCAGGGCGTAGTGCTCGCTGCCGCCGTAGGTGACGCCCAGCCAGGCGCGGCCCCGCACGGGGAAGGACCTGACGCGGCTGGCGACCCGGTCGCGCACCAGCCGGCCGCCGCGCCAGGCGAAGCTGCGCTCCAGCAGCAGCCCGGCGCCGGACGCCAGCGTGCCGGTGCTGTAGCCGCCCCCGCCGGTGGCGAAGTAGCCGACCGCCACCGCGGTGGCCTCCTCCCCCGCCTCGCGCAGGGCCAGCGCGGCGGCCAGGTTGCCGGGCACGAAGTCGTACCCGAACGCGGGGACCAGGGCGCAGCGCCCCTGGGCACGCGGGCCGAGCTCCTCGAACACCCGGCGGATGAACGGCGGCTCGCCGGTCGCGTCCAGGTAGTGGGCGCCGGCCGCGACCGCCGCCTCGACCGCCGCGCGGCCGTGGACCAGGAACGGGCCGACGGTGGTGACCAGCACGTCGCCCTCGCCGACCAGGGCGCGGACGCTGGCCGGCCTGGCGCTGTCGGCGACCGCCACCTCGAAGCCGCCGCCCAGCTCGCCGGCGAGCGCGTCCAGCCGCCGCCGGTCCCGCCCCGCCAGCACCGCGGGCGTGCCCGCCGCCGCCAGCTCGCCGGCTGCCAGCCGGCCGGTGTAGCCGGTGGCGCCGAACAGGACGACCCGCGCCGGCACGGCCGCTCAGCCGCCGCCGAGGCGGACCCCGACGAAGATGGTGACCACCCGGCCGCGCCGGACGGTGCTGCCCGCTGGCGGCTGCTGGAAGACGACCCGGTTCTCCTGCTCCTGGTCCTGGACCAGCACCCGGCGCTGCTGCACCCGCAGGCCGGCCTCCACCAGGATCCGCGCGGCCTGCTGCGGGCGGCGGCCGACCACGTCGGGGACCTGCACCTGCTGCGACACGGTGGTGGACGGCTCGGTGGTGGTCGGCGCCGTGGTCGGCGGCTCGGTGGTGACGGTGGTGAGGCCCTCCGAGGTGCTGGTGGCGATCAGGGTGGTGGGCGCTTGCGGCCGGGTCGTCTGCACCGGGATGGTGACGGGCGCCGCCGCCGGTGGCGCCGGCGCGACCAGCTTGGACGCCAGCAGCGCCGCCCCGGCGGTGAGCCCGACCACCGCCAGCGGCACCAGCACCCACACCAGCCAGCGCCGCCGCCGGGGCGGCGCGGGCGCGGCATGGCGGCCGGCGCGGCCGGGGGTGACCGTGCCGGGGTACATGGCGGTGGGGTCGGCGCCGGCCGGCGGGGAGCCGGCCAGCGGTGGCAGCACGGTGGTGGCCATCGCCGCCGTCGCCGCCGCGCCGGCCCGTGTGGCCTGCACCCGGGCGCCGGCGCGGGCGCGCTCCAGGTCCTCGCGCATCTCCACCGCGGTCTGGTAGCGGTCCTCCGGCCGCTTGGCCAGCGCCTTCAGGCAGACGGCCTCCAACGCCGGCGGCACGTCGGGGTTGAGCAGCCGCGGCGGCGCCGGGTCCTCGCGGACGTGCCGGTACAGGATGGCCACGGGGGTCGCGCCCCGGAACGGCACCGTGCCGGTGAGCATCTCGTACAGGCAGCAGCCCAGCGAGTACAGGTCGCTGCGGGGGTCGACCGGCTGGCCCTGCGCCTGCTCCGGCGACAGGTACAGGGCGGTGCCGATCATGGCCGTGTGGGCGCCGGTTTGGGTGGCCGACTCGGCGGTGTCGGCCCTGGCGATGCCGAGGTCCATGAGCTTGACCCGGCCGGAGGAGGTGAGCATCACGTTGGGTGGCTTGACGTCGCGGTGGACCAGCCCGCGGGCGTGGGCGGCGGCCAGCGCCGAGCAGACGTCGGCGGCGATCGCGGCCGCCCGGTCCGGGTGCAGCGGCCCCTCCGCCAGGATCGTCTCCTTCAGGGTGCGGCCGCCCACGTACTCCATGACGATGAACGGGGTCCCGCCGTGCATGCCGGTGTCGTACACGGCCACCACGCCGGGGTTGGAGAGGCTGGCGGCCGCCTGCGCCTCGCGCCGGAAGCGCTGCTGGAAGGCGGGGTCGTGGGCGTACTGCGGCAGCGGCACCTTGATGGCCACCTGGCGGTCCAGCAGCCGGTCGCGGCCCTCGTAGACCTCGGCCATGCCGCCGGAGCCGAGCAGCCGGCCGACCTCGTAACGCTCCAGGAGCACCTGGGGGGTGGTGGTCATGGCGCCAGCAGCTTATACGTCCCGGAATGCGGACGTTGTTCGAGCAACGTTCGGGCCCGGCGGCTATCCCCCGATCGCGCGCTCCAGCAGCTGGTTGACCAGGCTGGGGTTGGCGCGGCCGCGGGTCTCGCGCATGACCTGGCCGACCAGGGCGCCGAGCACCCCGCGCTTGCCGGCGCGGTACTTGGCGACCAGGTCGGGGTTGGCGGCGACCACCCGCTCCACGACCGCCTCCAGCTCGGCGGTGTCGGAGATCTGCGCCAGGCCCTTGCGGTCCACGATGGCCGCCGGGGAGGCGTCGGAGCTGAACATCTCGGCCAGCACGTCCTTGGCGGCGGTGGCCGACACGGTGCCGGCGGCGACCAGGTCGAGCAGCGCGCCGAGGCGCTCGGGCGACACCGGGTTGGTCGCCATGGTGTGGTCGAACTCGCGCAGGTCGTGCTGGAGCTCCCCCATCACCCAGCCGGCGACCACCTTGGGATCCCGCCCCTCGGCCACCCTCTGGAAGTAGGCGAGGACCTCCGGGTCGCGGACCAGCCAGCCGACCTCCCTGGGCGGCAGGCCGGTCGCCTCCTGGAGCCGGGCGCGCTGCTCGGCGGGCAGCTCCGGCAGGGCCGCGCGCAGCTCCTCGACCCACTCGGCGGTGGCCTGGATCGGTACCAGGTCCGGCTCGGGGAAGTAGCGGTAGTCGGTGGCGTACTCCTTGGAGCGCATCGGCTCGGTCCTGCCCGTGCCCTCGTCCCAGTGGCGGGTCTCCTGCACCAGCTCGCCGCCGTCGGCGAGCACGCGGCGCTGCCGCTCGGCCTCGTAGCCGACCGCGCGGTGGAGGCTGCGCAGCGAGTTGAGGTTCTTCAGCTCGATCTTGGTGCCGTACTCGGCGTGGCCGACCGGCCGGATGGAGATGTTGACGTCAAAGCGCATCGAGCCCTCTTCGAGCTTGACGTCGGAGACGCCGAGCGCCAGCAGCAGCGCCCGCAGCTCCTCGGCGTAGGCGCGCGCCTCGTCGGCCGAGCGCAGGTCGGGCTCGGAGACGATCTCGACCAGCGGGATGCCCGCCCGGTTGTAGTCGACCAGCGAGTAGTCGGCGCCGTGGATGCGGCCGGTGGCGCCGACGTGGAGGCTCTTGCCGGTGTCCTCCTCCAGGTGCACCCGGGTGATGCCGATCCGCCTGGTCTCGCCGTCGACGTCCACGTCCAGGAAGCCGCCCACGCACAGCGGCTCGTCGTACTGGGAGATCTGGTAGTTCTTGGGCATGTCCGGATAGAAGTAGTTCTTGCGGTGGAACTGCGACCGCTCGGCGATCCGGCAGTGCAGCGCCAGGCCGATGCGGGCGGCGTACTCGACGGCGCGGCCGTTGGCGACCGGCAGCGAGCCGGGCTCCCCCAGGCACACGGGGCAGACCTGGGTGTTCGGCTCGGCCCCGAAGGTGGTCGGGCAGGCGCAGAACATCTTGGTCACGGTGCTCAGCTCGCAGTGGGTCTCGATGCCGATGACCGTCTCGTAGCGGCGGGCGCCGACCTCCTCGGCGACGGCGGTCACGCTGGCACCTCCCTTGGGCGGGCGCCGAGGCCGAGGTCCTGCTCGAACGCCCAGGCGGCGCGGAGCATGGTCGCCTCGCCGAGCGCCGGCGCGATCAGCTGCAGGCCGACCGGCAGCCCGTCGGCGAGGCCGGCCGGCACCGACACCGCGGCGTTGCCGGCCAGGTTGACCGGGATGGTGAACACGTCGGACAGGTACATGGCCAGCGGGTCGTCGGCCTTCTCCCCGATCGGGAACGCCACCGACGGTGAGGTCGGACCGGCCAGCAGGTCGAAGCGCCCGAAGGCGTCCTGCAGCTCGCGCAGCACCAGGGTGCGAACCTTCTGCGCCTGCCCGTAGTAGGCGTCGTAGTAGCCGGCCGACAGCGCGTAGGTGCCGAGCATGATGCGCCGCTTGACCTCGGGGCCGAAGCCGGCCTGCCGGGTCCGCTGCATCATGTCGACCGCGTCGGCGGCGTCCTTGGCCCGCAGCCCCCAGCGGACCCCGTCGTAGCGCGCCAGGTTCGAGGAGCACTCGGCCGGGGCGATCAGGTAGTAGGCCGACAGGGCGTACTCGAACGACGGCAGCGAGCACCGCTCCAGCCGCGCGCCGAGCCGCTCCAACCGGTCCAGCGCCTCCCGCACCCGGGCGAGCACCCCCGGTTCGGTGCCCTCCAGGAACAGCTCGTCGACCACGCCGATCCGCAGGCCGTCCACGCCGGCCTCCAGCCGCGAGGTGAAGTCGGTGGGCGCGTCGGGGATCGAGGTGGAGTCCATCGGGTCGTGGCCCGCGATCGCCTCCAGCAGGGTGGCCGCGTCGCGCACGTCGCGGCCGAACGGGCCCACCTGGTCGAGCGAGGACGCGAACGCGATCAGCCCGTAGCGGCTGACCAGGCCGTAGGTCGGCTTGACCCCGACGATGCCGCACAACGATGCCGGCTGGCGGATGGAGCCGCCGGTGTCGGTGCCGATCCCGACGGCGGCCTGCCCGGCGGCGACCGCGGCGGCCGACCCGCCGCTGGACCCGCCGGGCACGCGGCTGGTGTCCCACGGGTTGTGGGTCGGGCCGAAGCCGGAGTTCTCGGTGGAGGAGCCCATGGCGAACTCGTCCATGTTGGTCTTGCCGACGACCACCACCCCGGCCTGGCGCAGGCGCTCCACCACGGTGGCGTCGTAGGGGGGGACGAACTCCTCCAGGATCTTCGACCCGGCGGTGGTCCGCACCCCCTTGGTGACCAGCACGTCCTTGAGGGCCAGCGGCACCCCGGCGAGGGGGCCGAGCCGCTCGCCGCGGTCCCTGGCCGCGTCGACCTCCGCGGCGGTGGCCAGGGCCTGCTCGCCGGTGACGGTCAGGAACGCGTGCAGCCGCTCGTCGGTGGCCCCGATGCGCTCCAGTGCCGCCTCGGTGGCGGCGACCGCGGTCGCCTCCCCGGCGGCGAAGCGGTCGGCCAGCTCGTGGGCGGTCAGGTCCGCCAGCGGGCTGGGGCTCGTCGGGGGGCTCAAGGCTCCTCCTCGATGATGCGTGGGACCTTGAAGCGGTCCTGCTCGACCTCGGGGGCGGTCGACAGCGCCTCCTCGCGGGTCAGGCACGGCCCAGGGGTGTCGTCGCGCCAGACGTTGACCCGTGGCAGCGGGTGGGCGGTCGGCGGCACCCCCTCGGTGGGCAGCCGCTCGATCTTCTCCGCCTCCTCGAGGATCACCGACAGCTGGGCCTGGAAGCGGTCGAGCTCCTCGTCGGTGAGGGCGAGGCGGGCGAGGCGGGCGACGTGCTGCACGTCGGCGCGGCTGATCGGCATGGCGTGATCCTTCGGCGGAACGGGGCGGTCAGCCGAGTCTACCGTCGCCCGACCGCCACCGTCCCCGGGTTATCGGGCAGGTAGGCTGGCGGTCCGACGTGGCGGAGCGGGAGGGCGATGGACGGCGACGCCGGGGGCGCGGCCCGCAGGCTGTGGGCGTGGACCGCCCTGGCGGCGCTGCTGCTGCTGGCCGGCGGGCTGGTGGCGGTGGCGACCGGCACCGGCGGCGCGCTCCTCGGCCTGGTGGTGGGCATCGTCGTCAGCGTGGTGGTGGTCGCGGCGGCGGCCTGGTGGGCGTTCACCACCAGCAGGGTGTGGAAGCGGCGCCTGAACCTGGCGGTGGCCGCGCTGCTGGCCGCCAACGGGATCCTCAGCCTGGTCGCCTTCGGCGTCCTGGGGGCCGCCGGGCTGCTGGTGGTGGCCGCCGGGGCCCTCGGCTACGCGGTGGCGGCGCGGCGGGCGCTGCGCCCCGCAGGCGGGCCGGCATGGGCCGCCGAGGCCGCGCCGGCGCCGGCCCGGCCCTGGCTGCTGGTCAACCCGCGCTCGGGCGGCGGCAAGGCGGGACGGCTGGGCCTGGCCGCCGCGGCGCGCGACCGCGGCGTGCGCGTGCACCAGCTGGCGCCGGATGAGGACGCGGGGGCGCTGGCACGCCAGGCGGTCGCGGCGGGCGCGGGCGCGCTCGGCGCCGCCGGCGGCGACGGCACCCTCGGCCCGGTGGCCGCGGTCGCGGTGGCGTCGGGGCTGCCGTTCGTGTGCGTGCCGGCGGGCACCCGCAACCACTTCGCCACCGACCTCGGGCTGGCCCGCGCCGACCCGCTTGGCGCCCTTGACGCCTTCGCCGGCGGCGCGCGCCGCGTGGACGTCGGCGTGGTCGGCGACCGGGTGTTCCTCAACAACGTGTCGCTGGGCGCCTACGCCGACCTGGTGGCCGCGCCCGGCTACCGGGCCGGCAAGCTGACCACCGCCCACGCGGTCCTGCCCGGCTCGCTGCGGGGCGAGCGGGCGCTGCTCCGGGTCGCCTTCCAGGACCCGCAGGGCCGGCCCCACCGCGACGTGCTGGTGCTGCTGGTGGCCAACAACGGCTACCAGCTCCAGGGCGGGGCCAGGTTGGGCGCCCGCGAGCGCCTCGACGGCGGGGTGCTGCAGGTCTCGGCGCTGCGGGCCAGGACCGGCGCCGCCCTGGCGGGGCTGGCGGCGCGGCTCGCCGCCGGCCGGCTCACCAGCGGCGCCGAGTGGGCGCAGTGGACCACCACCGCCCTGCGGGTCGACGCCCCCGCGGGACGCCTGCCCGCCGGGATCGACGGGGAGGCCGTCACGCTGGAGCCGCCGCTGGAGTTCCGGGTGCTGCCGCTGGCGCTGCGCGTGCTGCTGCCGCCCCGGCTGTCGCCGCGGGCGGCGCCGGTCCGCCTGCGAAGCTGGGCGACCGTCCGGCGCCTCTGGGCGGTCGCCACCGGGCGCGGGCCGGGTCAGGGGACCAGGCGGTAGAAGCGCCAGTAGTCGGTCTCGATCGGGAGGACCTCGACCGCGCGGAAGCCCGCCTCCGCGGCGTAGCGGCGCAGCGTCGACGGGCGCATGACCGCGCCGGTCGCGGCGGTCTGCGGGTCCCCCATCACGCTCGGGAGGCACGACACCACGCTCCAGCCGTAGGCGTACCGGTCGCGGTCCGGGGCCGGGGCGGCGAACTGGTCCTCGACCCGCTCGTCGGCCACCACCATCGACCCTCCCTCGGCGAGCATCCCGCGCGCCACCCGGAGCGCGTCCACCGGGCGTGACATGTCGTGCAGGGCCTCGAAGACCGTCACCAGGTCGTAGCGGCCGCCGCCACCCTGGTCCGCGGCGTCGCTGACCGCGAACCGCACCCGGTCGGCCACGCCGGCGTCCTCGGCGTTGCCGCGGGCGGCGGCGATCACGTCCTGGTTGAGGTCGAAGCCGTCCACGGCGATGGTGGGGTACGCCTTGGCCATGGCGATGCTCGACCAGCCGGTGCCGCAGGCCACGTCCGCGACCCGCGCGGGCGGGTCGCCGCGGAGCCGCCGGTCGACCTCCGGGATGGCCGGGAGCCAGCGGCTGCCGAGCAGGTTGAGGAACAGCGCCCGGTTGAACTCCGCCTTGCCCTCCGGCGCCCACGGCAGCGGCGGCGGCGCGCCGCCGGACCGGAACGCCTCCACCAGCTGCGGCAGCGGACGGCCGGCGCGCACGATGTCCACGCCCTTGTGCGCCTGGTAGCGGAGGTCGTCCGGGTCGGCGAGGACCGGGACGTGCGCCGGTGGCAGCCGGTAGCGGCGGGCCGGCCCGTCGGCCGCGGGATCGTCGACCTCGAGCAGCCCGCTGCTGGCCTGGTGCTCCAGCCACTCCCTGACGTACCGCTCGGCGGTGCCGGTGCGCCCGGCGAGCTCGGCCGGCATCGCCGGGCCGCCGGCGGCGAGCTCCCGGTACAGGCCGAGCCGGTCGCCGAGGTAGACGGTGTAGAGCTCCAGCGCCCCCAGCGCGTCCTGGAAGAGCCGCTCGACGAGCGCGCCGGAGGGGCCGGAACCGGTGCTGCGCTTCTCGGTGTCCATGCCACGGATCGTACGCCGAGGGACCGTCAGCAAGGCAGGACCGAGGGCGGTCCGCGAGCCTTGACGGTTCCGTGGCGGAACGGTACGCCTTGGGCCGAACGTTCCCGGCGGGAGGGGTCGCGATGGGAAAGCGTGGCGTGCTCGACCAGCTGACCATCGGGCGCCGGGTCGCCGAGGAGGAGAGCGACGAGCTCGCGTCGTACTTCGTCGAGACCAACCAGTGGCGCAGGATGGTCGCGGGCGACGTGGACATCGTGTTCGGCCCGAAGGGGTCGGGCAAGAGCGCCATCTACGCGACGCTGCTCCATCGCAGCGACCGGCTCCGCGACCAGAACGTGGTGCTGGTGTCGGCCGAGAACCCACGCGGCGCGCCCGCGTTCCGGGACCTGGTCACCAACCCGCCTGCCAGCGAGGCCGAGTTCGTCAGCCTGTGGAAGCTCTTCGTCCTGTCGCTGGTCGGCCGGACCCTCGTCGAGTTCGGGGTCGAGGGCGACGCGGCCCGGCGGGTGCAGTCGACGCTGCGCGACGCCGGGCTGCTCCCGGGCGGGCAGACACTGCTGCGCACGATCGTCCGGGCCGCGCGCGAGTACGCGCGCCGCCTCATGCGCGCGGAGGCGCTGGAGACGACCTTGAACATCGACGCCGTGACGGGCCTTCCTTCCGGGGTCAGCGCCCGGATCACGCTCGCCGAGCCGTCCTCGAGGCAGCGGCTGGCCGGCTTCGTCACCGCCGACGAGCTCCTGGAGCTCGCCAACCAGGCGCTGTCCGACGCCGGCCTCACCGTCTGGGTCCTCTTCGACCGGCTGGACATCGCCTTCGCCGACAGCCGGACGCTGGAGGCGAACGGGCTCCGCGCCCTGTTCAAGGTGTACCTGGACATGATGCCGCTGCGCGCGGTCGTGCTGAAGGTCTTTCTCCGGAACGACATCTGGCGCGCGATCACCGCCACCGGGTTCCGCGAGGCGAGCCACATCACCCGACAGATGACGCTCGCCTGGGGCGAGCCGGCGCTGCTCAACCTCGTTGTCCGGCGGCTGTTGCAGAACCGGCCGCTGAGGGCGCTGTACCGGGTCGACGAGGCCGACGTGCTCGCCGGCGTCGGACGGCAGCGGCAGTTCTTCGACCGGCTGGTGCCGGACCGGGTCGACGCGGGGCGCAACCTCAGGACGTTCGAGTGGCTGGTGGGCCGCATCCGTGACGGCACCAAGCAGGTCGCCCCGCGCGAGCTCATCCACCTGCTCTCGCGGGCGCGGGACGTGCAGCTGGAGATGCTCGAACGGGGCGAGGACGAGCCGCCCGGCGAGCCGCTGTTCTCGGGTCAGGCACTGCGGGATGCGCTCCCCGAGGTCTCCAACGTGCGCCTGGAGCAGACGATCTTCGCGGAATACCCCGAGTCCAAGGACTTCCTCCAGGCGCTGGAACGGGAGAAGACCCACCAGACCTCCAAGACGCTCGCCGCCATCTGGCAGACCACCGAGGACGCCGCCGCCGCCATCGCCACCGGCCTGGTCGAGCTCGGCTTCTTCGAGCAGCGAGGGACGAGGGCCCAGCCGAGCTACTGGGTGCCGTTCCTGTACCGCCCGGCCCTGGGCATGGTGCAGGGCTCGGCCGAGTAGCAGGCGCGCCGGCAGCAGGCGCCGGCCCCTCGCGGTCAGGGCCGCTGGCCGGCCGCGGGGGCCACCGGGGGCGCCTCGGGGGCCACCGGGGGGAGCTCCGTGGCCGCCGCCGGCGGCGCGGCGCGCTGGCGCAGCGGGAGGCGCAGCTCGAAGCGGGCCCCGCTGGCGTGCCGCGGGTCCGCCAGCACCAGGTCCCCGCCCTGCGCGCGGGCGAGCTGGCGGCCGATGAACAGCCCCAGGCCGAGGCCGGTGCGGTCCTTGCCGAGCCGGGTGAAGCGCTCGAAGATGCGCTCCCGGTCGGCCGGCGGGATGCCGGCGCCCTCGTCCTCCACCGCCAGCACCGCGTGGCCCTGGTCGCGTTCGGCGAGCAGCCGCACCAGCCGCTGGCTCGTGGAGTACTTGCAGGCGTTGTCGAGCAGGCTGCCGAGGACCTGCAGGACCGCGTCGGGGGCGACGCGGACGGGCAGGCTGCCGTCGTCGCACTCCACCCTGATCGGGTGGTCGCGGTGGCCGGCCCGCGCCTCGCTGGCGGCCTGCAGCGCCAGCTCGGCGGCGTCGGCCTCCACCGGCTCGGTGCCGCTGGCCGGGGCGGCGTCGCCGCGCTCGAAGGTGGCCGCCTGCAGCAGCTGCTCGATCAGGTTCCGCAGCCGCGTGGCCTGGCGCTCCCCCATCTCCAGCATCTCCTGGCGCTCCGCCGCGCTCAGGGGAGCGCCGACGGTGAACAGCCGGAACACCCCGAGGACGGTGGTCAGCGGGTTGCGCAGCTCGTGGGAGACCATGGCGAGCAGGTCGTCCTTCATCTGGTCGGTCTCCTGCAGCCGGCGCGTCAGCTCCTGCTGCTGCAGCAGGAGCTCCTGCTTCTGGGCGCCGAGCTCCGCCTCCCGGAGGGCGGCCTCCTCGGCCTCGTCGCGCCGGGCGACGGCCCGCACCTCGCTGCGCAACATGACGTAGAGCCCCACGGTGGGCAGCGTCAGCACCACGAACAGCAGCGTGGTGTTGTCCTGGACCAGCACGGCGGCGAGGACGACCGCCATCGCGATCACCGTGACCGCGACGATCGTCCACAGCAGGCGCGCCGGGGCGACGTCGGCGCGCCGGTCCTCGTTCAGGTACAGCTGACCGCTGAAGAGCAGCGACTTGGTGGCGACGTAGGCCAGCGTCCCCGCCAGGATCGCGGGCAGCGTGGCGGCGCTCGCCGGCCGCCCACCGCCCAGCGCCATCCACACGACGGCGCCGACGGTCAGGCCGATGGTGTGGTCGGCGATGGCGAACGCCACCTTGTGGACAGGCGGGCGGCGCACCAGCCCGTAGAGCACCAGGGCGCCGGCCTGGAACAGCGCCGCGAAGCCGAGGCCGCCGAACAGCATCAGCGCGTAGGTGTAGGGCGCGTTGACCAGGACCCGCGGCCCGCGGGGGTTGCGGCTGAGCGGGATGGCGAAGAACTGTCCGACGACCACGAAGGCGCCGAGGTGGGCGACGAGCGCGCCGTTGCTCCGCAGCAGGTCGCTGTCGACGCGGGTCGCGAGCACGGCGAGTACCGTGAAGCCGATCGCCACGACGACGGCTACGTACGTTCTCAGCCTCCCCGACACGGTCGTAGTGTCCCGCGACCGTGGTCGCAGAGCAAACAACGGTCACCGATGGCGCGATGGACGACCGGCGCGGCCGAGCTGGCGCGCGCCCAGCAGGACCTGGCGATGGCGACCCCGCCGGCCTGGACGCCGCCGCCTCGGCGGCTGCTGGTGGGCGGCTGCTACGCCTGCTTCGCCAGGGGCGTGGCCGGGGCGGGCGCCGCCGGCGACCCCGGGGTGGCGGGTGCGGCCGTCACCCGCGGGCGGCGGCTGCTGGCCGCGGTCACCGCCGCCGGCCCGGCGGGCGCGCCCTACCGGCCCGCGCTGCTCGGCCTGCGCGAGGGGGCGCTGCTGGAGGCGGCCGTCCGCGCGCTGCCGCTGCGGCCGGACGTGCTGCTGGTCAACGCGACCGGCCGCGACCACCCGCGGCGGGCGGGGCTGGCGCTGCACCTCGGCGCCGTGCTCGACCTCCCCACCGTCGGGGTGACCGACCGGCCGCTGCTCGCCGAAGGCGGCCCGCCGGCCGATGCCGCCGGCGCCACGGCGCCGCTGCTGCTGGACGGCGAGCCGGTCGGCTGCTGGCTGCGCACGCGGCCGGGCGCCAGGCCGGTGGCGGTCCACGCCGCCTGGCGGACCGGCGTGGCGACCGCGGTCGAGGTGGTCATGGCCGCCACCCGCCGCCCCGCCCGCACCCCCGAGCCCCTGCGCCGCGCCCGCACCGCCGCCCGCCGCGCCCGGGCAGGCGGGTAGGCGGGCTGGAGCGGCGCGTCAGGCACCCCACCAGGAGCGGCGCCAGGTCTCGGCGGCCAGGGTCGCCTGGCCGGCCAGGTTCGGGTGGAAGTAGTCCAGCCGCGAGACCATGTCCCTGGTGAACCGGAGCTCGTGGATGAGGCCGCCGTCGAAGCGGCAGTTGGACCAGCCGCCGCAGACCTCGCGCAGCACCGCCTGGAACTCCGCCTGGCGGTCGACCACCCGCTGCCGGTCCGCCGCGGAGTTGGAGAACCGCAGCATCGACGGGCAGATCCCGGCGACCTGCCACACCGCCTGGGCCACCGGGTCGCTGCGCAGGACCCGCCAGAGCTGGTAGAGGTCGGGGATCGAGGAGACGAACACGCGGGAGCCGGGCAGCCCGGTTCGGAGGATGTCGATGGTCTCCCTGAACTGCGCGCGGAAGGTGGCGGTCGGCGTCAGCGTCCCGTCCCAGCCGCAGAGGTCGTTGGCGCCCATGAGGATGGTCACGTAGTCGGCGCCCTGCTCGACCGCGCGGCGCGCCTGGCCCGGCGCGTCCTCCATCTGGGCGCCGGACACCGAGTTGTTGAAGCGCCGGCCGCGGATCGCCGGGTTCTGGGCCAGGAGGCGCTCGTAGTGGCTGCGGACGCCGTCGCCAGGGGCGTACCCGGTCGACCAGGAGTGGCGCGGCCAGTCGCCGTAGAAGCAGCAGGCGTCCACCGCCTGGCTGATCGAGTCGCCGATGGCGGCGATCGAGTCGGGCAGCGGCGGTGGCGGCGCCTGGGCCGCGGCGGTGGTTGCGGGGGCGAGCGTCGCCAGCAGCACGGCGACGCCCGCGAGCAGCACGCGAACAGGTCTGCGCATCTCCGACCTCCCCCGGACGCGGAGAACGGGACTCTAGTCAGAGAATGCGCGTTTCTGGTGGTCTTGCCTAGATGCGCGGTTCTAGGGGAGGCTCACGGGTAGTCGCGCTCGATCCTGCGCTCCTCCACGACCCGCTCCTCCGGCGGGACGAGCCGCTCGCCAGGCGCGACCGACCGCCGGCGGTAGGGCGAGAAGCTGCTCCAGAACAGCAGCGACAGCACCAGGCCGAGCGCGCCGGCGATCATCAGGATGATCCCGACGGTGTTGATGTTGAAGCCCTCGGTGCTCACGTTGACCGCGAAGGTCAGGATCGCCCCCACGACGAGCAGGAAGATGCTGGCTCCGATGCTCATGTCGTTCCTCTCGACTCGGACGTCTGGATCCCACGGGGAAGCGGATTACCCGTCGGGCTGCCGGGCAAACGACCAGGCTCAGCGCGAGCCGTAGCTGGCCCGCAGGTCGGGGTCGTCGACCGCCAGCCGCACCGCGCCGGTCACCTGGAGCTGGTAGAAGAAACCGGCCAGCAGGCTGGCGGCGGCGAACGCCAGCAGCTCCCAGCGCCGGCCGTGGAGCAGCTCCAGCACCAGCCCGGCGAAGGCCGGCAGCAGGCCGATCACCAGGGCCTGGCCGGCCCAGCCCATGGCGAGCCCGCGGAATCCGATGGCCTTGGCCCGTTCGGCCCGGGGCCGGCGCAGGCGTGGGTCGGGGTGCTGCAGCGCGCGCTTGCCGGCCAGCAGCAGCCGCGCCGGCCGCAGCGCCCAGGCCGCGCCGAGCAGCACCGCGAGCACCACCACGCCGACCACCGCGGACACCGGCAGCCCGGCCGTCCCGGCCACCGGCGCCGGGGCGTCGGTGAGCCGGTTGAGCCCGGCGTTGACGATGACCGCGACCACCATCCCGGCCAGCAGGAAGGCGACCCGGACGGTGCGCACGATCGGCTCCGGGTCGGGGCCCTCGTCCCTCCCGGACCGCTTCGGTGGGCGCGACCCCTCCGGGTCCCAGGGGCTGAAGGGGTCGCTCATGCCGGCGCCGGCTCCTCGCCGCGTTCGAGCAGCTCGCCGAAGGCGGCCTCGTCGAGCGTTGGCACGCCCAGCTCGGCCGCCCGGTTGGCCTTGGAGCCCGGGTCGCTCCCGACCACCACGTAGGAGGTCTTCTTGGACACCGTCGAGGCGACCCGGCCGCCGCGCCGCTCGATGGCCTCGGTCGCCTCGTCGCGGGTGAAGCCGTCCAGCCCACCGGTGAGCACGAAGGTCCTGCCGGTGAGGGTCTGCGGCAGCTCGACGCCGCCCTCCTGCCCGTCGGCCTTGGTGTTCACGCCCGCCTCGATCAGGCGCCGCACCAGGTCCTGGTTGCCCTCCTCGGCGAACCATGCGGCCACGCTGGCGGCGATGGTGGGGCCGACGCCGTCGACCGCGGCCAGCCCCTCCTCGCCGGCGGCGGCGATCGCCTCCAGCGACTTGAGGCGGTTGGCCAGCAGCGCCGCGACGGTGCCGCCGACGTGGCGGATGGAGAGGCCGACCAGCAGCCGCTCGAGCGGCCGCTGCCTGGACGCGTCGATGGCGCCGAGCACGTTGGCGATCGACTTGTCCTTGAAGCCGGGCAGCTCGGCGAGGTCCTCGGCGGTGATCCGGTAGATGTCGGCGGCGTCGTCGAGCTTGCCGGCGGCGATCAGCGCCGCCACGGTCTTCTCCCCCAGGTGCTCGATGTCCATGGCGCCGCGGCCGGCGAAGTGCACCAGCGTGCCCCACCGCTGCGCCGGGCAGCCGGTGGTGTTGGGGCAGCGGGTGGCCGACTCGCCCTCCGGCCGCACCAGGGCGGTGCCGCACTCCGGGCAGGCCTTCGGGAACCTCCAGGGCCTGCTGCGCCTGGGGCGCTTGGTGAGCACCGGGCCGACCACCTCGGGGATGACGTCGCCGGCCTTGCGGACGAACACGGTGTCGCCGGGGCGCACGTCCCTGCGGGCGACCTCGTCCTGGTTGTGCAGCGTGGCGAGCCCGATGGTGGAGCCGGCGACCACCACGGGCTCCAGCTCCGCGAACGGGGTCGCCACGCCGGTCCGCCCGATCGAGACCTTGATGTCCTTGAGCAGGGTGGTGCGCTCCTCGGGGGGGAACTTGTAGGCGATCGCCCAGCGGGGCGCCTTGGAGGTGTGGCCGAGCTCCTGCTGCTGCCCGGTGCGGTCGACCTTGACCACCACCCCGTCGATCTCGTACTCGAGGTCGTGGCGGTGGTCGGCCCAGCGGGCGACGAACGCCTGCACCTCGTCGAGGGTCGAGACGCCGGCGGTCTCCCCCGCCACCGGCAGCCCGGCCCGCTGGCAGTAGGCGAGGAACTGGGAGTGGGAGGGGAAGCGCATCCCCTCGGCCAGCCCGAACGAGTGGCACAGCAGCTTCAGCGGCCGGCTGGCGGTCACCTTGGGGTCCTTCTGCCGCAGGGCGCCGGAGGCGGCGTTGCGGGGGTTGGCGAAGACCTGCTTGCCCTCGTCGGCCTGCTGCTGGTTGAACCGCTCGAACGCCTCGGTCGGGAAGAAGATCTCGCCGCGGACCTCGAACACGGGTGGCGGATCGTCGAGGGTGAGCCGGTCGGGGACGCCGGCGACGGTGCGGACGTTGGGGGTGATGTCGTCGCCGACCAGCCCGTCCCCCCTGGTCGCGGCCCTGGCCAGCCGGCCCCGTTCGTACTGGAGGGAGACCGCGACGCCGTCGATCTTGACCTCGCAGACGTAGGCGGCGACATCGCCCACGATGCGCTCGGCGCGCCGGCCCCAGGCCGACAGCTCCTCGGGGGAGAAGGCGTTGTCCAGCGACAGCATCGCCACCCGGTGCCGCACCGGCGCGAACGCCGCCGCCTGCGGCGCCCCCACCATCTGGGTCGGCGAGTCGGCGGTGCGCAGGTCGGGGTAGTCGTCCTCGAGCCCCTGGAGCTCCCGCAGCAGCTCGTCGTACTCGGCGTCGGAGATGTCCGGGTCGCTGAGGACGTAGTAGCGGTAGGACGCGTCCCGGAGCCGCGCCCGCAGCTCGTCGACCCGGCTGGCCGCCTCCTCCGCCGACACCGACACGGGCGCTCCTCCTGGCTCGGTTCCCCCTGGCCTCGACCACCCAGTATCGCGCAGCGCGCCGAGCCCCGGCACGTGCCCGAAATGAGACCTGACGCGGTGAACGGCGGCGGCCGCTCGCACGAAGGTACCGGTGACACCCCGGGCCACCGAGGCCCGGGCGACCAGGAAAGCGAGGGCGCACATGCGCAAGGCACTGCGACGAGGGCTGCTGCTGCTGCTCGCCGCGAGCGTGCTGGCCGTCCCGGCCGTGGCGAACGGCCGCGTGCTCGGCGACCTGTACGGCTCCGGCGACGACGCCGCGGACGCCCGCCGGTCCGGTCGCAGCCTGAACGTCGTCGGGCTCACCGGCGACGGTCGGCTGGTCCGGTTCTCCGACGACGCTCCCGGGCGCACCAGGAGCATCGGCCGGGTCAAGGGCCTCTCCGGCGACCGGTCGCTGGTCGGCATCGACTACCGCGTCCAGGACGGCAAGCTGTACGGCGTCGGCAACGCCGGCGGCATCTACACCCTCAGCGCCTCCAACGCCACCGCGTCCAAGGTGTCGCAGCTCACCGTCGGCCTCGTGGGCAACGCCTTCGGGGTCGACTTCAACCCGGCGGCCAACCGGCTCCGTGTCGTCAGCGACATGGGCCAGAACCTCCGCCACAACATCGACGACGCGACCGCCACCACCCCGCCGCTGGCCGGCATGACCCAGTCCGACGGCACCCTGACGATCCCGCCCGCCGCCACCCCGGCCGCCGGCATCAGCGGCGCCGCCTACACCAACAACGACCTCGACGCCAACACCGCCACCACGCTGTTCGACGTCGACACCGCGAACGACAACGTCGTGGTCCAGTCCCCCGCCAACGCCGGCGCGCTGGCGCCGACCGGCAGGCTGATGGTGGACGCCGGCAGCAGCGTCGGGTTCGACATCTACAGCCGCGTCCGGTTCGGCGTCACCCAGGGCAACCGCGGGCTGGCCACCGTCGCGGTGCTCGGCCGCTACGGCCTCTTCCAGGTCAACCTGCTCACCGGCAAGCTGAGCCGCGTCGGCGGGTTCCGAGCCGACACCCAGGTCGTCGACATCGCCATCCCGCTCGACCAGGCCTGATCCACCCACGACGGCCCGCCGGCAGGGGAAGGGGTCCCTCCCTGGCGGGCCGTCGCCACGGGCGCGTCGGCGGCGGCGGCCGCGGCGAGGGAGTGGCCCGCCGGAGTGCCGTCCCCCCTACCGGCTGAGCCTTTGTATGCTGACGCCGTGTTCGCACGGTTGGGTCGCTTCGTGTACCGCCGCCGGCTGCCCGTCGCGCTCTCCTGGCTGGTCGTGCTCGCCGTCGGCCTCGGCCTCGGCGGCGAGGTGTTCGGCCGGCTGGGAACCGGCAGCGGCCTGCGCGACGACGCCGAGTCGGTGGCGGTCGCCGAGCTGCTCGGCAGGCTCAGCGGCAGTGACACCGAGCTGACCGGCCTGGTCGACGGCCGCGACACCACCGACCCGGCGTTCCGGGGCGAGGTCGCGGCCGCCGTCCGGGACCTGGAGGCCGTGCCCGGCGTGGCGCGGGTGCTCGGCCCCTGGCCGGCCGCCACCGGCCAGGCGGGCGGCGGGGACACCGGCCCCGGGGAGGGCGCGGCCGCCCAGTCCGGGGAGGGCGCGGCCCCCGGGAGCCCGGCCGCGGGCCAGGCGACCCGGCGGCCCGGACCGGCCGCCGGCGGCAACCCGCTGGTGGCCACCGACGGGCGGGCCGTGCTGCTCCGGGTGGAGCTGGAGCAGGGCCTGGGCGACCGCGACCACGCCGCGGCGGTGCGGGCGGCCACCGGGCGGCTGCGCGCCGTCGACGCGCCCATGGTGCTGGTCGGCGGGGACGCGTCGGCCCGCGAGGAGTTCCAGGACCAGGCCCAGCGGGACCTGGAGCACGGCGAGCGGCTGGCCCTGCCGGTCATGCTCCTGCTGCTGCTGGTGGTGTTCCGCGGGATCGTGGCCGCGGCGACCCCGCTGCTGGTGGCGGTGGTGGCGGTCGCCGGCGCGCTGCTCATCCTGCTCGGCGTCAGCGAGGTCACCGAGGTCTCCGCCTACTCGGTCAACGTCATCACCATGCTGGGCCTGGGGCTGGCGGTCGACTACTCGCTGCTGGTCATCAGCCGCTTCCGGGAGGAGCGCGCGGCAGGGCACGAGCTCCCCGCCGCGATCGAGCGGACCATGGCCACCGCCGGCCGCACGGTGGCGTTCTCCGGGCTGACCGTGGCCGCGTCCCTGTGCGGCCTGCTGGTGTTCGCCGAGCCGTTCCTGCGCTCGATGGCCTGGGCCGGCATCGGCGTGGTGCTGGTCGCCCTGGTGGCCGCGGTGACGCTGGTGCCGGCGCTGCTCGGCCTGTGGGGCGGGCGCATCCGCCCCGCCCGCCCCGCCCGCCCCGACCGCGGCCTGTTCTACCGCCTGTCGCGCGTCGTCCAGCGCGCGGCGCCGGCGATCGTGGTGCTGGTCGCGGTCCTGCTCGTCCTGCTCGCGGTCCCGTTCCGCCACGCCAGGCTGGAGAACTCCGGCATGGAGGCGCTGCCGCGCTCCTCCGAGTCGCGGCGGCTGTTCGAGACGGTCGAGCAGCGGTTCCCCGGCGGCGGCACCGACCCGGTCGTGGTGGTGGTCGAGAGCGACCCCCGCTCGCCCATGGTCGCCCAGTACCTGCGCCAGGTCGGCAGGCTTCCCGGGGTGCAGTCGGTGCGGCCCCGCGAGGGCGTGCCCCCGGTGCTGACCGTCGTCGACGTCCAGCCCGCCGGCTCCAGCCAGGGCCCGGTCGCGACCGCGCTGGTCGAGCGCGTCCGCGGCCTCGAGCGGCCGGTGCCGGTCGGCGTCACCGGCTCGGCCGCGTTCCTGCTCGACTACCGCGAGTCGCTGCTCGGCCGGCTGCCGTGGGCGCTCGGCCTCATCGGCCTGGCCACCTTCGTGCTGCTGTTCCTGATGACCGGGTCGGTGGTGGTCCCGGTCAAGGCGATCGTCATGAACGTGCTGTCGCTGGGGGCCAGCTTCGGCGCGCTGGTCTGGGTCTTCCAGGACGGCCACCTGTCCGGGCTGCTCGGCTTCGACCCGCCCGGCATGGTCGACATCACCGTGCCGGTGCTGATCTTCGTGTTCGCCTTCGGCCTGTCCATGGACTACGAGGTGTTCCTGCTCTCGCGCATCAAGGAGGCCTGGGACCAGACCGGCGACAACGACCGGGCGGTCGCCCTCGGCCTGCAGCGCACCGGGCGCATCGTCACCTCGGCCGCGGCCCTGATCGTGGTGGTGTTCCTCGGTTTCGCCGCGGGCGAGCTGCTCACCATCAAGGAGGTCGGGCTGGGCATGGCGATCGCGGTGGTGCTGGACGCCACCGTCGTCCGCATGCTGCTGGTGCCGGCGGCCATGAAGCTCATGGGCCGCTGGAACTGGTGGGCGCCGGCCGCCATGCGCTCGGCCCACGAGCGCTTCGGGCTGCTCGAGGCACCCCCCGCCCCCGCCGACGGCGTCCGGCCCCCAGGCGCCGCCCAGCCGGCCGCGATCGGCCCGCGCCCGGCCCGAAGGTCCTAACGCGCGCCCACCGTCACCTGGCGGGGGTCCGCTGGGTGGCCGGCTGGCCGGTGGGCGCGCCGCACCAGTGGGTCAGCGCCGTGTGCAGGGCGGCGGCGCGGCGTGCCGCGTCCTGCTCGTCGGAGACCCAGGCGACGTAGGCGTCGGGGCGTACCAGCATGGCGGCCGGGGCCTGGGCGTGGGGGCCCGAGGCGGCCGGGGTGGCGACCGCCACCCGTCCCGTCCACCGGCCCGCCACGGCGCGGTCCTGGGCGGGGGCGAGGAGCACGAACCTGCCGCCGCGCAGCGCCTGGTACAGCCGGCTGGGCACGCGGTCGCCGCCGGCCAGCGGCACGTCCGGGGCCCGCCCGCCGGCCAGGCGGTGCGCGCCGGACGGCGCCGGGTAGCGCACCGCGATGCCCGACACGGTACCGACCGCCCGGTCGGCCAGCGGCCCGGTCCGGGTCACGACGCTGCCGATCGCGCCACGGGCCGCGCGCAGGACGCGCGACCGCAGCCGGAAGACCCGGAGCAGCGCGCCGCTGGTGCGCAGCACGCTGCGCCCCACCGGGTGCCGCTCGGCCTGGTAGCTGTCGAGCAGCCCGTCGGGCGCCCAGCCGGCGACGGCCGCGGCCAGCTTCCAGCCGAGGTTGGCCGCGTCCTGCAGCCCCGTGTTCATGCCGAGCCCGCCGGCGGGCGAGTGCACGTGCGCGGCGTCGCCGGCCAGGAACACCCGCCCGACCCGGTAGCGGGGGACCTGCCGTTCGTCGCTGTGGAAGCGGGACATCCAGCGGGGGTCGCGCATGCCGAAGTCGGTGCCGAGCGCGCGGCGGGTGACGTCGCGGAGCTCGTCGAAGTCCACCGGGGCGCTGTCCGGCAGCCGGCGCCGGCGGTTCCAGGCGACGATGCGGTACCAGCCGTCGCCGAACGGCGCGATGATCGCGAAGCCGTCGCCGGTGGTGTTCACCGTCAGCGTCTCGGCGGGCGCGTCGTCCAGCCGCACGTCGGCCAGCATCACCGACCCGATCGCGGCGTGGCCGGGGAAGGGCAGGTCGAGGGCCTGGCGCACCGTGCTGTCGACGCCGTCGGCGCCCACGACCCAGCCCGCGCGCCGCGTCCGGACACGGCCGCCGGAGCGCACCTGGAGGTCGACGCCGCCGGCGTCCTGGATCAGCCCGACCACCTCGGCGCCGTGCACGATCTCCACCCCGAGCGCCGCGGCGCGCTCCCCCAGCAGCCGCTCGGTGTGGTACTGGGGGGTGACCAGCAGGAACGGGAAGCGGCTCTGGAGCCGCGAGAGGTCGACCTCGGCCTTGCCGAACAGCCGCACCGTACCGACCCGGGCGCCGGTGGCGACCAGGTCGTCGGCGACGCCGCGCGCGTCCAGCAGCTCCAGCGTGCGGGCGTGGACGGCGAAGGCCCGGGTGAGGTTCGACTCGTCGGCGCGCCGTTCCAGCACCGTGCAGGCGACGCCGGCCGCGGCCAGGTCGCCCGCCAGCAGCAGCCCCGTCGGGCCGGCCCCCACGATCACCACCGTTGCCAGCATCGCCCATCCCTCACCTGACACCTCGTCCACACCTGACCGCTACCTCACCGGCCACGTGGCTAACCCTCACGGGCCGGCCGCGGCCGGTACGCTCGACCCATGCCCACCCCGGCCGCCAGTCGCAACGGCGCCGTCCAGCTCGTGGTCACCGACCTGGACGGCACGCTGTCGGACGCGGAGGAGCGCATCCACCCCTCGTCGGCACGGGCGATCCGGGCGCTGGAGGCCGGCGGCATCCCGGTGCTGGTCGCCACCGGACGGCGCCGGCGCATGGCCGCCGCGGTGCTGGAGGCCGGCGGCCTGGCGGTCCCGGCGGTGGTGCTCGACGGCGCGCTCGGGATCGACCTGCCCGACGGCCGGGTCTTCCACCGGACCACCTTCCCGGCCCAGGCGGCCCGCCAGGTCCTCGCCGCGTTCCAGGACGCCCACCTGAGCCCCTGCGTCTACGTCGACCGACCCGGCGTCGACCTGGTGGTCGACGACCACCCGTCCACCCACCCGCTGCACCTGGCCCGCGGCGGCTCGTGGGTGGCACGCGGCGACCTGGACGCCGTGGTCGAGGCCGAGGCGGTGTTCGTGTTCACGGTGGTCGGCCACCCCGACCCGCGAGCCCTGGAACCGGTGCTGCGGGCGATCGGGCCCGCCGGCAGCGCCAGCATCGTCCACGACCTGATCTACGGCGGCTGCACCCTGCAGGTGCGCCCGCCGGGGATCAGCAAGTGGAGCGGCGTGCAGGCCTTCTGCGCCGACCGCGGCCTCGACCCGGCCAGGGTCCTGGCGATCGGCGACGGCGCCAACGACGTGGAGCTGCTGGAGTCCGCCGCGGTCGCCTGCACGGTCACCACCGCCGCCCCGGCGGCGCTGGCCCGCGCCCGCCACGTCCTCGGCCCACCCACCACCGGCGGCTGGGCCGAGGTCCTCGACCTGGTCGGGGACCTCGGCCACCGGCACTGACCGGCCCCGCGCGATCGCGAGATGCTTCTTGGCGGAGGAACCGGGGCACCGGAAGCCGTAGCCGCCGGATGCCCAGCCTCAGCGGGTGGTGGTGACCTTGGAGAGGCCGCTCGGCCGGTCGAGGTCGAGGCCGCGCAGGCGGGCCAGCTCCATGGCCACCACCTGGCCGGGGGCGACCGCCACCAGCGGCGACAGCCACTCCGGCAGGCCCGCCGGCAGGGCCAGGCGCTCGGCGGCCCCGGCGAGCACCTCGGGGTCGTCGGCGATGGCCAGGATCCGGGCGCCGCGCTCGCGCAGCGCCGCCTGCACCTCCCGCAGCTGCGGCAGGCTGGCGCCGGTGGGGGCGACCAGCACCACCGGGAAGCCTTGGCCGATGGCCCCGATCGGCCCGTGCAGCAGGTCGGCCCCTGAGAAGGGCACCGCCAGGGTGCCGCTGAGCTCGGTGACCTTGAGGGCGACCTCGAAGGCGGTGGCGTGGTTGAAGCCGCGGGCGACCACCGCGCAGGCGGGGGCGGTCGCCAGCAGCCGCGCCGCGGCCGCGCCGGCGGCCCGCGTGCTGTCGTCGAGCGCCCGCTCCAGGGCGGCCGGGACCCGCCGCAGCGCCTCGACCCGTGCGGGGTCGCCTTCCAGGCCGGCGGAGAGCAGGACCAGCGCCCCGAGCGAGTTGACGTAGCTCTTGGTGGCGGCGACGGCGCGCTCGGCGCCGGCGTGCATGGCCAGCAGGTGCTCGGCCTCGGCCGCCAGCGGCGAGCCGGGGGTGTTGGTGACCGCCACCGTCGGGCGGCCCTGCGCCCTGGCCTCGGCGAGCACGCCGACCACGTCGGGGGAGACGCCGGACTGCGAGATGCCGACCACCAGGGCGCCGTCCAGGCGCGGCGGCCGCCGGTAGAGCCCGTACAGCGACGGGGTGGCCAGCGCCACCGGCAGCCGGTTGTGGGCGCCGATCAGGTACTTGGCGTAGCGGGCGGCGTTGTCGGAGCTGCCACGGGCGGCGACCACCACCAGCCGGACGTCGCCGCCGGCCAGCCGCCGGCCGAGGGCCAGCGCCGCCGCCGCCTCCCGGTCCAGCAGCCGCGCGAGCGCCGCCGGCTGCTCCCGCAGCTCGACCTCCAGGCGGCTGGCGGGCGCGCCGCTCATCCCTTGACCGCCCCGGCGGTCAGGCCGCTGACCACCCGCCGCTGCACCAGCAGGAAGAACACCACCACCGGGATCGCGTACAGGGTCGAGCCGGCCATCACCCCGCCCCAGTCGGTGCCGTGGTTGGTGGTGAACGACGCCAGCCAGATGCCGAGCGTCTGCTTCTCAGGGCTCTGCAGCAGCACGTAGGCGATCAGGTAGTCGTTCCACACCAGGATGAAGGAGAACACCGCGGTGGCGACCAGGCCGGGGGCCACCAGCGGGAACAGGATCCGCCGGAAGGCGCCGGCGCGGGTGCAGCCGTCCACCATGGCGGCCTCCTCCAGCTCCATCGGGATGTTGATGATGAAGCCACGCAGCGTCCAGATGGTGAACGGCAGCACGAAGGTCATGTAGGTGACGATGATGCCGGCCAGCTGGTCGGTCTGGCCGGCATCGTCCAGCTGCAGGTAGATGGGGATGATCAGCGCCTCCAGCGGCACCATCTGGACCACGATCAGCATGACCACCAGGGTCTTGCGGCCGTTGAAGCGGAAGCGGGCGGCGGCCAGCGCCGCCAGGAACGCCAGGCCCAGCGAGACCACCACCGTCACCGCGACCACGATCATGCTGTTGGCCACGTCGCGGGTGAAGAAGGGCTTGGCGATCGCGGTGCGGTAGTTGTCGAGGGTGCCGGGGAACGGCAGCCACTTGGGCTCGAACGACAGGATGTCGGCGCCCCGCTTGAAGCCGGTGGCGACCATCCAGTAGATGGGGAAGACGGTGACCACGAACAGCAGCAGCGCGGCCGCGTTGAGAAGCAGCCTGCTGGCGCGGCGCCTGGTCATCACGCCTCCACCGCGCGCAGCATCTGGCGGACGTAGAACGAGGTCAGCACCATCAGCAGCACCACCATCACCACCGCGATGGTGGCCCCCTTGCCGTAGTTGCTGACGCCGAACGACTCGCTGTAGGACCAGATCCCCAGCAGGTAGTAGTCGCGGCCCGGCCGCTGGTTGAGCATCACCCAGATCTGGGTGAAGACCTTGAAGTCCCAGATGATCGAGAGCGTGGTGAGGATCAGGAAGACCGGCCTGAGCAGCGGGAAGGTGACCTTCCAGAACACCTGCCAGGCGCCGGCGCCGTCCACCCGGGCGGCCTCCTCCAGCTCGGCGGGGACCTGCGTGAGCCCGGCGTGCAGGGTGACGGCGACGAACGGCAGGGCGCCCCAGACGACCACCAGGACGATGACCGTGAAGCCCTCCAGCGGGCGGTCGAACCAGTTGTGGTTGACGAAGTCGCCGACGCCGAGCCTGGTCAGCAGCCAGTTGACCACCCCGAACTCGAAGTCGAACAGCCACTGCCAGATCGCCACGGCGGTCAGCACCGGCGTCGCCCAGGCCGCCACCAGCCCGGCGGTGACCAGCAGCCGCATCCCCTTGCCGAGCCGCCGCAGCAGCAGCGCCACCAGGGTCCCGAGGGCCATGGTGAGGCCGACGCAGACGGCGGCGAAGGCGATCGTGCGGGCCACCACCGTCCAGAAGAAGGCGTCGGCGAGGATCGAGCGGTAGTTCTCCAGGCCGATGAAGCGGCCCTCGGTGCCCCCGAACAGCTCCCGCAGCCCGTACTGCTGGAAGGAGAGCACCACCAGCCGGTACAGCGGGTAGGCCAGGACCGCGGCGAGCACGGCCAGGCTGGGCGCGAGCAGGGCGTAGGGCACCAGCGGGCGGAGGCGGCGGGCCCGCGCCCCCGGCCGGGCCGGCTCGGGTGCGCGCCGCGGGGACACCGGTGGTGTCCTGGTCTCCACGGCGCGCACCGCTGGCCTCCTTCGGGTTGCCTGCCGCCGGCTACGAGCCGGTGTTGAGGGTGGTGGTGATCTGCTCGCTCGCCTTCTTGGTCGCGTCGGCCACGCTGGCGCGCTCGGTGAAGATCGACACGAGCATGTCGGGCAGGATGTTGGCGGTCTCGACGTTGGCCCAGTTCGGCGAGGTCGGCGTGAAGCGGCTGTTCTTGGCGGTGGAGTCGAACACCGACAGGTACGGGTCGTCCTGGTGCAGGTTCAGCAGGGTGGTGGAGTTGGGGATGACCCCGCCGACGGTGGCCATCTGCGTCTGGTACTTGGTGCCGGACAGCAGCTTGACCCACTCGAGCGCCAGGTCCTGGTTCTTGCTCTTGGTGGCGATGCCGAGGTCGGAGCCGCCGAGGAACACCGGCGCGGTCTGGCCGGGGTTGTGGCTGGGCAGCGGGAAGGCGGCCAGGTCCTTCTCGAGCTTGGGGTTGCCGGTCTTCGGGTCGAGGATGACGCCCTTCTCCCAGCCGTTGGCGACGATCATGGCGATGTGGCCCTGGGCGAAGGCCTGGTCCTGCTTGGCCTCGTCACCGCTCTTGTCGGCGCGGGAGCAGCAGTCCACCAGCCCCTTGAGGGTGGTGAGGCCCTGCTGCGCCTCGGGGCTGTCGAGGGTGCCGCGCCACTGCTCGCCTTCCTTCTTGGCGACGTCGCCGCCGAAGTCCCAGACGAACGGCAGGGCGGCGTACCAGTACTTGCCGGGGAAGTAGAAGGCCGAGAAGCGCTTGTCGCCGCCGTTGGTCTGCATCAGCTTCTCGGCGGCGGCCTGGAGCTCCTCCATGCTGGTCGGGGTCTGGGTGATGCCGGCCTTCTGGAACATGCTCTTGCGGTAGATGATCGCGCGGCTGCCGGCGTAGTAGGGCGCGCAGACGAGCTTGCCGTCCACGGTGCAGGACTCGGTGAGCGACTGCAGCCAGGAGGCGTTGTTCTCCAGCTGGGCCTTGCTGCCGGTGAGGTCCTGCAGGGCGCCGGCGGCGCCGTACTTGGAGACCAGCGTGTTGCCGAGCTCCATCACGTCGGGCGGGCTGCTGCCCGCGAACGCGGCGTCCAGCTTGGTGGTGACGTTGCTCCACTGCTGCAGCTGGACCTTGACGGTGTCGTTGGGGTGGGCGGCCTTGAACTCGGCGTTGACGGCGTCGATGACCTTGGGCGGGGCGCTGCCTTCCATCAGCCAGACGGTGAGCGTCCGTGGGCCGGTCTGGGCCTGCTGGTCGGAGCCGGACCCCTCGTCGCCGCCGCAGGCGGCGAGCAGCAGCGCCAGGGCGAGCGCGAGGATGGCGGAGATGCGGAGTCGACGGGGCATGGGACCTTCCCTCCTTGTGCCGGAGCGGACCGGGGCTAGACGGGCGGGGCCCGTCCTGAGTGGGTGGCCGATCGGGTCGAGGTGGGCAGCCGGAGCAGCTGCTCGCCGCCGTGGACCAGGGCGCCCTCGGCGACGGTGGCGATCACCCGCAGCTCCGGGTCCAGCAGCACCAGGTCGGCGTCCTTGCCGGGCTCGAGGCTGCCCTTGGTGGTGTCGGCGCCGATCGCCCTGGCGGCGTTGCGGCTGGTCGCCGCCCACAGCTCGGCCAGCGGGCGGCCGGTCGCGGCCTGCAGGTTGTGCAGGGCGCGGTCGAGGGTGAGCACGCTGCCGGCCAGGGTGCCGTCGGCCAGGCGGATGGCGCCGTCGACGTGGATCGCGGGCTGGTCGCCGACCTGGTAGGCGCCGTCCGGGAGCCCGGTGGCGCGCACCGCGTCGGTGACCAGCGCGACCCCGTCGGCGCCCTTGGCCGCCAGCAGCAGCCGCATCGCGGCCGGGTGGACGTGGATGTTGTCGGCGACCAGCTCGCAGGCCAGCTCGGCGACGGTGAGGGCGGCGCCGAGCATGCCGGGCTCGCGGTGGCCGAGCGGGCGCATGGCGTTGAACACGTGGGTGACGTGCCGCACGCCGTCGCCGACCGCAGCCAGCGCCTGGTCGTAGGTGGCGTCGGTGTGGCCGGCGGAGACGGTCACGCCCCGGCCCACCGCCTCGGCGACCAGCCAGCGGTTGCCCCGGACCTCCGGGGCGACGGCCAGCAGCCGCACCAGGCCGGTGTCCAGCAGGCGCGTGGCCTCGGGCCGTGCGGCGACGCGGATCAGCGAGGGGTCCTGGGCGCCGCCACGGGCCGCGCTGAGGTAGGGGCCCTCCAGGTGCGCGCCGAGCACGGTGGCGCCGCCGTCGACCGGGCCGAGGACCTCGCCGACCGCCTCCAGGGCCCGCTCCAGGTCGCGTGCGGAGGCGGTCATGGTGGTCGGCAGCCAGGCGGTGACGCCGTGCCTGGCGTAGAAGCGGGCCATCCGGCGGAGCCCCTCGGGGTCGGCGTCCATCACGTCGGCGCCGACCGCGCCGTGGGCGTGGAGGTCGACGAACCCGGGCAGGACGACCAGGCCGCTCGCGTCGAGCACCGCGGCGGTGGCCAGCCGCCGCTCGGGCGGCCGGCCCTGGCCCATGGCCGCGATCCGGCGGCCCTCCACGGCGATCCAGCCGCGCGGCCACTCGCCGCCCGGGGTGAGGACCCTGGCCCCGGTGACCAGCAGGGTCGCGTCGCCGGCGCTCACAGCGGCAGCCTGGTCCGGCCGCGGTAGGCCCGCAGCAGCTGGTGGTTGCGCTCGCCGGCGTCGCGGCCGTCGAGGTTCTGGCTGACCAGCACCGGCGGGGTCGCGCCCCGCTCCTGCAGCAGCTCGGCCACCCGTGCGGTGAGGGCGGCGAGCACGGCGGCGCCGACCACGGTGGTCGTCGGTCCCACCGCCTCCCCGCCGGTGAGCGGCACCGCGGCGTCGCCGGTGGGGCAGCGGTTGTCGAGGACCACGTCGGCGAGCTCCTGGAGCTTGGCGCCGGAGGGGTGCCGGGCGGCGGTGGCCTTGGCCTGCTCGACGTTGGTCAGCGCCACCACGAGCAGGCCGCGGTCCCGGCAGCCGAGCGCGACCTCGACCGGGACCGGGTTGACGCCCGAGTTCGACACCACCACGACGACCTCGCCGGGTCGCAGGTCCTCGTCGCGCAGGACGGTGGCGGCGTGCCCGAGCGTGCGCTCGACCTGGGCGATGCCGGGGCCGGCGGTCGGCGCCAGCGCCGGGTCGACGATGGGGTTGACGGAGGCCAGGCCGCCCGCCCGCAGGAAGGCGTCGAGGGTGACGAGCTGGGAGTGCCCGGCGCCGAACAGGTGCAGCACGCCGCCGCCGGCGACGCTGTCGGCCAGCAGGCGCGCCGCGACCTCCAGCGCGCCGCCCTGGGTGGCGGCGACCTCGGCAAGGATGTCGCGGGCGGCCTCGAAGTAGCGGTCCAGCGCGGTCATGGGTCCTGGCCTCCGGTCTGGTGGACGAGCGCGTCGAACGGCGCCGGCAGGGAGGAGCCTGCCAGCAGGCGGCCGCCGTCCAGGGCGCTCCCCAGCGGCGGCGCCGGCGCCAGCCCCTGGCCGGCGGCGCGCGCCCCGACCTGGGCCAGGAACGGCTCCAGCAGCAGGCCGCGGGCGGCCCACAACCCGCCGGTCCACGACAGGGCCAGCGGGCCGCCACCCACCCGGTCCACCGGGGCACCCCCTCGGGGTTCCCCGGCCCGGTCGGACGGTACTGAACCGGACCACCTGCCGGCTGGGCCGTCGTGGGGTGCCCCGGACCCCTCCGGCCCGCGCACGCGGGCGGCGGCGGCCAGGGCGGTGGCGGCCAGCTCGGCGGCGGCGTCGTCCCAGATGGCGCGGGCCAGCGGGTCGCCGGCGCCGGCGGCCTCGGCGACCTGCTCGGCGAACCCGGCCACCACCCGTACCGGGTTGGCGGCGCCGTGCACGACCCGGACCACCTCGTCGAGGGGGCCGAGCTCGCGCTCGGCCAGCTTGGCGAGCAGCGGCGAGCCGTCGCGGCCGTCGTGGGCCCGCAGCGCGGCGGCCAGGCCGCGCCGGCCGACCTCGAAGCCGCTGCCGGCGTCGCCGAGGAGCCAGCCCCAGCCGTCGACCCGGGCGGCCGCGCCCCGGCCCACCGCCAGGGCGATCGCGCCGGTGCCGGCCGCCACCACCACCCCGGGCCCGAGCCCGACGGCGCCGCAGTAGCCGGTGACGACGTCGCTGGTGACCAGGATGCGCCGGGCCCGGACCAGCGGCCGCAGCGCCGCCGCGACCAGCTCGGCGGCCGGTCCCGTGCCGAGCACGCCCGTGACGCCGACGCAGGCGCTGCCGAGCGGCCGGTCGCCGAGGTCGAGCTGGTCGAGGACCCGGGCGAAGGCGGCGGCCGCGGCCGCGGCGGCGGGCCCGCCGGCCTCGGCGACGGCAGGCACGCCCGGCCCGGTCGCCACCTCGCCCAGCCGCACGCCGTCCCGGTAGAGGGCGGCGCGGCAGCGGCTCCTGCCGCCGTCGATCACCAGGTCCACCGTCGCCCACCCCGTCTCTGGACTAGTCCACTAGCAGACAGTAAAGTGGCCTAGTCCAGTCGTCAAGGGGGGTGGTTACACTGGGTGCGATGCGAACGCGCCGGCGTGGGGAGACCATCGGCTCCCTGCCTCCCACGCTCTCGGCCAGGCGGCCAAAGGGCGAGCAGCTCCAGGAGATCCTGGAGGGCGTCGTCGGCGCGCTCGAGCCGGGCGCGCTGCTGCCCTCCGAGCGGCTCCTCGCCGAGCGCTACGCGGTGGCCAGGGCGACCGTCACCCAGGCGGTCGACGGCCTGGTGGCGCGCGGGCTGGTCTACCGCGTCCACGGGAGCGGCACCTTCGTGGCCGAGCCGAAGTTCCGCCAGCCGCTCACCCTGACCTCGTTCACCGAGGACATGCGCGCCCGCGGCATGACCCCCGGGTCGGTGGTGCGCAGCCAGGCGGTGGTCCCGGCCAGCGAGGTCGTCGCCCGCCACCTGGCCCTGGTCACCGGCACCCCGGTGGTCCACATGGAGCGGGTCCGGACCGCCGACGGCGAGCCCATGGCCCTGGAGCGCACCCACCTGCCGGCCCAGCGGCTGCCCGGCCTGGAGGACGCCGACCTGACCGACGCCTCCCTGTACGAGCTGCTGGAGCGCGACTGGGGGGTGCGGGTGGCCGAGGCCGACCAGTGGGCCAACGTGGTCCGGCTCACCGACGAGGAGGCGGCGCTGCTGCACGTCTCCGCCGACCAGCCGGCGCTGCTGTTCCAGCGGGTCACCCGCGACCCGTCCGGCGCGCCGGTCGAGTACGTCCGCTCCCTGTACCGAGGCGACCGCTACGAGGTCCACACCCGCCTGGAGCGCCTCGGCTGACCTGGGCGGGCGGCCGGGCCTGGTCGGGCACCCCTGCTGGCCGGGTTCGCTTCCTAGCCGGAGGCGCTGCCGGCGGGCACGGTTGCGGCCACCGTGCCGCCGCCGAGGACCCGGTCGCCGTCGTAGAGCACGCCGGCCTGGCCGGGCGCGACCGCGGCCACCGGCTCGTCGAGGTCGAGGCGGACCCGGCCCGCCGGGCCTGCCGGCGGGACCACCCGGCAGGCGACCTCCTGGCCGTGGGCGCGCAGGCGCACCCGCGCCGGGCCCGCGGGCAGGCCCTGGCCGTCGGTGGCGGTCGCGCCCTCCAGCTCGACCGCCCGGATGGCCAGCTCCGCCTGCTCCCCCACCACCACCCGGGCGGCGGCCGGCTCGACCCGCAGGACGTAGCGGGGCGTCGCGGCGGCGATCCCCAGCCCGCGCCGCTGGCCCACGGTGTACCGGTAGGCGCCCTGGTGGCCGCCGAGGACCTGCCCCGCCTGGTCGACCACCTGGCCGGGGCGGCTGCCGAGGCGCCGCTCCAGCCAGCCGGCGGTGTCGCCGTCGGGCACGAAGCAGACGTCGAAGGACTCCGGCTTGGCCGCGGTGCGCAGGCCCAGCCGCGCCGCGGCGGCGCGCACCTCCGGCTTGGTCAGGCGCCCGAGCGGCAGGCGCAGGTGGTCCAGCTCGGCCGGCCCGAGCATGTAGAGCACGTACGACTGGTCCTTGGCGTGGTCGGCGGCGCGGTACAGGCGCCCGTCCTCGACCCGGGCGTAGTGGCCGGTCGCCAGCGCGTCGAAGCCGAGCGCGCGGGCCCTGGCGAGCAGCCCGGCCACCTTGACCCGCTCGTTGCAGCGGGCGCACGGGTTGGGGGTGCGGCCGCGCGCGTACTCGTCGGCGAAGTCCTCGACCACCGCCCGCCGGAACTCCTCGACCATGTCCCAGACGTAGAACGGGATGCCGAGGGTGCCGGCGACGCGGCGGGCGTCGTCGGCGTCCGCCAGGGTGCAGCAGCCCTTGCCCTGCACCTGGAGGTGCGCCGGGGTGTCGGCGAGCTTGAGGTGGACGCCGGTGACGTCCCAGTCCGCCTCCACCGCCAGCGCCGCCGCCACCGACGAGTCGACCCCGCCGCTCATCGCGACCAGCACCTGGGGACGGCTCACCCTGCCGCCTCCCGGTCCACCAGGGGGCGACGCCCGAGGACCCGGAGGGCCTCGGCGACGGCGGCCACGGCGGCGTCCACCTCGGCCGCGGTGGAGGCGTGGCCGAGGCTGAAGCGGACGGTCTCGCGCGCCGCGGCGGCGCCGCGGCCCATCGCCACCAGCACGTGGGAGGGCGTGACGGCGCCGCTGGCGCAGGCCGACCCGGCCGAGCAGGCGACCCCGTGCCGGTCGAGCAGCAGCAGCAGGTCCTCGGCCCGGCGGCCCGGGAACCGCACCGACAGCAGCCCCGGCAGCCCGCCGGCGCCGGTGGGGTCGCCGTTGACCACCAGGTCCGGCTCCAGCGCGCGCAGGCCGGCGAGCAGCCGGTCGCGGAGGCCGGCGAGGGTGGCCGCGAACCCCGCCGCCTCCCGCTCGGCCAGGGCGGCGGCCGCGGCGGCGCCGAACCCGGCGATGGCGGCCGCCGGCAGCGTGCCCGAGCGCACCCCGCGCTCCTGGCCGCCGCCGTGCAGCAGCGGGCGCAGCGCGGTGCCGGGCCGCACCACCAGCGCGCCGACCCCGGTGGGGCCGCCGAGCTTGTGGGCGGCGAGGGCGAGCAGGTCGATCCCGTCCCTGCCGACGTCGACCCCTGGCAGGCCCGCCGCCTGCACCGCGTCGCAGAGCACCAGCGCGCCGGCGGCGTGCGCCAGCGCGGCCGCGGCGGCCACCGGCTGACCGGTGCCGACCTCGTTGTTGGCCGCCATCACCGCGACCAGCGCGGTCCGGCCCGGCTCCAGCAGGGCGGCCAGGCGCCCCAGGTCGACCCGGCCGTCGGGGCCCACCGGCGCCAGCGCCACCCGGGCGCCGGCGTCCGCCTCGGCCCAGGCGGCGGCGTCGAGCACGGCGTGGTGCTCGACCGCCGAGCAGACCAGCTGCCGGGCGCCCTCCGGCCGGGCCAGCACGGTGCCCTTGACGGCCAGGTTGTCGGCCTCGGTCCCGCCGGAGGTGAACAGCACCTCGCCGGGCGCGGCGCCGACCAGGGCGGCGACCTGCTCGCGGGCGGCCTCCACCGCGGTCCTGGCCGCCCGGCCGGGGCCGTGCTGGCTGGACGGGTTGGCGGCAGGCCGCTCCAGCAGCGGCAACATGGCCGCCAGCGCCTCCGCCCGCAGCGGGGCGCTGGCCGCGTAGTCGAGGTAGGGCACGGCCGCCGCGCCTCCTAGCGCCCGCCGGGCGGGCCGGGGCCGCCGGGCCGCTTGCGCTCGCGCCGCTTCTTCTTCGGCTCGCCAGCCGGCGGCAGGACGGTGTACCTGAGCTGCTCCGGCGGCCGCGGCCAGTCCAGGACCTCCTGGTTGACCATGGCGGCCATCATGAAGTCGTGCCAGACCTGCGCCGGGTAGGAGCCGCCCGTGACCCGGATGCCGTTGACGTTCAGCATCGGCGTCTGCTGGTCGGGGTCGCCCATCCACACCGCGGCCGCCAGCTGCGGGGTGTAGCCGACGAACCAGGCGTCCCGGTACGACTGGTTGGTGCCGGTCTTGCCGGCCTGCGGCCGGCCGATGTTGGCGGCGGTGCCGGTGCCGTTGGAGATCACGCCCTTGAGGATGTCGTTGACCTCCCAGGCGAGCGCGGCCGAGATGCGCCGCTCCCCCGCCGCCCGGTCCTCCACCACCGTCCGGCCGTGGCGGGTGACCTTCTGGACGAAGGTCGGCCTGTGGTACTCGCCCATGTTGGCCAGGGTGCCGTAGGCGCTGGCCATCTCGATCGGCCGGACCTCGGCGGAGCCCAGCGCGATCGACGGGGCGCGCGCGTGGGCGGGATCGAGCTGCACGCCGAGCCTGGAGGCCATCTCCGCCACCTTGGCCGGGCAGAGCCGCTCCATCAGGCGGGCGTAGACGCCGTTGACCGAGCGCCAGGTCGCCTCCCGCACCGGGATCCTGCCGCGGCCCTTGCCCTCGTAGTTGTCGACCTTCCAGGGCGCACCGCAGACGTTGTCGCTCTGGAAGGCGCCGGACTCCCACACCGAGTCGGGCGAGATGCCGGCGTCCAGGGCGGCGGCCAGCACGAACGGCTTGAACGACGAGCCGGGCTGGCGGCCGCGGCCCTGGACGGCGACGTTGTACTTGTGCCGCTTGTAGTTGTTGCCGCCGACCACCGCCCGCACGGCGCCGTTGCGCGGGTCGATGGCGATCAGCGCGACCTGCGGCCCCGACGCCGGCAGCCGGTCGCGGATGTTGCGGACCGCCTGCTCGGCGGCCAGCTGCAGGTCGCGGTCCAGGGTGGTGTGGATGCGCAGGCCGCCCTCGAACAGCTGGCGCACGCGCCGCTCGCGGGTCTTGCCGAGCCGGTGGTCCTGTTCCAGCTGGCGGCGCAGCCCGTCGACGAACCACGGGTAGCGGCCCCCGACCTTGTGAACCGGCTCCACCTTCACGGGCTGCTGCCTCGCCTTGTCGGCGTCGGCGGGGGGCACCATGCCCAGGCTGGCCATGCGGGCCAGCACCGCGTCGCGTAGCGCCTTGGCGCGCTCCGGGTGCTCGCGAGGGTGGGCGGTCTCCGGCTGGCTGATGACGCCGGCCAGCATCGCCGCCTGCGCCAGGGAGACCTCGGAGGCGTGCCGGTTGAAGTAGCCGCGGCTGGCGGCCTCGACCCCGTAGTAGCCGGCGCCGAAGTAGATCCGGTTCAGGTACCCCTCCAGGATCTCCTGCTTGCTGAACCGGGTCTCGAGCTGGGCGGCGAGGGCGGCCTCCTTGATCTTGCGGACCAGGGAGAGCTCGCGCAGGTCCGGGTAGGCGTTGCGGACCAGCTGCTGGGTGATGGTGCTGCCGCCCTGGGCCACGTCCCCCTCGACCACGTTGGCGAGGGCGGCCCGCAGGATGCCGCGGTCGTCGACGCCGCCGTGCTCGTAGAAGCGGGCGTCCTCGGCGGCGATCACCGCCTGCTGGAGCTGCTGGGACACCTTCGCCAGCGGCACCACGATGCGGTCCTGCTCGTCGTGGAGGACCTCGATCAGCCGGCCGTTGCGGTCGTAGACCTGGGTCCGCTCCGGCTGCCGCAGCGGCTTCAACTCGTCCAGGTCGGGCAGGCCGGCGGCGGCCCCCTTGACCGACTCGGCGACCAGCATCCCGGTCGGGACGGCGGCGGCGGCGCCGACCACCAGGGCCAGCGCGAGCGCGACCGCGACCGGGCGGACGAACGGCAGCCAGCCACGCCGGCGATGGTCGGGTGGGGCGGCCAGGGCGGTGACCGTGCGGCCCAGCCGCCTGGCCATCCGCCCCGAGGCCTTGGCCAGGCCGGCGACCACCGGGTCCCGCTGGCGCACCGGGCGCCTGACCCGGCGGCCGCGGCGGCGGCGGCCGCCGGCGGGCTCCTCCAGGTGGGACGGGAGCCACCACGGCTCGGTGGCCGCGTCCGGGTCGTCCGGGCGGCCCGGCTGCGCGCCGCCCGGCAGGGCGGCGCCGACCCCGCCGGCGCGGCCGTTGCGCGCCGCGGCCGGCGGCTCCCCAGGCTCGGGAGCCCCCACGTCCCACGGCTCCCCGGCGATCCGATCCCTTTCGATCCGATCCCTTTCGATCCGGCGGGCGGCGCGGCGGCGCGACCGGGAGCGGCCGCCGGCCAGCAGGCCGTCGATCCAGGCGGCCACGCCGTTGGCGGCGGCGAGGACGGCGCGGCCGGCGGCGGCGAAGAAGGCGGCGACGCCGCCCACGACCGTGCCGGCCATCGCGGCCAGGCCGGCGAGGCCGGTCCGCGCCCCGCGCCCGCCGGTGGCCGCGGCCGCCCGCGACCCGCGCCCCACGGCGCCGGCGGCCACCCGCGAGCCACGCCCCGCCGCGCCGGCCGCGGCCCGCGAGCCACGCCCGGCCGCGCCGGCGGCCACCCGCGAGCCACGGCCCGCGGCGCCGGCGGCGGCCCGTGACCGGCGGCCCGCGGCGCCGGCGGCCGCGTGGGAGCCACGCCCGGCGGCGCGCAGCCCACGGTCCGCGGCGCCGGTGCCGGCCCGCGTCGCGCGCGCGGCGGCGGCGCCCAGCGCCACCAGCCAGGCCCAGAGCCTGCGCGCGCCGTCGCGCAGCCCGCGGCCCAGCCAGACCGCCAGCCTGGCGGCGGCGGCGGCGGCGAGTGCCAGCGCCGTCCGGGCGGCCTCCGCCGCCTCCCGCCGGTTCTCGGCCAGCTCGGCGCCGACCCGCGCGGCGTGCCGCTGGGTGGCGGCGGCCCGCTCGCGCGCCGCCGCCACCGCCGGGTCGGGCAGGTCGACCAGGACGGTGGCCCAGGCGCCGAGGCGCGCCTCCGCCACCCGCAACCGCGTCAAGGCGGCGAGCCGCGGCAGGAACTGGACCACGATCAGCAGCAGCCGCTCCAGCTCGGCGGCCAGGTCCAGCTGCTGGCGTGCCGAGCGGCTGGCCCGGGAGCCGTCGTCCGCCGGGGAGCGGCCTGCCGGCCGGTTGCGGGCGGGCGGCTCGGTGGAGGCCAGCCGGAGCTGGGCGGCCCGGTGGGCCGCCACCGCCGGGGCCAGGGACCCCGGGGTCGGCTGGCCGGCCAGGTGCCGGGCGACCGCGGCGCCGAGCTCGACCCGTGCCTGGTGCCGGCGCCAGCGGCGCGCCGGCTCGCCGGCCAGCAGCAGCAGGACGCGGCCGGCCGCCGCGATGCTGGTCCCGGCCGCCCTGGCGGCGGTCGGCCGGTCGGCGCGCCGGCGCGCGCGGCCCGGCTCGCCCGGTGGCAGGCTGCTGCTCATCAACCCTTCCGCTCGGTGATCTCTTCAGTCAGTTTGGGCACGACCTTGAACAGGTCGCCGACCACGCCGAAGTCGGCGATGGCGAAGATCGGGGCGTCGGCGTCCTTGTTGATGGCCACGATCGTCTTGGACGTCTGCATGCCGGCCCGGTGCTGGATCGCCCCGGAGATGCCCACGGCCACGTAGAGCTGGGGTGACACCGTCTTGCCGGTCTGGCCGACCTGGTGCTGGTGAGGGTACCAGCCGGCGTCGACCGCGGCCCGGCTGGCGCCGACCGCGGCGCCGAGCGCGTCGGCCAGCCCTTCGACCAGCGCGAAGTTCGACGGGTCCTGGAGGCCGCGGCCGCCGGAGACGACGATCTCGGCCTCGGCGACGTCGGGACGGCCGCCCTGCTCCTGGACCACGTGGTCGGTGACCCGGGCTTCGGGCGCGGCCGACCGCTGCGCGTCGAGGTCGACCACCTCCGGCTCGGCCGGGGCCTCCTCCACCGGGAACGAGTTCGGCTTGACCGCCAGCACCGGCGTGCCGGTCCGGACCCTGGCCCGCACGGTGGTCGCCCCGCCGAACACGTTCTGGGTGGCGACCAGGTCGGCGTCGAGGTCGACGACGTCGGCCAGCATCCCCCAGCCCTTGCGGGCCGCCAGGCGGGCGCCGGCGTCCTTGCCGCCCGGGGTGGCCGCGACCAGCACCGCGGCCGGGTCGGCGCGGTCGGCGGCGGCCTCCAGGGCGTCGGTCAGCGGGCCGCCGAGCTGGTTGGTCCAGCCCTCGCCGGCGGCGGCGTAGACGGCGCTGGCGCCGTGGCGGCCGAGCCCCTCGCGGGCGGCGTCGAGCCCCTCGCCGACGAACACCGCCACCGGCTCGCCGAGGCCGCGCGCCTTGGTGAGCATCTCGTAGGTCACCTTCTTGGTGGCGCCTTGGTCGTGCTCCACCAGGACCAGTACCGCAGCCATCGCGTCCGAACCCTCCGTCTCAGATGAACTTGTGGCTGGCCAGGAAGTCGGCCAGCTCGACCGCGGCGCTGCCGTCGCCCGGGTCCTTGGTCTGGTGGCCGGCCTGCCGGGGCGGTCGCGGGGCGAAGTCGACCACCTCGGTGGTGGCGCCGACGGCGCCCACCGTGGCGGCGTCGATGCCGAGGTCGGCGAGGGTGCGGTCGGTCACCGGCTTGGACTTGGCCGCCATGATCCCCTTGAACGACGGGTAGCGGGGCTCGTTGATGCCCTTGACCACGCTGACCACCGCCGGGCCCTCGGCCTCGAGCACGTCGTAGCCGCTCTCGGTCTCGCGGTGGATGCGGATGGTGCCGCCGTCGACCTCCAGCTGCTTGGCGCCGATCAGGCCCGGCCACCCCAGCAGCTCCGCGAGGGCGCTGGGGACCAGCGAGGTGCGGGCGTCGGTCGACTCCGAGCCGCAGAGCACGATGTCGGGCTCCACCTGGCGGATGGCCGCGTCCAGGACCCTGGCGGTGTTGAAGGCGCAGGAGCCGTGCAGGGCGTCGTCGTGGACGTGCACCGCCGCGTCGGGGCCCATCGACAGCGCCTTGCGCACCGTGGCCAGCGCCGAGGCCGGCCCCATGCAGAGCACCACCACCTCCCCGCCGGCCTTCTCCTTGAGCCGCAGGGCCTCCTCGACGGCGTACTCGTCGACCGGGTTCAGGATCGTCTCGACCGACTCGCGGTCGAGCGTCTTGTCGTCGGGGTCGAGCCGCTTCTCGGCGGCCGTGTCCGGCACGCGCTTGACGGTGACCAGGATCTTCAACGCTGCCTCCAGGGGATGGACCACGGCCTGGGTCAGGGCCGCCGCCCATGATGCCGCAACCTGAGGGACCACTGTCCACCGGGACCCTGGTCCTACCCAGGCAGGGACCTTCGGTACCGCAACAGGGGTCTTCCGCGCCTACCCCGGCCATTGCCCCGACCGCATCCTCCTGGCAGCGGCCGTCACCACGACCACAAGGGGATCCCCACTGCGCCGTCTCGCCGGTCTCGTCGCCTTCGCCGCCGCCCTGCTGGTGGTGCTGGTCCCCGCCGGTCACGCCGGCGCCGAGTCCACCGCCGACTGCTACGCCAGGCTCAACGCGGTGCGGGCCCCCGACGGCCTGCCGCGCGCCTCGACCAGCACGCTGCCGGCGCTCGCCAGGGCCGCCGCCGGCCACGCCGCCTACCGGGTGCGGGTCGACCCCGGCGACCACCCCTGGTGCGGCGGCTGCGCGGCGATGCTGGCCGCCAAGGCCCCGCTGGCCGGCGGCACCGTGTACCACGTGCGGGTCTCCGGCTACGTGCCGGCGACCGCGGGCGGACCCTGGACGAGGCTCCGCACCCGCACCTGGTCGTTCACCACCGCCTGAGCCGGCGGCAGGCGAGCCGCCCGCCGGGCCCCGCGCCGGTGGGCGGCTCCCCATCCCGGCTCGGCTCAGCGGACGCCGCGGAAGAACTCCCGCACGTCGCCGACCAGGAGGTCGGGCGCTTCCATGGCGGCGAAGTGGCCGCCGCGGTCGAACTCGCTCCAGTGCACGATGTTGTGACCACGCTCGCCGTAGCGGCGGATGGCGTAGTCCTCGGCGAACACCGCCACCCCCACCGGCACGGTCACCGGCTGCGGGGGGACGAAGCCGGCGTGCATGTTGTCGTAGTACAGGCGGGCCGAGGAGTTGGCCGTCCCGGTCAGCCAGTACAGCATCACGTTGGTCAGCAGCTGGTCGCGGTCGACGGCGTCCTCGGGGACGTCCGCGTCGTGGGCCCACTCCTTGAACCGCTCCACGATCCAGGCCAGCTGCCCCGCCGGCGAGTCGGTGAGCGCGTAGGCGATCGTCTGCGGCCGCTGGGACTGGACCTCGAAGTAGCCGTTGCCGGGCCCGGCGGTGCTGGTGTTGAGGCGTTCCAGGCGCGCCTTCTCGGCGTCGCTGAAGCTGGCCAGCTCGTCGGGGTCCACGGGCCCGAAGGGGATGAAGCCGAAGGTGGCCGCGTTGAGGTGCACGCCGACGACGTGGTCGGGGTCGACCCGGCCGAGCTCGGGGGAGACGAAGGCGCCCCAGTCGCCACCCTGGGCGCCGTAGCGGTCGTAGCCGAGCCGGTGCATCAGCTCGGCCCAGGCGCGGGCGACGCGGTTGGTGGTCCAGCCGGCCTCGCGGGTCGGCCCGGAGAGGCCGTGCCCAGGGAGGGAGGGGATCACCAGGTGGAAGGCGTCGGCCGGGTCGCCGCCGTGGGCGCGCGGGTCGCTGAGGGGGCCGATGACGTTCAGGAACTCCACGACCGAGCCGGGCCAGCCGTGGGTCAGGACCAGCCCCAGCGCGTCGGGCTCGGGGGAGCGGACGTGCAGGAAGTGCACGGTGGCGCCGTCGATGGTGGTGGTGAACTGGGGGTACTGGTTGAGCCGGGCTTCCTGCTTGCGCCAGTCGTAGCCGTCGGCCCAGTGGGCGGCCAGGTCCTTGAGGTAGGCGAGCGGCACGCCGCGGGTCCAGCCGGTGCCGGGCAGCTCGTCGGGCCAGCGGGTGCGGTGCAGGCGGTCGCGGAGGTCGTCCAGGTCGGCCTGGGGGACGTCGAGGCGGAACGGCCGGATGGTGGCGTCGGTACGGTCGGTGGTGGTCATCGCCGCGGTTCCTCCTCGTGCCGGGTGGCGGACCCTCGATCTATATGACAACATGTTGTCATGAACCCTACGGTACCACCACGACAACATGTTGTCAATGACGACGCGCGGCCGCCGTCGCGCACCCCCGCCGGGGACGCCTTCACCACCCTCCTCGGCCAGGTCATCGGGCTCACCCGGCGCTTCACCGCCGCCGGGGAGGCGCTGGCCAAACCCGCCGGCCAGACGCTCGCGCGCTGGCTCGTCCTGGAGACGATCCAGGACCGGCCCGCGTCGGTGGCCCAGATCGCGCGCAGCCTCCTGCTGGCCCGGCAGGGCGTGCAGCGCCTGGCCGACGTCCTGGTGCGCGACGGCCTGGCCGCCTATGAGGACAACCCCGCGCACCGCCGCGCCAAGCTGCTGCGGATCACGCCGGCGGGCCGCACCACCCTCCGCACCATCCAGGCGGCGCAGGCGGCGTGGGCCGACGCGCTCGGCGCCGAGGTCGGGGAGGAGGACCTCCGGCAGGCCGGCCTCCTGCTGGACCGGGTACTACGGGCGGTCGGGAACCGGGCTCCCGGCGCACCGCCGGCGGCGGGCACCTGAACGCCCGGCCGCGCCGCCAACGCCGGCGCGGCCGGAGTACTAGGCTCCCGGCGCATGAGCCGCCGACCACGTCCCCGCCGGGGCCGAACCGCCAGCACGGCGGCCCAGCTGCCGCCGGCGGCGCCGCCGCACGCCCCTGGCGAGCTGCGGCAGGACCCGCTCGCCGGCGGCTGGGTGGCGATCACCGCCGGACGGGCGGCCCGCCCGGAGGCGTTCCTCGCCGACGAGGGGCCGGCCCGCGGCCCGCTCGGCTGCCCGTTCTGCCAGGGGAACGAGCACCTGACCCCGCCGGAGGTGTGGGCCGACCGCGACCCGGGCACCGGCCCCGACGAGCCCGGCTGGCGGGTGCGGGTGGTGCCGAACAAGTTCCCCGCGTTCGCCGGCACCGCCCTCGGTGGCCGGGCCGCGCCGGGCCGCAACGGCGGGCTCTACCGGGCGGCGCCGACGGCCGGCGTCCACGAGGTGGTGGTCCACAGCCCCAACCACACCGCCACCCTCGCCGACCAGCCCGAGCCGGCGGTGCGGCGGGTGCTCGCCGCCTGGCGGCAGCGGCTGGCGGCGCACCGGCAAGGGCCGTTCGGCGCGGTGGTGGTGATCGTCAACCAGGGCCGCACCGCGGGCGCGTCCCTGGAGCACCCGCACAGCCAGGTGTTCGCCACCGCCGGCCGGCCGCAACGGGTCGAGGCCGAGCTGGAGCGGCTGGCCGGCGGCGGGTGCGCGGCGTGCGCGCTGGTGGCCGCCGAGCGGGACGGCCCCAGGGTGGTCGAGCGGGCCGGCGGCCTGCTCACCGTCTGCCCCTGGGCGTCCTCGGTGCCGTTCGAGGGCCTGCTGCTGCCCGAGCGCCACCAGGGCCGCCTGGAGGCGGCCGGCGCCGACCGGGCGCTGCCCGCCGCGCTGGGCGGGCTGTTGCGGCGCCTGCGGGCCGCGGCCGGGCCGCGCGCGCCCTACAACCTGGTGCTGCACTCGGCGCCGCCGGGGGTCGAGGACTTCCACTGGCACCTGCACCTGCTGCCCCGGCTCACCACCTTCGGCGGGTTCGAGCTGGGCACCGGCATCGTCATCAACGTGGTCGACCCCGACCGGGCGGCCGACGCGCTGCGCACCGCGCCCCCCGGCGCCGCGCCGCCCGAGGCCGCGCCCTCCCAGGCCGCGCCGTCCTAGCGGCCGCGGAAGGTGGCCTTGCCGGGGCCGTTGGCGACGAACGAGGCCATGCCCTCGGCGGCGTCCTCGGTGGCGAACAGCGACTGGAACGCGTGGCGCTCCAGCAGCAGGCCGGCGTCGATGCCGACGTCCAGGCCGTTGTCGATGGCCTGCTTGGCCGCCCGCAGCGCCAGGCCGGGTCCTCTGGCGTAGCCGGCGGCCGCCGCGCACGCCTTGGCGTAGACCTCGCCGGGCGGGTGGACCTGGTCGACCAGGCCCATCGCGAGGCACTCGGCGGCGCCGTGGAAGCGGCCGGAGTAGATCATCGCCTTGGCCTTGGCCGGCCCGACCAGGCGGGGCAGCCGCTGGGTGCCGCCGGCGCCCGGGATGATCCCGAGCAGGATCTCGGGCTGGCCGAACTGGGCGTCCTCGGCCGCGAAGCGGAAGTCGGCGGTGAGGGCCAGCTCGCAGCCGCCCCCGAGCGCGTAGCCGTTGACCGCCGCGATCACCACCTTGGGGATGCGCGCCAGGGCGGTGAAGGCACCCTGCAGGTCGGCGGTCCTGGCGGAGACCTCGGCGAAGGTCCGGCCCTGCATCTCCTTGATGTCGGCGCCGGCGGCGAAGACCTTCTCGCCGCCCCAGAGCACCACCGCGCCGACCCGGTCGTCGCGGCCCGCCTCCCTGGCGGCCTCCCAGAGCTCCCGCTGGACCTGCGCGTTGAGGGCGTTCACCGGCGGCCGGTCGAGCCGGATCGTGCCGACCCGGCTGTCGTCGTCGACGTCGAGGCGCACGAACTCACCCACGGTTCCTCCCCGGCTCCGGGTCCCACGCTCCGCAAGGCGAGCGCCTCACGCCGCCGGATTCTACCGATCGGCGGCGCCGCCGGATCAGGGCTCAAGGGGAGGGCGTGTCCACACGACGTGGTCTACTGTGGAGACGACCGGGTCTGCCCGACTGTCCGTTAGGACGAGTCGCACCGACTCGGTCGAGTTGTGTCGGACCGACCGCAAGGAGCGCGGCACGTGATCAAGCAGACCCCAGTCAAGGGCAAGGACCAGGTGAAGGTCAGCTTCATCCTCCCCAGCGACGCCGTCGCCGGCAAGGTGTCGGTGGTCGGGGACTTCAACGACTGGGACCCGTTCGCCCACCCGCTGCGCCCGCGCAGCAACGGCACCCGCAGCGTGGTCGTCACCCTGCCGAGGGAGCGCCGGTTCGCCTTCCGCTACCTGGACGAGTCGGGCCGCTGGCACGACGACGCCGCCGCGCACGGGTACGAGGAGAACGGCGTCGGCGGGGTCAACAGCGTCCTGACCACCTGACGCCCCCGGCACACCGGGCCGCCCAGGTTCCTCAGAATCTGGGCGGCTCGGTGTACTCGCCCCAGACCCGCCTGAGGGCCGCGGTCATCTCCCCGACGGTCGCCTCCACCCTGGCGGCGTCGACCAGCCGCGGGACGAGGTTCTCCTCGCCGGCGGCCGCGGCCTGCAGCGCGGCCAGGGCCGCGTCGACCTTCCCCTGGTCGCGGGCGGCGCGGCGCCTGGCCAGCTCGGCCTTCTGCGCGCGCTCGACCTCGGCGGAGATGCGCAGGATCTCCAGCGGGTGGTCGTCCTCGGTGACGTACCGGTTGACCCCGACGATCACCTTCTCGCCCTTCTCGAGCTGCTGCTGGTAGCGGAAGGCGGCGTCGGCCATCTGCTGCTGGAACCAGCCCTGCTCGATGCCGGCGAGCACCCCCTCCAGCATGCGCCCCTCGCCGAAGGCGTCGATGCGATCGAAGATCTCCTCCGCGCGCCGCTCCATCAGGTCGGTCATGTGCTCGACGTACCAGGACCCGCCGAGCGGGTCGATGACGCCGGCGACGCCGGTCTCCTCCGCGATCACCTGCTGGGTGCGCAGCGCGGTCGCCGCCGCCCGCTCGGTCGGCAGCGCGAACACCTCGTCCAGCGCGTTGGTGTGCAGCGACTGGGTGCCGCCCAGCACCGCCGACA
>Ga0081538_10000493_pt1 | contig 44022 bp, 45 predicted proteins | sample TabmetS5T2R1_FD_71022 | JGI IMG/M metagenome (GOLD analysis project Ga0081538, IMG submission 71022) | Tabebuia heterophylla rhizosphere microbial communities from the University of Puerto Rico - S5T2R1 | ecosystem: Host-associated > Plants > Roots > Rhizosphere ... | reverse complement strand
CTCTCGGCAGCCCCCGTCGGGCCTGGAACACCAGGCGCGCCCGCTCTTGCGCCTCGACAAAGCGCTGCACGGGCAGTGGGTTGCCGGGATCCCAGCACAGGCCCGCCTTGACCGCCGCTCTGGCCAGGGTGCGTAGCGCTCGGGGACTGTTGGGGCTGTGGCGCGATTCCACCTCCAGATAGCCCTGGGGCGGTACCTCCCACCATGGAGGTCGCCGCGGCCTGGCCGCCCGCCAGCGCAGACGCCGCGGCCGGCGCCTTGGCCGATGGGCCGACAGGGTCGCGTCAACCTCGGGAGCATCCTCCTCTGCTTTCACAGGGGTCGGATTCGATCGCTCTGCCATCGCCTCACCCCCACCTGGGCACTGTCCCAGCCGTCTGAACCCGTGACGCCAGTCCCGTGAACTTATCGGGTTTGAGAGCTGGGCTAGGGCTGCTAGCGGTTGTCTGCCGCGGAGCTGCGCTGGCCCTCTCCGGCAAGCCAGCCCTGCACGACGGCCTGCCGGTATCGGGTCTGCCGGCCGATCATCACATACGGCGGCCCTGATCCGGTCAACAGGCCCTCATCATCACCCATCGGCCCGCTCGTCATGATCACCCCCGGCCTTGGATACTCCCAGGACCCGACTGATCGCTGGAGAGCCGGAGCAAACCCACGTCGAGGCCGCATTCCGCATGTCTGTCTGGCGCACAAACCCGGGTCGCCGTCGTGCTGGCCTGAGCGCGTCCATGCCGCTTGGCGAGTGAGAGGTTCGGCGTGACTGCCGGGTTCCTACCTGTCCCGGTGGGTAGGCGGGACAAGATGGCTGAAACCGCAGCGGATCGCGTCCTCGTCCACCGCTACGCGCTCAAAGCCCCTCTGGGGCGAGGCGGGATGGGGGTGGTGTGGCGTGCCCACGATTCGGTGCTGGGACGCGAGGTAGCGGTCAAGGAGGTGGCGTTCCCGGCAAGCTTGCCGGATGTACAGCGGCGCTCGGCCCAGGCGCGGCTGACCCGGGAGGCGCGCGCGGCGGCCCGGCTCAACCATCCGGCTGTGGTGTCGCTCTACGACGTGGTGACCCATGAGGACGGCGTCTTTCTCGTGATGGAGCTGGTGGAGGCGCCAACCTTGGCCAAATTGGTGCGGCTCAAGGGCCCACTGGCGCCCGAGCGGGTGGCGGAGATCGGGGCGCAGTTGACCGGTGCCCTGGAGGCGGCGCATCACGCCGGCATCGTCCACCGCGACGTCAAACCCGCCAACGTGCTGGTGCCCAAGGCAGGGACGGTCAAGCTGGCGGATTTCGGCGTTGCCTCGCTGGCGGATGACCCGCAGCTGACCACGACCGGCATGGTGATCGGGTCGCCGGCGTACATGGCGCCCGAGCAGGCCCAAGGCGAGCCAACCGGTCCGCCGGCCGACTTGTGGGCGCTCGGGGCGACGATGTTCTACGCCGTCGAGGGGGAGCCGCCGTTCGACAAGGGCTCGTCGATGGCGACCTTGGCCGCGGTGGTCAACGAGGCGCCGCAGCCGATGCGCCGGGCTGGTCCGCTGGCCCCACTGCTGGCCGCCCTGCTGACCAAGGACCCACGGGCTCGCCCATCCGGTCCAAAGACCCGGGCCTGGCTGGCCTGGCTCATGGTCGTGACACCTTCAACTCCACCCACCCAGATCCTTCCGACCCAACGACCCCAACGACCGGGTCGTGCCCGCCCCCTCGCGCCGCCACCTTCCGTTCCCGAACCACCGAGGACGTCGGCCGCACCTCCCGTCACAGCGGGCGCTGGACTCTCGCAGCGGCCCGAGGAGTTGGCGGCGTTCGAGCCGGGCCAGGCGCCGACCCCGGAGCCTCCGGAGCGACTGGCACCGCGGCCTTCCCGCCCGATCCTCCCGCCGGCCCCACCCGTGCCTCACCGGGCCGGGCGGAGGCTGCTCGGCGTGGCTGCTCTGGTGCTGGTGGGCGGGGTGCTGACCGCCTGGCTGACAGGGGCGTTCCACTCCGACCCCATCCGGGACCGGGCGGCCCCGGTCGCCACCAGCCGAAGCCTCGGGGTCAGCCCAGCCGAGGACCAGTCGGCCCGGGCCACCCCCAGGGGCGGCGGCGGCGCGACGGGCACGACCCGGCCGGCCCCGCCGACCACCAAGGAGCCTGCGAGCACCCGAGCGCCCACGACCCCCGCCACGGCCGCTCCCAAGACCGGCCTTCCGGCCGGTTGGCGCGCCTTCACCAACCGGGCCGGCAACAACCGCGTCGGTGTCCCCCAGGGCTTCCGGGCCAGGACCCGCCAGCGCTACAACGCCACCGTCATCGAGGAGCGGGGCGGCGCCCGGCGGGTGTTCACCGTCCGCTCCCAGAACCCCTCCGCCCCCCTGCCCCAGGCCTCCCGCGACTACCGGGCCTGGGCGCGACGCAACTTCCCCGGCTTCCGCGAGGTCCGCTACCTGGAGAACCAGACCTACGCCGGCCACAAGGGCGCGGTGGTGTTCGAGTACGAGGCGGTCAGGGACGGCCGGCGGGTCCGCGTCAGCCACATCAACGTCAAGGGCAAGTCCTGGGGCTACAACGTCGAGTTCATCGTCCCGGCCGGCCAGTGGGACGCCTCCCAGACCCTGGCCCGCCAGTTCGAGCAGGCCTTCCAGCCCCTCGGCTGACCGGCTCCGCTGCCAGGTCGTGACCGCCCCCGCGGTCTGCCTGCCCCGGTCCAGGTGGGTAGCCGCTGGGTCATCGAAGGGTCCCATGCCTGGTTGAACACCTTCGGCAAGCTGGGCTGGTACACCGAACGGCGGCAGGCCTGGACCCACTACTGCTGGCAGACACTCCCGTCACGGTATACGTGACCACCCCTGCCGCAGCGAGACCGGCGCCCTATCACAGCGGCCGGCCGAGCCGGCTCGGCCCCACCCGTCCTATCGCCCAAATTCTAGGTAGATCTGCCCAGCGGTCAGGTGGACCTGCCTTGTCGAGTTTCGCTCGTGCGGCGTCGGCAATGTACCCATGGGATGCCGCTCGACGCTGGAGGCCTCGTGGATCGATCGCTTCGCCATCTCGGCCAGCTCTTGGTCGTCATGGGAGCGCTGCTTGGGGCCGCCCTCGGCGTCACCTTGGCCCTGACCTTCGAGAACGCCAATACCAGCGGAGCTGTTGTGGCGCCTGGGCGTGAACGCGTTGCGGTCTTCGCCGCGGGCCCACCCAGCAGCCGACCCCCAGTCTCCCGGGGGACCGGTTCCGCGGACTCGGCGGCTGGCAACGGTGCTTCCGGAAGCCAGCCAGCCGAAGCGGCCGACCAAGCCGACCAGGGGAATGGGAAGCCCGACAAGAAGAGCGAACGCCACGACAAACCTGGCAAGGACAAGCCGGCCAAGGGCAAGGGCAGCTAGCTTGGGGCACTGCCCGACCGCTCTCCATCCCTCGCCAGGAGCTTGCCGCCGCTATCTGGGCGCGAGCATCACACCAGCAATCGAGAGCAGGGTCGCCACTAACGCGATCGCCAGGGCGAGCAAGATGTATGCGGGTGGCCGGAGGCGGCCGCGGTGGTCCTTGAGCCTCATCTCCTTGGGATGGTCGTGGCCGTTGGAGGCCGGGGCAGGCTGCTCACCAGCTGACTTGAAGACGTTGTCCGGGTTGGTGTCCCAGAGATCGGGCATGGACCGGCTCCTCTCCCCTGGGGTGAAAGGGACGGCCAGCTCCCGCGACCACGGCGGGTCGAGCCGGCCGGCGGGGATCACGATGACGTTCGAGGCATCCCCCCTCAGGTCGAGGCCGGCGTGTGGTCGGGGGGGCTGAGACCCCACGCCGGCCTCAAAGCGTGGAGGCTGCTCCACCGTGGTGTGGTTGGCGACCTGTCGTCGCCGTAGCCGGTGTCCCTCGTTTGCCGGGATTCGGGCTGATGCATTGCTGCCGAGCCCGACGTCATGCAAGCCGCGATGGCTCACTCAGCTGCAGAAGCTGTCCGTAAGGCGTTGGCCAAGGCGACGGCTCGGTCGTGGGACCATGAGGGAGGCCACCGCGCAGCGCCCTCGCCGCGCTCAATGCGGCGCGGCGGCTAGCCCCCGCCGACTCTCCGGTCAGTACCAGCCGTTGGCCTGCCAGAAGGCCTTGGCCCGCTCGGCCGTGCCGTAGCGGTCGCGGACATAGGCCCGGAACGCCCACAGCTGCCGCCCACAGTCGATGGTCGCATAGTCCCGGCCGAGGTACAGGATGCGGTTGCCCAACAGCAGCTGGCCGAGCCCGAACGCGGTCGAGGTCGGGTTGTCGGCGGTGGGGTCGCCGCTGGACTCGCGCAGGATGATCCAGCGCTCGGCCGCCGAGGTGCCCGACAGGTCGCAGCGGCCGCCCGACCCCGCGGCGGGAGGCCCGCCACCGCCGGCGCCGGCGCGGGCAGCAGCGGCGGCCCGCTGCCGGGCCAGCTCCTCCTGGCGGATCAGGCGCCGCAGCTCGGCCGAGCGGCGGCGCAGGGCGCCGGCGACCCCGGCGAGCCGGGCCACCCGGGAGTCCAGCTTCTCCTTGGCCTGCTGACGCACGGTCCGGACCCGCTCCAGCTCGCCGACCTGGCGCCGCACCTTGGCCTCGGCCGCAGCCCGGGCCTGCTCGGCCTCGACCATGGCGTCATGGAGCCGGACCGATCGCCGGCGGGCCAGCTCCAGCCGGCCCAGCACGTCCTGGTCGGCCCGGATCACATAGCCGAGGGTGACCGCCCGCTCCATCAGGTCGCGCAGGTCGGTGGCCTGGACGACCACGGCCAGCCCGGACACCCCGCCGGTCATATAGGCGCGGCGGACCTGCTCGGCCAGCCGGGCCTCCTGCCGCCCGACCTCCTCGGTGGCCGCCTCCAGGCCGGCCAGCGCCGCCGCCCGACGTCGCCGGGCCGCCTCCAGTTCGCGGGTGGCCGTGGCCAGCCGGGCCCGGGCCACGGCGACGGCCACGTCGGCGGCGGCCAGGGCGTCGGCGACCGCTGTGGCGTCGGCCCTGGCGTCGCCCAGCACCGACTCGACCGCTCCCAGCCGGCGTCGGGTCTTGTCGAGCTCGTCCCGCTCGTCGGCGGCCGCGGGGTGGGGGAGCAGCAGGAGCGCGGCGACCACGGCGGCCACGCAGCGCCGAGCCGGTGACCACCGTGCTCGCGTCCTCGACCGTTCGGACATAATCGGGCCATTCCGTCAGATCGCCAGGATCGGGCTGGGTACTCTACCGCGGCCCCGCCTGGAACTGTGGGACCCGAGGTGGGCGAACCTGCGCCGCCCCGCCGTCTGGCCCTCGATGACACGGCTCCTAGCACAGCGGTTCCCGGGGATTGCTGACGCGAAAGAGTCACCCACGCAGCATGGCCGTCCTGCCGCTTCCTCAAAGGGGACGTCAGCGGGGCTCGCCCTGGCGACCCAGCTGCAGTCCTGCCCGTCGCCGGCGATGGACCGACAAGTAGGCAAGCGGCCCATCAACCGCTACCACCGCCCTGACCGTCCCCTTGGGCAGGTGGGCGAGAACCATCGGAGCGAGCGGATGGACCTGGCCATCAAGGGTCAGCTCGCCCCGGCCGGAGACCACCACCACCAGCACCTCGACCTCGTCGTTGCGGTGTGGCTCGATGCGATCGCCCCGGCCGAGCCAGACCAAGTTGGCCTGTAGGTCTTCGCCGTCGAGCCGCCACAGCGCCCCTGGATGGCTCCCGGCCGCGGCGAGGCTGGCCAGATCAACTGGAGGGACAGCGTCATGCATACCGCCATGTTCCCATCCCCCGCCATCGGTCCGGCGAGCCGTTGCGATCTGGAGGTCGCGGCATGTCCAGCCGCCGCCCGCCCCTAGATATGCCATGGCCCCACTGGTCGTCGGCCAAATTCTCGTGGCCGTGGGCCAGCCTGCCGATCGCCTCGGGTGCGGTCGAGGGCTGGCTGGAGTCGAGCCGATCCGGTAGCCTCGTTGCCGCGTTTGACCGGAAGCTGGGGGGCGGGTGCTCCGGACCGGGGGGAAGCAAGAGCAGGCCAGCCGAGTCGGCCTGACCGCGGCCGATCTGGTTGGCGCGCGCCGCCGCGAGCCGGCCGCCGTGACCCGCATCTACAGCGCCTATGCCCCGCCCCTGTTCCGCTTCTTCCTGGCCGCGGTCGGCGACCGTCCCACCGCTGAGGACCTCACCGGCGACGTCTTCAAGAGCGCGATCGAGGGCCTGCCCCGCTTCCGTGGTCCGGTGCAGGCGCTTGGCGGCTGGCTGTTTGGGATCGCCCGCCACGACCTGGCCGACCACCGCCGCCGCCAGACCCGCAGCCTGCTCCAGCCCTTGGACGACCTGCCCCAGGAGGCCACCCCGGCCGGCGGGGCCGTGAACCCACAGGAGCTGGCGCTGGAGCGGCTGGACGGCGACCGGGTGCTGGCCGCCCTGCGGCGGCTCACCCCCGACCAGCGCGAGGTGCTGCTGTTGCGCCTGGTCGCCGACTTCACCGCACCCGAGGTGGCCGGGATCCTCCACAAGTCCACCGAGGCGGTGGAGGCGCTGCAGCACCGGGGCCTGGCCAGCCTGGCCCGGCTGCTCAGGATGCCCAACGACACGCGCCCGCCCGAACCCCCGCCGCGGTCCGCTCACCCCGCGCGCCCGACCAGACAGGGAGGACCGGGGTGAGCAGGCGTCGCCGCAGGGAGCGGTCCGACAGGCTGGACGCCGCGCTGGATGGGCGCCTGGTCGAGGTCGACGACGACCTCGCCCCGCTGGTCGAGACGGCGGCCCGGCTGCGCGCGGCCCTGGCCGGCGTCGAGCTGGATCCCGAGGCGGCCGAGCGGCACCTGGGAACGGCCCTGGACGGCCAGGCCGAGGTGGTGGCCCTGCCGACCCGGCCACGGCCCCCGGCCAGCCGCTGGCGCCGCCAGGTGGCCGCCGTCGCCCTGGCCGCCGCGCTCACCGTCCTGCCCGCCGCCTTGGCGTCGGCCGCGGCCCTCCCCGGCCAGGCCCTGTACCCGGTCAAGCTGGCCGTCGAACAGCTCCAGCTCACCGCCGTCAGCTGGTCCAGCACTTGGGAGGCAGACCAGCGGATCAAGATCACCAACCACCGCCTGGACGAGCTGCACCGGCTGATCCAGTTGCATGCGGCCGACCGCATCCCGGCTGCCGTCGGGCGCCTCAACCAGGCCTATGTGGATGCTCAGCAGGCCGTGGCGGAGGCCGGGCGCGACACCGGCGACCTACGCCACGCGCGAGCCCTGGATGCCGTCACGGCCAGCTCCGCGCTCGCACTGCAGCGCCTCCAGAACAAACTGGACCAGAAGGTGTTCTCGCCCGGCGCCCAGCAGGCCATCACTGCCGCCATCCAGCAGCCCCCGGTCACCCCGGATCTCGGCACGGGCACCCCGCAGCCCACCCCCACGACCGACCGGCCAATTGCTACGACGTCGACGGCATCGCCGACCACCACCCAGGCATCAACCACCACCCAGCCACCCACCACCACCCAGGCACCCACCACCACGGTGCCGACCACTACCCAGGGACCGACCACCACCCAGGCACCCACCACCACCGTGCCCCCGGACCTGAGCACCTCCCCGAATCAGGGCGATGACGACGACGGCGCCCAAGGGAGCAGCGGGGAGACCGCGACCACCCTGCCCTAAATTTGGGAGGCTGCTGAGAATCCGCGTAGGGCCGGACTTGGCGTAGTAGGCTGCGGCCGGGCCCGGGAGATGTCCGATCCGAAGCGCCGGTGTTGAGGGTGCAAGCCGGCCACGCTGGATGGCTATGACCAGATGAGTCGTCCCTCCTTGACGCCCCGGGCCCACCTTCCCCGCCTTGTCAGCCGAGCGTCCAGCCGGCCTCGACGAGGACAAGACCCAGGCTGACCAGCCGGCGCCGGTTGACCGCGGCGACCCGCAGCCAAGGCGCAGCAGAGCAGGAACGCTCAAGAGTGGAGGGCCACAGAGACGGTCTTTGCGCCACCGGGGGATGGCACAACCCTATGGCCCTCCTGGTCGCCGCTCGTGCAGGCTGCCGGTCCGGTTGCCGCACAGGTGGCGAACATGGTGCAGCTTGGGCGATCCGGCACGTTCCGGTCAACCGTGCAGGCGCACCAAAGTCCGTCCCGCGTTTGGCGCAAACTGCACTAGAGAGAACTGGGAAATCAGGGATGGCGCGCCGACGAACAGGCCGAGATCCTGATACAGCGGGGCGGTGACCCAGCGCAGCTGTAGGCCAAACCCCGCCCGGTTGGTTGGACGGTGAGCCCCCGGTGCCACCGGCCAACCGAAGCTCGCCCCCTACCCGGCCGCGTGACCGGCAAATAGGTGGACGCCCCGGTTGCGGGTGGGTAGGCCGGCCGGGGGCTTCGCACTTCAGACGTAAACGGCCCCGGGGGCCTCCCAGCCGGGGCCGTTCGTCGCGCGTAGCGAAAGAAGGAGCGCTTGCGGGCCCTCAGCTGTTCAGCGGCTCCGAGGCCCTACCTGGCTCCGCCGACGCCTGACACAGCCAGACGGGGAAGCCAAAGGCTCCCTCGTCCGACCCTTGGCCCCGCTGTGGCTTCGCGCGAGCACGGCTACCTGGTTCCGTCCCGATCCGGCGCGTGGCCGCCTGCAAGCGAAGAGCGGGCGGCTCCCGCCGGGGGGGCCAAGCAGGAGACCGCCCGCACTTCATGGACCGGTTAAGCAAGTCTAGCGCTTGGGGCTGGCTGCCGTTACATCGGGTCGGCCCGCTGCGGGCGCGTGGGGAGGCGCTCCTCGGCCTCCAGCAGCCGACGAATCACCAGCAGCTTGCGCGTCAGGTCGTCCAGGGCCTGGCTAGCGGCTTGCCAGTCCGGATCGGTGACCGCCCTGACCAGCAGCGCGTGAGCCTCGCCATGTTCCTCAGGGGTCATCCGCCGCGGGTCCCCCATCCTCGCCCCCTCGCCAAGCGCCCCTGTGCCCCTCCCTAATTATCTTCTGGGTCATTGCTAACGAGTTGGTCATGGCGAACACCCTCGACGACCTCGATGGCCCGAAGGCGGCCCGCAGCCGGCAGCGGGGCGCCGCCGGGGAGCGGCGCACCGCCCACCTACCGGCTCACCCGCGACGGCTACGTGGTCTTCCACGACCTCGCCGTGCCCAGGAACACCAGCGCGAACGTCGATCAGTTGGTGATCGGCCCCACCGGCGTGTTCGTGATTGACCTCAAGCAGTGGACCCGGCAGCGACCACCAGAGCGCGGACGGGCTGGCCTGGCACAACCACCACCCCCTTGAGCGGACCCTGGAGACGGCCCGCTGGGAGGCACAGCTGGTCGGCCAGCCGCTCGGCACCCGTACCGCCGCGGCGGTGTGCGTGCACGGCGGCCCCGTCCGGGGCGGCGGCCTGCACGCCCGGGGCGTGGCCATCGTCCTTGCCCACCTGCTCCGCAGCACGCTCGGCTATGACCGGGTCCCTTGCGACGCCGAGGTGGAGCTGCTCGCGACCGCCGCCAGGACCAGGCTCCACCCGGCCGCCTGACTGCAGGAATGCGGCGGGAAGACCTTGAAAGGCAACGCGGACACCCAGGTCGGGTTGTTGGCGGCCCGTGGTCTCCTACAGCCATGGCGGTACGACAAGCCTGCCCAGATCGGCGGGCATGGGGGTTCTCAGCATGGCAAGACCACGACAGACGCCAACCACAGCAACGCCCGCGAGGGCGCCTAGAAAGCCCGCTGGTCGGTCCAAGGGCACCGCGACCACGGCCAAGCCGAATCCCTTCGATGACATCGCCCGCCAGGTCAACGCCGACCAGGAAGCCAAGGACCGGGCAGCTGGCCGGGACGACCTGACCTTCGTAGTGGCGAAACCTGTCGGCCAGGCGAAGGCAAGGCCGTCGGGCACCCGGCGGGCAGCTGCCAAGCCGGCTAGGCCGGCGAAGCCCACGCGGCCAACCAAGGTCCAGGCCAACGGGGACGGCGTGACCTTCAGCGGTCGGCCGACGACCAAGGTCGAAACGGTCGCCGCTCGGGCGAAGCAGGCCCGACTCAGGATCCGGGCCGACGCCGACGTTGCTGCCATCGCCGCCCGGCTCCGGGCAACGCCTGCCGCGGTGTCGGCATGGCTGGCTGTCCGCAGCGGTGCGCCGCCCAAGCCCCAGGCGAAGGTCAGGACCAGGCAACCGGCCAAGGCGAAAGCCAAGCCGAAGCAGATGAAGCCTGACAAGGGGCCGACCATCACCCTTGGGCACCTCTGGGGCGCCAAGAAGCCGGACTGGCTGTACCGCTGCACCCTGGTCACCCGGTACGAAGTCCGCCCGGACGGAACCGTCTGGAGCACCCTGGAGCAGGTCCTGGGCTCGGACGGCAAGGTGGTCGAGGACTTCTGGCGCCTACCGCTGGACTTCAGACCGACCCAAGAGGTCACGGGCAACGGCCGCAAGCTGGTCCTGAAGGACCGCACCATCGCCGGCCTGCAGACCTGGCTCATCCGAGAGGGCTTGACCACACTAGAAGACAGCACGACCTAACGACCTAGCACAGCCCGGCTGGTCAGCCAGCAGCTCGCCCTGGCCCTCGACGACCTCCGAGCGCACCACCGCCCCAGCGTCAAGGGTCCCGAAGGGACGAGCGCCGCGAGCTTGCCCTTGACGGATACAGGGTGCGCGACAGTGCTGGTTGCGGGAGGGCCGGCCGATGAGCGTGCCGGGACGCGAAAGGCCAGGCCCGCTCCGGCCATGACGGAGCGGGCCTGGGCAGAGATGCCGACGGGTCGCAGGCGGTGGGCGACCGCGTCCCTGAGCGGCACCTCCAGCGGCCAGACCGGACCCCGGTTCCCGGCGACCCCCCGAGGTCTCCGGACCCCCGAACACCGATCCTTCCGCTGTATCCCCATCCCCCTTGCCGGTTCCGGCGGGCTCCTCTGTGTCTCCGCTGGACCCTCTCGAGAGGACTGCGGCGACCCTAGCCCCCGGCACCGGCTGCCGTCTGTGCCACCGGTTACCGCCCGCAGGTGATCTTCGACACAGGCCCTAGAGGCGCGCCTTGAGGCGGTGGGTACGAGCCTGTTCCTCCAGCCGCAGTTCTGCCTCGCGGAGATGCCCAGCGCCGCCCAGGCGTGCGCCGCTCTCCGCGGCACCTCTGCCCCTCGGAAATGGGTGGCGGCCACGCGGCAGTGTGCCGCCGCCCGGTCGAGCTCGGCGGCCGCCTGCTCGTCGAGCCCTGCCGCGGCCTCGTAGGTTGCTGGGGCGGCCCGCTGGGCTGGCTCCGACAGGTCGCCAGTCATCGGTCCGACCTCCCTTTCCACCGTCAGCTTCCGGGCCCACGACGCCGCAGGCGCCCGGACGATGACCGATGGACCGTTCGGGAGGATCAAGGGTGACGACGCCGATGCTCTCCAAGCCTGGTTTCGTTCCGCGGGTCGCCTCCAACCCTCGCTGTGGTAGCTTCTCGGCTTCCCAATATGTGTGAGTGATCGAGCATGACCCACGGCAACGATTCCGAGGTCGACCGCCACCTTGTCGACGCGTTTGCCTCCGAGGACGAACTGACGATCCAGGAGTTCCTCCAAGCGGCGCCGACGGCCCCGGCCCACCCCAAGCAGCCGCGACGACCAGAGTCGTCGCTGTACCAGCGGATCGGATGCGCCGGCGGGCTACTGTGGCTGGTCCACACGCTGTACCTGCGGGTGCTGGCTGACCCGCTCCTGATGTCCTACTTCAAACACTTGGACGATCAAGATCGACAATGGCTGCGCTGGCACATGCTGACGCTGCTGGCCGTCGTGACCGGCGGGCCGACCAAGTATGAGGGCCGGGATCTCCACGAAGCCCACGCCGATCTCCACATCACCGAGGATGCGTTCGACCGAGTGGTCTGGCATCTGCAGGCAACGCTCCAGGAGCTGGAGGCCCAGGAGGAAGACCAGCAGGCCATCCTCGCCGCGGTGCAGGCGCGGCGGGATGAGGTCGTGACCTTCGAGAAGTCCTCCTAGACGGCACTGTTGCCCTCGGGATCGCGTCGACATCTGAGCGCGTTGCGACCCCGGGGGCCAGGGGATGCCTCCCCCCGGGGCCGCAACCTGGGCCACGCTTTGCTGGGAGCCGGCCCGCGGGGCCGATGGGCTGTCCCGGGGGCCGCAGGGTAGGACGCACCCTGCCCATCGACCTAGGAAGGAACGCCAGCGACGCTGCCGGCGTTACGTGCAAGCAACCAAGCATCCCAACCGCGAAGCGGGGCAGGAGCGGCCGGGGGGGTTGCGCTTTGGCCCGGCGCAGACGAACGCGCAGCGCTGAACGCATTTGCAAGCCGTCAAGCGTTAGGTTGGTAAGCGGCCCTGCCCAGGCGGGTCAAGGGTGGAGACCAGCTGATAGGCCGCATTCCAGCCACGGTCAATACCGACCGCGCGCTCGACGAGCCGCCACTCGTCCTCGGTCGGGCCGACCGGGTTCACGGCGTTCCACGCCGCCGTGGTCGCCCGGTCGAGCCGCCGCAGCGCTTTGGTGACCGCCGGCCCGTGCAGTTCGAGCGCGGCGACCGCGGCGGCGAGCTCAGTCCGGACATCGGCCGGCACCAGGTCGGTAAGGTCGCGCGGCTCGGTCACGAAATCACCCTTCGAAAGAACGGCCCAGCCGACGAGGGCGTTTCGCCCGTCCCTGACGCCGCACTCGACAGGCAGGTTCAGGTCGTGACCTCGTGGATGAGGCGGGAGACTTCGCCGGCGGCCTAGTGGACCAGGATGTCCGCAATCACCATGTAGAGCAGCACCGTCAGCAGGTCCTGGATCACCGCAGCAAGCGAGTCGCCGCCGCTGGCCGGTCACGGCCGAGGCGGTGCAGCGGCCACGGCGGCGCCATGGCGATCAAGGGTCGCGATCGAGGAGGCGGCCAGCAGAGACAACGCCACTGTTCGATGCCGCCCGTGCCGGGCCGATGGTCACCGGACCGAATGTGTCTGGTTGAAGCCGTCGCGGGAATCGATACCGACGTAGTAGGCGAGGATGTCCAGGATCACGAGGGCGGCGACCAGGATCAGCAAGGGCATGGGAACTCCTCTGAGCGCCGTGGTCGCCGCTCGACAGGCCAGCCTCGCAGGGTTGGCACTAGGGCTTGGTCATCGGGCAGGCAGGAGCGCACTCAGTCGAGGCTGAGGCGGTGGGCGACGGCCGCGGCTTCGCCTCGGGTGTGGACCCCGAGCTTGGCCAGGATGTTGGAGACGTGGACGCTGGCGGTCTTGGGGCTGATGTACAGCGCCTGGGCGATCTGGCCGTTGCTGCAACCGGCGGCGACCAGTGCGAGGACCTCGGCTTCGCGGGGGGTGAGGCCGAGGTCCTCGGCCGGGGTTGGCGGTTCGGTGGCCGGAGCGGTGGCGTCCGGGTCCAAGCGGAGGCGGGCGCGCTTGGCCAGGGCCTTGACCTCGGCGTCGAGGGGGCGGGCGCCGAGGTGGGCGGTGATGGCGGCGGCTCGGCCCAGGGCCTCGGCGGCCTCGTGGCGGTCGCCGTCGCCCGCCATGAGCGCCTCGGCCCGCCGGAAGCAGGCGTAGGCGAGCCGGTAGGGCCGGCCGAGCCGCTCCCAGGCCGCGGCCGCAGCCGCCCAGGCGGCCGGGTCGGCGTGGCCTTCCCATCGGGTCCGCTCGGCCAGGGCGGTGGCCTGCCAGCCGGCGACATCGGGAAGGCCAACGGCGTCCGGGCTGGCGGCGGTCTGGGCGAGGCGTTCCAGGAGGACGGCGGCGGTGCCGTCGTCGACGGGTTCGCCGGGGCGGCGGGACCTGGCCAGCTCGGCCCGGTCGGCCTCCACGCGCAGGCCGAGGGCGTACAGCGGGGCGGCGTAGCGGGGGTTGGCCTCGACCAGGGGCACGGCACCGGTCACCTGCTCCCGGGCCCGATCCAGGTCGCCGCGGTACAAGGCCAGCTCGGCCAGGCCGGTGAACAGCGGGCCGGCTCGCTGGGCCTCGGTGATCGGGGATGGGATCAGCCGCTGGGCGGTTCGCAGCTGAGCCTCGGCGGCGTCCAGGTTGCCCAGGCCCAGGTCCAGGGTGGCCCGGGCCATGGGCAGGTTGACCGAGGCCGGGTCGGAGGGGGCGAGCTCCAGCGCCTCGCGGGAGATCCGCTCGGCCTCCTCCCAGCGGCCGAGGGCGAACAGGGCCTCGGTGGCGTTGCAGGCGAGCATCGTCTGGGGCTGGTGGCCGAGCCCGCGGAGGCTGGCCTCGCCCATCCCGGAGAGGGCGACCGCGGCCGCCTCCTCCAGGCGGCCGGTGGTCACCAGGGCGTCGGAGCGGTTGACCACCGCCCGGAGCATGACCACCACATCGCCGGCCTCGGCGGCGACATGGTGGCCTGCCTCCAGCTCTGCCAGCCCGGCGTCGGGCTTGCCGAGGTTGGCAAGGGCCGTGCCGAGGGCGGTTCGGGCGTTGGCCTCCTCGGCGCGGGCGCCCAGCTGGACGGCCATGGCCACCGCCTCCTCGGCCGGCCCTCTCGCCTCGGCGAAGCGGTCCACCAGCCCCAGGTACTGGGCCAGCGAGCCCAGGACCCGAGCCCGCTCCACCGAGGGCTCGGGCTTGACCAGGCGGACTGCCTCCTGCTGCTGGTCGAGGGCTTCGGGGTCGCCGAGGGAGCGCAGGCAGCGCGCGAGCTGCTCGTGGAGCAGGCCGACCCGTTGGGGCTGGCATGCCTCGTCGGCCAGTGGCAAGGCGCGGCGGAGCAGCTGCACGGCTGCGGTGTTGTCGCCTGCCGTGTAGGCGACCTCGGCGCAGCGCGACAGCACCGCCACTAGGTCCGCCTCGGCCCGCTGCTCGGCGTCCGGGACCCGCTCCCACAACGCCAGGACCCGCTCGAGCTGGAGCTGGGCCTCGGCGAAGGCGTACACCTGCTCGGCCGCGGCGGCGGCCTCGACGCTCGCGCTCAGGGCCCGGTGCTGGTCGCCGGCTGCCGACCAGTGGTGGGCGATGCGCGCCGCCCGGGTCGCCGGGGCGTCCCCGGTCTCCAGGCCGGCCTCCAGGGCCCCGGCCAGCTCGGTGTGGAGGCGGACCCGCTCGCCGGGCAGCAGCTCCCCGTAGACCGCCTCGGCGACCAGGGCGTGGCGGAACACATAGCCGTCGCCGCCCGGCTCGGGGAGGAGCACCTGCTGGTCGACCGCCTCGCGGAGCCCGTCGAGCAGCTCCGCCTCGTCCATGCCGGCGACCGTGGCCAGCAGCGGATGGTCAATGCCGGGGCCGGCCGCGGCCGCCACGCGCAGGAGCTGCTGGGTGCGGTCGCCCAGGCGCACCACTCGGGTGAGCAGGACCTCCTGGAGGCTGGGGGGCAGCCCGGCCGGGCCGGCGCCGTCGCCGGCCAGCACCAGCTCCTCGGTGAAGAACGGGTTGCCTTCGGAGCGGGCGTAGATCTCAGTGACCAGTTCGGTGGGTGGGTCGGCGCCGAGTAGGCCGGCGAGCTGCTCGGCCAGCTCGTCCCGGCTGAAGCGGGGCAGCTCCAGCCGCCGCACCCGGCGGTTGCGGGCCAGCTCGCCCAGCAGCCCACGCAGCGGGTGGAGCCGGTGCAGCTCGTCGCTGCGGAAGGTGAGCACCGCCAGCACCGGGCCGTTGCGGAGGTAGGTGGCCAGGTAGGCGACCAGGTCGCGGGTGGAGCGGTCGGCCCAGTGCAGGTCCTCCATGACCCACAGCAGTGGCCCGCGGGCGGCCAGCCGCTCGACCACGCCGAGCAGCAGCTCGAACAGCCGCCCCTGGCCGGCGCGTGCGACCGCGGGCCCCACGGCCGCCCCGTCGTCCCAGGCAAGGTCGGGAACCAGGCGGCCCAGCTCGTCACGGGCGGGACCGCGACCGCCTCCAGCTCCTGCGGGTCGAGGGCACGGGCCAGCCCGCGCAGCGCCTCGGTGACCGGTGCGAACGGCACGCCCTCCTCGCCGAGGGGCACGCAGCCGCCGCGCAGCACCAGCACGCCCTGCTCGGCAGCGGTCACGGCCAGCTGCTCGGCCAGCCGGGTCTTGCCGACCCCCGCCTCCCCACTGATCAGTGCCACCAGCGGCTGGCCGTCGGCGGTGCGGGCCAGCAGGCTGCGCAGCCGTGCCAGCTCCTCGGTGCGGCCAACGAAGCGCCCGGTCATGCCCTGGTACGCCATGACGCCCAGTATGCCCGCGCTAGTTCCGGACGAGGGTTAGGCACGGACGGGACGACCGGCTGTCTCTTGGCGCTGGCGGGGGGCTCGAACCCCCATTCTGTTGTTACAGGACAGCGCGGATCATCCACGGCATGCTGGCCTATGTCATCGTTGCAGGTCAGGTCAGGACAGAATCCGGCTGATCGTCCTTTCGTGCGCAGTGACCCCTGGCGGAATGATCAACGGAATGACCGCCCGACCTCCGGACAGCCCGCAACGAGACGGCGCTTCCTCGGCACAACGACCGGGCGACGCCACCGGCGAGTCGCGGTAGCGACGACGGCCACGAGAGCCAGGGCGCCGAGCACCGCGGCGCGACCCCGCACGCGCTTCGGGTTCGGCGCGGCCAGCCCGAGCCACTGCTGGACCACGGCGTCGATCGGGGCGTCGCCGTCGTCGCCGTTGGCCAGCACCGCGATCCCCGCCCGGCGGTCGGGCAGCAGCGCCAGGCCGGCCCGCCAGCCGCGGTTGGCGCCCTGGTGGTAGGCGAGCCGGTCGCCGCCGGGCAAGATCCCGAGGCCGTAGCCGAGCCCCCAGCGGCCCTCGGTGCCAGGCGCGGCGGTCAGCGCCAGCCGCACCCCGGCCGGGCTGAGCACGCCTCGTCCCGGTGGCTCGCCATGCGGACCGGCCAGCGCGGCGGCGAGGAAGCAGGCCAGGTCGGCGGCAGTGCTCACCAGGCCGGCGGCGGCCTGCTCGGCGAAGGCGAAGTCGGGGAGGAGACCGCCGTCGGCGTCATGGGGACGGGCGGTCTCCGAGGCCCGCGACCACTGGAAGCTGCTGGCGGTCATGCCGAGCGGCTGCAGCACCTCGCTCTGCATGTAGTCGGTGAACGGCCTGCTGGTGAGCTCCTCGACCAGCAGCTGCGCCACGCTGTAGCCGCCACCTGAATACAGCCAGCGTCGGCCGGGCGCCTCCAGCAGCTCGACCGGGAAGCTGTCGCCCGTCCCCCCCGACAACGAGGCCGCGATGGATGGCAGCGGCCGGTCCGGGGTCTGGCCGATGTAGCCGTGCACCGAGAGTCCGGCGGTGTGGCTGAGCAACCGACGCACGGTGACTCCCTCGACGTCCAGGGGCGACGGCGGAGGGCGCCACCGTCGCAGGCGGCCGATGACCGGCTCGTCCAGGCCGATCCGGCCGGACTCGACCAGCCGGAGCACGCCCCAGGCGGTCACCGGCTTGGACAGCGAGGCGGACTGGAAGCGGGTGTTGGCCGTCACCGGCTGGCCGGTCGCGGGGTCGGCCATGCCGTAGCCGGCCGCCCAGACCACCTGCCCGTGGTGGACAAGCGCGACGGCCAGCCCGGGCGCCGTGGAGGCAGCCAGCGCCTGCCGGGCCGCTTCCTCCACGGCCTGCGCCAGGCCGGTCGTGACGGGGTCGCGGCCCCGTCGTCGGATCACCGACCTGCCCGGCCCGGCGATCGGTGGAGGTTGACTGGGCGGGACGGGTCCATAAGGCTGATTGGCGGCCGGCGGCACCGGCCCGGCCTGGGGCGAGGGCGGTGAGGGATTATGGAGCCCAAGATTGATCGGACGCAGTTCGGCTCGGTCACCATCGACGGAGAGATCATCACCCATGATGTGATCATCCGGCTTGGCGGTCGAGTGGAGAAGCGCAAGAAGAAGCTGTCCAAGGCGGTCTACGGCACCTCGCATACCATCTCGCTGGCCGAGGCCGAGCACGTCTACCAGCAGGGCGCCGAGCGGCTGCTGATCGGCGCCGGGCAGGAGGGCCGGGTGGCGCTGTCGGAGGAGGCAGCCGCCTACTTCGCGCGGAACCGCTGCCAGGTGGAGCTGCTGCCGACGCCGAAGGTGATCCCGGTCTGGAACCAGGCCGAAGGCGCCGTGATCGGGTTGGTCCACGTGACCTGTTGAGGTCCTCGCTGGACGGCCGTGGTGGAGGTGGGTGGTGGGGCGGCTGAGCGGGATCGAGACCGTGCTGTTGGATCTGGACGGCACCTTGTATGTGGGAAGCCAGGTCGTGGCCGGCGCCCCCGAGGCCGTGCGGTGGCTACGCGACCAGGGCCTCGCGGTGCGGTTCTGCACCAACACCGACTCGATCGCCCCGGCCGCTCTGGCCGACCGCCTGGCCCGGTGCGGCTTCCAGGCCTCCGAGGAGGAGCTGGTCACCCCGGTCGTGGTGGCCGAGCGGCTGTTCGGGTCCGTGTCGCAGGCGCGGGTGCTGGCCGTGGCTGCCGGCGGGGTGCGCCAGCTGCTGGGCCGGTTCCTGGTCGGGCCGGATGCACCGGCCACCCATGTGCTGGTCGCCGACCCCAGCTACGGGGCGAGCTACGACGAGCTGGACGCGGCGTTCCGGGCCCTGCGGGGCGGGGCGGAGCTGGTCGCCACCCAGGTGAACCGGATCGCGGTCCGCGACGATGGTGAGCACCTGGACACCGGCGGGTGGGTGCGGCTGCTGGAGTACGCCACCGGCCAGACCGGTCGGGTGCTGGGCAAGCCGTCGCCCGAGTTCTTCACCGCACCTCTCGAGGCGCTGGGTCGCGGACCGGCCACCGCGGTGGTCGTCGGGGACGACCTGGCCGCCGATATCGGCGGTGGGCGGTCGGTCGGCGCGGCCACGGTGCTGGTCCGCAGCGGCAAGGGGGACCGGCCCCAGCCGGGCGTCGACGTCGAGCCGGACGCGGTCGTCGACAGCGTCGCCGACCTGCCAGGACTGCTCCAAGGCTGACGCACCGACGGCCAGCCCTGAAGGATCTTGGCGGCAGCAGGATTGTCAATGTACTAGCCACTGACCTGGAGGAATGATCAGTGCTGGAACCCGTGACCACGCTCCTGGAGCCGGTTGCCAAGCCGAATTAGGTGTGCATACACTCTTTCTGTGGACGGACGAGGGCCTGGACCTGCGGAGTTGGCCGAGGTTGCCGCCGGCTGCGCCTGCCGCAACCTGCGCCGAACCACCCGGGCCGTCACCCAGCTCTATGACGAGACCCTACGGCCCAGTGGCCTGCGAATCACCCAGTTCACCCTGCTGGTCGCAGTGGGGCTGAGCGAGCCGGTGCCGATCACCCGGCTGGCCGACGCCCTCAGCCTGGACCGCACCACCCTGGCTCGCGACCTCAAGCCCCTGACCAAGCAGGGCCTGGTCAAGATCACCGCCGGTGCGGACCGGCGGATGCGGAAGGTTCGCCTCACCCGCCAGGGCCGCGAAGCCATCGGCCGAGCCTATCCGCTTTGGCGGCAGGCCCAGGCCCGCATCCTGGAGGGGTCGGGACCGGATCGCTGGCCGGCCATGGCGGCCGGCCTCGAGGAGGTGGCCGCGCTGGCGCTGAGGAGTTGACGCACGACAGATAGGTGTAGTTACACCTAAGGAGGAACCGATGGATCCCAACGGCCACCCAAGCCCCGTCCAAGCAGCCCCGTCCAGCCGGTCCGACTACCGCGAGCACCGCGTCCAACGCGGCCCGTACCAGCTGTACGCCCGCGAGTATCCGGGCCAAGAGCCAGCTATCGTGCTCATGCATGGGTTCCCCGACAACCTGCACCTGTACGACCGGCTGGTGCCCGAGCTCGCCGGACGCCGGGTGGTGACCTTCGACTTCCTCGGCTGGGGCGCCTCCGACAAGCCCGCCGGCTACCCCTACACCGCCGCCAACCAGACCGGCGACCTCGACGCCGTGCTCGACCACCTGCAACTCGGCCCGGTGGTGCTAGTGGCCCACGACGCCTCCGGCCCACCCGCCATCAACTGGGCCCTGGACCACCCGCAGAGGATCGCTGGGCTGGTGCTGCTCAACACCTACTACGCCCCCATGCCCGGGCTGCGCCCACCCGAGGCGATCCGGCTGTTCTCCACCCCGGTCCTCCGGACGGTCGCCCGACCACTGTCGCGGCTGTTCGGCGACCTGCTGTTCGGGCGCATGTACCGCTGGCAGGTTGGCCGCTTCTTCCGCGACCCGCAGGTCCGCGAGCAGTTCCTGCCAATTCTGTACCGCCAGTTCACCGCCACCCCCAGCACCCACGAGGCCTTCTTCGGACTCAACCGCGACCTGCGGGCCGCGGTGGCCGCCGGGACGGCGGCGGTCCCGCGGCTGCGGACATTCCCCCGCCCGGTCCGGATCATCTTCGGGGCCGCCGACCCCTACCTAAACGCCGGGGTGGCCCGCCGCTTCCACGCACTGTTCCCGACCTCGCAGCTGTTCCTACTCGACGGGGCCCGCCACTACGTCCAGCTGGACGAGCCGCAGCAGGTCGCCCGACTGATCCTGACGACCCCACCGAGCGGGTAGCGCGCCGGTCAGCCGAGTGTGGAGGGAAGCCAAGCGCCTACGATCGATTGCACCAGCGGCGCGGCGACGGAACCGACACGGCCGCGGAAATGGAGCGACACGAGATGGGGATCCAGGTCGTCAACAACCCCGACCAGCACCGCTACGAGGTCCACGTGGACGGCACGCTCGCCGGCGTTGCTAACTACCGCAGACCGTCGGGGGTCGTGACGTTTACCCACACCGAGATCGACCCCGCCTACGAGGGGCGGGGTCTGGGGAGCGTCCTCGCGCGTTCCGCGCTCGACGAGCTGCGGGGCAGTGGCGAGCAGATCGTGCCGCTGTGCCCGTTCATCGCCGCCTACATCCGCCGCCACCGAGAGTATGTCGACCTGGTAGTCCCCGAGCGCCGCGTCGCCTTCCAGCAGGCGGCGGGCGAGTGATACCAACGCCGAATTCCGCTGCTCATTCCAGAGGGGCGGCAGCTTGAGAACGTGCAGCACCCTGATGCCGCGGCACTCGCAACCCTCCGTAAGGCCGATCCGGTGATCGCTGCGCTGATCGGCGCCAACCCCGACTATGACCCGGACGCATGGCTGGCAGAGCTCCCGAGGATGGACGCCTTCGGCGTGCTGATCTTCCAGGTCATCGGCCAGCAGCTCTCGGTGGCGGTCGCCCGGACCATGCTGGGCCGGCTGCTGGACCGCTTCGGCCGACACCTGCCTTCGCCGCAAGAGCTGCTGGCCGCCGACCCCCAGGACATCCGGGCCGTGCTCGGCGTCGGCATGGACGGCTCCAGACGGATCTGGCCTGCTCAGGTTGGATGCCTCGTCGATCCAGACAGCCTCAGACGGATTCAGAAGGATCGCCTGGATGATCGCAGAGGCGGTCGCTGAGCTCGCGGAGTCGTCGGCGAGCTTCGGCGTCGTGTGCTTGCGGGTGCGGCTGGGCGAGGCGCGTTCCGCTGAAGTAGCGGCCACTGACGCCGTCCAGCTCCGGGTCGGCGACCAGGCGCAGGGTTGCCTTGACGCCCTGCTCGAGCGAGCTGCTCGGGCTGACGCCGTCGGCAAGCACGATCTTGGTCGGCATGTATGTCGCCGGATGCAGGCAGTTCGCGGTGACGCCGCGGTCGCGGAGCTCCTCGGCGAGGTCGAAGGTGAACATGACCTGGGCAAGCTTGCTCTGGCAGTAGGCCTGCACGCCGTCGTAGTGCCGCTCGAGCATGACGTCATCGAAGTCAATTGGCGCCTGGCCGGCGGAGGCGACGTTGACGATCCGCGCCGGCGTCGAGCGCTCCAGCAGCGGCAGCAGCCTCCGTGTCAGCAGGTAGCCGGCGAGGTAGTTGACCGCGAAGCGGAGCTCGTAGCCGTCGCGGCTCGCCTGGCGACGGGTGTCACCCTGGCTGGTCGTGCCGATGCCGGCGTTGTTGACGAGCACGTCGAGCCGCTCGTAGTCAGCCAGGACCTGGGCGGCGAGCGCCCGGACCTCATCGAGCGAGGCGAGGTCGGCGCGGAGCCAGTGGAGTTTGTCGTTCCCGGTGCGTGCGCGAAGGTCCTCGATCGTCTCCTGGCCGCGTGCGTCATTGCGGCCGTGGACGAGGACGGTGGCGCCCGCCGCGGCGACTTCTGCGGCGAGTGCCCGTCCGTGACCGTCGGTGGCGCCGCTGATCAGGATGGTCTGGTCGGCGAGTGGTCGCATCGAGTCTCCGTTCAGGGGGCGCTGTTGCGTTCAGTCAGGTCGAGGCGCGCTGCAGCAGCGCTCGACGTACAGGATCAGACCACCAGGGCGAGTTCGTCGAACGCGACAGCCAGCCGCCGGCTCGCTGGTTCCTCGACGGCCAGTTCGTAGCGACCTCGCCGAAGGTTCTGGACGACCCGTGCCAGCGACCACGACGCCGGCGTGTGGTCCTGCTTGAGGCCGCGCATCGGTCGCAGCCGCGCCTTCACTCGGCCATGGTCGGCCTCGATCCGGTTGTTGGCGTCCTGGTCAGTGCAATGCCAGCCGCCGGCAGCAGTTCCTCCAGCACCAACGGATACACCGGCGCCCGGTCGGCGACGACCTCAACCGGCGTCGCCTTGGTGGTGCCGCTGGCCTGCCGGGAGAACCGGCGGGTTGCCCTGACGTCCCGGTGTGTTGACACAGGGACGTCGATGACCTGGCCGGACTGGTCGATGCGCGGTACACGTAGCGCCACCGTGGTCGACCTCGATCCCGCGTTCGGCAAGTAGTTCCTCGGCATCGCGGTACGACAGGCTGAAGCGCAGGTACCAGCGGACCGCCAGCACGATCACGTCGGGCGGGAAGCGGACAGCCGGCGAAGGCAGATTGCGGGACGGGAGCAAGGCGAGGCCGAGTTCTCATGCCAGCAGTCTCACCGCTCCACCTCGAGCAGATCCTGCCAATCTACGTCAGGCACTACAACCAGCACCGCCCGCAGCGGGCGCTCGGGCTTCAACCGTCGGATCAGCCCGCCGGGCTGACCGTTGACGCCGAGGATCAGCAAGGCAAAGTGAGTCGGCCCGACCTGCTCGGCGGTCCGCTGCACGAACACCGGCGAGCTGCATGAACGCGTTTGCGCACCCTTCAGGCGCACCCCTTGACCGGGCCGCAACTGTTCGTTCCGTACATGCTGTTCGGGTGCCGACTCAACGATGCCGCGTCGCGGTCCGACTCGTTCAGCCGGGCGCAGGAGTGGCCCACACGCCGAGCGACACGGGCTGTGCGACGTCCAGGCCGACGCAGAAGACCAGCCGCTGCTTGATGGCGACGGCTTCCTGGCGCACCACGGACGAGGCCTGGGTGGATCAAGGGATCCGCGCGACGGCGCCATAGGTCGCCGTGTCCGCGACGGACGGGCGAGGCTGGGGCTCGTCCTCGGCCCGCCACTTCGCGATGGACTGGATCCCCGGGGGGACGGGCTCCAGCCCGTCCAGAAAGCGGGCGAACTCCTCCCGGGTCCGGAACCGGAACGGGATCCCTGCCGCGGCGTTGGCGGCGTCGATCCTGGCGAACACCTCCGGCGGCATGGGGTCGGCGGTGACGTGCGAGACCACGAGATGGCTGCCTGACGGCATCGCGCCGACCAGCCGGCCGACGACCCCGTATGGGTCGTCGGCGTCCATGATGAAGTGCAGGATCGCGACCAGCAGCAGGCCCGTCGGCTGGGACAGGTCCAGAGTTCTGAGCAGGTCCGGGTGGTTCAGGATCTTCTCTGGCTCGCGCAGGTCGGCGTCGATGTAGGCGGTGGCGCCCTCGGGTGAGCTGGTGAGCAGGGCGCGGGCATGCACCAGCACGATCGGGTCGTTGTCGACGTAGACGACCCGGGAGGCTGGGTCGACCGCCTGGACGACCTCGTGGACGTTCGGGCTGGTCGGGATGCCGGTGCCGATGTCGAGGAACTGCCGGATCCCCAGCTCCCTGGCAAGGAAGCGCACGGCCCGGCACATGAAGCGGCGGTTCTCCAGGACGCCGATGCGGACGCTTGGGAACACGGCCGCGACCGCCTCCCCGGCCTCGCGGTCGGCGGGGAAGTTGTCCTTGCCGCCAAGCCAGTAGTCGTATCTGCGGGCCGGATGGGCCACCGACGTGTTGATCTCCGGCGGAAGCCGACCCGGATCGTGCTCGATCGACCGGGAACCGCTGTCAGGCATGCTGCTCCTCCCGCTGGACCGCCGCGCTACAGCACGGCGACGACGCAACTGCGCGCTCACGTTATCCGTTCTCGAACAGGAGCGCCTGCACCCCTCCCGGCGGTGGGCCAGGCGGCCGGCCGCATGCACCAGGTCGCTATGTGTCGGGACCTGTACCGGATGGTTGAGCGAACCGGCAACTCAGAGGCCACGTCCGACCTTACGCACCCTACGGTGTTGCGCTGCTCATGGGCGGGCCGTACGGCCACGAGCGGGTTGGTGTTGGCCACAGCAGCCCGACCTGGCGGTAGCTTCCTGCTGGCCGGGCCAGTTCAGCGAGCAGCCGTGTCCGTGATGCCGCTCATCGGGAACCGTCGGAGCCAGCGGAGGATCGGCTGTTGCCGGCCGGCCCTGCTTGGGCAGCGAGCCACGTTTCGAAGGTGGTCGGTGCGATCTGCGCATCCGGCCCTGGGAGTAGGGTCTCGCCGGCCAGCTCGACCCCGAACCGGCCGCCCCAGCTTGGGATCAGCCGTAGCGACTCCCCTCGCGCGGCGAGCATTCGACGAACCATGTCGACCAGATCCTGGGGCTCGGGGCCGGCCAGCTCACGCACTCCGTTGTGGGGTGCACCCACCGCGACCTGGATGAGGACGTCGGCGACGTCGGCGACCGCGACCGGCTGCAGCAGCAGCGGCGGCACCGTCGCCACCTGCCCGCGCCGCGTCCACCCCACCACCATCGCAGCGTAGTCGAAGAACTGCGTCGTTCGGAGGATGGTCGCCGGGACCGGGCCGGCCAACGCCACCCGCTCCTGCGCACGCTTGCCGGCATAGTGCGCGTTGCCCTCCACCCGGTCCACGCCCACGATCGACAGCACCACGTGATGGCTGACGCCTGCGTTGCGCTCAGCCGTGAGCAGCTGCCCGGTCGTGGTGGTGAAGAACGCCCGTGCCTGCTCAGGATCGACGGTTGGGGTGTTGGTGACGTCGATCACGGCATCGACATCCACCAGCGCGTCTGCCAGCCCGCGCCCGGTCGTCAGGTCCACCCCGACCGAGCGGGCGACCACCACCGGGTCGTGTCCGGTGTCCCGGAGCGCCTTGACGGTGTGGCGACCAGCCAATCCCGTTCCACCGGCTACCGCGATCCTCACGACCCCACCCTCCGCTCCTAGCCGGTAGGGGTCCCGGACCCTAGCCAGCGGTGCCCACCTTACGTCGACCGGCGTCCAGGACGAGCGCCCACGCGAGCAAGCCGAAGGCAGCCCGCCCTGGCCGATGTGCGCGAGCGCGGCCACGACGGTGGAACCAAGGCACCCAAGAAGCCGCCACCCATGAACCACGGGTTGATGATCGCCCGGTCGATGGACTGGAACGCGCCGACGAAGGTTCGGTCGTCGGTCCCCCCAGGCCGGGCATGATCGTGTGCGTGTACAGGCCGAACACACCGGCCACCAGTCCCATCGACACCGTGGCGGCCAACAGCGAAACGGCCCGCAACGCGTTCATGGTGTCCTCGGCGCGGGACGCGGGCTGGCGGGGTGCCACCGCGCCCGAGCGCAGCGTGCCGCAACGGACGACTGGGGGCACAAGACAACCGTCGGTCGGTGCGCCTCAGGGTTGGCGGCGGGTCGAGGCGCCCAGCCCAGCGTCCGGATCCGCCATCAGGGAGCTGGCACGGCGGCTGCCGGCATTGGCTGTCGCCGTTGCTGCTTCGGCTAGGAGCCGGACGGCTTGGGGGATGCGGTGCTCGGGCAGGCGGGCGAAGCCGAGCACCAGCGCCGGCCGCCCGCCAGCCGCGGCCCACAGCGGCGCGGCGCCCTCTACGGCCACGCCGCGCTCGGCGGCCGCCGCGATGACGGCGTCCTGGTCGCGGCCTGCCGGCAGCTCCAGGTACAGCTGGATGCCGGCGGAGACGCCGCGGACGACCGCGCCGGGCAGCCAGCGGGCCAGGGCGGTCGTCATGGCGTCGCGGCGTGCCCGGTAGCGGCGCCGCAGCTGCCGCAGGTGACGGTCGTAGGCGCCGCTGGCGATCAGCCGCGCCAGCGCGTACTGGTCGATGGCGGGAGAGCCAAGGTCGCTGGTGGCACGCGCCCGCCGCGCGGCGTCGGCCAGCGGCGCCGGCGCGACCAACCAGCCGAGCCGCAGCCCGGGCGCCAGCGACTTGCTGACCGACCCGAGCAGCACGACCCGCTGCGGGCAGAGCCCTTGTAGGCAGCCGACCGGGTCGCGGTCGTAGCGGAACTCAGCGTCGTAGTCGTCCTCCAGCACCAGCCCGTCCACCTCGGCGGCCCAGGCGGCCAGCTGCGTCCGCCGCCGCGGGGACAGCACGACCCCGGTGGGGTATTGGTGCGCCGGGGTGACCAGGACGACACGCGCGGGGGTGCGGCGCAGGGCCCCGACGTCGATCCCCTCCTCGTCGACCGGCACGGGCACCCGTCGGGCGCCGGCGGCCTCCAGCAACGAGACGGTGCGCATGCTGTGGGGATCCTCCACGGCCAGCAGGACAGGGTCTGCCCTCGCCAGCGCGCTGATGACCAGGCTCAGCCCCTGGGCGACGCCGTTGGTCACCACCAGCCGCTGGGCGGCGGCGTCGGCGGCCCGCACCCGTCGAAGGTAGGCCGCCAGCTCTGCCCGCAGCTCCGGGACGCCGCCGGCGTCCCCGTACCCGAGCGCGGCGTGCGGGATCGTCTGCAGCACCTGGCGCAGCGCGGCCAACCACGCCCGGCGCGGGAACGCCGACAGGTCTGGCGTGCCAGCCGTCAGGTCGTAGGCGACCGGCCGCGGCGCCGACGGCACCGGCGGCGCGAGGACGGTCGCCGGCGCCGGTTGCAGGTGCGCCACCCGGGTGCCCGAGCCCTGCCGGGAGGCGAGGAAGCCCTCGGCGACCAGTTGCTGGTAGGCCTCGACAACGACGCCGCGGCTGGTGCCGAGGTCGCGGGCGAGGTCCCGGGTCGCGGGCAACCGCACGCCCCCGGCCAGTCGGCCCGAGCGGATGGCCGTCCGCAGCTCCGCGGTGACCTGGTCGGCCAGGCCGCCGGCGGACCGGTCGAGCCGGAGGTGCAGGTCCACAAATGGATCCCATTTCTGGTGACTTATTGGACCTTCTGGTCGGACCAATCTACTCCTAGGCTACTCCGCATGAATAACAACATGCTCCGCGGATCGGTCAGCGCCGCCACGGCGATGTTCCTGGTCGGGACGCTGGCCGCCGTCTCCTCGGTGATCAACCGGTATCCGCTGTACGGGGGGCAGGCACTGCGCTACGCCTTGGCCGCCCTGATCCTGTTCGCCGTCACCGCCGCGAAGGGGCCGCGCCTGCTCGTCCGGCTGACCGTGCGGGAAACACTGCTGCTGCTGGCGCTGACCAGCAGCGGGCTGGTGCTGTTCAACGTCTGTGTCATCCAGGCCACCCGGCACGCCAGTCCCACCCTGGTCGGGACCATCGTCGGCGCGGTCCCGGTTGTCCTGGCGATCGCGGGGCCGTTGCTGGCACGCTCCCGCCCATGCGGGCGGGTGCTCGTCGCCGCGTCCGTGGTGGTCGCCGGCGCCACCGTCACCAGCGGGATTGGCAGCGGCAACCTGGCCGGGCTGCTACTCGCGATCGGCGCCCTGGCGTGCGAGGCGTGCTTCTCGCTGCTGGCCATCCCGCTGCTTCCCAGGCTCGGGCCGGTGCGGCTGTCGGCCTACACGCAGGCGGTCGCCGTCCCCCTGCTGCTGCTCATCGGCGTCGCCGCCGACGGCGGCCAGGTGCTGCGCATGCCCACCGCGGCCGAGGCGGCGGGACTGGGCTACCTGGGGTTGGTCGTCAGCGCGGGCGCGTTCTTGCTCTGGTACGGCGCGCTTCCCCGGCTCGGCGCCGCCCGCGCGGGCCTGTTCGCCGGGGTGGTCCCGGTGGGCGCGATCGTCACCGCGGTCATGCTCGGCCTCGGCGCCCCGACCGCCACCGAACTCGGCGGCACCGCCCTGGTGATCGCCGGGCTGCTGCTCGGCCTGGCCCCCAGCCGACCTCATTCCCCGGAGATCACGCCAACAGTCGCGGCCGCATCCCGGAGTTGACGCCGCAGGCGCACGTACCACCGTAGGCAGTCACGGAGACCGCCAGCGTGGTCCCCGCGCCTCCCTGCGCCGCCGGCTGCTGCCCGCACCCTCGCCGGCGACTCGGATCGATCGCCCTAGGCCGGGATGACGAACGGGTCAAGATTCATGTGGATGCTGTCCAGCACAGCCCCGCGATCACCACGAAGACCAACGGCACCGGAAACCGCAGGAGGCTGGAGGGACGGCGGCGCGCGTTCCAGCAGGCCAGCGCCGTCGCAGCAAGCCAGAGCGCGGCAAACCAGCGCAGCAGCAGGATCCTCGGATCGGCGTCCGGCGCCCCCGCGAGCGCCATGAGGAGGATGCCGAAGCCCAGGAGCAGGATGCTGACGATGTGCCAGGTGAAGCGCACCATGCCGAGCGTCATCGAGGGCGAACCAACCGGTGTGCTCGGCAGGCGCCCCTTGGTGAGGTTGGGCAGGACCCAGCGCACACCGACCGTCGTGTGGCCGAACGCCAGGACCAAACAGCTCAGCGCGGCGATCGCCAATTCAACGTTCATCGATCTCGCTCCTTCTCACCCAGCCTGCGGCTGGCCGAGGACGGATCGGCAGACCGAGCTGCACCGAGCCGCAGGCCGAGCGCCAACCACCCCGACCAGAGCGCGGTTCGGGGTGATGATCGGGAGTGTCTTCCAAGATCGCTCGGGCCATTGCTCGGCCGCCGCTGCTGATCCGGGCCGACTTGGACGATGACGGCGTCCTCATGGTCGAGATGGGAGAGGGTGCTGCGCAGAGGCGCGGCCGGCGGCACCGCGCCCCGGCACGCCCTACTCGGCGGAAATGCAGTGCGCCGGAGCAGGCCCATGCCAGCGTCCCGATACCGGCGTCCCGATGCATGGGTCGGCACCTCCTCCCCCGGGAAGGTCCTCCTTGCTGGCTCCATGGTATCATACAGACATGCATGTACGTACGCCACCTTCGATGAGCCGCGCAACGAGGCTGCCACGTCGCCCGCGACCAACCCAGGCTGAACGCCGGGCGCGTTCGCGGGCCGCGTTGTTGGAGTCGGCCGCAAGGGGCCTGTCCCGCTACGGCTACGGCAACCTGGTGCTCGAACAAGTGGCCCGCGAGGCCGGCTACACCCGCGGCGCCCTCTACCACCAGTTCAAGGACAAGGAGGAGCTGGCCCTGGCGGTCCTGGAGTGGGTCAACCAGAGCTGGTGGCGCGAGGTCGGTGCGCCGGCCGAGCAGGAGCCCGATCCGGTCGCCGCCCTGCTCGCGCTGGCCCGCGGTCACGCCGTGTACTGCCGACGCGACGTCGCCCGCGTCATGATGGCGCTCAGGGTCGAGTTCAGCGGCCAGGACCATCCGGTCGGGCGCGAGATCAAGCGGGCGTCGGGGACGTTGATCAAGCGCTGTGCCCGCCTGATCGACGCGGGGCGCAAGGACGGGTCGATCCCATCCGGCCCGCCCGCCAAGGCGGTGGCGTTGGCGTTCTGGGGCGCGCTCGAGGGGGCCGTGATCGCGCTCGCCGGGCAAGCCCCGCACGACGAGCTGCTGGCCGCCCGGGCGGTCGCCGGCGTGCTGGGACTGGACAGTCCAGGAGGACGCCCATCCAGCCTGATGGACCCGGTTGAGGTTGCCCGGCTGCCGAGGTAGCCACACCTCTGGGCTTGCGCCGCTTCTGCGGAAACAGGTCATCAGGACTGGACCGTAGGCGATCACTGATCAGCGACTCGAGCCGGCGGGGTTGCAGCTGCGGTTGCCCGGCGGCGGGACGCCCGTTGAGGAGCTGGGCTTTTTGCTGATCCCTTCTTTCCAAAGGAACACATAGAAGTTGGGCGTTCCCGAGCGTGTCGCCACCGCCACCGCCTTGTGCAGATACTGGTCATCGGTGAGTTGCCTGAGCATGAAGTCCGCCAGGTCTGCCCTGGACGTAAAACGTCCATCTATGGACCTCTCAGCCGCCTGGTAGTCGGTAACCGCTGGCGTCCAGAAGAGACCCGACGACCGGACGATCGTCCAGTCGAGGTTGCTGTTCCCGACCAGCGTTTCCATCCGCTCTAGATCCGCATACAGTGTTCGCCCGACGACACCGATAAAGAATGGCTGCAGGACCTTCCGGAAGAAGAACCCTCCCAAGCCAGGGTGCGGATCGACCCCGCTCGAGCTGACACAGACGAGGCGCCGAACGCCGTAGCGGTTCATGGCCCACACGATATGGGCCGTGCCTTGGGAGTACAGGGTGATCGGTTTGCGGCTGTAGGGCACGCCCAGGGTCGAGAGGACGGCATCCTGTCCGGCAACTGCTTCCTCGACCGATGTGAGATCGAACACGTCTCCACCCAGCACCCGCAGACGGGCATCTCGGAGCGGAAACGCCTCCGGGTGGCGGGTGACCGCCGTCACCACATGCCCCTCGGCAAGTGCTTGCTTCGTCAAGAGCCGTCCTGTCGGGCCATTAGCTCCAAAGACCACAAGTTTCATGGTGTCTCCTCCGCCTTCTCAGGTACCAGGTCGGTCGCCTGGACCATCTATGCCGCGTGCTCGATCACTCCTGCCGGGTCACCTGCCCGTCGGGCCGGCCAGGGTGGCCGCGAAGCCGCTGCTGGTGGTGGCCAGGGCCTGGAACCCAGCCAGGCCAGCAGCTTGGCCGACCCCCGGTCCCAGGGGTTGGGCAGCAGCAGCGGCTGCTCGCCCTGGTCCAGGTCCAAGAACCTGCGGGCCCGCGCTGGGTGCTCGGTCATCTCGGCTGCCTCCATCCACAAGCAGGTCAACGACATGCGCGAACGCTAGACACGACCGGCCGCCGCGGCCGGCGGTCTCCAACACTGCCGTGCCAGTGCATCAGGTGGTCCGGGCGATGGTGCCTTGGGCGATGGCGGACAAGCGGTCGCCTTCTGGGTGGGGCTCGATCAGCTCGCAGCGGCGGACGATGAGCCGCCGGCCGGCGCTGATGACCTAGGGCTCGGGCGAGCAGGCGGTCGCCGAGGACCGGTGCGAGCACGTTGATGGTGTAGCCGGCGGTCAGCACGTCGGGGCCGACCACGGCCCCGACGGCGGAGGTGAGGGCGTTGTCGGCCGCATAGCCGAGCAGCGGCGCCGAGCAGGCGGCTGAAGGGCTGGGCGGCCAGCGCCGCCCGGGCCTGGTCCAGCGACGGCGGCATCACGTCTCCCCATGGACTCGGTTCAGCTCCAGAGCTCGTCGAACCGGTACTGGTCAAAGGGCACCAGCCAGCACTCGGCAATCTTGCCGCCGGCGATGCGGAACACCCCCACGGTCTGCCAGGTCCGCAGCTGGCCGTCGCGCTCCAGCTGGCCGTCGGCCAGCTGGACCGCCCACTGGTCGTCGGCCAGGATGGCTTGGGGTTGCACCCGGAAGGTCGCCTTGGCGTGGGCCCGTCGGGCGGCGAAGTAGGCCAACACCTCGCGGTGGCCGTGGTAGTGGCCGGCGATCGGGCTGCGGCCGGGCACGTGCCAGGCAATGTCGTCGGCGAGCAGGCCACCCAGGGCCGCGGTGTCGTCCCCGCCGGCGTAGAAGGCCGCCTGGGCCTGGTAGAAGGCCTCAAGCAGCCGCACGTTGGGATGCACCTGGCCTCCCTGGGCACTGCTCACGCCGTCGCCGCTCATCGGCCGGCCGCGGTCGGCCCGGAGGGCCGGCGTGCGGGTCGTTGATCCTGCGGGTTGGCGAGGAAGCGCTCGACCGCGCCGGTGTCGAAATAGAACATCTGGGCCCGGGCCAGCCTCTGTTCCCGGACCTGGCCCGCGGGATCCAGCGCTGGTGTGCGTCCATGTCGCCTCCATACGCTTGGGTACGGTCATGGCCATACGGTACCGTATAGTCATGGCGTTGTCACGCGACGACTGGACCAGGGCGGCCCTGGACGCGCTGGCCACCGACGGGCTGGCCGGGGTCGCGGTCGAGCCCCTGGCCCGCCGCCTGGGGGCCAGCAAGGGCAGCTTCTACTGGCACTTCCGGGACCGCGGCGAGCTGATCGCGGCCACCCTCCAGCGGTGGGAACGACGCGACACCACCGAGGTCATCACCGCCCTGGAGCAAATCCCCGACCCCCGCGACCGGCTGCGCGAGCTCGCCCGGTCGGCCTATGTCGGGGCGGCCGCCGGCAACGACGCCCAGCCCGGCGTGCTGGCCGCCGCCGCCGACCCCCGGGTGGCCCCGGTCCTGGAACGGGTGACCCGCACCCGCCTGGCCTTCCTGGAGCGCCAGTTCCAGGCCCTCGGCCTGGACCCACCGGCCGCCCGCACCCGGGCCCGGATGGCCTACGCCCTCTACGTCGGCCTGGGCGACCTACGGCGAGCGGCCCCCCAGGCACCACTGACTGAGGCCGAGGCCGCCGCCATCATCGAGCTCATCCTCGACACGCGGAAGCCAAGTCCGTGACCGATCGACAGAGCCCGGTCCGGGTGGCGAGCTGGAACCTGTGGTGGCGGTTCGGCCCCTGGCAGCGGCGCCGCGACGCGATCGCCGCCGTGCTCAGCCAGGCCCGACCCGACGTCTGCGGGCTCCAGTACGATCCACAGCCCCCGATCTGACCGGTCAAGGCTAGCTGTGCTGCGTCTGGCCAGGTGCGGCAGGGACAGACCGCTACAAAGACGCCATGAGCCGGAGGATGCTTCAGCCATGACCGACTACCGTGCCGAGTTCGACGCCCAGGTGACCTTCCTCAACGGCGGCGGCCTCCAGGCCCAGGGGTTCCGCCTGGACATCCCCGGCCCCGACGTCAGCGAGCCCGAGCTCGCCGCCGCATTCGTCCGCCAGCTCGGGCTGCTCATGACCGACCAGGTCCGCCTCAGCGCCGTGCGCATCCTCCAGGAGCCCCACAAGGGCCTCCGCGACCGGCCCGAGCCCGCCGCGACCGGCCGGCCAGGGCGGATGGTGGAGCTCAGCCACGTCGTCGCCGCCGGCATGACCACCTACCCGGGGTTGCCAGGGCCGGAGATCACCCAGCACCTGACCCGCGAGGCGTCCCGCGCCCACTACGCACCCGGCACCGAGTTCGAGATCGGCCGCATCTCGATGGTCGGCAACACCGGCACCTACCTGGACAGCCCCTACCACCGCTACCCCGACGGCGCCGACCTGGCCGGCCTGCCCCTGGACGCGCTGGCCGACCTGCCCGCGGTGGTCGTCCGCGTGACCGGCAGCGCCAGCCGCGGCATCGGCGTCGGCGCCCTGGCCGCGCTGGACGTCACCGGCTGCGCGGTGCTGCTGCACACCGGCTGGGACCGCCACTTCGGCACCCCCGCCTACCGCGACCCCGCCCCCTACCTGACCGCCGAGGGTGCCCGCTGGCTGGCCGACCACGGCGCCCGCCTGGTCGGCATCGACGCCATCAATATCGACGACCCGGTGGAGGGCGGCCAGCGGCCCGCCCACTCCATGCTGCTGGGCGTCGGCATCCCGGTCGTGGAGCACCTCACCGGCCTGGAGCAGCTCCCGCCCACCGGCGCCCGCTTCACCGCCGTCCCCCCACCGATCGCCGGCTTCACCACCTTCCCGGTCCGCGCCTTCGCCACGGTGCCCGAGTAGCGCCCATGCCCACAGTGGCTGGTCGACGCGGTCGACACCCTGCGGCTGGACCGCAAGATCTAGCAGGGGCATGCGGGCTGTTCGACGAGGGTGAGTGCCCGGTTCCACTGCGGCTGTATCCAGCGACGGCGAGGCGGCCCGGGTGATCGTCCACCACCGCAACGTCGTTCAGGCGGCAACCCAGTGCCGGATCGGCCACGTCGTGCTGCTCAGCGGCCTCGACACCGACCTGCAGTCGCCGTTTTGCTAGGCGTACACCAACGGCGACACCGAGCGACTGCTCCGCGCCTCCGGCCGCCCGTACTCGATCGTCCGCGCCGGCCTGTTCACCCAAGGCAGGCGCTACATGCCGCGGTCGGTGCCAAGCTCGGTCATGGTGGCCGAGATCGCGGTGCGGGGCGCGGCGTGACGCGCGGCACTCACGTGAAGGCGGGCTGAAGGCGTTCCGAAGCCGATATGAAGGCGACGGCAGGCATAATCGGCGACCGGCTGGAGGCGCTGCTGGGCCCCCAGCTGCGGCGTCCGAGTTGCGTCGAACCCTGACGGAGGACGCCGAGCCCACCGGCCACTCGCGATGGAGAACGATGATGCGGAAGATCGTCTCGAACCTGTTCATCTCGCTCGACGGCGTCGTCGAGGACCCGCAAGACTGGCACTTCCCGTACTTCAACGACGAGATGGGCGCGGCCGTCGACGCGATCCTCGGCACGGCCGACACCCTGCTGTTCGGCCGCAAGACCTACGACAGCTTCGCCGGGGCGTGGCCCGAGCGCGAGGCGGCCGGCGAGGACGACGCCGCCATGGCCAAGGCGCTCGGCGACGCCCGGAAGATCGTCGTTTCCCACCAGCAGCTGGAGTTCACCTGGCGGAGCTCCGAGCAGCTTCAAGGCGACCTGGTCGAGGTAGTCACCGCCCTGAAGAACGAGCCGGGCGGCAGCGACATCGTCGTGAGTGGCTCGATCTCGGTGGTCCGCCAGCTGCTGGCCGCGGAGCGGCTGGACGAGCTGCACCTGCTGGTGCACCCGGTCGCGGTGCGCAAGGGCAGGCGGCTGTTCGACGAGGGTGAGCGCTCGATCCCGCTGCGGCTGCTGTCGTCGAAGGCTTTCAGCACGGGCGTGCTGCACCTCGTCTACGACCCTGGGGAGGAGACCGGCGCGGCGACCAGCTGAGGACGCCAAGGTCCTCAAGGCCCGTCACGCCGGCCAGCACCCGCGTACCGGCGCGTGGGGCGCGCGTCCGCACTAGCTCGACTCGGACCGGATCTGGGTGTCGGGCTGGGTGGCGTGGAGGCCTCGGACGAAGCGTCCCGCCTGCTGGAGCGCATCAGCGGCTTCGGGAAGCAATGACCAGAAGGTGTGGAACACATGGGTGTCGACCGGGTAGAGGTCGAGCCGCGCGTCGACCCCATGCTCGCGAGCGCGGGCGGTGAGCTGGCTGGCCTCCTCGAGGAAGGCGTCGCCGGTGGCTGCCTGGATGAGCAGCGGTGGCAGCCCGCGCAGGTCAGCGGTCAGCGGGCTGACCACCGGATCGTCGGCCGGGTGCCCGGCCAGGTAGATGGCAGCGTAATGGCGCACCAGCTCGAGCTCGTGCGGAGGCAGGCGCGGCAGGCCGCCGGTGAGGTCAACCCCGGGGCAGAGCAGCACCGCACCGGCGGGCAGGGGCAGCGCCTGCTGCTTGAGACTGAGCAGCAGCGAGAGCGACAGCCCGCCGCCTGAAGAATCGCCCGCTATCGTCACCCGACGGGGATCGGTGCCCCGGGCGAGCATCCACAGGTAGACGGCGAGAGCGTCTTCGAGCGCGGCCGGGAAGGGGTGCTCGGGGGCCAGGCGGTACTCGGGGACCAGCACCCCGGTCTCGGCAGCGGCAGCGAGGGCGCCGACCAGGGACCGGTAGCCGAACGCCGACCCTGCCACATAGCCGCCGCCGTGCAGGTACAGCATCGTGATTGGCCGCTCGGGCTGTGGCGTGAGCAGCAGGGACGGCACCCCGCCGGCGTTGACCGGCCGGACCTCGACCTCGGGCAGCGGCGGGAACTGTGCGTGCAGCGCCTCGTAGGCGGTGCGCCACTCCTGCAGGCTCTCTTCGGCGGCGGTGAGGTCGGCGAACGGCTCCCAGAGCTGGGCGATCCGGCCGGCGAGCTCCCCGCCGACCGACCGGGTCGCCGCGACTGCGTCGTCAAGGTCGCGCAGGAACTGGCGGGCACGGTCCAGGAGCACCTCGCCGGCGAGGGTGAGCTCCACCCGGTGGGTGGAGCGCCGCAGCAGGTCGCAGCCGACCAGCCGCTCCAGGGCCCGGATCTGTCGGCTCAGCGCGGGCTGGGAGAGGTACAGCCGCGACGCGGCCTTGCTGAAGTTGAGCTCCTCGGCGACGGCCACGAACGCCCGCAGGTGGCGCACCTTGATCGCGTCGGGTGCCTGGGGCAGCCCCACCAGCTTCCCGGTCAGGCGCTCGCGGTCGTCGTCCACGCCGCTGATTATGGCCCACCGGTGCTGACCTGGGGTAATGCCGCTCCTGCATGACCGCCATGCGCGGTCGGCCTTTCCCTTCCCCCGCCGGCGGGTGCAAGGGTAGGCGCATGAGCCACCCATCGTTTCATCCCGACCCGGCCCTCGTGGGATCGGGTCGCCCGACATGCACTCGCCAGCCGGCCCGCACGACCGCGGCCATTCCGCAGGAAGCGGCCCGACGATGATCCGTCTTCCTTCTTCAGCGCCGCGGTGGCGTCGGCCGCGCCACCCCTCCAGCAGCACCGAGTTGCTCCACTCCAAACCGCCGTGCGCGCCTGAACGGTGTGTTGGCGTGGACGAGCGTTGGTGGCTGACGCGCAGCGTGGTCGGCCATTGCCATCAGGTACTTGCGTTGTGCTCTCGCCGCAGGATGTGGAAATCGGCGGCTGGTGGGGTGGGGAGAGGTTGATGGACGGCTGGGGTCGCGACTCTGCGGGTGGTGTTGGGGCCCTGCGGGTGGGGTTGCTGGGCCCGCTGGATGTGTGGGTGGGGGGCCGGCCGGTGGTGGTGACCGCGTCGCGGTTGCGGACGCTGCTGGCGGTATTGGCGGTCTCGGCGGGCCGGGTGGTGTCGGTGCATCGGCTGGCGGTGGCCATGTGGGATGCCGATCTTCCCGGTGACGTTCGTGGGGCGGTGCAGACGTATGTGGCGCGGCTGCGTCGGGTGCTGGGTGGACCGCTGATCGGCACGAGCCCGGATGGGTATGTGTTGCGGGTGGCGCCTGACCGGGTGGATGCGTTGCGGTTTGTGCGGCTGCTGGAGGCGGCCGCGGCTGCGCAGGAGGTGGCGCGGGAGCGGGGGTTGCTGGCCGAGGCGTTGGGGCTGTGGCGGGGGATGCCGTTCGAGGGGATGCGGTCGGGGTGGCTGGCGCAAGGGGAGGCGCGGCGGCTGACCGAGCGGTATTTGGGGGCGACCGAACGGCGGGTGGATCTGGATCTGGCCGATGGGCGCGCGGGGGAACTGGTGGCGGAGCTGACCGACCTGACGGCGCGGTATCCGTTGCGGGAGTCGTTGTGGGTGCGGCTGCTGGTGGCGTTGGACCGGTGTGGGCGGCCGGCGGAGGCGCTGGAGCGGTATGAGGCGGTGCGGGTGCGGCTGGCTGAGGAGCTGGGCGCGGATCCGGGGCCGGAGTTGCAGCGGCTTCATGCCCAGCTGCTGGCCGCCCGGCCGCCCCACCCGGCCCCCTCACCACCGCCGTCGCGGGATGGTGTGGAGACCGCCGTGGCCGAGCCGGTGGGGCAGGCGCCCGAGCTGGCGCCGGTGGGGCAGCCGCTGGGGCCGCAGGCGCTGGAGGCGGGGCGGGATGGGATGGGGGCTGGGTCGTGGCGGGTGGTGCCGCGTCAGCTGCCCGCCGACGTCCACGGGTTCACCGGCCGGGAGCGGGAGCTGGCGGGCCTGGCGGGGCTGCTCGGGGGTGGGGACCACGAGGGGGCCGCGCGGGGGCCGGTGGTGGTCTCGGCGGTGGTGGGCACCGCCGGGGTTGGCAAGTCCGCGCTGGCCATCCACGCCGCCCATCGGGTGGCCGAGCGGTTCCCTGACGGGCAACTGTATGTGAACCTGCAGGGTGCCGCTGCTGGCCTGGAACCCCTGGTGCCGGGGGAGGTGTTGGGGCGGTGGTTGCGGGCGCTGGGGGTGGACCCTGGCGCGATCCCCGCCGAGGTGGAGGAGGCGGCGGCGCTGTGGCGCTCGCAGACCGCGGGGCGGCGGCTGCTGGTGGTGGTGGACGACGCTGCCGATGCCGTCCAGGTCCGGCCGCTGCTGCCGGGCAGTCCGGGCTGTGGTGTGGTGGTGACCAGCCGCCGGGTGCTGGCCAGCCTGGAAGGCGCCCAGCACCTGCACCTGGACGTGCTGGCGCCGACAGAGGCGGTCCAGTTGCTGGGCCGGCTGGCCGGCCCGGTGCGGGTGGCCGCCGAGCCGGAGGCGGCCGCGGAGGTGGCGCGGCTGTGCGGGCAGCTGCCGTTGGCGGTGCGGATCGCGGGCGGCCGGCTGGCGGCCCGGCCGGGCTGGCCGGTGGCGAGGCTGGCGGAGCGGCTGGCCGATGCGCATCGTCGGCTGGATGAGCTGGAGCTGGCCGGTACCGGGGTGCGGGCCAGCTTCACTGTCTCTGTCGAGCAGCTGCGCGCCGGCCCCGATCCGACCGACCGGTCCGCCGCCGCGGCGTTCGGGCTGCTGGGGCTGCCTGACGGCCCCGAGCTGGGCATCCCGGCCGCCGCGCGGCTGCTCGACCAGCCCGAGCAGGCGGCCGAGCGGGTGCTGGAGCGGCTGGCCGACGCGCACCTTGTGGAGACCCCGGCGCCGGGCCGCTACCGGCTCCACGACCTCCTGCGGCTGTACGCCCGCGAGCTCGCCCAGCAGCACCCCCGGCCCCGACGGGCCGCCGCGGAGCAGGCCGCGACCTGCCCCGGCGCGCCCGCCGAGCTGGCCATCCAGCTCGCACACGCACTGTTCGCGTTTCTCTGGGTGCGCGGCCACTGGGACGACCTCGTCGAGATCAACCAGACCGCACTCGCGGTCGCCCAGCGGACTGGCGACCGCGCCGCACAGGGCTTGACCAACCGCGACCTTGCCGCTGCCTACTGTTACCGCGGCCAGCCTGGCACGGCACTGGCCTGCCTGCGGGAAAGCCTGGCCATCTTCCAGGAGTTGGGCATGCCCCGCGGCCAGGCCGAGAGCCTGCGCGCGCTCGGCGAGACCCTGCGTGCACTCGACCGCCTGGAGGAAGCGCGGGCCCACTGGCGCGAGGCCCTGGCCATCCTCGAGCACTTGCACACTCCTGACGCCGACGAGATCCGCGCCCTGCTCACCGCGCAGCCGGCCGGACACACCCGACAGGCTTGATCGTCGTCTCGCATCATTCCGCCGCGGGTTCAGTGCCGCGGGCGCATCGGGACCGGCCCGAGTGGCCCGATGTTCCTTACCGCCCTGGCGCCAAGCTACGAACCCTGAAGACCCGCCGGCGATGCTTCCTCCAGCATCCGTCAGGAAATTGAAGCCGTTGTGAAAGTGCCGGGTGGTAGCTTCCACGCGTGGCGCAGGGCGATCCCGGCTGAATCGCCCAGGCATTCTTGGCTACGAGCTTCACTTGCCGTGCCGCTGCCAGGGAAGTTGACCCGGCAGGCCAACCAGAAGAAGGAGGAGGGAAATTGTGCCACTGGAAGTGACCACGATCCTGATCGGCGTGCAGGACCTGGCCCGCTCCAAGAAGTTCTACGGAGAAGGCTTGGGCTGCGCGATCGAGCAGGACCGTCCCAACTACGTGTCGTTCAACCTGGGTGACGGGTCGTCGTCGCTGGCCCTTTACAAGTGGGAAGCAGCGGCCCAGGACGCCGGAGTCGCCCCGGAAGGTTCCGGCTTCCGGGGCGTGTCGTTCCATTTCAGCGTCCAGTCGCGCGAGGTTGTGGACGAGGTCATGAAGAACGCCGCGGCTGCCGGTGGTGGTGTCGTGAAGGAAGCGGCAGACTCCAAGTGGGGCGGGTACTTCGGGTACTTCAGCGACCCGGACGGCCACCTCTGGAAGGTCGCGTCCTACTGACGCTGGTTGAGAGCCGCGCGTCGCTGTAATACGCAGATGGGACCGCGGGCAGGCCGTCGGCGAGGCGGCCTGGTTTCAGGACAGCGAGGGCAACGTCCTCGCCACCCCCCAGCTCGGCTAGGCGGCCCGCAGGGCGCGGCGACCCCTTGAACCCGGGCTCGGTGCCGCTACCGCTGTGACTGACGATGCTCCCCGGGGCCGGCGCGCAACAAGGCGCTGGGGGTGTACGCCGCGATGGGCGCGCTCGGCGCGGTGGTCGGCCTGCTGCTCGGTGGCGTGCTCACCGAGTACCTGAGCTGGCGTTGGATCCTGTTCGTGAACCTCCCGATCGCCCTGGCGGTCCTGGCCCGAACCAGCATGCTGGTCGAGGGCGACCGTGAACACGGCGGGATCGACGTACCCGGCGCGATCACCGCGACGCTGGGCCTCGGCGCATTGGTGTACGCCATCAACCGGGCCAACCAGGACGGCTGGACCGGCGGGCCCGTCCCCATGTTCGGTGCTGTTGGGGCCGTGCTGCTGATCACCTTCGTCCTCATCCAGCGCCGCAGCGCGACCCCGATGCTGCCCCCCTGCGGTGCTGACCCATCGCGGCAGGCTTGGCGCGTACCTCGTCATGTTCCTCATGGGCGCCGGCATGGTTGCCACCTTCTACTTCCTCACCCTCTACATGCAGGTGGTGAAGGGCTACGCCCCGATGCGCACCGGCCTGGCCTACCTGCCCTTCGCCGTGGGCGCCCTCATCGGCGCCAGCACGCTCGGCCCTCGCCTTCTGGCCCACACCTCCCAGCGAACCGTGATCATGGTCGGGATGGCACTCGCCGCCGCCGGCATGGCCTGGTTCAGCAGGCTCACCCCCGACCAGAACGCCTTGGTGGTCCTGCTCCCAGCCCAGCTGGTCGCGGCCATCGGCCTCGGCCTTGGTTCCGTCGCCGCCACCGCCGCCGCGGTCCGCGGCGTCGCCCCCAAGGACACCGGCGCCGCCGCCGGCGTCGTTAACACGACCCTGCAGGTCGGCGGCGCACTCGGCCTCGCCATCCTGGCTACCATCGCCACCCGGACCGCCAGCAACCAGCCACCCGGCACCGCCCTCCCCGACGCCCTCACCGATGGCTACACCACCGGCATCCTCGCCGGCGGCGTCCTGTATGTGGCCGCTCTCGCCGTTGCTGCCCTGACGCTCAGCCCGGGTGGTGGCCAGCATGCGGTGGCTGCCGGACAGTGACGCAACCGCCGAGCCAGCCACCGCCATCGACGGCGAGGTCGTCGACGAGCGCTAGCCACGCTCCTCCCTGTGGTGTGGCGGGCACCCTGCGCCACCTGATGGTCATGCCACCGTGCGCCGCGTAGTCCGCAGGCAGCCAGCGGCGGCACTACTGGTCCGGAGGATCACGGTGCTGGACGGGGAGGTGGAACGCGACGACACATGACACGAACTCCGGCGCGCGGACCACGATCAGCCGCATGGTCTACTCCCCATGCTCCGGATGGCGGAACCGCCGCAGGCGGCTGCGTTTCTCCCGCACGTCGTGGCTGTTCCACCAGCGGCCGTGGGGTGGTGACCCCGCCGTAGGCCAGGGTGTGCATCTGCTGCGGCACGCCCTGGCCTCGGCGATGGCGGCCAACAAGGAACCGACCGCACCTCGGCTGGCTGGGGTGATCGAGGGTGTGTTCGGCCTAGCAGCACGAGATGGGCGGGCGGTGTCGGCTGGGCGTCGGGCGGAGGGAAGGTGGAGGGAAACCCGGTGCCGTCCCTGGCTGGGTCGCCTCGAGTATCGCTGAGCCGCGTTAGCGACCCGGGCGGGGGCGGTAGCGGCCCATGATCTCGCGCAACCGGTCGTGGTCGAGGCGGTGGGCGGTGGCCCCGCCCCGTCCGGTCATGGTCTGGGCGGCCACCATCGCGTTGACGATGGCCTCCTCGGTGGCCTCGATGACCGCGTAGAACAGCGGGTCGATGCGCTCGCCGGCCAGCATCTCTAGCGGCAGGGTGAGTCGCCCGCCGGCCAGTCCCCGGTTGCCGGTTGCGAAGGCAAGGAGGAGGTCGCCGCTGGAGTTCTCGCCCGCGCCGCCGGTGCGGGCCACGCCCAGCCCGGCCCGCTGGGCCAGACGGTCACATTGGTGCGGGAGCAGGGGGGCGTCGGTGGCGGCCACGACGATGATCGACCCGCCCCGAGGCAGCCAGGGCTCACCCGGCACCGGGATCACGGCTGCGGGCAGCTCCTCGCCGACTGGCACGCCCTCGATGCGCAGGCGCTCACGCCGGCCGTGGTTGGCCTGGACCAGCACGCCCACTGTCCAGCCGCCGTCGGCCTCGTCCAGCACCCGGGACGCGGTGCCGATGCCACCCTTGAAGCCGTGGCAGATCATGCCCGTGCCTCCGCCCACACTGCCCTGTTCGATCGGTCCCGACCTGGCCGCCTCGATCGCCTCGACCACATGCTCGGGGCGCACGTGCATCCCGTCGATGTCGTTCAGGAACCCGTCCCAGGTCTCCCCCACCACCGGCAGGCTCCAGGCGTCCTGGCTGCGGGGCCCACGGGCCAGCCGGGCCGCGATCAGAGCGTCGCGGACCACCCCGACGCTGTGGGTGTTGGTGAGTGCGACCGGCGAGGTGAGCAGGCCCGACTCGCGGATCCACTCCAGGCCGGTCAGTTCCCCGTTGCCGTTCAGCCGATGGCAGCCGGCGAACACCGGCTCGGCGTCCGGATCCTCCACGGAGGGGAACAGCACCGTCACCCCGGTCCGCACATCCTCGCCCCGGACCAGGGTGGCGTGCCCGACCGAAACCCCAGCCACATCCGTGATCGCGTTGCCGGGCCCCGGCCGGCCAGTGCCGATGGTGATGCCCAGGTCGCGTACTTGCATGGGCGGAGTATCCCAGACCGGTGCTGAGTCGACGGCATCTCGAAGTCGCGCTGTCGGGCTTGTGGCGCACTACAACCAGCATCGGCCCCACCGGGCACTCGGCCAGGCACCGCCGCTGGGAGCCGTCCCACCGCCCCCTCCAGCAGCCGATGTGCGGATTCTACGGGTCGATCGTCTTGGCGGGCTGATCCACGAATACATCGAGGGTCGCGTGAGGTGACGAGGTTTCGGCACCCACAGGCCTGGATCGTGGGACGGTCATCCCTAGGTCCCGGCAAAGTGGCGTGATGTCCGGTTCGGTCATGTGGGGTGAGCAGGGTGCGGGTCGGCACTTCCGCTGGCAGCGGATCCGGTGGTCCGGGGGCGCGTGTCAGCCCGTCGTCCAAGGCCGGAGCTTGTCGGGGTTGCGTACTGCCCAAATGTGCTTGATCCGGTCGCCTGCGACGTCGAATGCGAATACTGCCACGGTGACGCCGTCTTGCTGCGCCACCAGGCCGGGCTGGCCGTTGACCGTACGCTCCAGCATCGTCACGTTGCTGGGTGCCCGGCCGGCGATATCGGCCAGGTAGCGCGCGACCTGCTCGCCGCCTTCGATCGGGCGCAGCGCGGCGCTGACCAGGCCGCCGCCGTCGGCGATCACCGTGGCGCCGGGGTCGAGCAGGCCGATGAGGGCGCTGATGTCCTTGGCTTGCCATGCCTGCTTGAAGTCCCTGACGATGTCGGCCTGCCGGGCGGTCGGGGCCGCGGGAGCCTGCGAGGCGTGGATGCGGCGGCGGGCTGAGGAGGCCAGCTGGCGGCATGCCGCCTGGGTACGGCCGGTGATCTCGGCGATGTCGGCGAAGGGGTAGCGGAAGACGTCGTGCAGGATGAACGCGACGCGTTCGGCCGGGGTCATCGATTCGAGCACGACGAGGAAGGCCATGTTGACCGACTCATCCAGGGTGACCCGGTCAGCCGGGTCGGCGGTAGTGCCGCCCGGCCGCCCGCTGATCCACTCCGCAGGTTCGGGCAGCGGCTCGGGGACCCATTCGCCCACGTAGCGCTCCCGCCGGGCCCGTGCCGAGCCGAGCAGGTCCAGGCAAATGCGGCTGGCGACCTTCGTCAGCCAGCCGCCGGGGGATGCGATGGCCTCCCGCTGCTGTTGGGGCATGGCGTACCAGCGGGCGTAGGTCTCCTGTACGACGTCCTCAGCATCGGCCAGGGAGCCGAGGAGCCGGTAGGCGAGGTTGATCAGCTGACGCCGCTCGCTCACGATCGCGCGCAGGCCCGGGTCGGGCCGGCCGTCTCCTGGCTCGGATCGGGTGGTCATTGTGCTGACGGCTCCCTTGGTCGCAGCTGCCCCTCACCAGTTCGACGAGACACCGCACCGGAACGTGAGGTTGGCGCGGCGCCTCACATTCCGAGAGGTTGCGTCGTCGTACTGCTGAGATGAGAAGAAAACACCACGAACGCTCTGGCCACCCTCACGTGGGACCCCGGTCACCACCTCGGGCTCCGAAACCGAAGTCGCTCACACCCTGCAAGGACAACCCCTCATGAACATCGCTCTGTGGATCGTTGCCGGACTGCTGGCCGTTGTCCTCCTGGTCAGCAGCGCCAAGCTGTTCGTGCCCAAGGAGAAGATGGCCGGCATGGGCGCCGCCACGAGATGGGTCGAAGACTTCA
>Ga0081538_10000492_pt1 | contig 44066 bp, 44 predicted proteins | sample TabmetS5T2R1_FD_71022 | JGI IMG/M metagenome (GOLD analysis project Ga0081538, IMG submission 71022) | Tabebuia heterophylla rhizosphere microbial communities from the University of Puerto Rico - S5T2R1 | ecosystem: Host-associated > Plants > Roots > Rhizosphere ... | reverse complement strand
CCGGCTCTCGAGCGGCTGGCGAACTCGCTCGGGCGCAAGTCACAGGAGTTCGACGACATCGTGAAATCGGGACGCACACACTTGATGGACGCCGTCCCAATCACGCTCGGCCAGGAGTTCTCCGGCTACGCGGCCCAGGTGCGCCAGGGCTACGACAGGGTGCACGACACGCTCGGGCGCGTCGGCCAGATACCCCTCGGCGGCACGGCTGTCGGCACCGGCCTGAACACCCATCCCGAGTTCGCGGAACGTGTCCGGGCGCGTCTGAACGAAGAGACGAAGCTTCCGATCGGCCCGCCGGCCGACCCCTTCGAGGCCCAGGCCGCACGCGACGCGCTCGTGGAGGCATCGGGCGCGCTGAAGACCGTCGCCGTTTCCCTCACGAAGATCGCCAACGACCTGCGGTGGCTCGGCTCCGGGCCGCGCGCGGGTCTGAGCGAGATCTTCCTGCCCGAGCTCCAGAAAGGGAGCTCGATCATGCCCGGCAAGGTCAATCCGGTCATCCCCGAGGTCGTGACGCAGGTTGCGGCGCAGGTGATCGGAAACGACCAGGCGATCGCCGTCGGCGGGATGCAGGGCCACTTCGAGCTCAACGTCTTCGTGCCGGTGATCGCGCGCAACCTGCTCGAGTCGATCGAGCTCCTGTCCGCCGCGTCGCGGCTCCTCGCCGAGAAGTGCGTCGACGGCATCGAGGCGAACCGGGAGCAGGCGGAGCGCTACGCCGAGCTCACGCTGTCGGCGGCGACGGCCCTGAACCCGTACATCGGCTACGACAAGGGCGCCGAGATCGTCAAGGAGGCCGCGCGCACCGGGCGCCCGCTGCGGGAGGTCGCGCGCGAGGCGGGCGTCGACGACGAGACGCTTGACAAGGCGCTCGACTACCGCGCCATGGCCAAGCCGCACCAGTAGCCGACTAGGCCCACGGATCAGGGTCTCGAAACCCTGGCTTCCCGCGCAGTGACCGACCAACGACGACGCCCGCGGCGATCAGCACGAACCCGAAGAAGAGCTCAAAGATGAACACAAAACCGAAAGCAGGCGTGTCGAAGGCGTTCGGTGGCACTGACTTAGCGGGGATGCAGACCACGATGATCGCGATCGGCAGCAAGAGTGCCCACCACCTGCCCACGAGCGCACCGGCACCGAAATGGGCGAAAGCCACCGGCAAGACCCACAGCCCGAAGGATGCGTCCGCTCCGTAGGCCCACGCGACCGCGAGGGCGACAAGCCCAACGGCGCCGATGGGTGCGTTCCATTTGGCTCTCCACCTCATACGACCGAAGCTGTCCGGCAGCGTAAGCGCGAATCCCTCGGCGGAGGGGTCGAGCGCACCGCCTCACTGAACCGACACAGGGATTGCCACGGGATCTCGTCGTTCGGCCGCCCCTGGCGGCGCGATCCGTAAGCCGCGACGACGCCTGGAAGGACCCGTGCTCAATCCGAGATCGACGTTTCTGGCCGCTGCAACAGTGATGGCCGCGTTCGGCCTGGCCGGAACGGGCGCTCTCGCCGCAGGAGAGCCCGATCGGGCGGGCAGGGTGAAATCAGGCGTCGTCAGCGGCGGCATTCGCCACATCGATGCCGACCATCCGTTCCGCTTCCAGCGCCCGGACGGCGAGCTCGTCCCCGTCTCGCAGCTCGCACGTCGCCGGAAGCCGAAGCCCGTTCGCGCGCGATGGCTCTCCCACGAGCCGCAGCTCGGAGAGATCCGCAACTGGGCGGGGCTCGACGTCGCGCACGGCGCCATCTACCCGAAGGCGTTCGCCCTGCGCGGGATCGGCAAGAACATCGAGCTCTGGGTCGCGACCGGGCGCCGGACGTTCGCCGGCGCGAGCTCCGTTGGAACCGACTACCAGGACGGCGACTGCCGGAACGGCGTGCGCACGACGGTGACCGACGAACACGTCCAGAGCCTCATCCGCGCCTTCGACCGGAACATCTATCCGAGAGAGTCCGCGGTCTTTAGCGTGCCGCCCAGCCGAAGCGGAGCCGGCGCGGTCGTCCGCCCGCCGAACTTCCATCCTCAGGGCCCTGGCGACCGGATCGTCGTGCTCGTCGACAACATTCGCGACGAGTCGTTCTTCGACCTGAACAACACGCAGGACTTCGGCTACGTCGTCGGCGTGTATTCGGCGGCGCTCGAGCAGCTCTTCGACCGCAACATGGTGACGATCGACGCGTTCGACTGGCTGCACCGGTCGGGACGACGCCCAGCGCATGAGCCGAGCGACGACAACTGCCTGAATGCCCCCGGCCACCCGCACCTGGTCGAGGGCGCCCTCGCCCACGAGTACCAGCATCTGCTCCTGCACCACGAAGACCCCGACGAGGTCGACTGGCTCGACGAGGGCCTTGCCGAGTGGGCTCGCACGCTGACCGGTTACGTCGACCCGTCGCGACCGACGTCCGATCCCTTTGCCGACAAACACCTCAAGTGCTTCTACGGCGCGGCTGAGAACTCGCTGACGCTTTGGCGCGAGCCGGGCGACCTCAACTGCGACTACGGCGCCGTCTACACGCTCACGAACTACCTCGCCGAGCGGTTCGGAACGCGCTTCATGACTGCGCTGCACCGCGGCGATGCGAACGGGCTCGCGGGTCTTCAGGAGGCGCTCGGGCCACGCCGCGACGCCCGCCGCGTCCTGCACAAGTGGGCTGTCGCCGTCTCGCGCAGGGTGGACTGGGACTCGCCGGGCGCGTACGACAGTCCAGGCGCGCCTCCGAATGGCGCAGACTTCGTCCGGCTCCGCGATGCGGGCGGCGCACCGCTCCGCCTGCGCGACCTCCGCCAGCTGACCTTCGACGGGGCGTCGAGGATCCCGGGTCGTCCGGTCGAGTGGACGGTGGACTCAGCTCCGCCGGCGGGCGGAGGAGCCGCGCTGTACACAGGCGCGGGCAACAACCTCGACCGCACGATCGTCCGAGCGCTGACGGTGCCCGTTTCGGGCGGCACGCTCGGGTTCGAGGCGCAGTGGAACGTCGAGGAGGACTCGTTCGGCGGCTGGGACTTCACCTTCGTGCAGGTCTCAACCGATGGCGGCGCCGGCTACCGCAGCATCGCCTGCACGAGCTCCCGCAGCGACGTCAGCCCGCACGCGCGGCCCGTCATGCGCGACAACCTGCCGGGCTTCACGGCGTACTCAGGCGGCTGGCGTACCGAGCAGTGCGACCTGAGCGCCTTCGCCGGGCGCTCGATCCTGCTCGCGTTCCGCCATGTCACGGACGGGTCCGTCCCCGGTGACCCGGACGATCCGGCCGCGACGATCCCGCCCGGTTTCTGGCTCCGGAACGTGACGCTCGACGGAGCGATGATCGCGGACGGATCGAGCCTCGCCGGCTGGCTCTCCCCCTCCCAGGCGAACCCGCAAGCGGTCCACGGATTCACGCTCCAGCTCATCGGCTTCTCAAAGCACGGCCGCGTCGTCGACCACTCGCGCGTGCGCCTTGACGACCTCCACGACGCCGCGCTCGACCGGCGCGCCCTCCGTCGCCTCCTCGACGACGACGCCGTCACGGTCGGCGCGATCGTGATGTACGACGAGCCGACCGAGCAGGTGGCGGACTACGCGCCGTACCGGCTGACCGTGAACGGCGTCCTCCAGCCCGGAGGCTGATTCACTAAGGCCCGTGCGTCGGGCCCTTCTCGTCCTCTCCGTCCTGCTCGCCGGGTGCAGCTTCGGAGGTGAGGAACGTAACGCCGTCGAGCTCGGTGAGCTCTCGAGCCTCGTGCTCCAAGCCGAGGACCTTCCTCCGGTCTTCGAGCAATTCGACGAGGGGCGGCAAGCGCTCGCCGACAATCCCGGCGGAGGGCGGGCCGACCCGCAGCGGTTCGGCCGGCAGGACGGGTGGAAGTCGCGGTACCGCCGCCAGGGCACGCCCCGCACCGAAGGTCCCCTCGTCGTCGAGTCGCGCGCCGATCTCTTCGACTCGACAGGTGGCGCGGAGGACGAGCTCGAAGCTGCTCGTGAGGACCTGGAAGCGGGAGCCCTCGAGTGGGAGCCCATAGACGAGCCCGGCCTGGGTGACGAGTCGTTCGCGGCGACGCTGGTTCAAGGTGGTGGGACGAGCGGTGTCCGCTTCTACCAGGTGGTCTGGCGACAGGCGAACGTCACGGCGTCACTGAGTGTGAACGGCTTCGAGGGCAGGCTCGCGCTCGCCGAGGCACTCGAGCTCGCGCGAAAGCAGGAACGCCGGATCTCCGACGCCTCTTCGGGTTAGCGGCGTTACAGACGCGGAGGGCAGCCAAGCTGCGGCATCTTGAGCCTGGCTCGGCTCCCTTGCGAACCGATGGCCAGGGCGAGCAGACCGTTGCAACGGTCGAAGGCGGCCTGGAAGCTGACGACGAACGTGCCCGTGGCGCTTGCGGTCACGAGCTTCGTCCGCTTGAGCTCGCTCGTGACCGTGACCCGGACTCGTTCCCGCGGAAGGAAGTGCGCACCTCGCAAGGTGAGCGGAACCCCCTTCGCGAACTTCAGTGTCGCTCCCTTTCTTGACTCGCCTTCGCTCGCACCAACCCCTAGGAGCGCGAGGCCGAACGCCGCGATGACGACGGCAGCGATTCTCATGTCGGGTCCAGTATGCCCCCGATCGAGGCGTTCTATCCGCGGATATCCGTTGTCATATTTGCAGACAAGGAGAGGCCGTCATATAGTCGCGCGCTCGGGGGGAGAAAGGGGGAGGCATGCGACGATTCGTCGCGTTCCCGGTCGCGCTGCTTGCAGCGGCGACCACCATCGTCCTCTGGGCCGCAACTGCAGGAGCCGGCCCGAACCCGTCGCGGATCAACAAGACTCAGCCGCCCTTCGCCGAGCCGTCGTCGGCGTTTGCGCTCCGCGACGTCGACTTCGGAACCAATGTCACGGAATGTCCTCAGGCGGGGATGAACACCGAGCCCGATCCGCTCGCGCGGATCGACAAGGACCTGGTCTGGAGGCTGAGCGAGCGAGGCGACGACACGCGCGCCAATACCGAGTACGCGTGTTTCCCGCAGAACGAGACCGCAATCGTTTTCAACCCGACCAACTCGCGGAACATCGTTTCCGCGCAGAACGACTACCGCATGGGCGGGTCGTTCAACGGGATCAATACGACGCGGGACGGCGGCAGGCACTGGTACGACCTAATCGGGCCGTTCCCGTCGCTGCCGAACGGCGAGACGCTCGACTCTGCCGGCGACCCGGCGCTGGCGTTCGACCGTGAAGGAACCGTCTACTACGCGAGCATCGACTTCAACCGCACCGACGACACGAACGGCATCTGGGTCAACCGTTCGACGAACGGCGGCTTCACCTGGAGCCGTGGCTGTGTGGCGATCGATGCCTCGAGCCCGGCGAACCCGACGGACGACGTCGCGCGCTGCGGCGGACCGGGAGATCCGCGCCAGCCCGGTGACGGAACGGTCGTCTTCCAGCCGGAGAACGAAGCGAAGCCACCCTTCCCGGCGAGCGTGGCGAACTTCAGCGTCACGTTCCACGACAAGGAGTACATCGCGGCAGGGCCGCGACCGGCCGGCGTTGCGCCGCGGTGCTTTGCTCCCGAGACGAAGACGCCCCTGGCCCCAGGTTCGCCCGGATGCCCCGCGGCACACATCGGGCCGGACCGTGTCTACGTCACATGGACGGCGTTCAACAATCCGACCGGTGCGCCCTTCGCCGTCGTCAGCGGGACGATCGAGGTCAGCTACTCGGACGATCGCGGCCGCTCTTGGTCGCCGCGCCGCACTATCAACGGCAGCGCGCCGTTCTGCGTCGGGCTGACCGCGCCTCGGGCGTGCGATGACAACCAGTTCTCGGTGCCGACCGTCAGCCCGAACAACGGGCATGTCTACGTGGCCTTCGAGAACTTCAACACTCCTGATGAGAACCAGTGGCTCGTCGTGCGCTCACGCGACGGCGGCGCCACCTGGGAGGGGCCGTTCTTCATCACGCCGACCTTCGACGTCAACTTCAGGTCGCGTGCGGACTGCGCGGCCCGCGGTCACACAGGCGCGGCCTTCACGAACAGCTGCTTCCGGATCCCGCAAACGGGAGCGATCGTCGTCGACCGTCGCGGAGGCGCGTTCACCGACGATCTCTACCTGGTCATGTCGGACAACAGGAACGGCACGCGGGAGAGCACGAACACCGACGTGTTCCTGTTCAAGTCGACGAACGGCGGCTCGAGCTGGGTCGGGCCGACGCGGGTGAACGACGATCCGTCCGCACAGCCGGCGAACCGGAACTGCGGACGCGACCTGGACGGCCCTATGGGCCCGCTGCCGCCGGAGCCGGATTGCCCGGCAGGCGTGCACACCGGCAACGACCAGTGGTGGCCGTGGATCGACATCTCCGATGACGGCGACCTCAACGTGAAGATGCTCGACCGGCGTCTCGACACGAACTCCATGGCCCATGAGTGGCCGACGAGCCGCCAGCGGCCGGGGAACTACTTGGTCTGGACCTGGGCCGCCCAGTGCCGGGTCTCACAGTCGACGGCGACTCCTGGGCAGGCTTGTATCGCTCCGACGGCGGCGGTGATCCCGCAGCCGGCGGTGCCGCAGAACCAGGACAACTCGCTCCTGCCGCAGCAGACCGTGTTCCCGTTCCGGAACTTCAAGGTGTCGGATGTTCCGTCGAACTACGACTACTGCTTCCGGGCCGGGATCTTCTGCGGTGACTACGAGTCGATCGCCGTCAGCCACGGCGGACGAGGAGACAACGGGGACGACGATGACGACGACAACGGCGCGCGTGCAGCCGTGCTCTTCACCGACGCGCGTAACGGTCGTTCGTCCGGTGGGCCCGCAGGCGGAACGACCTTCCCGTCGCAGCCCGGCCGCAACCCGGCGTGCGAGCAGTCGGACGTGTTCTTCGACAGCTTCAACGCTCGGAACGGCGGGAGCGGCGGGACTGCCGGTCCGATCGCGCCGTTCCTCGTCACGCCGTGTCCCGGCGACGAGAACGGAAACGGAGACCCCGACGACGACTAGACCGACCTAGCCAAGACGTGCGAGAGGCCGCCGTTGGGCGGCCTCTCGCCGTTTCAGGCGCGTGAGATCACGCTTGACAGTGGCGTCGGGTTCTCCTTGTTGCAGTCGTTCCTATCGAGTCGTATATTCGCGCCGGGGGAAAGCGGACAAGGGAGAGGGTATGAAGCGACTTCTCAGCGCGACCATGGCGCTCGGGAGCTTGGCAGTCCTCTTGGCGACGGTGGCTGCGGCACAGGGCCTCCACCCACCCAGCCACGGGGGACGACTGACCGGGGACCCGACGTCCCGCGCAGATCGGGATCTCTCGGGCCGGGAGTTCGGCCGGTACATCACCGAGTGTCCGCAGGCGAAGCTCGCGGGGAACATCCCGCGCGGCCTTGACCGGCGCGACATCGACGCCGTCGAGAGGATCTCGAACCGCGGCGACGACCTGCGCGGGAACTACGACCAGGCCTGCGTGCCGCAAAACGAGACGGCGATCGCGATCAACCCGCGTGCGCACAAAAACCTCGTCGGCGGTGCGAACGACTACCAGGGCGATTACAACTCGTTCTTCGCCACCACGAACCGTGGCCAGGGGATCTACGGCAGCACCAATCTGAACCCCTCGACCGCGCTTGACTACAACCTCACCCAGAGCGACCCGGTCTTCGTCTACGACCGGGACGGCGTCGCCTACAACCAGGAGATCGCCTTCGCGTTCGACGACTCGAACGGTGTCTTCGTCTGGCGCTCGACGAACGGCGGCTTCACCTGGAGCAGGCCGTGCGAGCCGCTCGACTCCGACGACACCGACCCGCCCTCGGACGCCGAGGCAGTGTGCGGTGGAACGGGCGACCCGCGGTTCCCGGGCGACGGTGTCATTACGTGGAACCAGGATCCGACTCCCGGCGTGTTCAACGGCGACGCGCCGTTCGACGACAAAAACTGGCTTGCCATCGGACCGCGGCCAAGCGGCGTAGCTCCGCAGTGCTTCAGCCCCTTCAGTCGCACCCCGCGGCCGTGCGATCCGGATCTCGTCGGCTCTGATCGTCTGCATGCGACCTGGACGCGCTTCGACTTCCAGGGCTGCGACGAGGAGAACGAGTTCACGACTCCGTGCGAGAACCGTATCTGGCACAGCTACTCGGACGATCAGGCACGGTCGTGGTCGCCACCGAAGCCGATCAGCGGGAGTGCCGCATTCTGCGTCGGCATTGGCCCCCTAGGGCCGACCGCCTGCGACGACGATCAGTTCTCGGTGCCCACCGTGCATCCGCGGACTGGCCTCCTCGGCGTGGCGTTCGCGAACGCGAACACGCCGGACGAGGGCCAGTACCTCTTCGTCCGCTCGAGCAACGGCGGCCAGACGTTCCAGGGCCCGTTCTTCGTCACGTCGGTCTTCGACGCCAACTACCCGACCGGCGCAACGCGGCCCGACTGCCTCCTGCGTGGGCAGTTCGAGTTCAGGGAGGTGCTGACGAACAGCTGCTTCCGTGTGAACTCCGCCGGGAACGTCGCGATCGACAAGCGGGGCGGGTCGTTCGGGAACGACTTCTACCTCGTCATCTCGGACAACCGGAACGGCACGGCTGCGAGTTCGAACACAGACGTGTTCTTCTTCCGCTCGACGAACGGTGGCTCGACCTGGGTCGGGCCCACGCGCGTCAACGACGATCGCTCGGTTCCGCCGGCCGTCGGCCGCGGCTGTGGTCCAGGCCCGAGCTGCAACGGCAACTTCGGGAACGACCAGTGGTTCCCGTGGATCGACGTCAGCGAGGACGGGACGCTCGCGGTCGCCTTCTACGACCGGCGCGAGGATGAGGACTCGCAGGCACACGCTTGGCCGACGAGCCGAACGCGTGCCGGCAACTACCTCACCTGGCGCTGGGGCGCGGGCTGCGAGATCGAAGAGAGCTCGGGACGAGACTGTCTAGCTCCGGGCGCGGCAACGATCCCGCAGCCGACGGCGCCGGTCAACCCGGGGGCCGATCCGGTTCCCGGACAGGGACCGAGCTTCCTCGGGCCGTTCGCGAACTCCGTGCTCTCGGACGTGCCGTCGAACATGGACTACTCGTTCCGCGCCGGGCTCTTCATGGGTGACTACGACGTCGTCGCGTACCCGAACTTCCCGCAGATCGGGGACGACGACGACAATGGCGAGAGGGCCGTCGCCGTTTGGACGGACGCCCGCAACGGACGCGGCTCGGGTGAGCCGACGTCGTTCCAGGCCGGACGTAACCCGCCGTGCGGCCAGGCGGACGTCTTCTTCGACTACTTCAACCCGCTGAGGGAGGATCGAAGCGACTCCGTCAGTGAGAGCGAAGAGCGGCTCTTCCTGATCACTCCCTGCCCGGGCGACTAGACCTCAGGAGAGAGCAACGCTACGAAGGGCCGCCTCCGGGCGGCCCTTCTGCGTTACGGCTCGAGGCAGTGGACGTTCGAGAAGTTGAACGCGAGCGAGGCGCGGCTCCCCTCGGATCCACGGGCGACGATGACCGCGCCGCAGGAGATGCCGCGAAAGGAGATCGTGAAGCCGCCGTTCATCCCGGCGACGACGACCTTGCGCCGGGTGTTCGCCGACACGCTTACGCGTTCCCCCCGCTTGAAGCCCCGACCGGCGACGGTCAGCGGCTCGATGCGGACGAGCGTGAGCGTGGGTCTGGCGGAGGAGCTCGGAGAGGCCTTCGTGCCGCTCTCGGGGGCGAGCGACGTCGCCGGCAACCCCAGGAGCATGGCGATCAGGGCGAGAACAGCCATCGGTCAGGAAGTGTACGGCGCAGCAGACCGCCCCTCAGAGGCCGCCTAGCCGCCCACGGCGAACCCAGCGCGCCACCGGCGCACGATGCGCCATTGCAGCCAGATGATCAGTGCCGTCACGACGAACATCAGGAGTGTCGCGCTGGCGGCATAGCCGTACCGCAGATACTCGAACGCGTTCCGGTAGACGAAGAGCGGAACGTAGGTGGTCGAGTACGGCGGGGGCCCGCCGTCGGTGACGACGAGCGCCGGGATGAACGTCCACTGCAGGCTGAAGATCAGGTCGCGGGCGAAGAGCAGGAGGAGGATCGGCGCCATCAGCGGCAAAGTGATGCGTCGGAAGACGCCCCACGCGGTCGCGTCCTCGATCGCCGCCAGCTCGTACAGCTCGGCAGGCAAGCCCTGCCTCGTGACGAGGAGGATCACGAACCCCTCGCCGATCGTGAACAGGCTCATGATGATGATCGCCGCCCGCGCGTCGTTCGGATGGGTCAGCCACTGCGGAGGCTGCACGCCCCACGCCGTTGTCGTCGGGCTGTCGCCGTGCCAGCGCAGGAGCAGGTTGATCGGCCCGTAGAGCGGGTTGAAGAGCCAGAGCCATACGAGCCCGTACGCGATCTCGGGGACGATCGTCGGAACGACACCGGCTGACCGGTACAGGCCGACGCCGGTGAAGCGCCGGTGGAGGAGGAGCGCGAGCCCGAGGGCGCCCGCGAGGCGCAGTGGGACGGCGATCGCGGCGAACACGAGCGAGTTCTTCAGCGCAATCCCGAAGATGTCGTCGTTCGCGAGGTCGCGGAAGTTGTCGAGCCCGACGAAGCTCGGAGACCGGAGCAGGTCGTACTCGGTGAAGGCGAGCCCGAAAGTCACGAGCGCGGGCAGCGCGACCAGCGCGGTGACGCCCACCAGGTAGGGCGCGAGCATGAGCGCGACCTGTCGGCGGTCGGTCACTCGATCCGCGCTCCTGAGTCTTCGTCGAAGAGGTGCGTGTCAGCCTGGTCGATCGCGAGCCCGACGTGCGTGCCCTCGACCGGCCTTGCGCTCGCCGGAACCTTCGCGACCAGCCCGCGATCGAGGTGGACGAACGCCTCGCTGCCGGCCACCTCGACGATGTCGACCCGAGCCCCGACGCCCTCGGGAACGAGCTGAACGTGCTCGGCGCGGACACCAAGGACTGTCCCTTCCCGAACCGGCACGAACGGCCGTGCGGCCTCAGCGGAGAGGAAGTTCATGGCGGGCGTGCCGAGGAACGCCGCTACGAAGCGATCCTGTGGCCGCTGGTACAGCTCGTCCGGCGTGCCGACCTGCCGAACGCGGCCGGCGTCCATCACCGCGATCCGGTCGCCGAGCGTCAGTGCCTCGACCTGATCGTGGGTGACGTGGAGCATCGTCGCGCCGACCTCGCGGTGAAGCCGCCTCAGCTCCGTCCGCATCTCGACTCGCGTTCCGGCGTCTAGGTTCGACAGCGGCTCGTCGAGGAGATAGGCATCGGGCCGCCGAACGAGCGCGCGCGCCAGCGCGACGCGCTGCCGCTCGCCCCCGGAGAGCTCGTACGGACGCCGCTCGAGCAGCGCGTCGACGCCGACGAGCAGTGAAGCCTCCGCGACGCGCGCGCGTACCTCAGCCTTCGGCTCCTCCCGTACGACCAGACCGAAGGCGATGTTCTCCCGAACCGTGAGGTGCGGAAAGAGCGCGTAGCTCTGAAAGACCATCGAGACGTTGCGGGCCGCCGGGCGGATCTGCGTCACGTCGCGGTCGCCGATTCGGATCACACCCTCGTCGACTGCCTCGAGCCCGGCGATGCAGCGCAGCAGGGTGCTCTTGCCGCACCCCGACGGGCCGACGACGACCAGGAGCTCCTCGTCGGCCGCGTCGAGATCGATGCCGTCGAGAGCAACCACGTCGCCGAACCGCTTTCGCACGCCCTCGAGGACGATGCCGCTCACCGGCCGAGCCACCCCGCTCCCCGATCCTCGTGCAGGAAGTAGCGCTGCGCGATGACGAACGCGACGATGACGGGTGCTGTTGCGACGACGGCCCCGGCGAGCAGCACCGGATAGTTCGTGCGGTCGAGTGCCTCGAGCGAACGGAGCCCGAGCGGCAGCGTGTAGAGGTCGGGGTTGAAGAGGTAGATCAGTGGGTCGAGGAAGTTCCCCCACGTCGTGATGAACGCGAGCAGCGCGATCGCCACGGTCACCGGCCGAACGAGGGGCATCGCCAGCCGGCGCCACATCGCGAGCGGCCGCATCCCCTCGAGGGTCGCGGCCTCGAAGAGCTCCGTCGGCAGGCGGCGGAAGCTCCAGTAGTAGAGGAGGACGTAGAACGGCGACAGGCCGAGCAGCGCCGGCGCGACGAGCGGCAGCCATGTGTCGGTGAGCTCGAGCCACCGGAAGAGGACGAAACGGGGTACGAGCAGCGCGGTCAGCGGCACCATCAGCGCCGCGAACGACAGTCCGATCAAGACTGTCCTCGTCCTCCCTGCGACGAGCAGGAACGCGAAGCCGGCCCAGGAGGCGAAGAGCACGGCGAGCGGGACGGTGAGGCCGGCGACGATGAGCGAGTTGACGGTGTGTCGCGCCAGGTCGACGAGGTCGAACGCGCGCTCGTAGCTCGTCGCCGAGAGCGGCCGCGGGAGAAGCTCAGGTGCGCGTGGTGGCGGCGTGCCGGGCTCGCGGAGCGAGCCGCTGGCCATGAACCACAGCGGAAGCAGGAATGCCACCGCGACCGCGATCGCCGCGGGTTGCCGCCAGCCTCCCCACCTCCGCTCGCCGGCGCGCACGCGTCGAGTCTAGAGAGCCGGGGCTACTGCTCTGCCCGCGCGAACAGGGGCCGCGTTTTCGCGTCCAGCTCCCTGACCACCCTGTCGACCGGCTGAGCGAGATACATGCCGTTCTCGAGGATCCCTCCGCTCACGTCCTCGATCTCCGGCCAGGTCGAGATCGTCGGCACGCGCCGGATGTGATCGAGACCGTCCAGGAAGACCCGCGAGTTTGCAGGCTTCGCCGCTGGATCGAGGAACGCGTCGGACTCGGCCACGGATCGCAACGAGGGGACCGTGCGCCCGGTGCGCGCAACCACCGGTGCGCCCTCGGGGCCGAGCGCGTACTCGACGAAGCGCCAAGCCGCGTCCTTGCTGTCGGACGCCTTCGTCAGGCAGTACGCATCGGAGTGGAGGATCCCGGCGGGCTCGCGGAACACCGGCAGCGAGACGATGTCCCAGTCGAACTTCGCAGCCTCGCGGAATGTCGGGACCGAGCGACGGGAGCTGAGCAGCATTGCGAGGCGCCCGTTCGCGAACCGGCTCTCGTCATCCTCCGACTCGACCTCCTGGTCGGTCGGAACGACGCCGTGAAGCGTTCGCAGCTGGAAGAACTGCTCCAGCGCGAACTTCGCCGTCGGCGCGTCGAACGTGAAGCGGGTCGGCTTGTCCTCGTCGTCGACGATTTCGCCTCCGGCCGACCACACGAACGGGGCGATGCGGATGATCGATGCCTCGACGCCGAGGCCGTAGATCTCAGCGGGAGCGGCGTTCGGCCTCGGTAGGTCCGGATCGAAGCCCACGACCGGCTGGCCGGTCTTGTCGCGCGTCATCTGCTTGGCGCGGGCGACGAAGTCCACCCAGGGCATCGCGTTCCTCGGCGGCGGCACGCCGAAGCGCCGGAAGAGGTCGCGGTTGTAGTAGACGACAAGGCTCGAGATGTTCTGCGGCAAGCAGGTGACTTCGCCGTCCCAGCGGAACGCGTCCAGCGCCTGCGGATAGAAATCAGAGAGTTCGAATGCGTCGGAGCCCTCGGCGTACGGCTCCAACGGTTCGAGCACGCCTCTCGCCGCGAACTGGCCGTAGAAGCGATAGTTCATGAGGAAGAGATCGGGCGGAGAGCCGGCGGCCAGCGACGTCGAAAGCCGCGCGATCAGGTCCTCGCGGTCGCTCGCCTCGACCAGTTGGACGTCGATTTCGGGCTCCGCTTCTTTGAAGGACCGGATGAGCGTTCGGTAGGCGTTGATCTCCGGCGGGTCGCCGAAGACCAGGAAGCGGATCGAGCCCGAAGCATCGCCTGACGAGCCGCCGCCACACCCTGAAAGGAGGATCACGAGAACGCCCGCGAGCGCGGGAAGGACCCGGGTCATCGTGGCGCTACGGTGCTCGGCCGGGGTCGATGCCGCAGGCCGGGGGCATCCTGCGGAATTGGGCTCGGCTTCCCTTGTCACCGATCGCGGTGATAACGATCAGGCCGGCGCGGCGGCACTGGTCGAGGCGCATCCCGGGGAAGCGCATGCTGATTCGGCCGGCGGCGCTTGCCTTGGCAGTCCGCGATGCACCAGTCGTCCCTCGGACGATGATCCGGACGTTTTCGCCCGGCTGGAAGCCCGTGCCGGCGATCGCGAGGGGCGCCAGGTCGACGCTCAGTCGGGGCTTCGCGTCGGCGCTGCCGCTGCCGCCCTGCTGGCCGGCAGCGAACGCAGCGAGAACCACCGCTCCAGCGGCGAAAACGGCACTTGCTGCGATCAGCCGTCGCGTCATCGCTGCGGCCGATGGTAGACGAATAAGAAACCGACGTCTCGATATTCGAACCACTATTTGGCTGAATTCCAGGTGATATTGCCGCTTTCTCCTGTTGATATCAGCTTGGAAATCAGGGATGATCGCCGCGGTTCGTTTGGCAGGGGAGGTCTATCGTTTCTTGCTCCGGATGCCGCAGCATCTGCGGGAGCAGTTGACGGCCGCGTCCAAGGAGGCCGGCCGAAGCCTGAACGCTGAGCTCGTCCACCGCTTGGAGCGAAGCCTCGAACAAGACAGACGCGCCGCTTGGCGGCGCACCGCTCTATTCAGGAAAGGGGAAGGAATGAGGAGGGGTACCAAGCACGTCAACCTCCGGCGCCGGGCACGGCGTCGTCGGCTCGCTCTTGGCATTGCCGTCGTGCTGGCGCTGGTCTCGACGTCGCTCATCGCCGCGGCGATGCGGGACTCGGCGGCGCCGACGGCGGCTCTCAGCGCGCAGGGCGAGGGTGAGCTTTCGCCCGCGCTGAGGCAGAAGCTTGCTCAGTCGTCGCGGTTCTCGCCGACGGAGCGACGCGAGGCAGGCCAGGAAGTGATGGCCGATGGTGCGCAGGAGTGGTACATGCATGCGTACCCGGGCGCGGACATTCCGTTGGCCGCGATCTCCGGGAGCCGTGACGACTGGAAGTCGCTGAAGTCGCGCGGCGACGATGACGACGACGGCGGCGGCCGCGGTGACCGCGGGCGCTGGACGAACCTTGGCCCGGACAACGCGGTCTATCCGTTCGTGGGACCGCGTGACCGCTACGTCTACGTCCCGAACGAGTACGTCGCGGCCGGGCGGACGTCGCACAGCCTCATCGACCCGACCTGCACTCAGTCGCGGTGCCGTTACTGGATCGCGAATGCAGGTGGCGGCATCTGGAAGACCGAAAACATCCTCGCTTCGCAGCCGAGGTGGGAGTACGTGTCGGAAGAGTTCGACCACAACAACACGGCTGCGCTCGAGCTCGATCCGAACGATTCGAGCAACCGGACGATCTACGCCGGGACGGGCGAGCCGAACATCTGTCGCAGTGGCTGCCTTGCCGGCGTCGGGATGTACAAGTCCCGCGACGGTGGGGACGACTGGCGCGGGCCGATCGGCGCGCAGTACTTCAGCGGTCGCGGCATCGGCTCGATCCAGGTCAAGCCCGGAGATCGGAACACGATCTTCGTCGCGACGGGTGCTCACGGCTCGCGTGGCATCAGCAGCACGTGCTGCACGGGCGTCGACCGCGGTCTGAACATCCCGGGCGCACCGCACTTCGGCCTGTGGCGTTCGACCGACGGCGGCGACACGTTCACGCTCGTGAACCAGGGCCGCGCGGGGGCGACGAACACCTGCACCGACGCTACGCCGCCCCAGGTCTTCCTGGGTGCGACGGAGTGCTCCGTGCGCGGTGCGCGGCGCGTCATGTTCGACCCGGTCGATCCGTCGACTGTGTACGCGTCGATCTTCGGCAAGGGCATCTGGCGCTCGAACTCGAACGGCGATCCCGGCTCGTGGGTGCAGATCTTCGCGCCTCGGGGCCCAGTCGCTGATCCGGCTACCGGCGCAGGTGTCGAGCGGGCCGAGTTCGACGTTGTGGCGCTTCCGGGCGCACCCAACACGACTCCGACCACCCGCATGTACGTCGGCGTCGGCGGCAGCGGCAGCGGCGAGTCCGCACGGTTCTTCCGAAGCGACAGCGTCCGCACCGGGACGCCGACCTTCGTAGAAGGGAACACCACTGCTCGCGGCTTCTGCGATCCGCAGTGCAACTACGACGCCTACGTCCATGTGCCGAGGAAGGCGGACGGGTCTGCGCACAGCCCCGACACCGTCTACCTGCTCGGCGACAACGACTACACCCAGGCGGCTCTCGGCATTTCGAACGGTCGCGGGGTGCTGCTCTCGACAGACGCCGGCGCCACCTTCAGCGACATGACCTACGACAACACGGACCGTCTCCACCCGAACGGCATCCATCCAGACCAGCACTCGATCGTCACGAACCCGGGGGACTGGAAGCAGTTCATCGAGACTGGGGACGGCGGTGTGGTCCGGTCGAACGGCGTATTCGTCGACGACTCGGCGGACTGCCCGAACATCGTCGTGCCGTCGTCGAATCCCGACACCACGGCGGCTCGCGTGGCTTTCTGCCGGGCAGTGACCTGGCGGATCCCGCAGCAGATCCAGTCCGTCAACAAGGGACTCAACACGCTCCACTTCTACCAGGTGACCTTCAACCCGAACCGCCGCGGCGAGCTCGCCGGCGGGACCCAGGACAACGGCTCCTGGATGAGGGTGCCGGGAACGAAGACATGGATCGAGACGTTCGTCGCCGACGGTGCCTTCAACGGCTTCGACGCGAGCGATCCGAACTACTCGGTGTTCTCCTGGCAGACCGGTGCAATCGGCATCCTCGACGAGCCGCGCAACCAGCGGGCGGGAACGTGGGTGGCCGACACGCTCAACGAGCTCGGGTGCACAGGCAATCCGCCGGTATGCAACCCGGCTGGTGGCTTCCCGTACCCGCGCGAGGCGGTCGCGTTCATCGCACCGACCCTGTTCCACCCGAAGGTCAGCAAGCTGATGTTCACCGGCCGGGAGCACGTCTTCCGCTCGCTGAACGGCGGCTTCAACCCGGCCTTCACACGGGCGGCGGTCGAGGAGCACTGCAACGTCTGGACCGGCGACTTCGACATCAACGAGGACGGCGTGTACGTGCCTCCGGTCGACAACTGCGACGACTGGAAGGCGATGGGCCATCCGGGCCATCCCGGTCGGCTCACGTACGGCGACAGTGCGGCTTGCCCGGCGGATCTCAACAATCCGAGCCAGCCGTGGAACCAGCCGTGCCCGCCCCCATACCCGTGGGGGACGGACCGCGACGGCGGCCACATCTCGTTCATCGAGCCGTCGAAGGCCAACAGCAACGTGGTCTGGGCGGCGACGAGCAACGGCCGGATCTTCGTCACGGACAACGCTCGGACGACGAACCCGGCTGACATCGACTGGACCCGGATCGATGGGACCTCGTCGGTGGATCCGCAGCGGTATCCGACCGACATCTACATCGACTCGGAGAACCCGTTCAAGGCGTACGTCTCCTACAGCGGGTACAACCACGTGACGCCGGATACGCCGGGTCACATCTTCGAGGTCCGGTACAACCGCAACTCCGGTACCGCCACGTTCAGGCGTCTGGACTCGTCCGGGCTCGGTGACGTCCCGGTCGGGACGATCGAGCTGGACGAGCGGAGCGACATCCTGTACGGCGGAACGGACTTCGGGTTGATCAAGATCGACCTGGATTCCCGGTCGCGTCGGGTGCGTGCAGTGAAGGGCATCCCGACGACCAACATCCCGTACTTGGCGATCGACCAGAAAAGCCGTGTCATGTACGTCACGTCGCACGGCTTCGGCGCCTGGAGCTTCAGGCTGTCGGGATCACGCGACGACGACGACGACTGAACCGACGTCTCGAGGGGCCGCCTCCCGGCGGCCCCTCGACATTTCTCTCTAGTACGCGACCGCGCCGCCCGTTTCGGCGGCGTGGCGCTGCTCGTCTGCGCGATACGACGAGCGGACGAGCGGGCCGCTGAAGACGGAGCCGAAACCGAGCGCGTCGCCCTGCTCGCGGAACCAGCGGAACTCGTCGGGATGGACCCAGCGGTCGATCTGCGCGTGCTTCGCCGAAGGCTGCAGGTACTGGCCGATCGTCACGACGTCAACGCCGTGTGCCCTCAGGTCGCGCATGGTCTCGACGACCTCGTCGTTCGTCTCGCCGAGCCCGACGATGATCCCCGATTTCGTCAGCACCGGGTAGTCGGCGATCTCCTTCGCACGCTGCAGCAGCCAGAGCGCCCGGTCGTAGTCCACCTTCGCGCCGCGCATCCTGCGGTGCAGCCGCCTGACGGTCTCGATGTTGTGGTTGAACACCTCGGGACGCTCGGCGAGCACGGTCCGGAGCGCTTCCTCCTCGACGCCGAGGAAATCGGGCGTCAGCACCTCGACGCTCGTCCGCGGCGTCTTGTGCTTCAGCGCGCGGATCGTCGCCGCGAAATGGCCGGCGCCGCGATCCTCCAGGTCGTCGCGGTCCACGGACGTGACGACGACGTGGTCGAGCCCCATCTGCAGGGCAGTGTTCGCGAGGCGCAACGGCTCGAGCGGGTCCGGCGGGTGCTCCGGCCGGCCCGAGTTCACGTAGCAGTACCGGCAGGCCCGCGTGCACGTGTCCCCGAGGATCTGGAACGTGGCTGTTCCGCGGCCCCAGCACTCGGCGATGTTCGGGCAGCGGGCCTCTTCGCAGACGGTGTGCAGGCTCGCGCCGTGGATCAGCTTGCGGACATCGAAGTACTGCGAGTCCGCGCTCGGCGCCCGGACCTTCATCCACGGCGGCCGGCGCGGGCGCTCCGCGACGGGCAGCGACTTCACGCCCGAAAGTCTACGGACGAGGTGCGCCTAGAAAGATTTCCAGGGATCCAGGTAGACGTCGTCCACCTGGAAAGCCGCGCCGGACCCGACGGTTCGGAAGCGGAAGGAGATCGCCTGGACGCCGAGGAGGCTCGTGACGTTGGTGAGGGTCAGGCCAATGCGCGGAGAGGGCGACCACTCGCCGGTCGCAGTGATGCTGCCGCCGTCGAGGATGCTCACGAGCCCGAGCAAGCTCTTGACGGCGACGTCCACCTTGAGGCTCCCCCGAGCCGACCCGACGTTGCGGACGAAGAAACGAGCGTGCCAGTCGCCAAACCCGAAGCAGACCGTCGGAGAGTGCGCGGACGCTCCGGACGGAACGTAGAGCGACCGCGAATCACCGGCGCCACGCACGTAGAAGGGCTCGTTGCCGGGGACGACCTTCGCGCCGCCGGACAGCGACCAGCTCGGCATCCCCGCTTCGAATGCCCCACCGGGGACGAGCAAGTAGTTGCTCTGGTCGCCCCAGGGCTCGAAGACCTTCGACGCCTTGTCGCAACCCGACGCGGGGCCCGTCCCGATCAGTCCGGCATCGGCAGGCTGAGCCGCCATCACCGCGAGTGCCGCGAGGAGGGTGGTGGCCGCGAGGAGGACGAGGCTCCGGGGGTGACGGGCTGCAGACGTCACAAGTCCCAGTGTTCGGATCCTGCTCGTTTCTGCATCACCCGTTCGGGTGTCCTCGTCCGTTCTTGATCACTCGTGCGAGTGATTTGCGCTCGCGCAGGGAGGTTTGCCGGCCGATTTCAGTCCCGACATGTCGACTGCGGCGGTACAGGGCTCGGCGGGCCTCGACCCGGCGGCCCAGCGGGTCATCGAAGAGCAGCGGGCGCGGCGTCTCAGCCGGTTGGCGCACCGCGAGCGCATGTCGCTCCTCGTCTCGGCGGGGGCGTTCCTCGCGTGCGCCGTTTTGATGGCGGGGCTTGTCCCCACGGACCGCTCGCCGGGGATGCTCGTGACTCTGCTCCTGATCGGTGTCTACGCGCTGGCGTTCCGGCTCGACTTCGAGATCGGCACGGGCTCGGCCGTTCCGACGCAGCTCGTCCTCGTCCCGATGCTTTTCATCCTCCCGACCGGGATCGTCCCGCTGGCCGTGGCCGCTGGCGTGATCGTCGGCAGCCTGACCGAGTACGCGCGAGGCGGGCTTCATCTCGAGCGCGTCTTCATGCGGCTCGTCAACTGCTGGCATGCGATCGGGCCCGCTGCGGTGCTCGCGCTTGCCGGCGAGCCCGCTCCCAGCCTCGGCGACTGGCCGCTCTACGTCGCGGCGCTCGGAGCGCAGTTCGCACTCGACTACGGAAGCTCGGCGCTGCGCGAGTGGACGGCGCTCGGCGTCCCGCCGAAGGTGCAGCTGCGCGCCATGGGTTGGGTCTACATGATCGATGGTGGGCTCGCCGCCGTCGGCCTCGCCGTGGCGTTTGCCGCGACCGACTCGCCGTACGGCGTCCTGCTCGCGGTTCCGCTCGTCGGCCTGCTCTCGGTGTTCGCGCGCGAGCGCCGGGTTCGGATCGACCACGAGCTCGAGCTACGCGACGCGTATCGGGGAACCGCGTTCCTGCTCGGTGACGTCGTCGAGGCTGATGACGGCTATACGGGCGAGCACAGCAAGGAGGTCGTCGAGCTGACGCTCGGGGTGGTCGACGAGCTGGGCCTCTCGGAGCGCGACCGGCGCGACGCGGAATTTGCTGCGCTCCTCCACGACGTCGGCAAGATCCGGATCCCGAACGCGATCATCAACAAGAAGGGGCCGCTCAATCCCGAGGAGTGGGATGTCGTGAAGCGCCACACGATCGAGGGCGAGCGACTGCTGCATCGTGTCGGGGGCCTGCTAGGCGAGATCGGAAAGATCGTCCGCTCGTGCCACGAGCGCTACGACGGGAGCGGCTATCCGGACAGGCTCGCCGGGGACGAGATCCCGCTCGTCGCGCGGATCGTCGCGTGCTGCGACGCCTACAACGCGATGACGACCAACCGCTCGTATCGCAACGCGCTCCCGAAGGAAGAGGCGATCGCAGAGCTCAGGCGCAGCGCGGGGCGTCAGTTCGACCCCCTGGTGGTCGAGGCCCTGATCATGGCGGTGTCACGCGCCTAGACTCGGGGCGTGCCGGAAGCACCGCTCCGGGAGACGAAGTACGGGCTCGTTGCCGACGTCGACGGCTGGTTCGTCGTCAACGCACGCGAGGCGCGCTGGCGAGACTCGGGGTCGTTCGGCCTGTACTGCGACTTCGAGGGCAAGCGGCCGTTCCGGCAGCTGGGGTTCAACATCAGCGTTCTCGAGCCCGGGCAGAGCCTCGGCTTCTACCACCGGGAGGCGGCGCAGGAAGGGTTCCTCGTCTTGGCCGGAACCTGCGTGCTGATCGTGCAGGACGAGGAGCGGCAACTGCGGGCGTGGGACTTCGTCCACTGCCCGCCTGAGACGGAGCACATGATCGTCGGCGCCGGCGACGGGCCGTCGATCGTCGTTGCTGTAGGTGCGCGCGGCCTCCGGCGCAAGGGTCTGGTCTACGTGCCTTCAGAGGTCGCGGCCAAGTATGGCGTCTCGGTCGAGAAGGAGACGACGAAGCCGGCCGAGGCGTACGCGGACGTTCCTCGATCGCGACGCGTTGCCTATGGAGGCTGGCTACCCGACTAGCGGGCGATGACGAGCCGCTCCGCTTCGGCCGATCGGTGTCCGAGCCGCTTCGCTTTTCGGCCGATCGGTGTCGGACACTGAAACGTGTCAAGGGCCGATCGCGTCGAAGGCGTGACAGTTTTTCGACAGGTGCCGCTAGGCGGCAGACATGGCCGCCGTGGCGATCTCCGCAGGCAGCTCCTCGAACGCGAGCTCGAAAACTTCGCCGAGCGCCGCGACGGCGTGCGGGCGAACTTCGTCGACCGACACCGGTCGTCCGAGCTCGCGCGCGACGGTCGTGAACGACGTGTCCTCGAGCCCGCAGGCGGTGATCCACTCGGTGAACGGAGCCGGGTCGAGGTCGACGTTCAGCGCGTAACCGTGGGTCGTCACCCACTTGGAGATGTGAACGCCGATGCTCGCGATCTTTCGCGGCGGGGACTCGAGCCAGATCCCTGTCAGACCGTCGATCCGCGTTGCCTCGACGCCCACCGCCGCCAACGTCCGGATGAGCGCCTCTTCGAGGTCGCGGCAGTAGCGCTTGACATCCTCGCCGTGCCGCGTCAGGTCGAAGATCGGGTAGCAGACGAGCTGCCCAGGGCCGTGGTAGGTCGACTTGCCGCCACGGTCGGTCTCGACCACCTCCACCGTCGTCCCCTCCGGGATATGGAGCTCGCTTCGATCCGCACGGCGGCCGAGCGTCACGACAGGAGGGTGCTCGAGCAGGATCGCTGTGTCCGGGAGCTCGCCGCGCGCAACTGCGCCGGCGACCGACCGCTGCAGCTCCCACGCCTCGAGGTAAGGGACCCGTCCGAGGTTGAGGACACGACCAGGCCTCGTCACCCACGCACCTCGTAGCGCGGCAGGCCGTCATCTGGAAGCGTCTCCCACGGCGCGACCGATCGGACGTAGATGTGCCCCTCGGGCTTCTGCTCGAGCCCGGCGTCGATCGCGCTCAGGCGGACGCTCGAATGCTCCGCCTCCGGCCAGCCCCCGCCGAAGAGGTTGGCGCCGCACCTTCGGCAGAAGCTCTTGGCGCTTCCTTCGTCGGGCTGGAACGTCTCGATCAGGTCTCGACCTTCGAGGACGGTGATGTCCTCCGTCCGCGCGCGGCCGTTTGCCGTGCCGACGCCGCCCGAGATCTTCTTGCAGGACGTGCAGTGGCAGAACGACGACGTGATGAACGGCCCCTCGACCTCGAACCGTACGGAGCCGCACCAGCAGCTGCCCTGCATCGTGCTCACGGTGACATTGTGGTCGCTGCGCGCCCGGTCCAGTCGATTTTCGAGAGCACGTACGCGAGAACGATCAACATCACAGCGAGGACGAGGAGCCCCGAGCCGAACGGCTGCAAGGCTTGCGCTCCGACGACGCTGAGCGTCATGGCAATCGGAACCCAGAGGGCGACGAGCCCCCCGCGCCACGCAGCGAAGAGCGCGATTGGGAGGCACAGCATGTGGCCGAGGAAGCCAGTGATGAAGAGAACCAATGCGCCGGGGAGCTCCTCGATTCGGTCGTTGACCTGCTGCCACGCGTCTCCGCCGAGCTCGCCGTAGATCGCGATGTCGTAGAAGTCGGTGAGCAGGAACCCGGGCAACGTCGTCGCGCCGAGAACGGCGAGCACGGCGGCGATGTTCGCGAGCCATGCGCCCCGCCCTCGAACGAGGCCGACGAGCGCGAAGACGATCGGCGCCCACATGACGAATGCGAAGTGGAACGCGAGCGCGCTGATCTGCTCCTGATCCGGGTTTTCGGCATACGCCTGCGCGAGCTCACGGCCGCTCGCGTCGATGTCAGGATCGACGAAGACCCCGACGACGAGAAGCACCGCCGCGATGATCGGGGCGGCGACGAGCGCGATGCGGCGAAACGAGAGGGCCGAGCTCAGATCAGTAGTCGGACTCGCCCCAGCTCTCGAGGCGCTTCTTGAGGTCGCGGAGGAAACGGCCGGCGAGCGCGCCGTCGACCAGGCGATGGTCGTACGTGAGCGTCAGGTTCATGATTGGGCGGACCGCGATCACGTCCTTGCCGAGCTCGTCTTGGACGACCCACGGCCGCTTGACGAGGGCGTAGGTGCCGAGGATTGCCGCCTGCGGCTGGCTGATGACCGGCGTCCCGTGGAAGGTGCCGTAGCCGCCGGGGTTCGTGATCGTGAACGTGCCGCCCTGCACTTCGTCGGGCATGAGCTGCTTGTTCCGGGCGCGCTCGGCGATGTCCGTAACTGAACGGGCCAACCCGAGGAGGTTGAGGCCTTCGGCGTTCTTGACGACCGGGACGATCAGGCCCTTGCCATCGGCCAGCTCGACGGCGAAGCCGAGATTGACGTAGTTGCGGGTGACGATCTTGTCGCCGCGGATCTCGCCGTTGATCCAGGGATAGTCCTTTAGCGTCTCGACGACACCGCGCGCGATGAAGATCAGGTACGTCGGGTTGACGTCGTAGTCGCGCTGGAACTCTGGCTTCAGCTTCTCGCGGAGCGCCACGACCTTCGACATGTCGACCTCGATCGCGCTCGTAACGTGGGCCGACGTATCGAGGGAGCGGCGCATGTGCTCGGCGATGCCCTTCCGCATCGCCGTCATCGGCTCCTCGGACTCGCCTGGCGCGGCCTCGGGCTGCGCCGCCGGTGCCGCGGCGGCGGGCGCGGGAGCTGGCTCGGGTGCCGGCGGCGGAGCAGGTGCCGCCTCGGGCTCCGGAGCCGGGGCAGGTGCGGGCTCAGCCGGAGCCGCCGGCTGGGCGGGCGCTGCGGCGGCGGGCTCAGCGGGCGCTGCGGGCTGGCCGCCACCCTCGACGAAGGCGAGGATGTCCTTCTTCGTCACGCGGCCGCCTCGGCCCGTGCCCTCAACCTGCGAGACGTCGATGCCGTGCTCGGAGGCGATCCGTGCGACCACGGGCGAGACGAAGCTCTTGCCGTCCTCGCTTCCGTCGCCTGAGGGCGCTGGCGCGGGTGCGGGGGCAGGCGCGGCCTGCGGCTCCGGCTCAGGCGGCGCAGCCGGCGCGGCCTGCGGCTCTGGCTCGGTCGGCGCGGCCGGCGCGGGGCTCTCGGCGCTCGAGACCGCGGCCGTTTCCGCGGCAGCCTGCGTCGTCGCCTGCTCGGGCGCCGGCGCCTCCTCGGCGGGAGCGGCGCCGTCAGCCTCGCCGATCACGGCGAGCCGGGTTCCGACATCGACGGTCTCGCCCTCTTTGACGAGGATCTGCTGGACGACGCCGCTGCCCGGGCTCGGGACCTCGGTGTCGACCTTGTCGGTGGAGATCTCGAGCAGCGGCTCGTCCGCCTGCACCTGCTCGCCCTCCTGCTTCAGCCACTTCGTGATCGTCCCCTCGGAGACGGACACGCCCATCTGGGGCATCACGACGTCGACGGCGGTTGGCGTAGCCATGTGACCTAGTACTCAGCCAACTCTCGGATGCCTGCTGCCACGTCGTCCACCTGCGGGATGAAAGCTTTCTCGAGCGGCGGCGAGAACGGAACGGGCGAGTCGGGCGCTGCGATCCGCTTCACCGGCGCATCGAGGTCCTCGAACGCCTCCTCGGCGATCGTCGCCGCAATCTCACCGCCGAAGCCGCCGGTGCGCGTGTCCTCGTGGAGGACGAGCACCTTCGAGGTCTTCCGCGTGCTCGTCAGCACCGCCTCGCGGTCCCACGGCACGATCGTCCGCAGGTCGAGGATCTCCGTCGAGATCCCGTCACCCTCGAGCTGCTGCGCGGCCTCGTCGGCGGTGTAGACCATCGCGCCCCAGGTGATGACCGTGACGTCGTCGCCTTCGCGGTGAACGCGCGCCTTGCCGAACGGCGTCGTGTAGCGCTCCTCCGGCACCTCGGCCTTGATGCGGCGATAGAGGTGCTTGTGCTCGAAGTAGAGGACGGGGTTCGGGTCCTCGATCGCGCTGATGAGCAGGCCCTTGGCGTCCTCCGGGGTCGCCGGGCAGACGACCTTGAGGCCGGCGATATGCGCGAAGGAGCTCTCGGGGTTCTGCGAGTGGAAGGGCCCGCCGGAGAAGCCGCCGCCAGAGGGAAGCCGAACGACGATCGGCACGGGCGTCCCGGCGCGGTAGAACTGCTTCGCGGCCACGGTCGTCAGGTGGTCCCACGCGCAGGAGACGAAGTCGGCGAACTGCATCTCCGCGACGGGCCGCATGCCCATGATCGCCGCGCCGGTGCAGCCGGCGACGATCGCCGTCTCGGACAGCGGCGAGTCGATCACGCGCCACGGACCGAACTCCTCCTGGAAGCCCAGCGTCACCTTGAACGCGCCGCCGTAGACGCCGACATCCTCACCGATCACGAACACGCGCTTGTCGCGCCGCATCTCCTGGCGGAGTCCGTCGCTGATCGCTTGGAGATACGTGAGCTCGGCCATTACTTGTGATGTGGTGTGTCGAGATCCTCGGCGCGGGCGAAGACGCGGTCGGCGACAGTCGACGGGTCGGGGAGCTGCGACTGCTCCGCGCGTTCGATCGCCTGGTTCAGGATCCGCTTGACGCTCGCTGCGACCTCGCCCTCCTCTTCGTCGGTCATCTCCGCGTTGTCGCGGAGCCAGGATCGGAACCGCTCGATGGGGTCACGCTTCGCCCACTCCTCGAACAGCTCCTTGGGGACGTAGAACGCGTCGTCGTGGACGGCGTGGCCCTCCATCCGGAGCGTCATCGACTCGATCAGCGTCGGGCCGCCTCCCTCGCGAGCCTTCTCGATCGCCCGCTTGGCCTCGCGGTAGACGGCGAGCACGTCGGTCCCGTCGACGACGACACCGTCGAACCCGTACGACTGCGCTCGGTCGGCGAGCGTTTCGCATGCGTACTCCAGGTGCGTCGGCGTCGAGTAGGCCCACTGATTGTTGTCGCAGATGAACACAACGGGGAGTCGTCGGACACCGGCGAGGTTCATGCCCTCGTGGCAGTCGCCCCGCGCGGAGGCGCCCTCGCCGTACCAGGCGACCGCGACGCGCCGCTCCTCCCGGATGCGGAAAGCAAGCGCCGCGCCGACGGCGACCGGGAGCATTGCAGGCAGGTGACTGACCATCGCGATCAGCCCGAGTTGCGAGTCGGCCATGTGGACGTTCCCGTCGCGGCCCCGCGTCGGGCCGTCCTCGCGCCCCATGTACTGCGCGAAGATCCGCCACGGCTCGACGCCGCGGACGACGTGGACGCCCATGTCCCGGTGGAGCGGCGTTCCGACATCCTCGCCACCCATCGCCGTTGCGACTCCCACCGACGACGCTTCGTTGCCGCGCCCCGTGTAGAACGAGCCCGGGATCTTCCCCTGCTTGTAGAGGATGTGGCCACGCTCTTCGATCCCGCGGGTCAAGAGCATGTTGCGGTACATGCCGAGTAGGTCTTCGCGGTCGAGGCCCGCCTCGCGGATCTCGCCGAGGGAGCCGACGGGCTCAGCTTCGCGGGCGATCGCCATCGGCCGGAAACTCTAACGGTCGAGGTACACGGCTAGAGTCGTCTCGTGGGTACCGCAGGCGACTGGCTGAAGGAGGAACGGCGCAAGACGCTCGGTGACTGGGTCGCGGTCTGCCTACGGTGTGGCTACGCGCAACGCTACTTCGAAGAGTGGGAGAGCGAGCTGCCCTCGGCCTGCCCGACGTGCGACGGCGAAATGCGCGCGCGATGTCCTTCGTGCGACGCGCGCTTCAGCTCGGCCTTCGCGGTCGAGTGCGAGTCCTGCGGCGAGGAGCTCCGGCCGCGCGAGCTCTTCGGTACGCAGATCCGCAAGGCGGGCCGCTGATCAGGGTCAACTGATGCGGCAGACGATCTTTCCGTCGTAACGGTCGGCCGCCGCAGCGGACTCCGATTGCTCGACGACGCAGGTTCCGTACTTCGTTTCGATCAACTCGCCTTCGCTGGGAAGCCGGGGAAGCTCGAGCTCCTGGAAGTCGGACCAGCTGGACCCTTCGATCGTGACGAGGATGCGCTGCACCGCTTCGATCTTTGCACGGGGCTGCCGCGCGACCCTATGACTTCTTGATCTCTGAGAACCGGATGACGGTGACGGTGTCCTCGGCGCCGATCGGCCGGTTGTAGAGCTGCCCCAGCCAGTTGGCCATCTCGTCCGGCCGGCGGATCTCGGGGTTGTCGTGCTCGATCTCGCGCGGTGAGACGTCGGCGAGCGGCTTGACCTCGACCTTGTCGATGACCGCGTCGAAGACCTTCTCGCGTGGCCCGTAGCGAGCGCCGACGAGCACCTGGACGACCATGCCCTTCTTGTACTTCGCGGACTTGTCCCCGACGCGGATCGTCGCCGTCTTCCGGCGGCTCCGAAGCTGGTCGGCGACCATGGGGGAGTAGAAGTTCAGGGCGTACATCGGCTCGTAAGCGGCGGGCACCGAAGCCGCCAGATCATACGGTCTCCGCTTCCAGAGTGGCGAGGGCGATCTTGGCCATGTCTCGTTCGCCCCCGTAGGCGAGCAGCCGCGGCGCCTCCTCGAGGGGGAGCCAGCGCGCTTCGGCGACCTCGTGGCGGAAGCGGTCAGGCACGTCGTCGATCCGGCCGCGCCGGTAGCGCACGAGGTAGAAGCTGACGACCTTGAAGACGCGGGTCCCGCGCCGCGTGTAGACGTAGCGGACGTCGCCGAGCTTTCCCTGCGAGGTTCCCTCGAGCCCCGTTTCCTCCGTCACCTCGCGGAGGGCCGTCACTTCCGGCGATTCGCCGCGGCCGACGTTCCCCTTGGGCAGGGCCCAGGTGCCCTCCGGTTTGCCTCCCGGGCGGATGGCGGCGAGCCACCAGCGGCCCCGCAGCCGTCGCACGAGCACCGCTCCCGCCGAGAACTCCTGCTCCATCGGACGTTTGTAACAAACCTCGATGTAATCGGTTGCGCAGGGCGCCGAATCCCCGATAAACTAGCCTGGCACTCGCCCCCCAAGAGTGCCAAGAGCTGTCACAAAGTCACGTTGGAAAGGGAGGTCCGATGGATCTGCAACCGCTGGGCGATCGCCTGATCGTCGAGGTCCTCGAAGAGGAGGAGTCGACCGCGAGCGGCATCGTCCTGCCGGACACGGCGAAGGAGAAGCCGCAGCGCGGCCGCGTTCTCGCCGTCGGCCCCGGCACGCGCGACGAGGACGGGAAGTTCGTCGGCATGGAGGTCGCCGCGGGCGACGAGATCGTCTTTTCGAAGTACGGCGGCACCGAGATCAAGCTCGGCGCCGACGAGTATCTGATCCTGCGTGAGTCGGACGTCCTCGCGAAGGTCGCGGGGTCCGGCTCGAAGTCCGGCAGCAAGAAGAAGGAGATGGCGGGCGCCACCGCCTAGCCACGGAACCGGAGGTACCTGAACACATGGCACACAAGGAGTTGAAGTTCGACGAGGAAGCGCGTCGCTCGCTCGAGCGGGGCGTGAACATCCTCGCCGACGCGGTCAAGGTGACGCTCGGCCCGAAGGGCCGCTACGTCGTCCTCGACAAGAAGTTCGGGGCGCCGACGATCACGAACGACGGCGTCACGATCGCTCGTGAGATCGAGGTCGAGGACGTCTTCGAGAACCAGGGCGCGCAGCTCGTCCGCGAGGTCGCCACGTCGACGAACGACGTCGCCGGCGACGGGACGACGACCGCCACCGTTCTCGCCCAGGCGATCGTCCGTGAGGGCCTGAAGAACGTCGCCGCCGGCGCCAACCCGATGGCGCTCAAGAGAGGCATCGAGCAGGCCGTCGACTCGGTTGTCGAGGATCTGAAGAGCCAGTCGAAGGAGATCTCCGGCAAGGAGGACATCGCCCGGGTCGCCTCGATCTCGTCCCGCGAGCGGGAGATCGGCGACGTCATCGCCGAGGCGATCGACAAGGTCGGCAAGGACGGCGTCGTGAACGTCGAGGAGGGCCAGACCTTCGGGCTCGAGCTCGAGTTCACCGAGGGCATGCAATTCGACAAGGGCTACCTGTCGCCGTACATGATCACCGACCCGGAGCGCATGGAGGCCGTGCTCGAGGACCCGTACATCCTGGTCGCGAACCAGAAGATCGGGGCCGTGAAGGACTTGCTTCCGGTGCTCGAGCAGGTGATCCAGGCCGGCAAGCCGCTGCTGATCGTCGCCGAGGACGTCGAGGGCGAGTCGCTCGCGACGGTCGTCGTCAACAAGCTCCGCGGCACGTTCACCGCGGTCGCGGTCAAGGCCCCGGGCTTCGGTGACCGCCGCAAGCGCATGCTCGAGGACATCGGAATCCTCACCGGCGCCGAGGTGATCACCGAGGAGATGGGCCTCAAGCTCGAGAACACGCAGGTCAAGCAGCTCGGCCGTGCCCGCCGGGTCGTCGTCGACAAGGACTCGACCACGATCATCGACGGCGCGGGCGAGAGCGATGGGATCAAGGCTCGGATCAAGCAGCTGAAGCAGGAGATCGAGAACACCGACTCCGACTTCGACCGCGAGAAGCTCCAGGAGCGTCTCGCGAAGCTGGCCGGCGGCGTCGCCGTCATCAAGGTCGGCGCTGCGACCGAGACCGAGATGAAGGAGAAGAAGCACCGCGTCGAGGACGCCGTGCAGGCAACCCGGGCCGCACTCGAGGAGGGCATCGTCCCGGGCGGCGGCGTCGCGCTCCTGAACGCGGCGAAGGCGATCAAGCTCGACAGCTTCGACGGCGACACGCGCACCGGCGCCGCCATCGTCGAGCGCGCGCTCGAGGAGCCCATTCGCCAGCTGGCCGAGAACGCCGGCCTCGAGGGCTCGGTCGTGATCGCCCAGGTCCGCGGGGCCGACGCCGGCCACGGGCTGAACGTCGACACGGGCGAGGTCGAGGACCTGGTCTCGGCCGGGATCATCGACCCGACGATGGTCACCCGCTCGGCGCTCCAGAACGCCGCGTCGATCGGGAAGAACATCCTGACGACCGAGGCAGTCGTCGCCGAGCCGCCGGAGAAGCAGCCGGCAGCGGCCGGCGCCGGCATGCCGGATATGGGCGGCATGATGTAACGCGTGCGGGGGAGCCCCTGGTTCCCCCACATGCCCCCTCCTTTCCGGCGGGGGTTGCAGCACTCACGTGGACGGAGCCGGCGTTGCGCCTGCTCCGTCCATTGCTTCTTTGTTCGGTTGCCTCCCGCGGGGCAAAGCCCCGCTCCGGCGGCGGTTCGCAGTCTTCTTCGCCCAGGCGCAGGGTGAAGACGACGACCGAAATCACGGGTCGGCGTCCATGAGCCGCGCAGCTCGGTCCTCGAGGTAGCGCCGTTCAGGGAGGCTGGTGGTGCGGCGTGCGGCCGCGCGGTAGCTGAGCCGGGCTGCGGCTTGGTCGCCGGTCATTTCCAACAGATGAGCGCGCACCGCTTCGAGGCGGTGGTGGCTGCCGATGCGGTCGTCCTCGTCCAGGGTGCTCAGCAGGTCGAGTCCGGCCTGTGGGCCCCGCACCATTGCGACCGCGACGGCCTGGTTGAGCGTGATCATCGGGTTGGGGGAGATGCGGTTGAGCAGCTCGTACAGGGCGAGTATTTGCGGCCAGTCGGTGTCGTCTGCGTGCGTTGCCTCGGCGTGGACCGCGGCGATCGCGGCCTGGAGCTGGTAGGGGCCGACGGGAGCCCGCGACAGGGCGTCGGTGACGAGCGCAAGGCCCTCCTCGATGGCGTCGTGGTTCCAGCGGTCTCGGTCTTGTTCTGCGAGCGGGACGAGTGAGCCGTCGTGCCGGGTGCGTGTGGCGCGTCGCGCGTCTGTGAGCAACATGAGCGCGAGCAGGCCGGCGACCTCGCCATCGTCCGGCAACAGGCGCAGGAGCTCGCGCGTGAGTCGAATTGCTTCCGCGGTCAGCTCGCTGCGCTGGAGGTCGGGTCCGGACGTGGCCGTGTAGCCCTCGTTGAAGATCAGGTAGAGGACGTGCAACACGACGCGCAACCGGTCTTCGCGCTCCGGCTGCGGGGGGAGGCTGAAGGGTATGCCGCTCGCCTTGATGCTCTGCTTGGCGCGGCTGATGCGCTGAGCGATCGTCGCCTCGGGGACGAGGAAGGCGCGGGCGATCTCGGCCGTTGTGAGTCCGCCGACCGCGCGCAAGGTGAGCGCGAGTTGTGAGGCCGGAGAGAGCGCGGGATGGGCGCAGAGGAAGAGCAAGGTGAGGGTGTCGGCGTCCTCCGGCGCGAGCTCATCTCCGGGGCCCGGTGCGTGGAGCTCGTCGGACGGAACCTGGGCCGCGGCGGTTTCCTCGCGGCGTCGACGTGCCGTGTCGCTGCGCAGCGCGTCCATCAGGCGGCGGGATGCGACCGTGATCAACCAGGCTCGCGGATTCTCTGGGACACCCTGGTCGGGCCACTGGACGGAAGCGGCGAGCAGCGCCTCTTGCACCGCGTCCTCGCACAGATCGAAGTGGCCGTAGCGGCGGACGAGCGTGCCGAGGACCTGCGGCGCGAGCTGGCGCAGCAGGTCCTCGACTCCCGCTCCGAGCCGGGTGGTCACATCTCTCCGCCGGCCGTGTCCATGATCGGCCGCACCTCGACGGCCCAGAAGCGGGCGGCCGGGTCGTGCGTGACGATCTCGGTTGCGCGCTCGAGGCTTTCCACGTCGAGCACGTAGTAGCCGGCGAGCTGTTCCTTGGCCTCGGCGAACGGCCCGTCGGTGATTGCGGGGACGCCGTTTCGCACCCGTACCGTCTTGCCGGTCGAGGGGTCGGCGAGCGCGACGCCGCCGCTGAGGAGCTCGCCGGACTCCGTGAACTCCTTGAGGTAGGCGTCGGCGTCTCTCATCAGCTCGTCGCGTTCGCCGTGCGACAGGGCCTCGAACGCGCCGGGGTTGTTGTAGACGAGGGCGACGTACTTCATCGCTTCGCTCCTTTCCGTCGAGTGCTGGTCTCATGAGTGGGTCGGAGCTGGCGGCCGGTTTTCGACATCGCCAGGAGATCGTCGCCGATCCGATCGCACGTGCGTCACCGGCTCCGATGTCGAGATTCGAAAGCTCGCTCCGACTCCTCGGTAAAGACCAACGACACAGGAGACCTCGATGAACCACATTTACGGATCGAAGTCGCTGGCTCGCGCTCATCATCGTCTGCCTCGGGTACCTGATGATCGTCCTCGACGTGACGATCGTCGGCGTCGCCTTGCCCTCGATCCGTGAGGACCTCGGCTTCTCGGAGAGCTCGCTCGCCTGGGTCGCGAACGCCTACCTGCTCACGTTCGGCGGCTTTCTCCTGCTCGCGGGTCGGTTGGGCGACCTCTTCGGCCACCGCCGGCTGTTCCTGGTCGGGATCGCGTTCTTCACGCTCGCCTCACTGGCCTCCGGTCTCGCGACCACGCAGGAAGTCCTGATCGGAGCGCGCGCGGCGCAGGGCCTCGGCGGCGCCATCTCATCGGCGGTCGCTCTTTCGCTGATCGTCACCCTCTTCACCGAGCCGGCAGAGCGGGCGAAGGCGATGGGCGTGTTCGGCTTCGTCGCCGCCGGTGGCGGATCGCTCGGAGTGCTGCTGGGCGGGATTCTCACGGACGCCCTCAACTGGCACTGGATCTTCCTTGTGAACGTCCCGATCGGAATCGCCGTCCTCGCGCTCGCCACGCTGGTCTTTCCCGGCGCCCACGTCGCGCCGGCATCGCGACGGCTGGACGTCGCGGGCGCGCTAACCGTGACCTCGTCGCTCATGCTCGCCGTCTACGCGATCGTGAACGGCAACGAAGTGGGCTGGACGTCGGCCCGGACACTCGGCCTGCTGGCCGCTGCCGGCGTGCTCCTCGGGTCCTTTCTCGCGATCGAGGCGAGGGGTTCCGCTCCGCTCATGCCGCTCGGCCTCTTCCGCCTGCGAAACGTCTCGACGGCGAACGTCGTCGGCGTCCTCTGGGCGGCGGCGATGTTCGCGTGGTTCTTCCTCTCGGCGCTCTACCTGCAGCTCGTGCTCGGCTACAGCCCGCTGCAGGTCGGCCTCGCCTTTCTACCGGCGAACCTGATCATGGCCGTGCTCTCGCTCGGTGTCTCCGCCAAGCTCGTCATGCGCTTCGGCATCAGGCCACCGCTCGCGACTGGGCTGCTGCTGGCGGCGGCCGGTCTGGCGCTCTTCGCGCGCGCACCGGTCGACGGGGCTTTCGCCGTTGACGTGCTCCCCAGCATGATCCTGCTCGGGCTGGGAGCAGGCATGGCCCTCAATCCGGTGCTGCTCGCGGCGATGAGCGACGTCGAGCCAAGCGAGGCCGGTCTGGCCTCGGGCGTCGTCAACACGTCGTTCATGATGGGCGGTGCGCTCGGCCTCGCGATCCTCGCCAGCCTCGCCGCCTCCCGCAGCGACACGCTGCTCGACTCGGGAGACGGCCGGCTCGCCGCGCTCACCGGCGGCTACCACCTTGCGGAGACGCTGGGCGAGGCCGAGGAGGAGCCTGAGGCATTTGCCGAGGCCGCGTAGCGGACCGTCGAGATCCGCAATCGGATCGAGCGGCGCGAGCCCAAAACAGAAGGCCGGCTGTTGCCGGCCTTCTGTTTCTGACGAAGCTCCGAGGAGGTTCGCTTCGTCGAGGGGAGGGTGTGTTGTTCCGAGGTATCGGCCTCGGGTCGGCCGGCGCTCTCCCTCGTTTGAGTGATCCCTTCGCAGACGCGATAGGTTTCCGCTCCCACAAAACCGACTCGGGGGGGTTTGCGCATGTACCGACTGACACGGCGCCGATCGTGGCGTGTCGTCGCTCTGGTCACGCTCGCCGTTGGGCTTTACGCCGCCGCGACGGTCGCCCCGGCTGCCGCCGGCACGTCCGCCGCGGTTGGCTCGGCCTGCGAGCCGACCATCTTCGACGGCCTCAAGGCACTCGGAACGTCGAGCGCCGCCCGCGGCGACGTACTTCGGGAGCCGGCACTCAAGCAGGTCGTCGAGGACCTGCCGGCGAGCGCCAAGGGCAAGGGCAGCAGGGCGTTCCGCGCCTCGGTGCCCGTCTACTTCCACGTCGTGCACGACGGCGGCGTCGGGAACATCTCGCAGAAGGTCATCGACGATCAGATGAGGGTCCTGAACGCGGCCTTTGCCGGGTTCTACGGCGGTGCAGCCAGTGGTTTCTCGTTCCGGCTGGCCGGCGTAACGCGGACGGACAACGCGGCCTGGTACAACGCGGGGCCTGGCACGTCGGAAGAGCGCGCCATGAAGACGGCGCTCCATCAGGGCGGCTGGGACGCCCTCAACCTCTACTCGACGACGGCGGCAGCGTTCCTCGGCTGGGCGTACTTCCCTGGGCTGCCCGAGTCACGGCAGTACCTCGACGGCATCGTCGTCGACTGGGAGTCCATGCCGGGTGCCTCGACCAGGTACGCCGGCCGGTTCGACCTCGGTCACACCGCTACCCACGAGGCCGGGCACTGGCTCCTCCTGCACCACACCTTCAACGGAGGCTGCAACAACTGGGGCGACTACGTGGAGGACACGCCGTCCATGCGCTTCCCCACGAGCCGCTGCCCCGTCGGGAAAGACACGTGCTCCGAGCCTGGGCTCGATCCGATCCACAACTACATGGACTACTCGGACGACCCCTGCTACAGCGAGTTCACGGCCGGCCAGGTCCAGCGAATGCAGGACGCCTGGCTCGAGTTCCGGGTCTAGTAGGGCGAACTGAAGGGGGCGCCGTGAGGCGCCTCCTTCAGCTCAAAAGCCGTAGCGCTCCTCTTTCCAGTAGTCCGCTTCGTTGTGGTAGCCGAGGCGTTCCCAGAAGCCTGGTTCGTCGTGGTCAAGGAGCTCGATCCCCCGCAGCCACTTGGCGCTCTTCCAGAAATAGCGCTTGGGGATGACCAGGCGGAGCGGCCAGCCGTGCTCCGGCGTCAGTGGCTCGCCGTCGGCTTCGTACGCCAGCAGGGCCTCTTCGTCCTCGAGGGCCTGCAAGGGGACGTTCGCGGTGAAGTCCTGTTCGGCGTGCGCGACGACGTAGCGGGCGCTCGGCTTCGGCGTCACGAGCTTCGCCAGCTCGCTCCAGTGGACTCCCTTGAAGCTCGTGTCGAACCGGCTCCAGCGGGTGACGCAGTGGATGTCGATCGTGATCTCGCGGGTTGGCAGCGCCGTGAACTCCTCCCAGGAGAGCGTGATCGGGTTTTCGACCTCGCCGAAGACGCGGAAGTCCCACATCGCGAGATCCGTGTGCGGGACGGTGCCGGCATGCAGGACCGGCCACTTCTCGGTCAGGTACTGGCCGGGTGGCAGCCGCTCGGGGTCGTAGCCGGCCTGTTCGACCTTTCGGAGTGCGCGGGAGCGGAACATCGCTCCCTAGACTAGTTTCGGTGCAGAGCGTTACAGCGACCGCAGCGATTCGGCCGCGCGACTACGTCGCCCTCCGCGGGCCGGACGCGCGCGACTACCTTCAGCGGATGGTGTCGAACGACGTCGAGCAGGCGCCGTGCCAGGCGCTCCTGCTGACACCGAAAGGCCGCGTCATCGCACCGCTCGTCGTCGTGCAGCGCGGCGAGGAGGATTACCTGCTCCTGACGGAGGAAGGACTAGGCGACGCGGTTCGGTCGACGCTCCTGCGGTCCCGGTTCGCGGCGAAGTGCGAGATCGAGCTGGAGGAGCACACGTCACTCATCGTGTTCGGCGCGGGCGAGGGCATTCCGAACAGCGAGTACGGCACGCCGGCCGCCGAAGTGCTGGACGTGACGCCGCCGGCGGAGCTGACTGCCGACGAGGAGCTCGAGCGGCTACGGATCGAGGCGGGGACGCCTCGCTGGGGGCGCGAGATCGACGATCGGGTCCTCCCGGCCGAGGCAGGCCTGACCGAGACCCACGTGAGCTTCACGAAGGGCTGCTACCCGGGGCAGGAGCCGATCGCCCGGCTCCACTACCGCGGCAAGGCCAACCGCGGCCTTCGCGTGCTCAGCGTCGAGGGCAGCCCCGAGCCCGAGACGGAGGTGCTCCACGGGGACAAGGTCGTGGGCCGCATCACCAGCTCGGTTCCCGGCCGCGCACTCGCCTATGTGCGAACCGACGTGCCGCCGGACGCCGTGCTCACGCTCGCGTAAACCCGTCAGAATCCCGGCGTGTCCGACATCGGCGACCCGACCGGTGCGCAGCTCGCCGCCGAGGTCGGCAATCTCGATCCCAATGCGCGTCGCGTCCTCGGCACGCTCGCGGTTCTCGGGCGCGCACCCGTGTCGGTGGCGACGCTCGGCGAGGTGTCGGGAGCGGGAGACGTCCGCTCGGGCCTCGATCAGCTCGACCGGCAGCGCCTGATCGTTCGCGAGCCCGGTGACCGCGCGTCGGTCACGCCGGGAGTCCATGGGCGGCTGAAGAGCCTGCTCGCAACCGACGACGAGGTCGACGCCGTCCTCGCAGGCCTCACCCGCCGCGCCGACGACGGGCGGCTGACTGCCGGCGACCTCGACGCCGTCGACGAGGCGACTCGGGTCGCGGCCGAGACCGGGCGGTGGCCGCAGGTCTTGCGCCTCTCGCAGGCGTCGGAGCCGACGCTGGCGGCGACGCAGCGCGTCGACGTCTGGACGCGGATCGTGGAACGCCGGCTCGAGGCCGCGCGGGCACTCGGCGACCAGGGGGCGGTCGCGCACGCCCAGCGAGAGCTCGACAACCTCGCGGCCATGGACGCACCGACCAGGGTCGTGACGACGACTGCGGAGGAGCGTGAGGAACGGGCCCCGCCGCCGGACAGGACTGGTGTCGCGTGGCCGCTCGTCCTCCTCGTCGGGCTGGCGCTCGCCGCCGCCGGCACCGGCCTCGGCTACCTGCTCGGCAGCGAGACGTCTGACGCAACCACGGTCACGGAAAGCTCCCCGGCCGAGACCACGGTCGAGACCGAGACCGCGACGGGGCCGACGACCACCGTCACGACGACCGAGACCGAGACGACGACCGAGACGCAGACGGTGACGGAGGCTCAGACGGTCACCGAGACGGTCCCGGGGCGCTAGGGTCGGCGACCGCTCCGGCGGACGAGCTCGCAATCGCGAGCGACCCGATCGAGTCGATCCGCGCGAACGAGGTCGCGCCCGGCACCGCACGACACGGTGTCGCGTGCGCCGTCCCTCGTGTACATGACGTCCCTGCCCGACCCGCCGAAGAGCCGGTCCCGGCCGCGGCCTGCGAAGAGGACGTCGTTGCCGCCGAGCCCGTAGAGACGGTCGGCTCCGCCGAGCCCGCGGAGCACGTCGCGCCCCGGGGTGCCGCGGAGGACGTCGCTGCGCGCGGTCCCCGTCCTCGTCGTCGCCTGCGGCCGACTCGCTTGAGCGGGCGGCGAGGGAGGCACAGGCGGCGCGGGTGGAGGCGGCGCCGGAGGCAGAGCCGGCGGCGGAGAGGGATCCGGCGGTGGGGGCGTGGGCGGCTGCGGTTGACTGGCCGCCGGCGTCGTGACGGTCACCGTTGTCGACGCGCTGCCGAGATTTCCTGCCGCGTCCAGCGCGCGGACTGCGTACGTGTACGTCGTTGCGGGCGCAACGGTCCAGTTCGTCCACGTCAACGCCGAAGTCGCACCCAGGAAGGCGCCGTCCCTGTAGACGTAGTAGCTGAGCGGCCCCGAATCGTCGATGGTCGCGCTCCAGGTCACCTCGACGCGTAATGGGGCCTCCAACGCGGCGGCGGCCATGTTCGCGGGCGGCGAGGGCGGCATGAAGTCCGCGCTCGGACGGCCGCCTTTGAGCGTGTCGCAGTCGACTGTTGCGGCTGTCGCCTCCGAGATCGCCTGCCGGAACCCGGGCAGCGAATCCTTGGGCGTGCGGTCCGCCCAGAAAGCGCCAGACTGCCAGCCGGCCAGCCGCGGCTCGTCGAAGAGCAGGAAGTTGAAGTACGCCCTGACGTAGGGCTGGCAAGCGGCCAGGCGGAGGCTGTCGAGCACCTGGGTGTGCTGGTCCGGCGCCGGCGTGGTCTCTGCAGGCGGCGGAGCCTCGGGCTCCCCGCCCGCATAGTCGGGGATGACCGCAACGTTCTCCGTGCCCGTGTACGCCGGCGTCTTCTCGGTATCGATCGCCGTCTGCGAACCGCCCTCCATGTACCAGATGCCGACGCCACCGGCGCTTGGGATCTCCTGGGCAGTCCCGTCGAAGGCAAGCCAGAGGTTGTACATGAGCTTGTTCCAGTCGCCCTGCGAGAGGATCGTCGAGCCGATGTGCTTGCGCCAGGGTCGCTCGGACGCCCTGAAGCCGTAGGCGTGGTGGCCGACGGTGTCGAAGAGCGGCCGTGCTCTTCCACTCGCCCGGTACGCCGCACCCACGGCGCGGATGAACGCGCCGGGCGAGTGCGATCCGGCGTTGTCGTTCCCAGTCGGCGAAAGCGCGAGGCCGATGACGTTCACGTCGGCGAACGCGCCGTGGAGGACGTCGTAGCACCTCGCCAGCAGCGCTTCGTAGGCGACCGGCGCTGCAGCCGCATCACCTGTCTCGAGCTGTGGTGACCAGAAGAGGATCTTGTTCGGCTCGTTCCAGATCACGACGTCACGGATCGACGGGAGGCGTGTGAGCGCGTCGCGGACGTAGGCGCAGTACTGGTCGCGGGCGAGCTCGGTTTGCGGCGGGGAGCCGAGGTTGTAGACCGCGAGAACGACCTTCAGTCCCGCCGTGTCCCGGACGGCATCCCGGAAGTCGATGAAGTCACTCTCGGCGAGGAACGTCTGGCCGTGCCGCCACTGCAGCGTGAACCGGAAGGCCCCGGCTCCGAGCTCCCGCGCCGGCGTCACGGCACCCGGCCCGATCGCCCGCGGCATGTCGTCGCTGAACCCGGCGAAGAAACCGGCGTTCGAGGCCGGCTGCGCACTGGCGGCACCGAGGAGCAGCGTTCCCGCCGCCGCCGCCAGTGCCAACCAACCGACCTTCACAAGTCGACCCCCCGCCCTCCCAGCAGATCTCAAGGCCGACGACCTGCTCTTCGCACGAGCGTGGACGTCGGCATTGAGCGTAGCGTGGATCCCGCGTAGCTGGGCATCCGCAGTCCGTCCGGTGGGGGCGTTAGGCTGTTAGCAGAGATGACAACGGAGAGGGAAACGGGTCTGGCGGCGCTCAGCCTCGACGAGCTGGAGGACGAGCTGGCGACGCTCGCTGTCGTTTGCGAAGGTGCGTGCGCTGTGTCGCGGCAGGGCCGCGGTTCCGCGGAACCGCGGCCGGTGCGGCAGGCCTCAAATGCGGAGGCGCTACGACCCCTGGGGACGGCGGTTTCCGGCCGTGCCGCCAGTGCCGCGCGGCGATCCCGACGTGCTCGTCGCCGCAACCACGACCTCCCGATCGACGCCGACACCTGCGAGCCCGGCACCGGTGAGCCCCTCGAGCTCGCCGACGCCGTCGACGCGCTCCTCTCCCACACGAGGAACGACAACGTCTTGAAGCTCGGCATCATGCAAACGTGCGAGCGCTGGCTTCGCAGCGGACGCCTCGCAAGGACGGAGCAGCCGTCGCAATCGCCGCGCTGCTCCTCTCCGGCTGCGTCGGCGGCCGAGAGGACAGCGCGGGCTGGACCGTGGAGCAGGCTGAGTCGATCACGGCGATCCGCGGCCTGTCGGTCCGAGTCGCCAGCTGCCGCGGCCTCGGGCAGGCCGAGAGCCACGGCAACGTCCTCCGCTACGCCCGGTTCGCCTGCAGCGCCGGCGCGCGTGCGAGGGGTCAACCGTTCGACACCGTCGCCGTCTTGTACGAAGTCCACGTCCGGGACGACTCGGCGCACGAGCTCCAGGCCGTGAGGTTCGTCGGCGGCCCCGGTATCCCCTAGCCGACGGCGCCGCGGATCGGAAAGTGCGCCCGGCACGATTCGAACGTGCGACCTCTGCCTCCGCAGGGCAGCGCTCTATCCCCTGAGCTACGGGCGCTGAGCGAACCAGTCTAGCGCCGCCAGAACGGCTTCCTGGGCGGCGGTTCGACGGGGTCTTCGCCCAACGCACGAGCGGCGGCGCCGAGATCCTCTGAGCGGATTCGCATCAGCTCGTCCCGCTCGAGGGACGCGAGCTCGCTGCCCTGGACCTGCGCGAGCCTGAGCGCCTGTGCGTTCAGGGCCTGCTCGAACAGCGTTCGCGCGAAACGCGCGTTGCCGAATCCTTCTCCGCGGACGGGATTGGCGAGGATCCGGCGCAGCGTCTCTTTGGCGCCGTCCGCCAGGTGGTACTCGTTGTCCCGCAGGAACTTGCCCGTGATCTGCACGAGCTCGTCGGTCGAGTAGTCGGGAAAGACGATCTCGCGCGCGAACCGGGACCGCAGGCCGGGGTTCGAGTCCAGGAAGCGGTGCATCAGCCGCGGATAGCCGGCCACGATCACGATCAGGCGGTGGCGGTAGTCCTCCATCCGCTTCAGCAGCGTCTCGATCGCCTCCGGGCCAAAATCGAGCCGGTCCTCGGCCGTCGCGAGCGCGTACGCCTCGTCGATGAAGAGCACGCCGTCGAGCGACCGCCGGATCGCGCGCTCGGTCTTGATCGCCGTCAGGCCGACGTACTGGCCGACGAGGCCCGCTCGATCGACCTCGACGAGATGACCTCGGCGAAGGAGTCCCATCGCGCGGTACATCTGGGCGAGGAGGCGGGCCACCGTCGTCTTCCCGGTTCCCGGGTTGCCGAGGAAGACGAGGTGCTGCGAGGTGGCGACCTCGGGCAGCCCGTGGCGCTCACGCTCGGCCTGAACCTGGAGGAATGCGACTAGGGCGCGCACCTGCTCCTTGACGGAGTCGAGACCGACGAGGCCGTCGAGCTCGGCCTGGAGCTCGTCCAGGCTCCGGGCCGGCTCGGGCTTTCGCAGCGCGTCGACCTGGTCGGCGAGCCAGTCCGCGCCGTCGCCGCCCGGGGTCGTGCGCAGCCGCTCGCCGAGCGTTCTCAGCCCGCGTGAGACCTCTTCGAGCGGATTGCGCGCCATCGCATCGGGCAAGGTAGCCGCATCGGCCCGTGAGGCAGGACGGACGCCTGGCCGAGCGAACCAGGCTCCGTGGCGGACGTTCCCGATCAGCTCGTCCTCAAGGTCGCGCGAGATCGGGAAGGCCGACGCGACGTCGTCGCGCGCCGGATCATCTTCTCCGCACTACTCGTCGTGCTCGCGCTCGGCCTGCTCAACCTCTTCGGCCAGCGCCCCGCGACGACGACGACGGAAGCGCCGGCTGCGCGGCTCGAGGTCTACGCGCCGGAGCGCGTTCGCGGCGGGATCTACTACCAGGCCCGGTTCACGATCGACGCGATCCGCCAGCTCGAGGATGCGACGCTCGTGCTCGATCCCGGTTGGGCGGAGGGGATCACGGTCAACACGATCGTGCCGGGGCCGCTCGGCGAGGCGAGCCGGGACGGCAAGCTCGCCTTCGAGCTCGGCCGTGTCCCGGCCGGCGACAAGCACGTGTTCTTCCTCCAGCTGCAGGTCAACCCGACCAACGTCGGCCGTCGCGACCAGGACGTGCAGCTCTTCGACGGCGACGAGCTGCTCGCGACCATCGACCGGAGCATCACGATCTTTCCCTGATGGACATCGTCATCCGCGCAGTCGTGCTCTTCGTGTTCATCTGGCTGCTGACGCGGGCAGTCGGGCGGCGTGAGCTCTCGACCCTGGAGCCGTTCGACCTGATCCTCCTCGTCGTGCTTGGTGACCTGATCCAGCAGGGCGTGACCCAAAACGACTTCTCCGTTACGGGAGCGGTCCTCGCCGGCGGGACGATGGCGGCGATGACGGTGCTGTTCTCGTGGCTGAGCTTCCGCTTCCCTCGTCGACTGGCGCCGATCCTCGAGGGTGACCCCGTGATCCTCGTCGAGCACGGCAAGCCGCTGGATCGCAACCTGCGGCGAAACAGGATCACGATCGAGGAGCTCGCCGCCCAGGCGCGGCTGACCGCCCAGATCGCCCACATCGAGGACGTCGACTGGGCCGTGCTCGAGACCAGCGGCCAGATCAGCTTCATCCCGAAGGGCGGTTCCTAGACTCTCGCGGTGCCGCTCTACCTGACCGAAGCCGAGGTCGAGCAGCTGGTGACGCCGGCCGACGCGATCGCCGCGGTCGAGGCATGCTTCCTCCGCCTGGCGCGCGGCGAGGTTGTGAACCGGCCCCGGTACAGGCAGAAGGCGGACGCGGGCGCGCTCGCGGTCATGTCGGCCGTCGACGAGGAGCTGCGGTTGGCCGGCGCCAAGACGTACATCGCCGTGCCGGCAGGAACGACCTACGCGGTCACTCTCTTCGGGCTCGACAGCGGTGCACTCGTCGGCGTCATCGAAGCGGATCGGCTCGGCCAGCTGCGCACGGGCGCCGCGAGCGCTGTCGCGGCGAAGCACCTCGCCCGCGAGGGCCCGACGAGTCTCGGCATCATCGGCTGCGGTTGGCAGGCCGAGAGCCAGGTCCGCTGCATCCGGGAGGCCGTCCCGACGATCGAGCGTGTCGTCGCCTACTGTCGGACCGAGGAGAGCCTCAAGCGCTTCTGCCGGACCTTCGGGGCCGAGGCCGGCGAGTCGCACCGCGACCCCGCCGGGCAGGACGTCGTCGTCACGGCGACGAGCTCCCGCGATCCGGTGCTCCGCGGCGAGTGGCTGCAGCCCGGGGCCCTTGTTTGCGCCATGGGTGCGAACCGGCCCAGCGCGCGCGAGCTGGACAACATGGTGCTCGAGCGGGCCGCCTTCGTCTGCTGCGACTCGATCGAGCAGGCCAGGATCGAGTCGGGAGACCTGATCGAGCCCGTCGAGCAGGGCGTCCTCGACTGGCTCGAGGTCCACGAGCTCCAGGAAGTGGTCGCCGGGGAGCTGCACGGCCGGCAGTCGGCCGACGACATCGTCCTCTTCAAGTCGAACGGCCTCGCTGCCTGGGACGTGGCCGCCGGGGCTCTCGCCCTCCAGCGGGCCCGCGAGCAGGGCGTGGGGCGCGAGCTGGTCTAGCTCGCCTGCTTGGCGGCTTCGACCGTGGAGTGGCCGAGGGCCCGGACGACCTCGGGCCGGTCGAGCAGGCGCTCCCGCTCGAGCGGCGTCGTTCGGTTCTTGATGTACGGATCGTCCAGGATCTCGGTAAGCGGGCGGCCGCGCTCGTGCTCGCGGATCACGTAGGCGGCGATCCGGTCCTCGCCGGACGACCGCGTGAACAGGAACGAGAACGGGTTGCGCAAGAAGTCGGTGAAAGCCATGCGTCGATTCTAGGTGTTAGCGTGACGGCGCCTTGACGAGCGATCCGGTCGCGGGTGCAGAAACGCCGGCCGAGGACGCAGGATCCGTGTTCCTCAGGGACGCGGAGGGACCGTACGTGCGCCGCGGCATGTCGCTCGAGTTCGAGCGGTTCGCGTTCTTCAGCGACGCGGTCTACGCGATCGCGCTGACGCTGCTCGTCGTCGGCATCGCCGTGCCGACGGTCGAAGACATCCGAAGCACACGCGAGATGTGGGACGTGCTCTGGGACCTGAGACAGGAGTTCGCCACGTTCTTCGTCGGGTTCGCCGTGATCGGGCGCTACTGGCTCGCGCACCACCGGTTCGTCGCGGTTCTCAAGGCGGTCGACTCGAGGCTGCTCACGCTGAACCTCATCTACCTCGCGTTCATCGCTTTTCTCCCGTTCCCCACCGCTCTCGTCGGCCGGTACGAGCAGAACGTCGTCGCCTTCATCTTCTTCGCGGGAATCATCAGCTGTGTCAGCGCGCTCGAGACGGTGCTCTTCGTGGTCGCCGACCGCCATCGGCTCCTGGTGGTGGACGTTCCGCGTGAGGTGTACCGCTTCGGGATCGTCGCCTCGACCTTGCCGGTCGTCGTGTTCCTCCTTTCGATCCCGCTTGCTGCGGCGACCAACTCGACGGTCGCGCTCCTCTGCTGGATCGTCATCTGGCCGCTCGAAGCGCTGCTCGAGCGGCGCGCGCCCCAGCATGCGCAGCTCTGGCGGCATGGCACTCAGAGGGCGGAAAGCCCCCACTAGGATGACCTCGTGCCTGGGGCGGTCGTCCTCTCGGCAGTTCGCACGCCGGTCGGCCGTTACGGAGGCGCGC
>Ga0081538_10000491_pt1 | contig 44144 bp, 43 predicted proteins | sample TabmetS5T2R1_FD_71022 | JGI IMG/M metagenome (GOLD analysis project Ga0081538, IMG submission 71022) | Tabebuia heterophylla rhizosphere microbial communities from the University of Puerto Rico - S5T2R1 | ecosystem: Host-associated > Plants > Roots > Rhizosphere ... | reverse complement strand
CTCGTGCTCGAGCGCGCCCCCCACCGCCCCCGCCCCCTCCACCCCGTCGCGGAGCGGGCGGAGGCGCGCGGGCCGCGGGACCTGCGTGCGAAGGGTGTGGCGGGCGCCCGCCGGCGCCTCCGCCCCCATCGGGAGGTCGTCGGCCTCGAACCGAAAACCCTTGGCAGGCGCCACGGAGTCGACCGCGATGTAGCAGCGCCCCGTCCGCAGCGCGCCGTAGACCTGCTCGCGGTCGTGCTCGAGCTCCCCGCTCGGCGCCTCCTCGCACAGCACGTGTGTGCGGATGAAGCGAAACGAGCGGCTGTAGGCCATCACCCGGATCGGGACGACGGGGCCGATGCGCTTGCCGAACTGATGCGCGTCGAGCCCGCCGATCGCGATTACGGGGCGGGTTCGGCAGAGCTCGTCCCAGATGCGCATGTTGCGCTCGGGAGGGTGGTCGAGCATCCGCGCGGGCGTGGCCACGAAGCGGAGCATGTCGGCGATGCTGCCGGCGGCCTCCCCGGTGTCGTTGACGAAGCTCCACAGCTCGACCCCGTGCAGCGCCTCGCACTCCAGGTCCTCGAACGGCATCCCGGGTGCGCGGTCGCGGAAGCGATCCGAGCCGCGCGAGAACGGGTGTGCGGCAAACCCGAAGCCGCCGGCCTGGCTCACCGCGCGGCAGATGCCGGCGGCGTCGAGCCCGTCGTGGTCGACCGCCTGGTCGAGCCCGAAGGCGAGGTAGTGGTTGCGCCGGCGGGGCGAGACCTCGGTGCCCACGAGCAACAGCACGTCGCCGTACCAGCCCTCCTCGCCGCGGTGCTTCGCCTCCAGGGTGTCGTGATCGGTGAGCAGGACCACGTCGGCCCCGGCACGGCGCGCGGCGCGCGCGATCTGCGGCACGGTGCCGGTCCCGTCCGAGTAGATCGAGTGCAGGTGGACGACGCAGGCGAGGTCATGCATGCAAGTAGTGTCTAGTAGGTGACCGGCGCAGACCGCTTCGGCGCCCGCTCGACGCTCGATGTAGGGGGCCAGACGTACGAGATCTTCCGGCTGGACGCGCTCCAGTCGAAGTACGACGTGGCCCGGCTCCCGTACTCGCTGAAGGTGCTGCTCGAGAACCTACTGAGGCACGGCGAGGACGAGGGGGCGGAGGCGGTGGCGCGCTGGGTGGCTTCCGACGAGCCCTCGACCGAGATCGCCTACACGCCGGCGCGGGTGCTGATGCAGGACTTCACCGGCGTGCCGGCGATCGTGGACCTGGCCGCGATGCGCGACGCCATGGACGACCTCGGCGGCGACCCGGCCCGCATCAACCCGCTCGTGCCGGTGGAGCTCGTGATCGACCACTCGATCCAGGTGGACGTGTTCGCCGAGCGGCTCGCCTTCCAGCGCAACGCGGAGCTCGAGTTCGAGCGCAACCGCGAGCGCTACGCCTTCCTGCGCTGGGGCCAGACGGCGTTCGACAACTTCAGCGTCGTGCCGCCCAATACCGGCATCTGCCACCAGGTGAACCTCGAGTACCTGGGTCGTGTGGTGGAGACCCGCGACGGGCAGGCGTTCCCCGACACGCTCGTGGGGACCGACTCGCACACCACGATGATCAACGGCCTGGGCGTGCTCGGGTGGGGCGTGGGAGGCATCGAGGCGGAGGCGGCGATGCTGGGCCAGCCGGTCTCGATGCTGATCCCGCAGGTGGTCGGGTTCCGGCTGACCGGCGGGCTCCCCGAGGGCTCCACCGCCACGGACCTGGTCCTGACCGTCACCCAGATGCTCCGCGAGCGCGGCGTGGTCGGGAAGTTCGTGGAGTTCTTCGGCGACGGGCTCGCCGGCCTGCCGCTCGCGGACCGGGCGACCATCGGCAACATGGCGCCCGAGTACGGGGCCACGTGCGGGATCTTCCCCGTCGACGCCGAGACGCTCCGCTACCTCGAGTTCTCGGGGCGCCCGCAGGCGCGCGTCGAGCTCGTGGAGGCCTACTGCCGTGTGCAGGGGCTGTTCCACGACGAGGACTCCGAGGACGCGGTGTACTCGGACACGCTCGAGCTCGACCTCGGTGACGTCGAGCCCTCGCTCGCCGGGCCCAAGCGCCCGCAGGACCGTGTGGCGCTGTCCGACGCCGCGACGGACTTCCGGGCGGCGCTGGCGGACCTCGTCGACGACTGGGACCTCGAGCCCGGGACACAGGACGAGGCCGTGGCGGAGTCGTTCCCGGCCAGCGATCCCCCGGCGCCCGCCGACGGCGCGACCGGCGTGGAGCCGCGCACGGTCGGGGCCCGGGGCGGGCCGGGGCCGGCGCTCGCCGAGCGGCCGGAGGGCCTTGACCACGGCGCCGTCGTGATCGCGGCGATCACGAGCTGCACGAACACATCGAATCCCTCCGTGATGCTGGGCGCCGGGCTGCTCGCCAGGAAGGCCGTGGAGGCGGGGCTCGCACGTCGCCCATGGGTGAAGACGTCGCTCGCACCCGGCTCGAAGGTCGTCACCGAGTACCTGGAGCGCGCCGGCCTGATCGAGCCGCTGTCAGCGCTGGGCTTTGACCTCGTGGGCTACGGCTGCACCACCTGCATCGGCAACTCGGGCCCGCTGCCGCCTGAGATCTCTCGGGAGATCCAGGAGCGCGAGCTGGTCGTGGCCTCGGTGCTGTCGGGCAACCGCAACTTCGAGGGTCGCATCCACCCCGAGGTCAAGATGAACTACCTGGCGTCGCCGCCGCTGTGCGTGGCGTACGCGCTCGCGGGGCGCATGGACGTGGACCTGCTGGGCGAGCCCCTCCAGGGCGGGGTCTGGCTGCGCGACATCTGGCCGAGCCGCCAGGAGGTGGCCGAGGTGATGGAGCAGGCGATCGAGTCGGACATGTTCCGAAAGAGCTACGGCGAGGTGTTCGAGGGCGACGAGAACTGGAACGCGCTGGAGGTGCCGGAGGGCGACCGCTACGCCTGGGACCCGGACTCGACCTACGTGCGCCGCCCACCGTACTTCGAGGGTATGGCGGCGGAGCCGGCCGAGGGCTTCGAGCAGATCCGCGGAGCCCGTGTGATCGCCGTCCTGGGGGACAGCGTCACCACCGATCACATCTCGCCGGCGGGGGCCATCAAGAAGGACTCCCCCGCCGGGAAGTACCTGCTGGAGCACGGCGTGGAGCAGCGCGACTTCAACTCGTACGGGTCCCGGCGCGGCAACCACGAGGTGATGATGCGCGGCACGTTCGCCAACATCCGCCTGCGCAACCTGCTGGCGCCCGGTACCGAGGGCGGCTTCACCAAGAAGGACGGCGACGTCACCACGATCTACGAGGCGGCGATGGAGTACGCCGGCGAGGGCGTGCCGCTGTGCGTCCTGGCGGGCCGGGAGTACGGGTCCGGGTCCTCGCGGGACTGGGCGGCCAAGGGTCCGCGCCTGCTGGGCGTTCGGTTCGTCATCGCGGAGTCCTACGAGCGGATCCACCGCTCCAATCTCGTGGGAATGGGAGTGCTGCCGCTGCAGTTCCCGGACGGTGAGTCGGCCGAGTCGCTGGGCCTGACGGGCGAGGAGTCCTTCGACCTGGAGCCGCTCGAGGAGGGCGCGCGGACGCTCGCCGTGAGCGCCTCGAACGGCGCGGAGTTCCAGGCACGCGTGCGGATCGACACTCCGAACGAGTGGCGCTACTACCGCCACGGCGGGATCCTCCACTTCGTGCTGCGCGGGCTGCGCGGCTAGTGGGCGATTCGACACTCGCCCATCACGATCTCTGCTTCGGCTGCGGCCAGGCGAACCTGTTCGGGCTGCAGCTCGAGCTGGAGCCGTCCGCGGACGGGGTGGAGGGGCGCTTCTTCGTCAAGCAGGACCACCAGGGACCGCCCGGGTTCGCGCACGGCGGGGTGATCGCGGCGGCGCTGGACGAGGCGATGGCGCTGCTTGTGTTCGAGCGGGGGACGTTCGCGGTGACGGGACGGCTGGAGCTCGACCTGCTCGCGCCGGCGTCCGTCGGGACGTTCGTGCACGTGACCGCCCGGCTTGAGGAGGAGGGCGAGCGCACGCTGGCCCTGACGGCGGAGGCGGCCGCCGACGACGGGCGGCGCCTGGCTGTGGCGCGCGGGACGTTTGTGCGGGTGCGGTCGCCGTAGCGCCCGGCGCGCGCACCGCCCCGCCACCGCCGTTGACAAGTGATAGATCAATCAATAATATGATCATCATGGTCGTCAGGTCCACATCAGAAGAGCGGCGCGAGCAGGTCATCGGGGCGGCTGTCAAGGAGTTCGCCGCGCACGGGTTCCACGCCGCCAGCACGGGGGCGATCGCCAAGCGCGCGGGCATCTCGCAGCCCTACATCTACGCGCTGTTCCCCAACAAGCACGAGCTCTTCCTGGCGGTGCACCGCCACGTGGTGGACCGCATCCGGCGCGCCTTTCTCGAGGCCGCACGTGGCGGCGCCGATCCCGAGGAGCGGCTGAGCCGCATGGGTGAGGCCTACGGCCGGTTGCTGACCGACCGCGACGAGATCCTCGCCCAAATGCAAGCTTTCGCCGCCGCCGGCGACCCCGCGCTGCGTGATCCCGTGCGCAACGAGTTCCTCCGCCTCACGGAGGACATTCGCCGGATGAGCGGCGCCTCGCAGGAGCAGGTCGCGGCGTTCATGGCCAAGGGAATGCTGCTCAACGTGGTCGCCGCTCTCGAACTGCCCGAGGAGCTCTCGCCCATCTCTGGGTCGGAGGCGGCCGAGACCGCCCCGCTCGCGTAGGTCCCCCTCTCTTTTTTCCCATCTCGCTGATAGATCAATCAATAACAAGGAGTGAAAGTGCAGATCCCCCGCAGCGTCTCGACCCTGGCGATCGTCTCGATCGCCCTGTTCATGGTCACGCTCGACAACCTCGTCGTGACGAACGCCCTCGTGAGCATCCGCGAGGACCTCGGCGCCTCTCTCGAGGAGCTCGAGTGGACCGTCAACGCGTACACGCTCAGCTTCGCCGTGTTCCTGCTGACCGCGGCGGCGCTCGGTGACCGGCTCGGACGGCGCGCGGTGTTCGCCGTGGGCATCGTCGTGTTCACCGTGTCATCGGCGGCGGCCGCGCTGGCGCCCAGCACGGACGCGCTGATCGCCGCCCGGGCTTTCCAGGGACTCGGTGCCGCCGTGATCGCTCCCCTGTCGCTGACCCTGCTGAGCGAGGCGTTCAGCGCCGAGCGCCGCGGGCTGGCGCTCGGGATCTGGTCCGGGGTGTCCGGCCTCGGCGTGGCACTCGGCCCGGTAGTCGGCGGCGCCGTGGTGGAGGGTCTCTCCTGGCAGTGGATCTTCTGGCTGAACGTGCCGATCGGGCTGGCGCTGGCCCCGGCGGCGATGTCGCTCCTGGCCGAGAGCCGCGGAGCCGCGGCCCGGCTCGACGTGCGCGGCCTCGCGCTCGCCAGCGCAGGCCTCCTCGGCGTGGTGTTCGGGATCGTCCGGGCCCAGGCGCTCGGGTGGACGAGCACGACGGTGATCGCGTCAATCGGTGTGGGCGTCGCGCTCCTGGCCGCATTCGTGGCGTGGCAGCAGCGCGCCCCGGCGCCGATGCTCCCGATGCGCTTCTTCCGCAACCGCGCGTTCGCGGCCACGAACGGCGTGTCGCTGGCGATGTTCTTCGGCGCGTTCGGCTCGATCTTCCTCCTGGCGCAGTTCTTCCAGGTGGCTCAGGGCTACTCGCCCCTCGAGGCCGGCATTCGCACGCTGCCGTGGACGGCGATGCCGATCTTCGTCGCCCCGGTGGCGGGGATCTTGTCCGACCGGATCGGCAGCCGCCCGCTGATGGCGGCGGGGCTGGGGCTGCAGGCCACAGCGCTCGCCTGGCTCGCGGTCGTGACCGAGCCGGACGTGGCGTACGGCCTGCTGGTCCCCGGCTTCGTAATGGCCGGCACGGGGATGGCCCTGGTGTTCGCGCCGTCCGCGAACGCCGTGCTGTCCGCGGTGCGACCCGAGGAGGCCGGCCAGGCGTCCGGAGCGACCAACACGATTCGCGAGATCGGCGGGGTGTTGGGCGTGGCGGTCCTGGCGTCGGTGTTCACGGGTGCCGGCGGCTTCGAGTCCCCTGCCGCGTACGTGGACGGCTTGATTCCGGCGGTGTGGGTCGGCTCGGCGGTGCTGGCGGTCGGGGCGCTCGTCGCGCTGCTCGTGCCGGGGCGGCGGGCCGCGCCGGTCGCGCGGGCGAACGACGGGGTGGGGAAAGAGGTGGCTGCCGCGTAGTCGCCGGCCTTCGCGGGCCGGGTCCGGGGGTTCCACAAGTTACGGCCACCATGTGGCCGTTTCTTGTGGGACCCCCTCTCTGCGCGTCCCGCCGGGGGGCCTCACGCTGGCCCCGGGCGCCAGGATCGGCGATCGGCTCGGCGATGTTCCCTGACCTTGTCGGGCATGCGACGATTGCACGCATGCCTACGATCAGGCGGATTGGGCGATTCGGGCTCGTCCTCCATCCGCGCGCCGACCCGACGCCGGTGGTCGGGAAGCTCACGCGCTGGGCGCGGTCCCACGGCAAGCAGATGATCGCCGCCGCCCGCGACGCCGCGCGCTTGCCGGACGACGTAGAGCCGGTCAGCGAGGCTCAGCTGGCCGATCAAGCCGATGCGTTAGTCAGTCTCGGCGGCGACGGCACGATGCTCGGCGCGCTGCGGCTCGTCGCGCACCGGCCCGTCCCCGTCCTCGGCGTGAACCTCGGCAGCCGCGGGTTCCTGGTCGAGGTCCAGCCGAACGAGCTGGACGCCGCGCTCGACCAGCTCGACGCGGGTGACTTCACCGTCGAGGGCCACAGCGCGGCGGTGCTGACAGATGGAGACGACGAGTCGATCGCCTTCAACGACATCGCCCTCGCCAGCGTTCCCGGCCAGGGGGCGGTACAGGCGTCGATGATGATGGACGGCCGCGCGAGTGGGCGATACCGCTGCGACGTCCTTGTCATCGCCACGCCGATCGGCTCTACCGCGTATTCGTACGCGGCTGGCGGGCCGGTCGTGTCGCCGATGCTCGACGCCATGGTCATCAGCCCGGTGGCGCCGATTTCCGGCATCTCCCGACCGGCGGTGGTCTCGGCGGCTGAGCCGATCAGGCTGGCGCTGCTGGAGGACAGCGGCCAACCGGTGCTCCAGGTGGACGGAACGATCAGGCGGCGGATGCAGCCCGGCGAGGCGCTTGAAGTTCGCCTGCGACCGCGCGCAGGCCTCGTGGTCCGGCTGGACCCCGAGCGCTTCCAGCGCCGCAGCGAGGTCAAGCTCAGCCTCCTCGACCTGCCGTTCCTACCCGAGGAGATGCGGGATCTGCTCCCCGACAGCGATCCTGTCGCGCTGACCCTGGATACCTAGTCAGCGCGCGAGTCGCCGCGGAACCCAGGTAGAGGCTGTGGATGCCGCTGGCAGGGGCGGGGCGGGCCTCCGCATGGCGCCTCGAAGCGGTCGCGTCGCGCGACGCCGAACGCGACCGGGGGCGGGCGCTGTCCGGGTGAGCCTGGTGGTCACGCGGTCGCGACGCGGTACCGCGCGTCCGGCCGACGCGTTGACGTCGATCACGAGGCCGTCCCGCCGGTCGGCGCCGAACTGGAGCTCGACTGCGCCTCGAGCAGGGGCGAGCAGGCGCCGGTCGTCAGCCAGACGTTCACCGGACTGCCCAGGCAAAGCGAGTCGAGCCTCGCGCGTCACTCTGCTCCCGCTGGCGGCGACCGTGCCGAGTGCCCCAACCACGCGGGGCAGAAGGGGCCGACTGATCGCGATGGTCGATTGTCCACCCTATGACACGCACAATCGACCAATCGTTGACTCGGTTTCAGCTTTGCGCGACCAGCGCCAGCCCGACGATCCAATCCGGCTGCGCGCCAGCGTCCCACCGGGGGTGCCGGCCGGACCCGCGCCGGCGTCCGCGTCACGCCGCACGACGTATGCTGCGCGCTTCGCGATGGCGCTCGTCAAGACCGAGGTAACTCAGGAGGTCGTCGACTACCTGGCTCGTCACGCTCGACAGGACCCGGTTCTCGAGCGGGTGGCCCGCGAGACGGCTGAGATGCCGCGTGCCGAGATGGCGACTACGCCCGACGAGGCGGCGCTGCTGACCCTGCTCGCCCGGCTGATCGGTGCCCGTCGCGCGCTCGAGCTGGGGACGTTCACGGGCTATGGAGCGATCTCCATCGCCCGAGGCCTCGCCGACGGTGGCAAGCTGACTTGTCTCGAGCTCGATGAGAAGTACGCCGCGATCGCTCGCCGGAACTTGGAGGACGCCGGTGTTGCGGACCGGGTGGAGATCATCGTCGGCTCGGCGCTGCGCTCGCTACGCGCGATGCCGGCCGAGCCGGCTTTCGACTACGTCTTCCTCGACGCGGACAAGCCCGGTTATCCGGACTACTACGAGGAGCTGGTTCCACGCCTGCTGCCGGGAGGCCTGCTGCTGATCGACAACGTGCTGCTTCGCGGCGGAGTCACCGACCCGCAGGACGAGCGCGAGCGGTGCATCGACGCCCTAAACGACCGCGTGACGGCCGACGACCGCGTCGACAGCGCGATGGTGCTCGTCGCCGACGGGCTCACGTTCGTCCGCCGCCGCTAACAATTCGCGCGGCGCGGGGCCGCCCAGTGGCTGACCCGATTCCGTTACGGCCAGAAGCCGTCCTGCGTCTCGAGCGGCGGATCCTCCAGCCGCGTCGAGAAGATCAGCAGCTCGGCGTCGGCGTCGGTGTCGTTGTGAACGGAGTAGAAATCGTCGCCTGACATCCTGACGGCCGTCTGTGGCCCCGCCGTGAAGAGGTCGGCGCCGACCTTGAAGGTGACCGTCCCGGAGATCACGAAGTACACCTCCTCCTGGCCCGGGTGGCAGTGGCCGTAGCTGCCGCGCCCTCCGGTGCCCGGCGACATCCGCCGCCAGCTGAACGACACCTGCTCGGTACCGAGCGCATCCGAGTACCAGCGTTGCTCGCCGTACTCGGCGTAGTCGGCCATGAAATCGACCGCCTGCTCGCGGCCGGCGATCGAGTACCCGCTCTCAGTCCCGGTGCTCATCTGATGCCTCCTAAGTCGGTGGGTCACCCCTGGGCAGCACGTCGCATGCCCACTCGGCCCGCTTCCAGTCGGGAACCGGCGGCTCGGAGTCCGGCCGCGGGACGAACCGCGAGCGCTCGACGAGCCGCATCCGATGGATGTAGCGCGGGCAGTTCGGGAACACATGCGTCGCGCGCACGCGCACCACGAGCTGCGCCTTCGGGTACTCCGCCAGCAGCGGGTCGCGCTCGTCGATCGACGCGACCCCGTTCACCCGCAGCCGCGATGGGCGCCGGGCCCGGAAGTCGATGAACAACAGCCCCACGTGGGGGTTGACCCTCAGGTTCCCCATCGACAGGAACATGCCGTTGCCGTCGTAGCTCGGGAACGCGAGCGTGCGCTCGTCGAGCACCCGCACGAAGCCGGCATCGCCGCCCTTGTACGAGCACTGGGGTCGCCCCTCGGCATCCGCGGTCGCGAGGAAGAACATGTCCATGCGCTCGATGAACTCGCGCTCGTCGCTCCCAATCGTCGAGCGGACCAGCCGCTCCTCGATGCGGTCGGCGAGCCGGCGCGTGTCGAAGCGATCCTGGAGGCGGCGGGAGCCGCCGTGGTAGGTGCGCGGCCTCATCTCATCCCTTCTCGCGGCGGGGAGCCGGGCCTGAGACGAGGTACTGGAAGTGCGGCGCCTCGCAGCTTTCGGTTTGGGCGATCGGCTTCACGGCAAGTCCGGCTGCGATTCTGACCTACTGATAGGTAAGCTGTCAAGCCGACCGTCGACCCGGGAGAATGTGCCGATGGCGCCCAGACGACAGCGAGGCAACGCCGACACCGCGGAGCGGATCCTCGACAGCGCCGAGCGGTTCGTGCAGAGCCGCGGCTTCAACGGCTTCAGCTACGCCGACGTCGCCCGAGAGCTCGGCATCACAAAGGCCAGCCTCCATTACCACTTCTCCAGCAAGGCCGAGCTCGGCGAGGCACTGATCGGCCGCTACGCCGCCCGCTTCGCCGACGCGCTCGAGCAGATCGATGCGGGCGGCGGCGACGCCCCAGCCAAGCTCGCGGCCTACGCCCGCATCTACGCCGACGTCCTGCGCGAAAAACGCATGTGCCTCTGCGGCATGCTCGCCGCCGACTACGACACGCTGCCGGAACCGATGCGTGACGCCGTGCGGCGCTTCTTCGAGGAAAACGAGGCCTGGCTCACGGACGTCATCGAGCAAGGCGAGCTGGAGGGGTCGCTGCAACTCGGCGACGGCTCCGCCCGCGAGGGCGCGCAGGCTCTCGTCGGCGGGCTCGAAGGAGCGCTGCTGATCGCACGGCCGTACGGCGAGGTGGCCCGCTTCGAGACGGCGGCAACCCGACTGCTCACGAGCCTCGCGGGCGCCGCCCCAACCACGCGCACGACCGCAAGCGGCGCATGATCGCCCCGGATTAGCTGAAGCGGTGCCGGCGCCGGTCGGCCATCATCCGTGCCGTGACGGTCGGTCTCGTCCTCGCAGGCGGCGGTGCGCGTGGCGCGTACGAAGCGGGCGTGCTCGCGGAGCTGCTGCCCTGGCTCGAGGAGCGTGGCGAGCGGCCGACGGTGCTCGTCGGCACCAGCGTGGGCGCCCTGACGGCGGCATTCCTCGCGTCCGTCGCCCACCTGCCGGCGCGGGAGGCGGTCGAGCAGCTCCTCGCGCGCTGGGGCGCCGTGACGCAGGGGCGTGTGATTCGGCCCATCCTCCGGCACCAGTCGCCACGCACTCTGCTGCGCTATCTGGGCGAGTTCGCGGGCATGCCCGCCGTGCGACTCGAGTCGTTCCTCGACGCCTCGCCTCTGCGGCAGACGGTGAGCGAGTGGCTCGACTGGAAGCCGGTGCGTGCGAACCTCGAGGCCGGGCGCCTCGACGCGCTCGCGGTGGTCGCGACGAGCGCCCGCACCGAGCGCGCGGTCGTGTTCGTGCAGGCCCGTGAGGACACGCCCGTGCGCGATGCGACTCTGGTCGACTACGTGCGCGAGCCGCTCGGGGACGAGCACGTGCTCGCGTCGGCCGCGATACCGGTCTTCTTCAGGTCCGTGCGGGTGGGCCGCGAGCCCGACGCGGAGTGGTTCTTCGACGGCGGCACCCGGCTCAACACGCCGATCAAGCCGGCGCTCGACCTCGGCGTCGACCGCGTCGTGGTGGTGGCGACGCACGCCCCCTTTCACCGCCCCGAGCGCGAGACAGCGGGCGCACAAAGGAGCCCGGACTTCGCCGACGGCGCGCTCGAGCTCGTGCAGGCGACCCTCGTGGACCCGCTCATCCAGGACCTGCGCAACCTCGGCAAGATCAATCTGCTCGCGGACCGGCTCGGACCCGAGCGCGCCAAGCCCTACCGGACCGTGCCCTACGTGTTCGCGGGCCCGCACGAGGTCGGGCGGCTGGGCAGCGTGGTCGCCGAGGTCTACGCGCGGCACTTCGCGGGACCGGTGGGGAGCGTGCGGACGCCGGACGTCGCGCTCCTGACGCGGCTGCTCGGCGGCACATCGCCGGCGCACGCCGAGCTGTTGTCCTACCTCTTCTTCCAACCGCAGTTTCTGAGCCAGGCGATCGCCGCGGGGCGCCAGGATGCGCGCGATCTGCTCGGGTCCGGCGACCCTTGGCGAACGGGTCCGATCGAGCGTCCCTTCCGGTAGAACCCCGGCATGCCCGCGAACCTGACCCGCCAGATCCTCCAGGAGCACCTCGCCGACGGCGAGCTCACGCCCGGGGAGGCGATCTCGCTCAGGATCGACCAGACGCTGCTCCAGGACGCCACCGGGACCATGGCCCTGATGCAGTTCGAGCAGCTCGAGGTGCCGCGAGTCAGGGTCGAGCGGGCGGTCCAGTACGTCGACCACAACGTCATCCAGCTCGACTTCAAGAACCCCGACGACCACCGCATGCTCCAGGCGCTCTGCCGCAAGTACGGAATCGACTACTCGCGTCCGGGCAACGGCATCTGCCACTACGTCCACATCGAGCGGTACGCGCGGCCCGGGGGCATCCTGGTCGGAGCGGACTCCCACACCACCACGAGCGGCGCGCTCGGCATGATCGCGATCGGTGCCGGCGGACTCGACGTGGCCGTCGCCATGGCCGGGCACCCCTACGAGATCGCCTGTCCCGAGGTGGTGGAGGTGCACCTCGCGGGCACGCTGAAGCGGCCCTGGGTCCAGGCGAAGGACGTGATCCTGGAGCTGCTGCGCCGCCTGACGGTGCGGGGCGGCAAGAACAAGGTCTTCGAGTTCACCGGCTCCGGAACGGCCGACCTGAGCGTGCCCGAGCGCGGCACGATCGCCAACATGATCGCGGAGCTGGGCGCCACCAGCGCGGTCTTCCCGCCCGACGACAACACGCGCGAGTGGCTGCGCCGCCAGCAGCGCGAGGACGACTTCGCCGGGCTCGGGCCGGAGGACGGCTGCGAGTACGACGACCGCGTCGAGATCGACCTCGACGAGCTGGGCCCGCTGGTTGCGAAGCCGCAGAACCCGGACAACGTCGTGCCCGTCGAGGAGATCGCCGGCACTCCGGTCGAGCAGGTCTGCATCGGCTCCTCGGTCAACTCCGCCTACCTCGACCTCGCGCTTCCCGGCGCCGTTCTCGCCGGCGGCGACGGGCGTCACGTGCACGAGCGCGTCACCGCCACCGCCACGCCCGGGTCGCGGCAGATCCTCGTGGCGATCGCCGAGTCGGGCGTCTACCGCCAGCTGGTGGAGGGCGGCATCCGCATGCTCGAGCCGGTCTGCGGGCCATGCGTGGGCATGGGCCAGGCGCCGCCCTCAGACGCCAACTCGCTGCGCACCTTCAACCGAAACTTCCCGGGCCGCTCCGGCACGCCCGACGACCAGGTCTACCTGTGCTCGCCGGCCGTCGCGGCCGCGTCGATGCTGCACGGCGAGATCCGCGACCCGCGCGAGCTCGGCGAGCCGCCCGAGCTGCTCGAGATGCCGGAGCTGAAGCCGTATGTGGACGACCGCCACATCTTCGCCCCCGCCCCGGAGGACGAGGCGGACCAGGTGGAGGTGCCGCGCGGCCCGAACATCAAGACCCCGCCGGAGCACGAGCCGCTCGAGGACGAGCTGGCGGCGCGCATCGCCACCGTACAGCCGGACAACATCTCGACGGGCGACCTCGCGCCCGACGGCGTGATCGTCATGTCCTACCGCTCGAACATCCCGGCCATCGCCGAGTTCACCTTCCAGCACCGAGACAAGGACTTTCGCAAGCGCATGCAGGAGTGGGGCTCGGGCTTCATCGTGGGCGGGCACAACTACGGGCAGGGCTCGTCGCGCGAGCACGCCGCGCTCGCGCCGCTACAGCTGGGCGTCCGCGCGGTGTTCGCCAAGTCGTTCGCCCGCATCCACCGGCGCAACCTGGTCGCCCAGGGCATTCTCGCGCTGACGTTCGCGGACGAGTCCGACTACGACCGGGCCGCGGTGGGGGAGACGTGGGTACTCCCGCGCGTGCGCGAGGAGCTGGCCGAGGGCGCCGCCGAGATCACGGTGCGGATTGAGGACTCGGGCGACGAGTTCGCCGTGACGCACGATTTCGCAGCCAAGGAGCGTGCGATCCTCATGCACGGTGGGCTGCTCAGCTACCTCAAGCAGGAGCGCGCCGCCGCTTGAGGTCCACACCGAGGAACTGTGACGTACGTCCGAGTGTGACGCCTGTCTCGCACAACGGGCGCCGTTCGTCGTAGAAATGCATCACGCCGGACTCGACGAAAGGACCGCCGTGTATCCCGCCAACGCATACGTCATCCGCCGGGCCACCGACGACGACGAGGTCGAGCTGCGCCGCCTGGCGGAGCTCGACAGCCAGCGGCCGCTCGTCGGCCCGGCCCTCGTTGGAGAGATCGACGGGAAGGTTGCCGCCGCGGTGTCGGCGATCGACGGGCGAATCGTCGCCGACCCGTTCCAGGAGACCGGCGTCCTGAGGCAGGTTCTGCGGTTCCGTCTCAGCGCGATGCGGTCGTATGCCCAGACGCCCTCGCTGGCCGAGCGCGTGCGCGCCGCGCTGCAGCCGTTCGCGCAGGCTCACGGCCGCACGGCGTAGACCGGGCCGGCACAGGGGGCCGGCGGCAGGCCGGCCCTCCATAGGCGGGGCCGGCGTGAGATCCTGCTGGCCCCTTGGACTCTTCAACCGTTTCGAGCGCCAGCGCGCCGCCGCTTGACGTGGAGTCCGTGCGCGAGCGCTTCCCGGCGCTCGCGAGCGGCGCGGCCTACCTGGACGGGCCGGGCGGCTCGCAGTGCCCGCGCGAGGTGCTCGACGCGGTGGGCGCCTACATGCGCGACTCGAACGCCAACCTCGGCGGCGCCTTCCCCACCTCGGCCGCATCCGACGAGCTGATGGAGCGCGGCCGCGAGGCGGCCGCGGACTTCACCGGCGCCGAGCCCGAGGGAATCGCCTTCGGCGCGAACATGACGACGCTCAACTTCCTGCTCGCGCACGCCTTTGCCCGCACGCTGCGGCCTGGCGACGAGATAGTGGTCACCCAGCTCGACCACGACGCGAACATCTCGCCCTGGCTGCTGGTGGCTGCTGACCACGGCCTGGTGGTGCGTCACGCCCCGATCCGCACCGGCGACGTGACGCTCGACCACGACGCGCTCGAGGCGATGATCTGGGAGCGCACCCGTGTGGTCGCCTTCACGCTCGCCTCGAACGCGGTCGGCTCGCTCACCGACCCGGCTCGCATCGCGGCGGCCGCGCACGCCGCGGGCGCGCTGGCGTGGGCCGACGGCGTGCACCTCGCGCCCCACCGGCGACTGCGCGCCCGCGAGTGGGGCCTCGACGTGGTGCTCTGCTCGCCCTACAAGTTCTTCGGGCCGCACTGGGGCGTGGCCGCGATCCGGCCCGACCTGGCCGAGTCGCTGCCCGCCGACCGGGTGCGCCCGGCCGACGAGCACCCGCCGGGGCACCGCTTCGAGACCGGCACGCAGTCGCACGAGGCGGTGGCGGGGACGGTGGCCGCCATCGAGTACCTGAGCTCGCTCGGCGACGGCTCGCTCGACCTGGCATTCGAGCGGATCCAGGCACACGAGGACGCCCTGGCGCGAAGGTTTCTCGACGGGATGCCGGACCGGGTCGAGCTGTACGGCATCCGCGCGGTCGCGGGACGCACGCCGACGTTCTGCTTCCGGGTGGACGGGGAGAGTCCGCGCCAGACCTCCGAGCGGCTCGGCGAGCTGGGCCTGTACGTGTGGGACGGCGACTACTACGCGCTCGAGCCGATCCGCGCCCTCGGGCTTGCCGAGAGCGGCGGAGCGGCGCGCGCCGGCTTCCTGCACTACACGAGCGCAGCCGAGGTCGACCGCCTGCTGGCCGCGCTCGCCGCATGACGCACTGGATCTGCTTCACCTGCGGGACGCAGTTCGCCGAGAGGGAGGAGCAGCCGGCCGAGTGCCCGATCTGCACCGACGCGCGCCAGTACGTGCCGGAGGAGGGCCAGCGCTGGACGACGGCCGAGGAGCTGCGGGCGGAGCGGCGCAACGAGGTACGCGAGGACGGGGAGCTCACCGGGGTGGGCGTGGACCCCTGGTTTGCGATCGGGCAGCGGGCGCTGCTTGTGCCGTTCGGGGCCAGCAACCTGATGTGGGACTGCGTCCATCTGGTCGACGACGCGGCGGTCGGGGAGATCGAGCGGCGCGGCGGCCTAGCCGGGATCGCGATCTCGCACCCGCACTACTACACGGGCATGGTCGAGTGGGCGCATGCCCTCGACTGCCCCGTCTACATCCACGCCGCCGACGAGCGCTGGATCATGCGCCCGGATCCCGCGATCGAGCTATGGGATGGCGACGTCAAGGAGCTCGGCGGCGGCCTCACGCTCGTGCGCGCGGGCGGCCATTTCGCCGGCGGCACGATGCTCCACTGGGCCGGCGGCGAGCACGGGCAGGGCGTGCTTCTTTCGGGCGACATCGTCCAGGTGATCCCGGACCGCTCGCACGTGGGCTTCATGTACAGCTACCCGAACCTGATCCCGCTGCCGGCGGAGTCGGTGCGCCGGATCGCGGGGTCGCTCGAGCCCTACCCGTTCGACGCGATCTACGGGGCCTGGTGGGGCCGGATCGTCAAGCGTGACGCGAAAGGCGTGGTGAACCGCTCGGCCGAGCGCTACGTGCGGGCGCTGGCAGGCGACCTGCCCCCGGGCGCATAGGCACCCGCTCAGGTCGGCGGGCGCCAGCCGGCGAGCATGCCCCTGCTTTGCAGCAGCGAAGCGAGGCGGTAGCGCTCCTCGCGGCGCTCGCGCCAGAGCGCGTCGAGCGTGGTGCAGACGTGCTCGATTCCGATCGCCTCGCACCAAGCGAAGGGGCCGCGCGGGTGGTTCAGGCCGAGCGTCAGGCCTGCGTCGACGTCCTCCTCGCTGCCGACTCCTTCCGCGACCGCGAAGCACGCTTCGTTCACGAGCTGGCAGACGATCCGGCCGAGCACGAGCCCGGGGGCGTCGCCGACCCATTCCGTGGCGAAGCCGAGACGCGCGAAGAAGCCCTCCGCCGCCTCGGCCGCGAAGGGCTGGGCGGTGGGGAGTCGGGTCAGCTCAACCAGGCGGCATTCGTCGAGCGGCGGTAGGAGGTGGAAGCCGATCGCGCCCGGCTCGCCGCGGGCGGCCAGACTGCGCCCCGCGCACAGCACGAGCAGCGGCGCTCCGCCCGGGAGTGGGTCGGCGGGATGGAGCCCGGCGTCCACCACGAGCTCTGCCGGCCCGCCCTCGCGGAGGTCGTACCCGACCGCCCGGGCACGGTCGCGGAGCGAGTCGGCCACGGAACCCTCGCCCAAAATCGCGACGAGGGTGCCGCCCGCGCCGGCCGCGCCCCCGGCCGGCACCGGGTCCTCCGGCCGGTACGGGCCGTCGCCGCTGTAGTCGTAGTACCCGCGTCCGGCCTTGCGACCGAGCCGGCCGGCGGCCACCATGCGCGCCTGGATCGGGCTCGGCTTCCAGCGGGGCTCGCCGAAGGAAAGCTCCGTGAACGACTTCGCCACCTCGTAGCCGACGTCCACGCCGACGAGGTCCATCAACTCGAACGGACCCATCCGGAAGCCGCCGCCCAGGCGGCAGATCCGGTCGATCTGCTCGTGCGACGCCAGGCGCTCCTGCAAGAGCCTGAGCGCCTCGGCGCCGAACGGGCGTCCGCAGCGGTTCACCAGGAAGCCGGGGCCGTCCGCGGCCAGGATCACCTGCTTGCCCATCTCCTCACCGGCCTCGCGAGCGACCCGCAACGCCCGGGCTGAGGTCTGGTCGGCCCGGATCACCTCGAGCAGCTTCATCAGCGGGGGCGGGTTGAAGAAGTGCATCCCCACGACGTTCTCGGGCGACCGCGCCGCGCCCGCCAGCGAGGTCACGGGGATCGACGAGGTGTTCGTGGCGAGCACCGTCCGCGGGCCGCATACGTCCGACAGCGACGCGAACAGCTCCCGTTTCAGATCCGCGCGCTCGGGCGCCGCCTCGATGACGAGCTCGCACGGCGCCAGCTCCTCGAGCCTCACTGCCGCGCGCAGCCTCTCGAGTGAGTCCTCGCCGGCGCGGCCCTTCTCGATCCACTTGCCGAGGCCGGAGCGCACCCGCTCGGCCCCGCGCTCGAGGGCCTCCTCCACAGGGTCGTGCAGCAGCACGGTCATGCCCGCCGCGCAGCCGAGCTGCGCGATGCCGGCCCCCATGGTGCCGGCACCCACGACCCCGAGGATCACCGGCCCCTGAACTCCGGCCTGCGCTTCTCGAGGAACGCGTTCATGCCCTCCACGCGGTCCTCCGTGGCCATCGCCAGCTCGAGGAGAGCCGCCAGCTCCTCCATCAGCTCGGGGGACAGCGCGTTTCGGGCGTCGGGCCGGTTGAGGCGCGCGAGTCCGACCGGCCCCCGCTCCTCGGGGAGCACGAGGTTCACGGCACGAGCGCGTTCACGCCGGTCACCGCGCGACCGATGATGAGCTTCTGGATCTGCGACGTGCCCTCGTAGAGAGTGGTCACCCGCGCGTCGCGCAGGTAGCGCTCGACGGGATAGTCGTCCACGTAGCCGGAGCCGCCGTGCACCTGGATGGCCGTGTTGGCGCACTTGACCGCCGCCTCGGTCGCGTAGAGCTTGGCGACCGAGGTCTCCGTTGTGTTCGGCTTGCCCTCGTCCTTCAGCCAGCCGGCCCGCCAGACGAGGCCGCGGGCGGCCTCGGTCTCGACCACCATGTCGGCGAGCATCTCCTGCACCAGCTGGAAGGAGGCGATGGGGCGGTCGAACTGCGTGCGCTCCTTCGAGTAGGCGACCGACGCCTCCAGGCATCCCTGGCAGATCCCGACGCAGCCGGCGGCCACGCTGTAGCGACCCGAGTCGAGCGCGCTCATCGCGATCTTGAAGCCGTCGCCCACCTCGCCCATGAGCGCCGAGTCGGGCACCTCGACGCCGTCGAGGGACAGCTCGGCCGTGTCCGACCCGCGCAGGCCGAGCTTGTGGTGGATCTCCTGGGTCGAGAAGCCGTCGGCGTCCGTCGGGACCAGGAAGCAAGCGATGCCGCGGTGCTTCTGCTCGGGGTCCGTCTGCGCGAAGACAAGCGCCAGCTTCGCGTAGTTCCCGAGCGAGATCCACATCTTCCCCCCGCTGATGCGCCAGCCGCCGTTCACCTTCTCGGCGCGCGTCTTCAGGTTGGAGGCGTCAGAGCCGGTGTCGGGCTCGGTCAGCCCGAAGCATCCGAGCGCCTCGCCGGTGCACAGCCGCGGCAGCCACTCCTGCTTCTGCTCCTCGCTTCCCCAGCGAACGATCGAGGAGCAGACGAGCGAGGTCACCACGGACACCACGGTCCGCATCGCCGAGCAGCCGCGCCCGATCTCCTCGACGATCAGGGCGTAGGTGCGGTAGTCCACGTCGCGTCCGCCGTACTGCTCCGGCACGATCGCTCCGAGGAACCCCATGTCGGCGATCTTCTGGACGAGCTCGGTGTCGAAGTGCTCGTTGCGGTCGTTGTCGCGGGCGCGCGGGACGATCTCGCGGTCGGTGAAGTCGCGCGCGGTCTCGCGTATCAGCCGCTGTTCGTCGGTGAGTTCGAAGTCGATCATGTGCCAGCGGAGCGTACACTCGGCCCCGTGGACGAGTTCGCTGTCTTCGTCCTGTTCGGCTTCGTGTTCGCGTTCGCGGTATTCCTCGCGCTCGGCAGGTGGTACCCCGGCTCGGGCGCCGAGCAGGTCGACTGGCGTCCCACCCGGTCCCCGGAGGTCGAGGCCGAGCTCGAGCTGGACGACGTGGACCAGATGCTCGAGGCGCAGAACGCGCGGCGCCGCGCCAGCGGCCGGGCCGAGCGGACGGAGGCCGACATCCGCGCCCAGGTTGCCGAGGACGAGCGCTGGCGCGAGGAGCTCCGCCGCCGGGCGCGCGGCGACAAGCACTGACAAAGTGGCGCGCGTCCTGATCGTGGGCTGCGGCTGCCGCGGCAGGGCGCTGGCGCGTGAGCTGGCGGCAGCCGGGCACGCGGTGCGCGGCACCACGCGAGACCCCGAGCGCCTGGCCGAGATCGAGGCCGCTGGGGTGGAGGCGGTGGTGGCCGACCCGGACCGGCTCGGCACCGTTATGGCCCAGCTCCACGGCGTGAGCGTGGTCTGCTGGCTGATGGGCAGCGCCCGGGGAGAAGCGGGAGCGGACCTGCACGGCGCGCGGCTGCGCACCATGCTGGAGCGCCTCGTCGACACGCCGGTGCGTGGCGTGGTCTACGAGGCGGGCGGCAGCGTGGAGCCGAATCTGCTGGCGCGGGGCGCGGCCGCGGTCGTCGAGGCGTCCGCCACCTGGAGCATTCCGGCGGAGGTGGTGGAAGCGGACCCCGGCCAGCCGCGGGCCTGGACGGCGGCGATGACGGCCGCGGTCGAATGCCTGCTGCTGCCTGATAGAAATGTGAGCAATCCCGAGCGCATTTGAAGGTTTCCCCCCGAACTCAGAGGAGTTGCCGTGGCCGACTACGCGAAGGACGTCCTGGTCGAGACGCAGTGGGTCGAGGACCACCTGAACGATGACTCGGTCCGCATCGTCGAGGTCGACGAGAACCCCGCCCTCTACGCCGAGGCGCACATCCCCGGGGCGATCGGCTTCGACTGGAAGAAGGATCTTCAGGACCAGGTCAAGCGCGACTTCCTGAGGCCGCAGGAGTTCGGCGAGCTGTTCGGCAGCCGCGGCGTCTCGAACGACCACACGGTCGTGCTCTACGGCGATCGAAACAACTGGTTCGCGGCATACACCTACTGGTACCTCCGCTACTACGGGCACCACAACGTCAGGCTGATGAACGGCCCGCGCGAGAAGTGGATCTCCGAGGGGCGGCCCACGAGCACCGACGTCCCCTCCTTCGGGGCCCAGCAGTTCACGGCCCAGGAGGGCGACGCCGCCATCCGCGCCAAGCGCGACGAGGTGCTGGCGGCGCTCGATCAGAACATCCGCCTCGTGGACGTGCGCTCGCCGCAGGAGTACTCGGGGGAGCTGATCGCGATGGCCGGATACGAGCAGGAGGGCGCCCAGCGCGCCGGGCACATCCCCGGCGCCGCCTCGGTGCCCTGGGCGCAGGCGGTGCGGGAGGACGGGACCTTCAAGTCGGCCGACGAGCTTCGCGAGCTGTACACCTCGAAGGGCGTGATCGACGGCAACCCGATCATCGCCTACTGCCGGATCGGCGAGCGGTCGGCCCACACCTGGTTCGTGCTGCACGAGCTGCTCGGCAACGACGACGTCAAGAACTACGACGGCTCGTGGACCGAGTGGGGCAACCTCGTCGACGTGCCGATCGAAAAGGATGTCTAGCTCCGCGGGCATCCTGCCCGCGTCCTGAGCTGAAGGGCGACATCCTGTCGCCTATAGGAGGGGCGCCAGCCGCTCCAGCAGCGACTGCACGATCCGTCCGGTCGCGCCCCAGATGAGGTGTCCGTCGACCGTGTAGGTGGGGGTCTTGATCGGCACTCCCTTGCGGATGAGCCGCCTCATCTCGTGTCCGGCCGCCAGGTCGGCCAGTGTGAACTCGAGGATCTGCGCGACCTCCGTCTCCTGCGGAGTCCACGCCTGATGCTCGATCCGGCCCACGAAGGGGTGGATGCGGTAGCCGGTCACGAAGGTCCCGACCGGCGGCAGCGCTCCGAGCAGCTCGACCTCCGTGGCGAGGAGCCCGATCTCCTCCTCGGCCTCCCGCAGCGCGGTCGTGCGCAGGTCCTCGTCCGGCTCGTCCTGGCGTCCGCCCGGGAACGAGATCTCCCCGGCGTGGCGGCGCAGGTCGGCGCGCCGCTCGGTGAACACCGCGGTGAGCGGGTCGCCGTGCAGCGGCACCAGCACCGCGGCGTCCTTGGTGCCGGGGGCGTCCATGGCTGCCGCCTCCTCGGGGGTCAGAAGGTACTCCCGCACCGCGCTAGGCGGAGGCGCGCTCGGCCAGCCCCGGCCAGCTCTCGACTGGATCCGTCGAGCTCACAACGTGCAGGCCCGCGTCCGCGAAGCGCTCGAACGCGGCGTCAGCCTCGTCGGTGTAGTCCACGACGCCCGGCACGACCACCGGGGATGTGCAGTCCTCCAGCAGGTAGGTCCGCTCGGCGAGCCGACGCTCGCGCACGTCGTCGTCCTCCAGCAGGTCGTCGATCGTCCATGCCAGGCAGTGGCTCTTCGCCTGGCCCGCCACGACCACGGCGTCGAACGTGAGCAGCCTGTCGATCAGCTCCGAGTTCCTTGTTCCAAGGCTCTCCCCGTCGGGCCCTTCGGTCACCTCGGGGCCGAGCATCGAATAGTGCTCGGTCAGCGGCTGGTTTCCCTTGACCTGGAACTCCGGGCGGCTGTACCTGGCAATCCGGTGGAAGAACACCGCCTCCTCGACCGATGAGACAAGGGCATGGCCGATGCCCCCGAGCATGGCGTGGTACGGCCAGATCGTGAGCTCGTACTTGCCGCCCTCGGCTAGCCGGCGCGTGTAGTGAGCGAGGTGGCGCGCGGCGTACTCTTCGCCGATCCCGAGGGCCTCGGCGACCGCCCCGTTGACCCTCCAGCGGCCGGCTTCCACCTCTTCGTGGGCGATCAGCGTGTAGGGGGCCGGGTGGTTTCCCTGCTCGTCGACGAGCCAGACGGCGTGGAACACCTGCATCGCGTGGTGCGTGTCGAAGCTCGGGAACACCTGGGTGATCGTGCCGAGGTTGCGGTACAGGAACTCGCACAGCCGGCGGCTGTCGTCGACGGCGCCGGTGCCGGAGCGGCCGGCCACGAAGAGCTCGAAGCCGGGAATGCAGAACGTGTTCTGGACGTCGACGACGAGGAGGGCTAGCCGGAACTCGTCCTCGGCGGCGGGCCGGAGGCCATGCCTCTCGGCCCAGGCCGAGGCCTCGCGCGCGCGGTCCTCGTAGGGGACCCGCCAGACCTCACCGGCGCGGCTCGCGTCAAAATGCGCCGGGACAGGAAGCTCGCGCATTGCTGGATATCACTCTAGCCTCCATGCGGCACTGGCTCCGCCTGGTCGGCGTTGCCTCCCCGGGCGCCCGCGTGCTGGAGCGCGACGGCGTCCAGGCGGTTGTCGTGCCGGCCGCGCCGGAGCGCGCGGTCGTGAACTCGGTGCTCTACGAGGACGCCGAGGCGCTGGCGGCGGCCTACGACGAGGTCGCCGCGGCATATGCGGAGATCGGTGCCGCCTGGACGGTGTGGGTGCCGTCGGCAGACGACCGGGCACGCGACCTGCTGGGCGCTGCGGGGCACGTGCTGGATGCCGCCCCGGAGATCATGTCGGTCGACCTGCGCGAGGGCGTCGAGCGGCCATCAGCGGACGCGCTCGAGGACTGGACGGCCGACGGCGACGTGTCCCAGGTAGGACCGCTGAACGACCGCTCGTACGCGTTCGGGGCGGACTCGTTCACACGCGCCCTGGCGGGACTGCCGCCCGACGAGCTCACGACCTACGTGGCCCGGGCGGGAAGCGCACCCGTGGGCTGTCTGATCATCGTGGACCACGAGCGGAACGCCGACGTCGAGATGGTGGCGGTCGTGCCGGAGGCCCGCGGCAGCGGCATCGCGGGCAAGCTGCTGGCCCACGCGCTCTGCGACGCGGCCGAACGCGGCCTCGAGACGAGCACGCTGATCGCGACGAAGATGGGCCGCCCCGTCTACGAGCGGCTCGGCTACCGGGCGTTCGGGACGCTCGAGATGTGGGAGCTCCGCTCGCGCGCGGATCGCTCTACCTGAGCTCTACGGTCTCCTCGAACATGACCTCGCCCTCGAGCGCCCGGTGCACAGGGCACTTCGCGCCGATCTGCATGAGCCGCTCACGCTGGTCTTCGGGCAGCTCCTTTGGGAACTCGATCTTCAGCTTGAAGCGGGTGGGCGAGCCGCGCTGGGCCGGCTCGTAGTCCACGTCCACCTCGATCTCGCCGACCTCCCAGCCTTTCCGCTGTGCGTACATCTCCATCGTGATGGCCGTGCACGAGGCCAGGCTGGCGGCCAGCAGCTCCTGCGGGCTCGGTCCACTGTCGTAACCGCCGTGGTCTTTCGGCTCGTCCGCCGTGAGGCGGTGCTCTCGCACCTCCACGTCCTGCTCGAGCCGGCCGTCCACGCGGCGCGAAGTCGCTCTCATCCTCTCCCCTCGAACAGCTCGGGTTCGGGCTCGTCGGCGAAGCGCGCCATTGCGAAGAGCGCGTCGGAGAGCCGGTTCAGGTAGGTCAGCACGGTGTCGTCCGCCAGGTCGCCATCGTCCTTGAGCGCTGCTACCCGGCGTTCGGCGCGCCTCACCGCGGCTCGGGCGACGTCGAGCCGAGCCGACAGCTCGGTGCCGCCGGGGACGATGAACTTGGGCGGCAGGTCCACGCGGTCCATGTAACGGTCGATGTCGGCTTCGAGCCGATCGACCATGTCACCGGTCACCTTCGAAACGCCCTCCTCGAGGCGTTCCGCGGCCTCGGGCGCGGTGGCCAGCTCGGCGCCGGCCACGAACAGCTCGTTCTGTACGCGCAGGATGTCGGCGTGCAGCTCGCCGCCGCGGTCCGCGGCGCTGCGGGCGAGCCCGAGGGCGGAGGCGGCCTCGTCGACCGAGCCGTAGGCCTCGGGCCGGCCGGCGTACTTGGGCACACGACCGCCGTACCAGAGGCCCGTGGTGCCGTCGTCGCCCTTGCGCGTGTAGATCTTCACCCGGCGGCGGATGCTACCCGCGGCCCGCCCGGAGCCTGCCTCACCACCCGGGACAGGAGGTGGGGGTCTTCGCCCCCGGCGGCAGGCAGAGGTCCGCGCGCTTGGGCGCCGCTCCCTTGCGCATGCTGAACGTGGTCGCCCTGCCGACGAAGCCCGGCTTGGTGACCCGCACGATGATCCGCGTGCCGGGCCGCATCCGGCGCTCGAGCTGCTTGAAGCGCAGCTGCCGTCCCATGGAGAGCCGCGATGCCTGCGACGCCTTCTTCGGGCACGACTTGCCACGACAGCGAACCAGGACATTCGCTCCCTGGGGGGCTCGCACGAGCAGCCGCTTCACCTTGGTGTGCCCGCCCAGCACGCTCCCCTTGATCCTGACCACCACGCCTTGGAGGAGCGGCGGCGGGGGCGGCGGGGGCGGCGGTGGCACGACGCGCACGGTCACCGTGCCGGCCGCTGTGGCGCTCGCCCCCTTCGAGTCGGTCACGCGCAGCCTTACGGTGTGGGAGCCGGGGGTAGCGAAGGTGGCGAACGCGGCCGCGCCGGCGGCGTCGTCGAACAGTCCATCGTTGTCGAGGTCCCATTCCTGGGCGGCGAGCGGACCGTCGGGGTCCTGCGAGATGGAGGAGAGCGCTACCCGCGCGCCCGTGAAGGGGTTGCGGTCGGATATCGAGAAGTTCGCTTGGGGCGGGGCATTGACGACGATCGTCCGCGTGACGATCTGGAAGCCTCCGCCGACCTCGGAGATCTTGAGTGCGACCGTTCGGGGCCCGGCCGTCGCGAAGCTCCAGGCCACCGATGCGCCGGTGGCCTGCGCCACGAACTGGTCCGTCGCCGGGTCGAACCCGGCCGCGTCGAAGTCGAAGTTCCACTCCAGCGGAGTGATCGTCTTACCGGTCGGGCTCGAGCCGGAGCCGTCAAATGTCACGGACTGACCCGGAAGCGGCGCCTCCGGTGAGAAGGTCATCGAGCCGGTGGGAACCGTGTTCTGGACGAGCACCTCCCGCGTGACCTCGCGGGTGATGCCGCCCGTGTCGGTGACGCGTAGCTTGACGGTGTGGAGCCCTGGCGTCGAGAAGACCCTCTTGACGCTGGTGCCCTGTTCGCCGGCCTCGCAGTAGGTGCCGTCGGCGTCGAGGTCCCACGAGTGCGTGAGGTTGCTGTCAGCGGCGTCCGGGTCGCCGGAGGTCGTGGAGAACGTGACCTGCTGGCCGATCACCGGCGCGGACGGCTCCATGACGAATCCCGGCGCCGGGGGCCTGTTTACGCGGAACGTCAGGGTCGCCCTGTCGCTCGCCCCCTTGGAGTCGACCACCCGGAGCGCCACGGTCCTCTCGCCGGCTGGATAGTGCTCGAGCGGAGCGGCGGCTTCCTGGCCGATCGCATCGTTGAAGCTCTCATCCCCGTCGAAGTCCCAGTGGTAGGTAAGCGAGCCGTCGGCGTCGGTCGAGCCAGGCGAGCCAGGTGCGCCCGGGTTCGCCGTACAGCCCGGGGCCGGCGCGGCGCCGGGGGCCGGAGGGGTGGCCCCGCCCGTGAACGTGAACCCCTGGCCGGCCAGCGGTACGGCGCGCTGTTGACCTGCCTCGGCCTGCGGGTTCAGGATGTCGATCCGGGCGACCGGCCGCGCGTTTATGGTGAGATCCGGCTTCGATGCGACGTTGGTCGCGTTGGCGCCGTCGGTCACTCGCAGCCTGACCGTCACCGACCCGTGTGTCGCGTAAGTGCGGCTTATCGTCGCCGAGGTGCCGGTATTGACCTCGAATCCGCCGGGCCCGGTGCTCGGGTTGCCGTCGAGATCCCATTCGTACTTGGTGATGCTGTCACCCGCCTCGCCGGGGTTCGACGCCGAGCCGTTGAAGTTGACGGTCTCGCCCACGTCTGCCACACCGGGCGCGCCGCCCGCCTGGTCCACCGGTGTGATCGTGAAGCTCGCGCTCGGTGTCGCGTTGCTGACCGCGACCGCCTGGGACGCGGTGTGGGTCGCTCCGTTGGCGTCGGTGACTCGCAGCCTGACCGTTACGGACCCGGGCGTCGTGAAGGTGCGGCTTGTCGTCGCCGAGGTCCCGGTGTCGACCTCGAACCCGCCGGGCCCGGTGCTCGGGTTGCCGTCGAGATCCCATTCGTACCTGCTGATGGTGTCGCCCGCCTCGCCGGGATTCGACGCCGAGGCGTTGAAGGTGACGGTCTCGCCGATGTCCACGCCTGTGCCCCCGCCCGCCCGGTCCACGTGTGAGCGGATGAAGGAGGCGGTCGGAGGAGTGTTGGTGACGGTGATGGTCTCGGTGGCGGTGTCCGCCGCCCCGTGGGCGTCGGTCACCCGGAGCGTGACGGTCACCGGCCCGGACGCCGCGTAGGAGCGGCTCGCGGGCTGGCCCGTGGTCTCGAAGGTTCCGTTGCCGTCGAGATCCCACTCGTACCTGGCGATGGTGTCGCTCGGCTCGCCGGGGTCCGAGGCCGAGCCGTTGAAGGTGACGGTCTCGCCGACGTCCACGCCCGCGGTGCCGCCCGCCCCGTTCACGTGTGAGACCGCGAAGCCGGCGGTCGGCGGAGTGTTGGCATTGACCGTGATGGTCTTGGTCTCGGTGTTCGTCGCACGGTTCGAATCGGTCACCTGGAGCCTGACCGTGACAGGGCCGGGAGTCGTATAGGAATGGCTCTGGGTCACACCCGTCCGCTCGAACGCGCCGTCGCCGTCGAGGTCCCAGGCGTACCCGCTGATGGTGTCGCTCGGCTCGCCGGCACCGGAGCGTGACCCGTCGAACGTGACGGTCTCGCCGACGTCCAGCACGCCCGGCACTCCTCCCGGCTTGTCCACATGCGACACGGTCATGACGGCGGTCGGGGCCGCGTTGTCGTTGACGACGATGGTCTGGGTAGCGATCTCCTTCGCGCCGTTCGAGTCCGTCACCTGGAGCCTCACGGTCACGGGCCCGGGTGTCGTATAGGACCCGGTTTGGGTCTTGCCCGTGCGCTCGAACAAACCGTCGCCGTTGAGATCCCAGTCGTGGTCCGTGTCGGCGATCGGCCCCTCGAAGTCCGACGACGCGGAGCCGTTGAAGCTGACGGTCTGGCCGACATCTGGGGTCGGGTCCGACACCGAGAAGGCGGGTTTGGGCGGCGCGTTCTGGACGGTCAGCTGGTGGCTCACCACAGCGGTCTGGTTGGCGCCGTCCGTGACCGTCAGCGTCACCGTCTTGGCGCCGAGGCTCGTGGCGGCGGGGTAGGCGTGGGTCACGTCCTGCCCGTTTGACGTCGTGCCGTCGCCGAAGTTCCAGTGGTAGGAGGCGATGTCGCCGTCGGGATCCGTCGCCGTGACGTCGAAGCTGACAGTCTGCCCTCGGGCCGGCGTTGGGTCGGAGATAGAGAAGCTGGCGGTCGGCGGCGCGTTCTGGAGGGTCAGCTGCTGGGTCGACACCGCCGTCTCGTTCGCGGAGTCAGTGACGGTCAGCGTCACCGTCTTGGCGCCCAGGCTCGTGGTGGCGGGGTAGGCGTGGGTGACGTTCCGGCCGCTGGCGGTGGTGCCGTCGCCGAAGGCCCATTGGAAGGAGGTGATCTCGCCATCGAAATCCGACGCCGTCGCGTTGAAGTTGACCGTCTGCCCACGGACGGGTGTGTCGTCGGAGACGGTGAAGCTCGCGGTGGGCGGCGCGTTCCGGACGGTCAGCTGCTGGGTCGCCACCGTCGTCTCGTTGGCGGAGTCGGTCACCGTCAAGGTCACGGTCTTGGCGCCGAGGCTCGTGGTGGCTGAGTAGGCGTGGGAGACGTTCCGGCCCGTCGCGGTGGTGCCGTCGCCGAAGTCCCAGGCGTAGGAGAGGGCGTCGCCATCCGGGTCCGTGGCTGTGGCGTCGAAGCCGATCAGCTGGCCTCGTGCCGGTGCAGTGTTCGAGACCGAGATGGAGGCAGTCGGCGGACGGTTCTGGACGGTCAGCTGGTCGGTTACCGTCGTCGTTTCGCCGGTGGCATCCGTAACCCTCAACCTCACCGTTAGGGGGCCCAGACCGGCGTAAGCGTGAGTGACGTTTTGGCCGCTGCCGGTGGCGCCGTCGCCGAAGTCCCACTCGTAAGACGAGATCGCGTCCCCGTCGGGGTCCGTCGCCGCGGCGTCAAAGCCGACGGTCTGTCCCCGGACCGGTGTGGAGTCGGAGATCGTGAAGGTGGCGCTCGGTGGCGCGGCCAGGGCGATCTGAGCCGTCAGGAAGGCCAGGGCCGATAGCGCCGCCAATGAGAGTTGAAGGCGCCGCGAGGGGCGGGGGCGCCGTTGCATCCACCGCACGAACGAACGCGGGGCGTAAACACTTGCGCGCTTCTTCGAGTCCGTTTACGCCAACGGGTTGAAGACCAGGCCGGTGGGGACCTTCGGGTAGAAGTAGGTCGACTTGGGCGGCATCGATTCGCCGGTGGCGGCCACCTCCCTGACCTGCTCGACCGGTGTGGGGCGCATGAAGAATCCGGCGTCGGCCCGCCCGGACTCGACCGCCTCGATCGCGTCGTCGAGGTCCTTGGAGTAGTGGAGCCCGCGCAGGTCGGAGATGTCGTCCTCTGACATCTTCAGCGCGCCGCGCAGGACGAGCGCCTCGAGGACCGCGGTGTCGAGGCGGCGGTAGGGCTCGGGCAGGCCGCGGAGCGCCCGATCGGCGGTCGCCTGATCCTTCAGGGTCACGCGGAAGGGCCGCTTGAAGAAGGAGTCCATGTAGCCGAACGCCACGCGTCCGTCACCGGCCGGAGGCTCGAGCTGGGAGGTGTCTCCGAGCTCCTCGATCTCGAAGTGGCCCCTGAGCACGTCGCGGATGGCGATCTGCTTCTCGCTGCTGTCCTTCAGCCCGGTCAGCAGGCGGTGCGTGGGGAAGACGAGCAAACCCGGATCGGACAGCGCGCAGAGCAGCATCAGCACGTAGCGGTGAGCCCCCTCGCCGCCGACCTCGTCGGCGTATACGCGGGCGGTCTCATAGCGGTGGTGGCCGTCGGCGATCAGGAGCTCCGCGTCGGCGAGCGCCATCTGCAGCTCGGCGATCAGGTCCTCGTCGCTCGAGCGCCAGAGCGTGTCGCCGTCCACCGTGGCGAACGGTTCGGCGGCCGTGATGTGCGCGGTCGCGCGCTCGGCGATGCCGTCGGAGTCCGGGAACAGCGTGAAGACGGGGGAGAGGTTCGTGCGGGTGGCCCTCGTCAGGCTGAGCCGGTCCTCCTTCGGACCGGGGTGGGTGCGCTCGTGAGGGCGGATCCGGCCCGGCCCGTACTCATCCACGCGCACGCGCGCGAAGAAGCCGGTGCGGCTGCGGCCGGCACCGTCCGGGGCCGTGTAGTCCTGGCGCAGCACCCAGACGGCCGGCTCGTCCTCTTGCACGAGCACGCCGGCCGCGCGCCATTCGCGGAGGGTCGCCGCGGCCTGGCCATAGCTTTCGGGGAGGTCGACGTGCACGACGTTGTAAGGGCTGCGAGCGGCGAGCTCCGCGCGCATGGCTTCGTCGATCACGTCGTACGGAGGGGCGATCACTTCCGCAAGCGACCCCACCGCGGCGGGCTCGTAGCGAAGCGTGCGGAGCGGCTGCAGGTCGGCCATCGAAGGCGCCAGGCTAGCTCACGCTGTGGGGGGCGTACGCGAACGCGCTCGTCTGAGCGTTCACCCGCTCAGTCGCAGCAGTCGTCGTGAGCCGCGCCGCGTGCGTTGAGCCCCGGCGCGGCGCAGCAGCCTTCGCCCCGCCAGGTCTCGACGCCCTCCCTGACAGCGACGCCGGCGATCAAGAGGGCGGCGATCGGATCGAGCCACCACCAGCCGAGGGCGGCGTTGCCGGCAAGGCCGATGAACACGGCGCCGGCCAGGTAGGCGCAGAGCAGGTTCTGCGCGCCCTCGCCGTGCGTCGCGGAGGAGCCGAGCGTCTCGGCGAGCCGCTGCTTGGCGATGCCGAGGAACGGCATCCCGATCAGGCTGGTCGCCGTCAGCACCATGCCGACGACGCTGGTCTCGGGCTCGTGGCCAGTTGTCAGATGTCGGACCGCCTCGAATGCCACCCACGGGGCGAGCAGGAAGAACTGGACCGCGACGAGCCTCTGCGCGCGCTCCTCCGCGGCACGAGAGAGAAGCCGATGCCCGGTGAAGCGCCAGACGATCACCAGGCTGGCGACTCCCTCGATCGCCGAGTCGATGCCAAAGCCGATCAGCGCGATCGAGCCGGCCAGTAGGCCCGCGGTGATCGCGACCGCGCCCTCCGCGCCCATCCATACGAGGCTGAGCCAGGAGAGCGCTCGTGCTCGCCTGGCGGCCCACATCCACTCGGCGCTCGGCGCCGATCCCACCGGGGCCGGTTGCTGCGGCAGCGTCGGAAGCGCGGTCTGGCTCAAGTCACCGTCGCCGTGGCCAGGGCCGCCCCAAGCAGCTCGCGCCCCCGCTCCGTGAGCGAGTACATGACCATCTTGCCGGCACGCCTGCTCGTCACGAGCCCCTCCGAGCGCAGCACGCGGAGATGATGCGAGACGAGGTTCTCGGCTCGCTCGACGACCCAGGCCAGATCGCAGACGCAGAGCTCGCCGCCCTCGGCCAGAGAGGCGCTCAGTGTCAACCGGGTCGGGTCGGCGAGCGCCTTGGCCTGCCCGGCGACGCGGCCGGCCTCCGCGGCGCTGAGCCGGCCGGAGCGCAGCACCTCGGCCTTCTCGAGGTCCAGGCAGAGAATCTCGCAGTGATCATCGCGCGCCACGACCGGGATCATCCTAACGCCCGTTGAGCTGTTGTGTTGTGGCGCCGTCGGGGTAGACTCGCCTGCCCACGGGGCGTAGCTCAGTCTGGTAGAGCGCTCGGTTTGGGGCCGAGAGGTTTCGCCGGTTCGAATCCGGCCGCCCCGATTAGGTCTTCCCCTATGCGCACCATCGCCGAGTCGCATCTGTCGAACGAGGACCTCGCGCCGACCGGGCCCGAGCAGCGCACGTGGGGGACCTACCACCTCGCCGCGCTGTGGATCGGGCTGTCGATCGTGATCACCACCTACACGCTCGCGTCCGGGCTGATCGCCGCCGGAATGGAGTGGTGGCAGGGGCTGCTCACCGTCGCGCTCGGCAACCTCATCGTGCTGATCCCGATCCTGCTCAACTCGCACCCGGGCACCAAGTACGGGATCCCCTTCCCGGTTCTGGTGCGGTCGAGCTTCGGCATCCGCGGGGCCAACGTGGCGGCCATGGCGCGCGCACTTGTGGCGTGCGGCTGGTTCGGAATCCAGACCTGGATCGGAGCGCTCGCGCTCGACACGCTGATGACCACGCTGACCTCCGGCTGGGCGGACGTGACCGGGCACAAGGCGATCGCGTTCGGCGTGTTCTGGGTCGTCCAGGTGGCGATCATCCTGCGCGGCATCGAGGGCATCAAGTTCCTCCAGAGCTACGCCGCGCCGCTGCTGTTGGGCGGCAGCGTGGGGCTGTTGATCTGGGGCTTCGGCGCCGCCGGCAACGTGTTCTCGGCGTCGTCGCAGCTGATCGGCGGCGACGACAGCTTCTGGTCGCTGTTCGGGCCGGGGCTGGCCGCGAACGTCGGCTACTGGATCACGCTGTCGATGAACATTCCCGATTTCACGCGCTACGCGAAGGATCAGCGCTCGCAGGTCGTCGGCCAGAGCATCGCGATGCCGCTCACCATGACGGGCTTCGCGTTCATCGGCATCGCGGTCACCTGCGCCACGATCATCGAGTTCGGCGAGCCGATCTGGGACCCCGTCACGCTCGTCGCGCGGCTGCTCGACGACCTGCCGGTTCTGCTCGTGATCGCGATGATCATCGTGGTGGTCGCGCAGATCTCCACCAACATGGCGGCCAACGTCGTATCGCCGTCGAACGACTTCTCCAACCTGTCGCCGCGCCAGATCTCGTTCCGCACCGGCGGACTGATCACGGCGGTGATCGGGATCGTGTCGTTTCCCTGGCAGCTGTACGAGGACGCGGGCGCCTACATCTTCACCTGGCTGGTCGGCTACGGCAGCCTGCTCGCGTCGTTCCTGGCCGTGATGGTGGTCGACTACTGGCTGCTGCGGCGCGCGCGGCTGGAGCTCGAGGAGCTCTACCGCCCCGGCCCGGGCGGCCGCTACTGGTACTCGAACGGCTACAACGTGCGCGCCCTGATCGCCGTGGCGGTGGGCGTGATCCCGCTGCTGCCTGGTTTTATCAACGCGGCGACGACCGAGGGCGGGATCGTCGCCGACCCGGACTTCTTCGACGAGCTCTACAGGTACGGAGTGTTCGTGGCGTTCGGCCTGGCCGCGCTGACGTACACCGCGCTCATGCGCGCCGAGATCCCGGCGCGGTCGCCCGCCGGCGCGGCGGCGAAGCGGTGAGCGCCGTGCTCGCCGACAGATGATCGGGTCCCGGCCCCCCTACGGCTCGATGTTCTGGTTCAGGCGGAAGAGGTTGGTCGGGTCGTACTTGCGCTTGATCTCGACCAGCCGCTCGTACTGCTCGGTCCCGTAGGCCTGGCGCACCCGGTCCTCCCCCTCGTCGCCTAGGAAGTTGAGATAGACGCGCCGGCCGGCATGCGGCTGCATCGCGTCGAAGAACGCGCGCGCCCAGGCGATGTGACGGTCGGTATGGGGATCGTCCTCGGTCCAGACGGCATTGATGTTCACGTTGTGCGTGGCGTCGCGCTGACTGAAGGCCGTCTCGTCCTGACCAACGCGGGCCAGCGCCCCGCCGAGCTGGAAGACGATGCAGTAGGACTTGGGCGAGGTGAGCGCCAATGAGTGCTCGACGAGCGTGTCGATCGCATCGTCGGTGAGCGGCGGCAGCTCGACCGACTTCCAGTAGCGGTGCCAGCCGTGCGGCACCAAGGGGTCAAACATCGCCTGCAAGGCCGTGTAGGGCTTCGGCTCGAGCAGGTCGGCGATCGGGCGGCCGAACTGCTTGAGCGGGCGCACGACCTCGGCGCCCTCGTCCGGAGGCCCCGCGTAACAGGCGCCCACCATCACGACCGGCTTGCCGTGCACCTCCTCCGGCAGGGAGGGGAATGGCGGGGGCACCGACAGATCGAAGATCGTGGTCAGCTCGTCCGGGGCCGCGGCGACGAACTCGCGGTAGAAACGCAGGACCGCCGGCGCGTCCTCCAGTGGGTGGAAGACCGGCCCCGCAAGGACGGTCGGGCCGACGCGGTGCAGTCGGTACTCGAGCGAGGTGACGATGCCGAAGTTGCCGCCGCCGCCGCGGATCGCCCAGAAGAGATCCGGGTTCTCATTCTCGCTGGCGGTGACGATCTCGCCCTGCGCGGTCACCACGTCTGCGGAGAGGAGGTTGTCGACCGTGGCGCCGTGCTTTCGCATCAGCCAGCCGATCCCCCCGCCGAGCGTTAGGCCCGCGATCCCGGTGTGGGTGACGATCCCGCCGACGGTCGCGAGGCCGAAGAGCTGGGTCTCGCGATCGAGCTCGCCCCAGAGAACGCCCGCCTGCGCTCTCGCGCTGCGCGCCGCGGGGTCAACCCTGATTCCCTTCATCGGCGAGAGGTCGACCACGAGGCCGCCGTCGCAAACGGCATGGCCGGCGACGCCGTGGCCGCCGGAACGGACCGCGACGAGCAGATCGTGCTCACGCGCGAAGCGGACCGCGGCGACGACGTCGGCGACCCCGGTGCAGCGAGCGATGCAAGCGGGGCGGCGGTCGATCGCGCCGTTCCAGATCCTGCGAGCCTCGTCGTAGGCGGCGTGGCCGGGAGCAATCAGCTCGCCCTCCAGGCTGCCTGCCAGCCGCTCGATCGCCAGGTCTCGCTGCGCCGTTGCCATTCGCTCCTCCGTTATTCGGTTCATGCCGACGTTGGCGCGTGTTCGACGCGAGGTCCAGTGCACGATGTGGACCAAGACGGTTCACGATCTGAACTTGACCCGCGTTCGCCTGCCCATACAGTTGGGACATGCGCGGCTACGGCCAGTTCTGCCCGGTCGCCAAGGCGAGCGAGGTGCTCGCCGAACGCTGGACGCCTTTGGTCATCCGCGAGCTGCTCTGCGGCAGCCACCGCTTCAACGAGCTTCAGCACGGCGTCCCCCTGATGTCGCGCAGCCTGCTCGCCAAGCGGCTTCGCGAGCTCGAAGGAGCCGGAATCATCGAGAGGCGACGGGGCGATGATCGACGGGGGCCCAGCTACCACCTGACCCCGGCGGGCGAGGAGCTGCGGCCGATTATCGACGGTCTCGGTGGCTGGGGACAGCGCTGGGTCCGCGACGGCGTCTCTCAGGAGGACCTCGACCCGCGATTGCTGATCTGGGACATGCAGCGAAACATCGAGATCCAGGCGCTGCCGCCTCATCGGGTCGTCGTCCGCTTCAGGTTCACAGACGTGCACGCCAACCTCCCCCGCGTGACGTGGCTGATCCTCGATCCCGACGAGGTCGACGTCTGCTACCGCGACCCCGGCTTCGATGTCGACCTCTTGGTCGAGGGGCACCTACGGGTCCTGATCGGCGTCTGGCTCGGGGACCTCACCTTTGCAGCGGCGCTGCGCTCGGGAGAGCTGCGGATCGAGGGTCCGCGTTCGCTCGTTCGCGCATTCCCGGGCTGGCTTCGCCGCAGCGCGTTCGCGGACATCGAACGCCCGGCGAAGGCCCTGCCCGCGGCCTCCCGCTAAGACCGGACGCCTCCCGATTATGAGGCGCGCTTTCGAGCCACGACGAGCAGGTACTCGTAGCGGTATTCCGCGGGACCTTCGGGTGGTCCGCTGTTCGATCGCGTGGCGAATTCGAGAAAGTCCCGGTCGAGCGCCTCCACGCGCTCGGGCTCCTCGGCGAGGCTCGCGTAGATACCCACTACCGGTCCGAACGTCTGCTTGAACAGCTCGCGGTAGTCGCGCGGGCTGTCCGCCCGCTCCACGTAATGCCTGCGGGTCATCTGAAGCGATTCGGCCCCGTCACCGAACAGCTCCCGCACGTGCTCCTCGCTGCCCCAGAGCGGCGGCGGGAGCGCGTGGGGCGGGGGCGCGGGCGCGTATGGCGCAAGGGCGGCGAAGAAGTCCGAGATCAAGCCCTCGGGAGTGAAGTTGAGCATGCCGATCTTTCCCCCCGGTCGGCACACACGCAGCATCTCGTTCGCAACAGCCCGGTGGTCGGGAGCGAAGATCGCGCCGAACGAGGAGGTGACGACGTCGAACTCGGCGTCTGCGAACGGGAGCGCCTCGGCGTCGGCCTCGACCCACTCGAGCTCCACCCCGTGCGCCTCGGCCTCACGTCGGCCGGCCTCGAAGTTCTCGGGCGCCAGGTCGGATGCCACGACCTCGGCGCCGGCCTCGGCCGCACGGATCGCCGTGTTGCCCGTCCCGGCCGCGACGTCGAGCACGCGCTGCCCGCTGGAGATACCGCACGCCCTGACAAGCACCTCCCCGAGCCCCCAGACGGTCTCCTTCGCGAACCGGTGATAGTCGCCAAGCGCCCAGGCGGCCCTTGTGGCGGCCTTCGGCTCGCGGTCCGGCGCGGTCGCCAGACGTCCTCGGGTGACCTGACGCTCCATTGCGCGGACCGTAGCCCCGGCGGCGCCGCCCTGTCTTCGCCCGAACCGAGCAACTTCCGGGCCGCCTCGTATGGCCCGATCTGGCTATGTCTCGGCGTCGTCGAGCAGGCCCGACCGCACCGCCCAGGCGGCAGCGGCAGTGCGCGAGGGCAGCCCGAGCTTTCGCAGGATGTTGGTCACGTGGCGATGAACGGTGTGCTCTGAGACCACCAGCCGCTCGGCGATCTGGCCGTTCGTGAGCCCCTCAGCGAGGAGGGCCAGCACCTCGTGCTCGCGCCGCGTGACCGGGGGCATCCGTGTGCGGTCGTCACCGCCGCGAATCGAGGCCACGAGCAGCCGGCGGGCGCGCTCGGCCTCCGCTTCGGCGCCGAGCTCGCGCAGGCGATCCAGGGCCGCGGTCGCCTCGCGCTCGGCCAGCTCGGTCCGGCCCAGGGCGGCCAGACTTGTGGCCAGCTCGATTCGGGCCCGCGCGCCCTCGAACGGCGCCCCGCTTCGCTGGAAGCGATCGACGGCGTCCTCGAACAGCATCCGCGCCCGTTCGTGCGCGCCGCCCGCGGCCTCGACCAATCCCTCCGCCAGCTCGGTGGACGCGCGCAGAGGCTCGGTCCCGACCAGCCGCTCGATCTTCCACAGGGCGTCGAGCGCCGCCGCCGCCTCCTCGAGCTCACCGCGAGCGACGCGGGCGCGGACCAGCAGCTCGAGCGCCGGGGCCCGGTCGAGCCTGCGCTCGGCGGGCGCCTGGCGCAGCAGCCGCTCGACCAGCTCCACCGCCCGGCGCGCCTCGCCCCGGTCGAGCGCCAGGCGTGCCCCGCACAGCTGCGCCGGCGGGAACGCCCCCGCCTGATCGAGCAGCCGCGCCGCCTCCTCGGCTCTGGCCTGCCTCCGTCTCAGCTCCGCGAGGCCCGCAAGCGGGCCTCCGACCATCGCCGGGCGCGAGCTGGAGAAATCCTCGACCGCGGCCTCCAGCAGCTCCTCGGCATCCCTCCACTCCCCTCGCCAGAGGTGGATCGCGCCGTACTCGGCGCGACAGAAGGCGAGCATGTACCGGCTCCCGTAGCGTCCGGCGAAGTCCGCGATCCGATCGCACCATTCGAAGGCGCGTTCGTAGTCGAGCACCGAGGTGCAGGCCGTGACCAAGAAGCAGCAGGCCCAGGCACCCGAGATCGGGATCGTCGCCTCCCCCGCCACCGCGATCGCGCTCGCCTCGTCGAGGCGGCGCATCCCGTCGGCGACCTGCGCGGTGGCGACCAGGGCGCCACCCTCGAGGGCGAGCCCCAGCATCTCGAGGTCGGCGACGTCGAACCGCCGCCCGGCCTCGGCCGCCCGAGCGCCGAGCTCCGCCGCCTTCGCGGTATCGCCCGAGAGGTGGGCGATGTAGCCCTCGTGGAAGGCCAGCCACCCGTGCTCGGGCCCGGGCTCGACCGAGCCGAGGAGGCGCTCGGCCCGCCGCAGCCAGCCGCGCGCCACCGCCACCGCGCCGCGAAAGTCAAGCTGGTCGGCCGCGAGCCAAGTGGCCATCCGGGCCGCGCTCGTCCGCTCCCCACAGCCGCGGTAGAGGCCGTAGGCTCGCTCGCGAGCGTCGAAGACCGCCTCCGCATCGTCGAGCCACCATGCGGCCCAGCTCAGCCCCTCGAGGGCCTCCGGCGTTTGCTCGCGAGCAAGAGCCTCCGCGAAGGAGGCTCTGGCAGCGGCCCAGTCGCCGTCGGCCAGCCGAGCCCAGCCGGCCTTGACCGGGTCCGACGCGACCGCCTTCAGTGACGTTGCCATGGGCTTAGCCGCCCGGCGCCGCCTGCCGGGTGGGGTGCGTCGGCACCGCCGCGTGCTGGTCAAGGCCGCGCAGCTCAGCCTCCTCGATCGAGACGATGTCGCGCCCGAACGGCCGGAAGGTCACCGGGATCAGCTTGAAGTTGGCCAGCGCGAGCGGGATCCCGATGATCGTTATGCAGAGCAGCACCCCGGTGACGACGTGGAGGAGGATCAGCCACCAGCCGGCGAGCACGAACCAGATCACGTTCCCGATCGCAGAGCCCGCGCCCGCGTCGGAACGGCGGACCACGGTCTTTCCGAACGGCCACAGCGCGAAGAACCCGATGCGCAGGGCCGCCACCCCGAAGGGGATGGTGATGATGAGGATGAACATGATCAGCGCCGCGATGGCGTACCCGATGGCCGTCCACAGCCCGGCGAAGACGAACCAGATCACGTTGAGCACAATCCGCACGCCGCGCTAACCCTCCCACACCCCAGGGCGGCCGGCCACCCCGCTCGAGTTGCAGTGACGCGGAACGGGGAACATGGACCGATGAGCACAGTTCCCACGGTCGAACTCAACGACGGTCACACCATCCCTCAGCTCGGCTTCGGCGTCTTCCAGATCCCACCCGAGGAGACGGCGGAGGCCGTAGGCCGAGCCCTGGAGGTCGGGTACCGGCACGTCGACACCGCGCAGATGTACGGCAACGAGGAGGAGGTCGGCGAGGGCATCCGCGCGTCGGGGCTCGACAGGGTCGACGTGTTCGTGACCAGCAAGCTCAGCAACAGCCACCACCGGCCCGGCGAAGCCCGCGAGTCCTTCGACGAGACGCTCTCCAGGCTCGGCTCCGACTATGTCGACCTGTTTCTGATCCACTGGCCGCTGCCGACCCTCTATGACGGCGACTACGGCTCGACCTGGAAGACGCTCGAGGAGTTCCACGCGGACGGGCGCGCGCGCTCGATCGGCGTCTCGAACTTCGAGATCGAGCATCTGGAGCGGCTGGCGGCCGAGTGCGAGGTCGTGCCCGCGGTGAACCAGATCGAGCTGCATCCGTACTTCCAGAACGAGGACGTACGCCGTTACGGCGAGGCCCATGGCATCGCCACCGAGGCGTGGTCGCCGATCGCGCAAGGCGACGTGCTCGACGACCCGGCGATCGCAGAGATCGCCGAGCGCCTCGGCAAGTCATCGGCGCAGGTGGTGCTGCGCTGGCATCTTCAGCGCGGCAGCATCGTCTTCCCGAAGTCCACGACCCCCGCCCGGATCGAGGAGAACTTCGCGCTGTTCGACTTCGAGCTCGAGGCGGAGGATGTCAGCCGGATCGACGCCCTAGACCGGGGCGAAGCGGGGCGGACCGGGCCGCATCCGGACAGGTTCGACCTCGTGCCACGCTGAAGGCGCCGCCGTGCGCGACACTCGGCGAGATGTCCGACCGGAACGTCGAGCTCGTCGAGGTCGGCCTCAGCGATACCTGAGCTGCTCCTCCCAGTCCGGGTCACGCCCCTCTCGCGTTAAGTCGAACAGGTTCCAGAGCGGCTCGAGCGTGCCCACGTGGCGGGGATCCTCGTCGCCGTCGGTGGGCGCGAACATGAGCTCCGAGCTCCAGAAGTGGCGGATCGTGTCGCCGTCGCGATGGAAAACGTTCAGGATCGGGATCTGGGAGCCGTCGGCCGTCTCGCCGCGGTAGTCGCGCTTGAAGCTGTTCCCGGCCGAGGACAGCAGGCGCAGCCGCCGCCAGCCGCGCTCCTCCGCGAACGCGAGGACGCGCTCCACCGGCGCCTTCGCCACGGCGTAGAAGTTGACGCGCGGCTCCGCGTGCTCGGCCATCCCCTCGAGCTGGTCGAGCAGCGCCACGCACGACGGGCACGGCCCCTCGGCGAGCGGCAACTCCGCAGTCCGGCCGCTGTCGGGCCCGGGCCGGGAGTCCTGGGAAGAGCGAGGGAACATGAAGTTGTAGATCACGAGTGAGTCCCTGCCCGGCGCGAACAGCTCCGACATCCGCACGTGGGTCGGGCTTCCGTCGGGCCCGGCGCCCTGGAAGAGGTAGTCCTCGGGCACGATCCCGCCCGGCGGCAGCGCCCGCCGCTCCGCGGCCACCGCCTCCATCTCCCTGCGCAGCTCGATCTCACGTTGGAGGAGCGCGTCACGCGCTGTCCTGTACTCCGTCGACTCACCCGGAAACATCGGTACTCAGCTCCTTGTGCGTCATTGACTCACTCGTGCGCCGTGCCGGCAGCGCGAGGCCCGTGACCGCGCCGGCCAGCGACAGCGCCGCCGCCACGCCGATCGCCGGCGCGAATCCGTCGCTGAACGCCTGGGCCGACGCGTAGCTGCCGAGGCCCGCGAACACGGCGACCGCCACTGCGATCCCGAACACCCCGCCCAGCTCGCGCACCATGCCGTTCGCGCCCGCCGCCTTGCCCACCGCGTCGCCCGGCACCGCCCCGACCACGGCATTCGCCGATGTCGGGATCGCGGCCGACGCGCCGATCCCGGTGACGATCGACGGCGCGAGCATCTCGGTGAAGACGAGGCCGGGTTCGGCGATCGTCGCTAGCCACGCCATGCCGACGGCTTGCAGCGCCAGCCCTCCCACCACGAGGGGCCGTTCGCCGATCCGGTCGGCGAGAGCGCCCGCGATGGGCGCGACCACGAACAACGTCGCGGTCCAGGGGACGAGTCGCAGCCCGGCCTCGAGCGGGTCATGGCCCAGCGACGTCTGGAGGAACTGCGCGAAGAAGAACACCGCGCCGAACAGCGAGGCGAACAGGAAGAAGGTGGCCGCGTTGCCCGCCGAGAACGCAGGCGAGCGAAAGAAGCGCATCGGCAGCATGGGCTCGCGCCTACGGAGCTCCCACGCGACGAATGCCGCCACGAGCGCCGCACCCGCGGCCAGCGAGAGCACCACCTCCAGGCTGTCCCAGCCTGCCGTGTTGCCGCGGACGAGACCCCAGACGATGCCGAGCGCGCCCCCGGCCACGAGCGCGAGCCCCGGCACGTCCAGCCCCGTGTCGCTTCCGAAGCTCTCCTCGATCTTGTTCACGGCGAGCGGCAGCGCCACCAGCCCGATCGGCACGTTCACCCAGAAGATCCATTCCCACGAGAGCCCCTGCGAGATCGCCCCGCCGATCACGGGCCCGGCCACGACCGCGAGCCCGGTTATGCCCTCCAGGATCCCGATGGCCGCGCCGCGGCGCTCGGCCGGATACGCCGCGCTCACGATCGCGAGGGCCAGGGAGATCACGAGCGCCGCCCCGGCTCCCTGAACGGCACGCGCGGCGATCAGCCAGCCCACGCCGGGCGCGAGCGCGCAAGCGGCGGAAGTGGCGGCGAACAGCGCCAGCCCGATGGCGAACATGCGGCGGCGTCCGAAGCGGTCCCCGAGCGCCGCGGCCGGCATGAGCAGCACGGCGAGGCTGAGGTTGTACGAGTTGACGGTCCACTCGAGCTCCTCGATCGAGGCGCCGAGGTCGTGCCGGATGGTGGTGAGTGCGGTGGAGACGACGAGCGTGTCGAGCGCCACCATGAGCGACGCGACCGAAGTCAGCGCCAGCACCCAGCCGTTCCGTGGTTTCGTGTCCATGCTGGGGCTGACCGCGCGGATGCCGGAAACTGACCGTTCGCTAGGCGGGCAGCTCGTCGGGCAGGCCGAAGTCGGCGTAGAGACCCTCGTCGAGGAACGCGGTGATCGCGGCGATGCTCGTTCCTCGGAAGGTGAGCACGTCGAGCGCGTGGAACACGTACACCCCGCGCCCTGGGTCCCACAGGTAGCAGCCGACCGCGGCCTGTCCGCTGGCGCGCACCGGCACGTGCCGCCAGCGCTCCTGAAACGGTCCGCGCGCGAGGAAGGGAACGACCTCGTCGAGGCCATGGAAGCGGTCCGGTACCGGCGGCATCGAGAAGCTCGCGTCCTCGGCCAGCATGGCGACCATCGCTTCGAGGTCGCCTCGCTCGAGCGCGTCGGCGTAGCGCTCCACCATGCCGCGGACCTCGTGGTCGCCCAGCGCGCGGAGGGTGGCCTGCTGGCTGCGCTCCGGCAGCCGTGTCTTGATCGCCGCGCGGGCGCGGCGCAGGGCGCCGTTCGCCGACGCCACGGTCGTGTCGAGCGCGTCCGCCGTCTCCTTCGCCGAGAAGCCGAGCACGTCGCGGAGGAGCAGCGCGGCGCGCTGGGTCGCCGGCAGGTGCTGGAGCGCGGCTACGAAGGCGAGCTCGACGCTCTCACGCTGCTCGTAGCGCGCGTCGGGCGAGGCGAGTCCGTCCTCGATCTCGAGCAGCTCGTCCGGAAACGGCTCCGGCCACTCCGCGGGGTCCCTGGGCCGACGCTTCATGAGGTCGAGGCAGGCGTTGGTCGCGATCCGGTACAGCCAGGTTCGGATTGAGCTGCGCCCCTCGAACCGCCGTAGCCCCTTCCAGGCGCGCAGCAGCGCGTCTTGGAGAGCGTCCTCCGCGTCGTGGATGGAGCCAAGCATGCGATAGCAATGGGCGCGCAGCTCGGCGCGGTGAGGTTCGACCAGTTGGCTGTAGGCGTCCTCTGTAGCGGCGCTGATCATGCATGTACAGAGACCCGCGCAGCGTGTCGAACTCATCGCGGCTCGGGGATACCATCGCTCGCGTGGTGAAGCGATTCGGCCTCGCCGCCCTGATGGCGTTCCTCGCCCTCAACGTGTGGATCGGGAGCCCGCTGCTCGCGCTCTGGATCGGCTCGCGCATCCAGGGTGACGCCAGCCAGCCGTCGTTCGGAGCCCTGGCCGCTGTCCTGCTATGCCTGATCGTGTTCAGCGTCCTGCTCTACCAGGCCCTCAAGCGGGTGACCTACGCGTATCAAGAGGCCACCGGCACGCTGCCCACGGTCCGCACGCACGCGCCCTGGCTTCGGAGCATGCGCGGCGAGCGGCCCGGCTATCCGGGCAGCTCCGCCCGCATCACCGGAGCGGAGCGCATCGTCGTCGTGGTGGTGATCATCGCCGCCGTGGCCTTCGAGGTCTGGTTCTTCTTCCTCTCGGGTTCGTCGATCGGCGGCAGCTCCGGCCGCTGAGCCGCCCGGCGGCCGCCGGGCGGCCTATCCTCGCGCGTGGGCCCCCGTAGCTCAGCTGGATAGAGCGGCTGCCTTCTAAGCAGCGGGCCGCAGGTTCGAGTCCTGCCGGGGGCATCCCAGGCGCCACTACGCGGGTTCTGGCGCACACGGCTCCGCGTGCGGGAAGTTGTCAGGACGCTCGGCGGCGCAGGGAGTCCGTCTGCGTACCGGAGGCGCGCCGGCGAGAACTGGGCGACTTTGACTTCGGCTTTGGGCGACGGGTGGCCTGCGGTCGCGCCTTCGCGGCCGACTTGGTGCGTCGTTTCGCGGATCCGAGCTCTTCCTTGGCGTGCTTAACCGGCTCCTCTTGAACCGGCACCTCGGGCAGGGGCGGCCCGGCTTCGCGGAGGCGCACGAGCCCCCTGCGGGCCAGCAACGCGCCGGCGCCGGCATACGCGCCGGTCACCCCCAGCGCGGCAGCCGACGCCCCGGGGCGACGTGAAAGCAAGAGGATCAACGAGGCCGTGCCGGTCCCCGAAGCGAGCACGGCGAGGAGACCACCTCCACCGACCATGGCGATCCCCGGGCCGGCCTGTCTTGCCCTAGCGGTCAGTTCGCGCCGCACAACATCCAGCTGCTCGCGGGCAACACCTGCAGCCACCTGTTCAACTCCTGGCGCAGACATCAGGCGTTTGGTTACCCGGTCGGCACTTCGTGAACCTCGATGTCCGTAGAACTCCTCGGGAGTCCGGTTCGATGTCCCGGGTATGGGAACCGCCGGAGTTCGAAGAGGAGTCGACCATGGGAGTTCTTCGCGGCCTCGGCCGCGCGGTAGGTGGGCTGTTGGCCGGCGTGTTCGGGTTGCTGCGCGGCGTCCTACAGGGCGTGGGCAATCTGCTTCGCCGACTGTTCTGACTGCCTGGCCCCCCGCTCCGTGCGCGAGCTACGGGCTGGCGCGAGCGCGGGTCAAACCTTCGAACCTGCGGCCCGCGCGGACGTTTCAGGACTAGTGCAAGCGACAAACCGGGGCGGCGGTGGTGCAGATGACTCGCGCGAGAGCAACCGTGACGACCGGGCGCGAAAGCAGGACCGCGAGATTGAGCGGTACCGCGAGGCCGCCACGTCCGCGTTGGAACAACTCGAATGGATCGTGGACTATCTCCGCGAGATCGGTAGGGGGCGCATCGCCAGCGCGATCGACCGCAACCGAAAGCAGATCATGAGAGCGATCCGCGAGTAGGGTGAGCACACGCCTTGGCGTAGGAGCCGTCGCCGAGCTCGTCTGCCAGACCTGCGGGGCGGTTAGCCACAGCAAGGTGCCGAAGTTTCGGCCCGACACGATGCCGAAATGCCCGTGCGGCGGCCGGCGCCAGATCATTCGAATCCGGCACCACGGGCAACCCCGACAGCTCCCGTCGACCGAAGACCGGCAGCCCGATTGAGCCGCGCATCCGGCCGTGGCGCTCGAAGCGGCTTCCCAGGGGCGCTGGAGGGCTGATGTGGGTTCAGCGACGCTCTAATGGGCCCGTGTGCCGTTGGCCCAACCCGACCGGGCCAACGGCTGGGCGGGGGAAGGGGGTGCGAGAGCGGCCGCGGTGGGCCCTCCGAAGGGAATTCGCCGAGCAGTTCTTCAGCCGAATTTCCTGCGGGTAGGGCCGGGTCCCGGCGAGACGAGTGGCGTCACTGTCCTGACTTTTTGCCCGCCTGGGGCCACAAGTCCGGACGGTACGGAGATTCCCGAGCGCGGCGCTCGAACAATCTTCGGCCCCCGCCCGACCCCACGACCGCGGCAACCCTGGGCTGGACCCCAACGCGCTGGCCGCCCTCATTGCCGTCATTAGACGCCCGCGCCAACCCTGAGTCAGCGGACGCCGAAT
>Ga0081538_10000490_pt1 | contig 44238 bp, 44 predicted proteins | sample TabmetS5T2R1_FD_71022 | JGI IMG/M metagenome (GOLD analysis project Ga0081538, IMG submission 71022) | Tabebuia heterophylla rhizosphere microbial communities from the University of Puerto Rico - S5T2R1 | ecosystem: Host-associated > Plants > Roots > Rhizosphere ... | reverse complement strand
CTCGTGGGCAAGCCGGTGGAGTTGCTCGTGGAGGCCGTCGACTCGTGGGACGAGCCGCTCCCGTCCCAGGACCGGCCGGCCGACCTCACCGAGCCCGTGCTGGGGTACCGCGCGTGGCGGCTTGACTCCCGGGGCCTGCACTCGCTTGGTGTCCAGGCCCGCTGGAGCCGGCGCACCCTCGTCGCGGACTGTCCTCGCGTAGGCCGACGCCGCGACCATGCCGCCCCGGTCGCGGACTGTCGGTGCGGCATCTACGCGCTGCACGAGCCGCCGCTGTCACTCGGCGACAAGCTCGTCTGGGGCGCGGTCGCCCTCGACGGGCGCGTGCTGCTGTACACCAAAGGGATCCGGGCTGAGCGAGCGACGATCCTCGTGCTCGCGTACGGCGGCGACGAGCCTCAACCGGGCCTTGCGCGCACCGCGCGGGCCCTGGATGTCGAGCTCGTGCCGTTCTCGGCGCTGATCGCAGCTGCCGGTGCCCGCGGCGCAGTGCCTGCGCCGGACCCCCAGGCCCTCGGGCGCGGACGACCGGACGACGCCGACGGCGCGTGGGACGCGCTGGCGCCGCCGAACGGGCCGCCTCCGCTTGCCGCTGTGGTTTCGCTGCGCGGCTAGACGAACCGGCGAACCAGCGTCGGGCCGCAGCCGCCGATGCTGACCCCAGGCCCGCGCCTTGACGGTTGCCGAAAACCGCTCAACCTGGCCGCAGACTGCTGCGCGCCACCGGCGCCGCCCGGTCTGGCCGCTCGGCACGTGCAACCTGTCGACAGGCAGTCGGGTCCGGCCGGCGGCGGCGCTCGCCCTCCCTGTGCTACTCGGGCTCGCCAGCCGCCCCGTCGTTGGCCGACACCGTGGTGCGCGACCCGGTGGCGGGGTCGACGCGGATCACCCCGCCCGTGCCGCCGAACGCGGTGGGGTCGGCGACCAGGATGTCGCCGTCGGCCTCGAGCGCCACCCCGTGCGGCGCTTCGAAGTCGGGGGTGCCGGCCGGCGCGTCGTTCGCCGACACCGTCGTGCGCGCCCGCTGGCCCGGATCGACACCGATCACCCCGCCCCCGAACCCGCTGTCGTCGGCGACCAGGATGTCGCCCGGCGCGGCCGCCGCCACACCCGGCCCCAGCACGCCAAGAAGCGCAACCCCAAGCGCTCCCGCCAGCGCCAACCTCCGGCCCGACCGAAACCGCCAGTTGCGGTGCCCTGTCGCCAAACGCGCTCCTCAAGACACGGCCGCCGCGCACTACGCAACGACAACCCACGAGGTCCGCCGCCGAACCTACCCCCAAACCACGTCACCACACAACTCAACCGGCAGGCCCCTCCGACCACCGGCGACCCCCCGGCTAACAGTGGCGACGCGGCCGTTCTCAGCCCGTGCACACCGACCTTCCAGGTGCCCTGCAGCGGCGGCGCCCGCGCGCCGCGAAGGCGCTCAGACCTGGCGCACGGCGCCGACCGCGATGACCGCTTCCTCGCGAGCCAGGTCGAGGGTGGCGGGATCACGGCCGCGCTCAGCCCAGCGCTCGCGCGCGTCGTCGAGGATCGCGTCGAGGTCTGAGTCCGTGTGGAACGGGTCGTGGTGGAAGAAGACCGTTCGCTTGGCCTCGCAGCGGGAGGCGAAGTCCAGCGCGTGGGAGACGGCGGAATGGCCCCAGCCGAAATGAGCGGGGTACTCGTCGTCGCGGTACTGCGCGTCGTGGATCAGCACGTCCGCCGCGCGCGCGAGGCGATAGCCCGACAACCACTCATGCTCGAGCCCGTCGATCGCTCCGACCAGAGCCGGCTCGTGGTCGGGCAGATAGCACAGCGTCGCGCCTGCGTCCTCGATGCGGAAGCCCAGCGTCGGCCCGCGGTGCGTCACGGCCTCGGCGCGCAAGAGCGCCGACCCGATGCGCCACTCGCTGACCGGGCAGTTGCGGAAGTCGAGGTTGCACGGCAGCTCGCGCACCTCCACCGGGGTGAGTGGGGCCGAGAGGTAGCGGCTGATCCGGTCCTGCAGTGGCACCCGGCCCTCCGCCGGGCCCCAGACCGTGACCTCGGCCTCGGGTTGGAAGAGGGGCGTGAAGAACAACAGCCCTTGGATGTGGTCCAGGTGGAGATGGGTGAGCAGCAGGTGAAGGTGGTCACGCGACGCCTCCACGCCGAGGTCGACGTTGCGTATGCCCGTGCCGGCGTCGAGCACGACATGGCTGCCGTCGGAGAGGCGGACCTGCACGCACGACGTGTTGCCGCCGTAGCGCACCTTGTCGGCCCCCGGGCTGGGAAGCGACCCCCGCGCGCCGCAGACCCGCACCTGCATCAGGAGGACCGGTCCCAGAAGATCGCCAGCGCGCCCGTCTGACCCTCCCGGCCCGCGAGCGGGAACGCGGTCACCTCGATGTCGCAGGGCTCGCCGCTCGCTGACTGGATGCGCATGGGCGCGTGCGCGGCACGCCCCTCCAGCGCGATCGCGAGCGGCAGCTCGCCAAGGGCCAGCGGCTGCCCGTCGAGCCTGGTCGGCGAGAACCGCCCGCCCCACTCCTCCGGCTCCATCGGTCCCGCCTCCTCGTACTTGACTCCGAGCAACTCCCCCGCCGGCTCGTTGAAGAAGATGAGCACGCCGGCGGCGTCGACGAGGAACGCGGCCGTCGTGAGGTTGGAGATGAGTCCACGCGCCATGATCAGCTCCACCGGATGCTGCTCGGTCACCGAACGCACGCTACCTCCCCGGAGGCAGCGCGCGGGTTGTGGCCCGGAGCAGGTGGACGTGTTTGACCTGGCAAGGCCCATCACCTGGCGCCGCGGTCCTCACTGCTCTGGTTCGCGATGCGGAAGCAGTCGGCCGGCCTTGCCATACACGCGGAAGTCGTCGGTCGTCTCGGCGACCGGGAAAGACCGACCGCGTTTCTACCTGGGAAAGACCTCTCGGCCCAACAGCTTGCCTTGATAACCGACCGGCTCCTCCCGAAGCGCGCGGATGAAGCTGGGGATCGTCTCTCGCCCCAAGCTCCCGCCGTGCATGCCATGGATCCACTCAGGGTCGAGGGCCTCGATTCGATCGACGACATCCCTGACCGGCTGATCGTGAGCGAAGATCCCGATCTCGCGGTAGTACTCGCACATCATGCTGCCGAGGTCCTCGGTCACGACCGGCGGCTGGTCACCCGGCTGGATGAAGAGGTCCGAGGGAAACACGCTCTTCGTGGTCTCGTCGAACAGCATCATCGAGTCCCAGTGGTGCACGTGCGGTGTCTCGAGGAAGCGCAGCTTGTGCTTGCCGAGATCGATCACCTCCCCCTCGCTATGGCCTTCGACGCGGCCCGAATAGTTCCAGCCGCTCAGGTTCAGGATGGCGCTCATGGCGCTCCCCGCGAGCGTCGAGTTCGGCGCCCCCTCCAGGAATCGGTCCATGCCCCCGGTCTCGTCCGCCTCGAAGTGGAGGAGGATCACGTACTCGAGCTTGCCGGGGTCGAGCACTTCGGCGACTCCGTCACGGACACCCTCGTACAGCCCATACATCCCGGTGTGGATCAGCGCGGGGCGCTCGTCATCGATCAGGAACTGGTTGAACTGAAAGTCCGTGTCCGGAAGTTGAACGGTCGTGCAGATCCTGTAGATGCCGTCGACGAGCGCGTCTACGCGGGCCATGGCTGGTGCTCCTCTCTTCCCATTTGGCCGACCGTACCCGGTCGGGTTTTCGAGCGCTACTGCGTCGCGCGAGTTGCGCAGGACTCCTCCCTTCGTGCAAAGGAGCCGTCGCTGACTGAGTGCTGCCTTGCGCGATACCGAGCCCGTTGCCGAGTTGCTTGACCTGCCTGCGGGGTACGGAACGCCCGAAGCACCGCTGGCTTGGGGTGACGTTCGCGCCCGCTTGGCTGGTATCGCACGTCGCACAGCGCGTCAGCGTCGGCCGCTCCCGTGGGATTTAGACGCGCTCACACGGTGCCGGTGACGTCCTGAGGCGGACGTGGCCGTGGCCGGCGGAGCGGGTTTCGGTGTGCTTGGCATGGGTAGCGCCGTCCATTAAGGTGACGCGCGGACGCTGGTTGGTACCGATCAAGGGAGGGAACATGCACGCTGCTTGGTGGAGTCGCGGGCCGATTATTCGCGGTGTCGTTGTCGGCGCCATCGGGGTGTGCTTGAGCGTCGCTGCGGCGGGGACCGCCGCTGCGGCCGACCGCGAGTGCGCGGGCCGCGGCGTGCCGACGAACAAGATCTCCGTCCAGCTGTGGACGTTCGCGGAGTACATCGGCTTCGGCACCGACGCGGCCACGATCGCGCGGACGGAGGAGGTCTTTAGGCGCCTGCGCGAGATGGGCTACCGCAACGTCGAGCCGTTCACGCTAAGCGGGCTGACCGCGGCGCAGTACCGGGCGCTGCTGGAGCGCCACGGGCTCAGGGCGCGGTCGCGGCACGTTGATGTGGGCACGCCGCAGAACCCGGCCGACATCGCGCAGATCATCGCCGACAACCGGACGATCGGGATCAGGTACTTCGGCTCGGGCGGCACGCCGCGCTACACAACCGAGGCGGAATGGATCGCGTACGCGCGGTACCTCAACGAGATCGGGGCGCAGGCGCGCCGGGCCGGTCAGCGGCTGATGGTCCACAACCACAACTGGGAGTTCGAGACCCGGTTCGGTGACCGGACGGCCTTCGACATCCTCATTGCGAACACCGACCGGCGCAACGTCGCCTTCCAGCTCGACCTGTACTGGGCTACGTTCGGCGGCGCCGACCCGGTCCAGCTGCTCGGGCGCTACGCCAACCGCGTCGAGCTGTTCCACGTCAAGGACATGCGGGCCAGTGACCGGCGGATCGAGATCGTCGGCCGGGGCGTGATCGACTTCCCGCGGATCTTCGCGACCGACAGGGGTATCCGCTACTACGTCGTCGAACACGACCCGCGCTTCGGCGACCCGACGTTCAACCCGTTCGAGGCGGCCGAGGTCGGGTTCGACTATCTCGACAACGTCAGGTTCGGGAACACGAGCCGCGACTGCGATGACGATGGCGATCGCGGCGATGATGACGTCCGAGACGATGACGAAGACTGATCGCGGCGATCGCAAGCACGGCCGCGGCGGCAAGAGGCACGGCAAGCACTAGCACGCTCCGGGCGCCGGCGGTTCGCTGGCGCCCTCGCTCTCGCGCTGCACGATTCGCCTGACGAGCCTCGAGCGTCCCGGCAACCGGCACGGTGACGCTCACTTCGCCAGGGCGAAGGAGGCGTCCGCCCACACACCTGTGGCGCTCTCGGGGGCCGCACGTGGAGGTTTCAGCTGAGCTGCTCGGCCAGTCCGATGATGATGCCCTCAGGCCCACGCAGGAAGCAGAGCCGGTAGACGTCCTCGTACTGCGCGATCTCGCCGACGAGTTCGGCACCGTGGCTGCGCAGGCGCGCAACGACGTCGTCGATGTCGTCGACGGCGAACATGATGCGGCGTATGCCCAGCGCGTTCGCCGGGGCGCTTCCCGGCTCGGCTCTGACCGCCGGCGGCGTGTGGAACTTCGTCAGCTCAACCCGGCCGTGGCCGTCCGGGGTCCGCATCATGGCGATGTCGGCTCGGACGTCGTTGAGTCCGACGGTGCTGTCCACCCAAGGCCCCTCGACCTGCGTCTCGACTTCCAGCTCCATACCGAGTTCGGCGAAGAACGCTTTGGCAGCCTCGAGGTCGTCGACGACGATGAGAACGTTGTCCATCCGCTGAAGCGTCATGGGTCTCCTGGTGTCGTGGGCCACGCCTGTCGTGGCCCTTCACCTGGTGAGCGGAGCCGGTCAGAGCTTTTCGTCATGGAAGCACTCGTCTAGCTGACCATCGCGTAGCGGGAACCCCTGGAGGCGTTGTGCCCGCAGATCGTGGCAAGCGGGGACCGTACATGGAGATCCCCGATCCGGATGGGAACGCGATCGCGTTCGCCGAGCTGCGGGACGGTTGACCGCGACGGGCGGAGCCGGGATAGTCGCTCGATGCGCGTCGACGAAGATGGGATGCTGGGCTACTCCTGGGTGTATTGGGCGGCGATCGCGGCGGCGTTCGCCTTGCTGATCGTCGACATCTTCGACGACGGCGCGATATGGAACTACGCCGTGGTCGTTTGCATAGTCATCGCCATCGCGGTGCGCCCGGGCGGAGTGCGGGGACGGCGCGCCGGAGCGGCGGCAGAGGACAAGGCGCCGCGCGCGACGTAGCTGATCGGCCAAAGTGCGGGGAAAGCGGCCCCGCGGGCTCAGAGGAGCGACCCGGGCCGTCGTAACCCAGCGCGACCACGCGTCTCAGAGCGGCGCAGTCGTCCACTGCGGGCTTGACGAAGTTCGCCGCGCGCTGCGGTCTATCTACGCGTCCGCCCGGTTCTCGTGTGGCGGCCCGAGGTATGGGAAGTCGGGGAGCAGGTCGTCGTGTGGGCCCACCCCGTCCTCCGTCGCCTTCCCGTTCGTGAAGATGGCCGCATTGGAATCGCCCACATCGTCGGTGAGCAGGCGGCCGTTGTCCGGGTAGGCAACCGGGCGCGAGGGGTCGTATCGCATGATGTCCGGCAGCAGGGTCCCCGCCACTCGCTTGGCCTCCTCCGGCGAGTAGCCGCCTGTGTGCTCCAGAGAGTGGGCCATCACGTCTACGAAGCGAGCGTCATCTGCCGGCTCGCCCCCGACGTACGCGTCCTTCTCCTCGTTCGGGACGAGGAAGACGGCCACCTGGGTTCGAGCCCCCCGCTCAACCTGGGCCCAGTTCCCGTCGTCCGTGGGAATCAGGGCTCGGTGCCAGAGACCCACCTCGCCATCTCCCAACTCGCTATTGGGAAGCTCCAGCACGATGCTGCACACGTCGGCGTCGGCGAAGAAGTCGTCTCCCGTGAACTGGAAGTCGTTCAGGGCACCGCCAGCGTCGTAGAAGAAGGGGTCGCTACGCCAGCCGGCGAAGAAGCCGTACTCGCCGGCCTGGGTCACCCGAGCTTCTGCGCCCGTCGACACCGGAGCACCCTCGACGATCACTTCCCCGCCGTCGCCCGCGCCGGCGGCGTCGCCGCCCTCGACGCGACTGACCGTCGCGCTCTGCGCCCCGTTCTCTGACGGCGAGAATCGGAACCGATAACCGATGTCCGCGACCAGATCGCCGTCGGTGTCGATCCTCAGCTCGTAGATCGCTTCCGGCGAGAACGGCTCTGCAGTGGTGGCCCCCTCCGGGATAGCCTTGGACGGATGCACGTCCATGATGAGGATCGATCTGTCTGTGTCCCCCGGCTTAGGGAAGGCGTACAGGTCGCAGAAGTCGAGTCGAGCGTCATCGAGCGGGAAGCCAAAGTCAGCGCCTGAGTAGTGGTGTGACATAAAACCCTCCTAACACCTCGCCTTGGCGGACAGCACGTCAGGCTATCCCAAAGCGGCAGCATGGGTCAGCTTTTGGGTGCCCCTAGTTGCGCTTGCGCGATTTGCGCAAGCCCGCACCGCGCCCGGCGAGCGCCTGCTGGTCGTCCTTGCAGGCGCATCGCGGGCGCCTGGCGAGGCGACCGCATCGGGGCGAACGCGATAGCGCGTCTTCCCTGTCCGGGAAGCAACATCCCCCGCAAGCGCTGCCGATCGACGCGGGTCCGGCGAGGGCGGCCCGGCCTAGGAGGTCGTCGCGGCTGGCTCGCCTCAGCCGGACGGGCTTGCCTCCGGCTGGCGGGCCGCAAGATACTGCGAGGAATGTCGCATGAGGAATATCTGCTGGCCGGCCAGCCGTCGGAATTGGAGCGCCTGCAGCTGCAGTCACGCGTGTGGGAACCCAGCGGGCGACAACTCCTCACGAAGATCGGCGACGGATCCGGCGGACGCACCCTGGACGTCGGCTGCGGCGCCCTAGGCTGGCTTCGGATCCTCGGCGACTGGGTCGGCCCCTCCGGCCAGGTGGTGGGCACCGATGTAGACGAGAGCCTGCTCGATGCCGCCCGTTCATTTCTGGAGACAGAAGGTGTTTCCAACGTTGAGGTAGTCGTAGATGATCTCTTCGACAGCAAGCTGGAGCCGCAATCTTTCGATCTCGTCCATGCTCGCTACCTGATCGCGCCGCTCGGACGAGGCTCCGAGCAGGTGGCCTCGCACCAGCGGCTGCTCAGGCCGGGTGGCTCACTGGTCCTGGAGGAGTGGGACCTCGGCTCCTGGCACTTCAATCCCCCAGCGCCCGCGGCCGAGCGACTGATCCGACTGCTGTCGGAGATCTTTGCCGCCGTCGGCGGCGAGGCGGGCCGCGAGCTTCCGGAACGGCTCCGCGAGATCGGGATTGAGGAGCCCGAGATCGATGCGCACGTGATCGCGCTCAAACCAGGCCACCCCTATTTGCGTCTTCCGCTTCAGTTCAGCGTCGCGCTGGAGTCGCGGCTGCGTGAGACACTAAGCGGGGATGAGCTCGCTTCGCTGCGTCGCGCGGCCGAAGGCGAGTTGGCCGAGGCCGGGAGGTGGGGTACGACCTTCACTCTGATCCAGAGCTGGGGGACGCTCGAAGGCTGAGAGCGCCGATACTCGGACGACCCGATCGAGGAGATGTGCGCCGGCACGGGTCCGGCAGCGGACGAGCTCGCGCATCGAGATTCGCTTCTCCCTTCGCGTGATCTGAGCACTCTCACCCGGTTCCGATTCACCGCTGCCTTGGACGACCAGCAGGAGCACGGACCACCGGTGAGCAGAGTGCTGCAATCCATGGATGTGAGCGCGCTATTGAGGACGTCGCTGTCCACGATGAACTGTTGGCCCGGCCCTGGTCAGCCGAGTTGCACGTGGTTGCGTAGCGCCTTCCGGATCACCGAGGAGGTGGTCTCGTTGTCCCGCTCGGCTCGCTGTTGAGCGCTTGGCGCAGTTCCGGGTCGAGTCGGACCGACTCGACGCTGGCGAGGGCCGAGGCGATCGGTGGACGGCCGCCGCGGCGGCGGAGCGTCTCGTCGACGTCGTAGCCCGCCTCGGCCTTGTTGGCGAGCTGCTCTACGACCTCGTCGGTGATCGGCTTGCCGCTGGCGGTCCTGCCGTAGCTCTTCCTCTTTGCCATCGTCAGCCTTCGGGTAGCAGCCGCCGGTAGCTGGGCCGCATCTTCATCGCGTGGATCACGAGCGGCAAACGTGCGCTGAGGGGGCGTGTGGCATGGGTGACCACGTGGCGCGCCCATACCCCTGGGTTGGGTTGACGGGCCTGTTTGGGTGGGGGTAGGGTCGGTGTCAGCGAATGACCGGCGGCTGGTGGGCGCGCGGCTTTCGTTTTTCGCCCCCCGGCATACAGGAGGAGACGGTGAGCGGCAATCCGGTGGTTGCGCGCGCCCGCCTGGCGGGGGGAGCGGTGATGCGGCTGACGCTTGTGCTGACGGCGGCGCTCTGTGTGGGCCTGCCGGCCCAGGCGGCGGCTGGCACGCTCGACCAGCAACAGACCGTCATCAACAATTCGGCCTTCGTATGGGGCCCCAGCGGAGTCCCGTTCTCGGCTGCCCAGAGCTTCACGGCCGGCCTGACCGGTGGGGTCGACCAGGTTGACCTCGCCCTCGGGCAGCTCGGCCCCAGCAACAGCGTCGGGGTGACGGTCGAGATCTGGACCGTCTCCGGCACCGGCGCCCCGGGCGTCAAGCTGGGCCAGTCCGCCACGATCCTCCCGAACGCGATCCCCGGCGGTCTGAATCTGACGTTCGTTCCGGCCTCCTTCAGCCCGCCCATCCCGGTCACGGCGGGCGTCCAGTACGCGATCGTCGCCTACACCGGCGGGGCGGACCAGTACCAGTGGGGAGCAGCAGAACCCGATCCCTATGTGGGCGGCCAGTTCTTTCAAACTGTGTCCTCACCCCCGACCACGTTCATTGCCAACCCCGATTTTGACGCGGCGTTCAAGACCTACGTGATCCCCGACTCGGACGGCGACGGCGTGCCCGATGCGGACGACAACTGCCCGACGGTGGCGAACCCCGACCAGGCCGATCTCGATGGCGATGGTCTCGGTGACACCTGCGACGCGGACGACGACGGCGACAGCGTGGCGGACGCGGGCGACAACTGTCCGACGGTGGCGAACCCGGATCAGGTCAACACCGACCAGGGCCAGTCCGGCGACGCCTGCGATGGCGATGACGACAATGACGGTGTCGCGGACGCGGGGGACAACTGTCGTGTTGTCGTGAACGCCGGGCAGGAGGACCTCGACGGCGACGGCGCGGGTGACGCCTGCGATGGCGATGACGACGGCGACGGCGCGGCGGACGGGGGCGACAACTGCGCGACCGCCGCGAACGGCGATCAGCGCAATATCGATGGGGACGCGGCCGGCGATGTCTGTGACACCGACGATGACAACGACCGTCTCAGCGATTTCGCGGAGCGCGCGCTCGGCACGTCGTCGGCCGATCTCGACTCGGACGACGACGGGCTCGCGGACGCGCGTGAGGACCGCAACCACGACGGCAAGAAGGGCCGGCGCGAGACCAACCCGGCGAGGTTCGATACCGACCGTGACGGGCTCTCGGACGGGCTCGAGCGCGGCCTGCGGCGCGGAGTCGCTGACCCGCCCGGGCCGGTCAAGGGCACCGGCCGGCGCTTCAAGCGCGACCGCGACCCGCGCTCGACGACGAGTCCGCTCAAGCGCGACACCGACAACGGCGGCGTGCCGGACGGCCGCGAAGACAAGAACCGCAACGGCCGGCGCGACGAGGGCGAGACCAACCCCACCAAGCCAGGCGGCTAAACATGGCTGTCCGGTCTGCTCGTTAGACCCTCCGCGCGATGTCGAGCGTGGAGCTGAGCCGCCGCGTCGAGACGGTCGTCGGCTACCCGCCGCTGGTCGAGATGACCGACCCGCAACAGCGTGAGTTCCACGAGGCGCTGCTCGACGCCAAGAGCTTCGAGGATCTGCCCGGTAAGTGGCAGGCGGGAATCCTTGAGGTAGAGCAGAATCGGCCGAATCTGCGGGTTGTCGGCGGCGGCTGAGTCAGCCTGGGGACTCGCGGAGGGGACGGCGCAGGACTGCTCCTGTCAGGCGAGAGCAGAAGTGCACCCCGCCTGAAATAGCGCCTCCTCGCATGGCTGTATAGGTTCGTCCCGGCGTATGGCAACCGGCTATGACTACATCATCGTCGGGGCGGGCTCCGGGGGGTGTGTGCTCGCCAACCGCCTCAGCGAGGATCCCGCTGCCCGTGTGCTGCTGCTCGAGGCGGGCCCGCGGGATCGCGCCAAGGAGATCCGGATCCCGGCTGCGTTCTCCAAGCTCTTCAAGTCGAAGTTCGACTGGGGATACGAGACCGCGCCGCAGGACGGCCTCGCGGGGCGCCGCATCTACTTCCCCCGCGGCAGGGTTCTGGGCGGCTCCTCGGCGATGAACGCGATGATGTGGATCCCGGGAGACCGGGCCGACTTCGATGGCTGGCCGGAAGGATGGGACTGGGCTGCGCTTGAGCCCTACCTCCACCGCATCGAGGGCGGCGCCTGTTCGATTACTCCGCTGGCGGACCCCAACCCGATGTCGATCGCCTTCGTCGACGCTGCGGCGGAGGCGGGGGTCGCGAAAGGCGGAGCACTCCGCCCCGACAGGCTCGAGGGAGCCGGTTTGGTCCGCGTGACCCAGCGCAGGGGGCTGCGGTGCAGCGCGGCGGACAATTACTTGAAGCCGGTTCGGAAACGCCCGAATCTCGCCGTCCTGACGGATTCGCAGGTCCTGCGCCTCGAGTTCGAGGACGACCGCGCTGCCCGGGTTCGCTACCGCCACGGAGACGAGGAGGCCATCGCTCAGGCCGACCGCGAGGTGATCCTTTGCGCGGGCTCGATCGGTTCGCCGCAGCTGTTGATGGCCTCCGGCATCGGGGCGGCTGACCAGCTGCGCACCCTCGGCATCGATGTGGTCCGCGACCTGCCCGACGTAGGCCGGGGTCTTCAGGACCACTGCATGGCGATCGCGCTGTTTGACGCCGCAGGCAAGGATTCCCTCTACGCGGCGGAGTCGCCCCGGCAGCTGCTGCGGCTCCTGCTGGGCCGGCGCGGGATGCTGACTTCGAACGTCGGGGAGGCGGCGGCGTTCATCCGAACGCGGCCGGAGCTGCGCGCGCCTGACCTCGAGCTGATCTTCGCGCCAGTGCTCTACGTCGAGGAGGGACTCGTGCCGCCGCCGTCGCACGGTTTCTCGATCGCCTCCGTGGCGCTGCAGCCCCGGAGCCGCGGATCGGTGAAACTCCGCTCCCCCGACCCGCTCGAGGCGCCCGAGATCGACCCCGGGTACCTGCAAGACTCGGAGGACATCCGCGTGCTGGTCGAGGGCGTGAAGCTCGCGCGTCGGATCGCTACTGCTGGGGGGCTCGGCGGCTGGTTCAGCGGCGAGCGGGCCCCGGGCGAGCATGCCAGGAGCGACGAGCAGATCGCGGACTGGGTTCGCGCAAACGCACACACCATCTATCACCCCGTGGGGACCTGCGCGCTTGGCCGCGTCGTCGACGCCGAGCTGCGGGTCCGGGACGTGCCCGGACTGCGAGTCGCGGATGCCTCGGTAATCCCGCGGCTGATGCGGGGCCATCCCCACGCGGCAACCACGATGGTGGCCGAGCGGGCCGCGGACTTGATTAGGGCGCCTGCATCCGTCGCCGCCTAGCCTGAGCACGGCGGAAGCGCCACACGCAAGATGTGAGCGTCTGGCCCCCGCTCGATTCGGCAGCGGCGGCGTGGTGAACCGCTGCCGGGGCGGCCTTAGACTTGCTGCAGGCTTGCTTCGATGACGGTCAAGCACTCGAGCCTCGACGATCCGGTCGCAGCCGGCATGGCCGCGCTCGCGCAAGGCGAGTGGGCCCAGGCGCGGGCCCACTTCCAGGCTGGCCTCGCGCAAGGCGACTCCGCGGAGGCGTGGGAGGGCCTTAGCTGGGCGGCCTGGTGGCTCGGCGACATGGATCTCACGTTCAAGGCCCGTGAGGCCGCGTACCGCGCGTACCGGGCGGCTGGCCACATTCAGGGTGCGGCGCGGATGGCGGCCCTGGTGGCGTCGGACTTCCTCGACTTCCGCGGCGAGGACGCGGTGGCCTCCGGTTGGCTCGAGCGAGCGCGAAGCCTCCTAGACGGCCGCCAGACGTGCCCCGAGCACGGCATGATCATGCTCGTAGAAGGGGACTTGCTGCGCCGGTCGCGCTCGGAGCCGGCCGAGGCGCTGCAGCGAGCGGTCGAGGCGGTCCGGATCGGTCGCGAGCTGGGCGTCGCCGATCTCGAGGCGGTGGGGCTCGCGCAGCAGGGGGCCGCGCTGGTGGCCCTGGGCCGCCTGGACGAGGGCATGCGTCGGCTCGACGAGGCCTCGGCGATCGCCCTGAGCGAGACGTTCGAGTTCCCGCTTTCGCCGGGCTGGGCTCTCTGCTGCGTGATCGGCGGCTGCGAGGCGGTCGGGGACTTCCCGCGCGCGGCTCAGTGGTGCAGGGCGATGAGTTCCTTCGCCGGACGCTGGGGCGGGCGCCACTTCCTCGGGGTCTGCCGGAGCGCGTACGGCAACGTCCTCGCCACGGGCGGTGACTGGCCCGCCGCCGACGCCGAGCTGACCGCCGCAGTGGACGACCTGGAGGCCACGCGACCCGGACTTGCGCCGTCGGGTCAGGTGCGGCTCGCCGAGCTCCGCGTGCGTCAGGGCCGCATTGAAGAGGCCCGCGCGCTGTTTGACCAGGCCCGCTCCCACCCCGCCGCGCTGCTCGGGCTCGCCGCCCTCGAGCTGGAGGCGGGAAACGCCGAGGCGGCCGCCGACACCGCCGAGCGGGTGATGCGTAGGCTTGGCGAGCAGAACGTGCTGGAGCGCGTGCCGGCCCTCGAGCTGCTCATTTCAGCGAACGCGGCCCAGGACCAGCTTGCCGCTGCGGGCGAGGCCTGTGACGAGCTCGAGCGCTGCGCCGGCGCGCTCGGCACCCCTTACCTGCTCGGGAGGGCCGAGCTCGCCATGGCGGAGCTCGCCCTCAGCCGTGGAGACGCCGATCGAGCCAGACGCGCAGCGGAGGACGCCGTCGACCGCTTCGAGCAGAGCGCTGCCCCATACGACGCCGCGCGCGCCCGGCTGACTCTCGCACGCGCTCTCTGGAGCCTCGAGCGCGGACAGGTCGCCGCCGCGGAAGCCGACGCCGCGCGCGAGACCTTCGCCGCCCTTGGTGCGCCTCGGGACGCCGAGCGCGCCCGCGCGCTGCTGCACCGCCAGGGCGCGAGCGGCGGCGGCGACCGGCGCTCGCTGGGCGAGCTCACGCCGCGCGAGCGCGAGGTGCTCAAGCTGGTCGCACAGGGCCTGAGCGATGCCGAGATCGCCGAGCGGCTGGTGCTGAGCCAGCACACCGTGCACCGCCACGTGGCGAACGTGCGGGCGAAGCTGCGCCTGCCGTCGCGGGCCGCGGCCGTGGCCTACGCCGCGCGCGCGGGCCTGCTCTAGCCCCCTGGCCGCTTTCGGCCATCTTGGCCGGATGGCCGGGAACGGCGAAGGCACGCTCTCGCCGCCGGCGTAGCTTGGCGCCTCCAATGCGAATCGAGGAGCCCGACGCCATGACGACCGCAACCCCCACCGCCGCCGACGAGCTGCGCTTTCGCCTGTGCGGCGGGCTGTTCGAGCCCGGCGACGCCGAGTACGCCGAGGCCTGCACGCTCTTCAACACCATGATCGACACCCGCCCGCGCGCGGTGGCGCGCTGCGCCGCCGCCGACGACGTGATCGCCGCGCTGGCGTTCGCACGGGAGCAGGGCCTGGACATCGCCGTCCGGGCCGGAGGCCACTCCGTGGCCGGCCAGTCGCTGGTCGAGGACGGTCTCGTGCTCGACGTGCGTGGCCTCAGCGACATCGAGATCGACCCGGTCGCGCGGGTCGCCCGGGTCGGCGCCGGGGCGACCTGGAGCCAGGTCGACCGCGCGACCCAGGAGCACGGCCTCGCCACGACCGGGGGGCGGGTGTCCACCACCGGGGTGGCCGGGCTGACGCTTGGCGGCGGCTCGGGTTGGCTGGAGCGAAAGCACGGGCTGGCCTGCGACAACCTGCTCGCGGCCGAGCTCGTCACCGCGGACGGGCGGCTGGTGCGCGCCTCACACGACGAGAACCCGGAGCTGCTGTGGGCGCTGCGCGGCGGCGGCGGCAACTTCGGCGTGGTCACCGCGCTCGAGTTCCGCCTGCACCCGGTCGGACCGCAGGTGCTGGCCGGCTTGGTGCTGCACCCCGCCGAGCGCGGTCGCGAACTGCTGCGCCTCTTCCGCGACGTGATGAACGCGGGGCCCGACGAGCTCAGCCTGGCCTTCGCCTGGTTCACCGCGCCAGAGGAGCCGGACGTTCCCGCCGAGCTGCACGGCAAGCCGGCCGTCGCGGTGGCCGGCATGTACGCCGGGCCAATCGACGAGGCCAAGCTGGCGCTCGAGGAGATTCGCGCCTTCGGCCCGCCGGCGGCGGACTTCTTCGAGCCCACCGCCTACGCCGAGTTCCAGTGCTCGCTCGACGACCCGCCGGGCTACCGCAACTACTGGACGGCGGAGCCCGTCGACGACCTCAGTGACACCGCCATCGACGCCATCGCCGAGCAGTCGCAGAAGCTGCCGGCCGGTCCGTCGCAGCTGTTCATCGTGGCCTGGGGCGGCCAGGTCGCCCGCGTGGGCGCCGACCACTCGCCGCTCGCCGGACGCCAGGCGCGCTTCATCGTGCACCCGCTCTGCCTCTGGGAAGACCCGACCGACGACGAGCGCAACATCGCCGTGGCCCGCGGTTACCGCGACCTGCTGCACAAGCACGCCACCGGCGACGCCTACCTCAACTTCATCGGAGACGAGGGAGGCGATCGCGTGCGCGCCGGCTTCGGCACCGACAGCTACGAGCGCTTGGCCCGCATCAAGGCGACCTGGGACCCCGACAACCTCTTCCGGCTCAACCAGAACATCCGGCCCGCCGCCTGAACGGCTGCGGAGCGAACACGAGGAGAAACCCAATGCATTCGCATCGCAACCGTCCCCGCCGGCGCCTGCGCCGCGCGCTCGTCGCCGCCGCCCTGGCCGCCTGCGCGCTGCCGGCGACCGCCTCGGCGGCGGTCGTCGAGGAGGCGGCCGACGGCACGCTCGTCTACCGCGCCGCCGCGGGGGAGAGCAACAACCTAAGCGTCAGCGACCCTCAGGGCAACGGGGCGCTCGAGATCAGGGACCTCACCGGACTGACCGACCGGACGCCGCTGTGTAGCCAGGTCAGCAGCATCCGGGTGCGCTGCGCGATCGGCATCCGGCTCAGCGAGGCCCGCCTGGGCGACCGCAACGACAACTTCGCCATCGGCGTGGCGGACCAGGTGGTCGTCGACGGTGGTCCCGGGGACGACGCGTACACCGCCGCCACGGCCGTCGCCGGCAGTCGTGTCGTGTTCGGCGGCGGCGACGGCCGTGACAGCGTCAGCTACAGCAACGCCGACCGCGGCGTGCGGCTCAGCAACGACGGGGCCGCCAACGACGGACGTCCCGGCCTCGACAACGACAACATCGGCCGCGACGTCGAGAACCTGAACGGCTCGCGCTTGGGCGACGACATCACCGCCGCTGCCGGGCAGGACGCGCAGGGCTGCGACTCCCGATGCCAGTTCGTAAGCGGCGGGCTGGGCGACGACATCCTGCGTGCCACCGTCGCCGGCGGGCAGTTCACGAATATCGACATGGGCCGAGCCGCCGACGGCGCCGACCGGATCATCGGCGGCCCCGGGTTCTCGACCGTGGACTACTCCGACCGCACGCGGCCGGTAACCGCGACGCTCAACTTCGGCGGCGCCGACGACGGCGAAGCGGGCGAACGCGACGAGATCACCGGCAGCAACGAGCAGGTCTTCGGCAGTCCGGCCGACGACACGCTCCGCGCACCCGCCGGCTCCACCGGCCGTCACACGCTGTTCGGCTTCGGCGGAAGCGACACCGTCGAGGGCGCCGACGGCCCCGACCGGCTGGTCGGTGACGGCCAGGTCGGCGGCGTGGACGGCGTGGACACCATCATCGGCAACGGCGGCAACGACAGCATCTTCGCCCGCGACGGCGTCGGCGACATCGTCGGCTGCGGTCTCGGGACCGACACCGCCGAGCTCGACCCGAACACGGTCGACGTCTCCTCGGGGTGCGAGAACCGCGTCGGCGTCCTGCGCCTGGCGCCCAAGACGCTGCGCGCGAAGGCGGGCGAGACCGCCCGACTCAAGCTCGCCTGGAGCCACCCGCGCTCCTGGCGGCAACTGCAGCGGGTGACGCTGCGCCTCTACCGCGGCAACGCCCGGGTGGGCGAGGTGGCGATCAGCCCGCGCAGCCGCCGCATCGCCGACCGCGGCCAGGTGAGGGTGCTGCGGCGCTCCACCCGCCTCGCCCGCAGGGGCAAGACGGTGAGCGCGCGGCTCGCCCTGCGGCTCGACGACAAGCTGGCCGGCCGCCGGCTGCGCCTCGAGGTCGAGGCCGTCGACACCGCCGGCGCCCGCCAGCTCGCGCGCAGGGCCGGCTCGATCGACGTCAGCCGCTGACCAAACCACCCCCCGGGGGCCGGCCGTGAGAGCGCGGCCGGCCCTCCGCTTGGCGTCCTTCGAGGGGTTCAACAAGTTGCGGCCATATGTTGGCCGCTTCTTGTGGGACCCCCGGCGCGGGGGTGGCCGAAGTTTGGCGCCCATACGTCCACATTCTTCAGGGACGTCCCAGCCGAGCGGCTCACCGCCGCCCATCGCCGGGCGGGATCGGGATCTTCCATGCGGCGCACCAACGATTCGCCGGTACGAGCCGCCTGTCAGAACCTGACGGGCCCAAGGCGAGGTCCTACGTCGGCCCGATGCGCGTGGGGAGCGCGATGTCAGCTCCGCGTCATGAGGAGCTCGACCGCCCGCCGCTGGTAGGCGGCGCGTTCCCTCGGCGTCGCTCGCTCGGAGCCCTCGATCAGCCGCTGGTGGTGCCAGCCCAGGGCGATGCTGTACGCGAGCCGGGCTCGGAGGCGCGACTCGGCCGGCGTAAAGCCGGCCTCGCGGAAGGTCTGGGCCAGGAAGTCGAGGCGCTTGCGCTGCACGCGCTTGACGACCTCGCCGACGACCGGGTCGGAGGCCGAGGGAAGGAGGCGCACGTCCGGGTTCTCCTGCTCCTCGTACTCGGTCGCCATAACCGCCCCGATGCGCAGGCGCTCCACCGGGTCGCTGATCTCCTTCATCTCCTCGATCGGCGCATCGGTCTCCTCCCGCTCCCAGGTGGCGAGCGCCTCGGTGATGAGCTCCTCCCGGTCCTTGAAATGCCAGTAGAAGCTGCCCTTCGTCGTCCCGAGTCGAGCGGCGAGTCGCTCGACCGCCACCCCCGGGGGGCCGTGGTCGGCGAGCGCCTGAAGCGCGGCCTCGATCCAGTCCTCTCGACTGAGCCTGATTCGCGACCTCGGTTGCGCCACGGCGAGGACTATACGCGTCCGTACGGACAATACGCTACAGTTTGGTCCAGACCATACGCCACCGTAGGGAAGGCCCGCCTTGGAAATCAAGAGCGTCCACACGCGCGAGCTGCCTGCCGCGCCAGAGGAAGTCGGTGCGCTGCTCGACTGCCTCGGTTCCCCGAATGACCCGCTCTGGCCCACCGATCGCTGGCCGACGACGCCGCTCCAAATCGACGGGCCGCTCGCCCTGGGCGCACGGAGTCGCCAGGGCGTCTTCCGCCTGACCCAGATCCGCCAGGTCGTAGACGCGTACCTGCCGGGGCGCAGCATGCCTTCCGCTTCGAGCCCGGCCTCGGCATCGTCGGCACCCACTCCCTTGAGGTCGAACCGCTCGGTATGCACCGGTGCCGCGTGACTCACACCCTGGAGGGTCGCGTGGAGCCGAGGATGATCCCCATCTATCCGATCTTGATCCGACAGCACGACGCGCTCGTGGAGGATCTCTTGGACCGGGCCGAGCTGGCCACTACCGGCGGCATCGCGCGACCGGCACGGTGGTCGACTTCGGTGCGGATCGCCAATGCCCTGGAGCTCGCCATCGCCCGCAGGCGCGGGATCCTGCCGGGGCCGCCTCGCGCACCGCTCGATCGGCTGACCCACTTCTCCGGGATCGCGGTCCCGGCCGTCCTGGTCGCCCTAGCCGCGCTACATGCAAGCTGGGCGTTCGGTTCGTACTGGCCGGCCGACAGCGAGAGCGAACTGGCGGAGTACGTGTTGAGCGACGGCGAGCGACACCGGCTCGGGGGCGATCTCCCTTCGGCCGCGCTTACCTGGGCCGTCGCGCTGTCGCTCGGCGGCGCAGCCGCGATCGTGCGGGCGGCTGCAAGCGGTGCACGATCGCGTTGGCTACGTCGTGCCGCTTGGGCCGTTTCGGCGGCCTTCTTCGCCCGCGCCGCGGCCTACCTCCCTTCGGATCTGATCGGCGGGCTCGAGGACACCTACCAGCGCCTCGACGCTGCGGTTTACGCACCCCTTTGCCTCGGCCTGGGGGCGGGCACCGCGATCGTCGTCCGCGGACCGATGGCTCGATCAAAGGAGGTACATGAATGAGGCTCCCGAAGACAGCGCACACCTCCCGGCCCTGGCGAATACACGAGATCGCGCCCGACTTCCGCATCGAGGACGTTTGGGAACTGCCGACCCCAGGGGGTCGGGACGACCTGGCGCGACTGGTGCAGCAGTCCGTCAGCCCAACCGACGGCTTCGAGTTCCCCGCCGTCTTCCGCGCACTGTTCGCGCTTCGCTGGAAGCTCGGAGCCCTGTTCGGCTGGGACGAAGCCGACTCCGGTGTCGGTGAACGGGTGCGCTCGGTGCGCGAGCGGTTGCCGTCTGATCTGCTCGAAGGGCCCCGCGGTCCCGATCAGCACGCGGTTCCCGGGCGGACGGAGCTGGACGGCCCGCCGATTTTCGTCTCGGTTTACCAGACGCGTGACGAGTGGGTGGCCGAGTACGCAAGCAAGACAGTGCATTCGCTGCAGCACATCGGCTGGGTGCCCGACGACTCCGGTGGCGGCTATCACGCCCAGATGGCAGTGCTGGTGAAGCCGAACGGGTGGCTCGGCAAGGCGTACATGGCCGCGGTCAAACCCTTCCGGTACGCGCTGGTGTACCCGATGCTGTTGCGATCGGTCGGACGCCGGTGGCAGGCCCCCGGCCGGGTGCGCAGCGTCAGGGTCAGCGACCCGATCGCCGCCGCGCGCCGCTACGACTATGCCGACGCCTTCGAGCTGCGGCTCGAGCGGCCGGATCGCTGCTCGCCCGAGGAGTGGGTGCGCGCGGGGGTGGACGCCACGCCGGCCTGGATCAAGCAAATCGCCGGGCACGCCGACGGCCTCGGCTCGGCTCGCATCGCCGAGTCCGATGCCGATGTGGTGGTTCTGGAGGACTCCGACCCGCTGATGGACACAGTGATGGTCGGCCGCAATGTCGAACCGGAGCGCAGACTGCTCATGACCGTCCTGCGCTACCGGCGGCCGCTGCTCGCGCGGGCGGTCTGGGCGTTCGTCGGGATCCTCCACCGACGGACCGCGCGGCGGGTCGTGGCGGGAGGCCTCCGGCAGGGGGATCGCGGCGGCGATGCCGTACTCAGCCGCGCTTGCCGTACTCGCCGAGCCCGGCGGTGAGCTGGTCGTAGGCCCGGTCGGCGGCCACTCGGAGCCGGGCGGCGAGCTGCTCGCGCTCCTCTTCGGCCAGCAGGCCGTTCAGCGCGGCGAGGAAGATCGAGCGGTGCGTGAACCACAGCGTGCGGGCGACGATGGGGGGCACGAGGTCGTCGTCGTCGGCGCCGGACGTCTCGGCGATCACCGCGGTGATCGCGGCTGCCCCCGACTCCCACCCCACGGTCAGGCGCTCCTGCAGCGCGCGGCTGCCGCGGATGATCTTGGCCACCGTAAGGAGGTCCTCGTCCCCACCGGCGACGAAGACGTCGAGCACGGTGTGGGTCATCGCCCGGAAAACGTCGAGGACGGAGCGGCCGGGCGGGCGGTCGGCGATCGCGGACACGAACCGAGCGATGCCCTCCTCGCGGCCGGCGAACGCGAGGTCCTCCTTCGTCGCGAAGTGGTTGAAGACCGTCTTCTCCGAGACATCGGCGGCGGCCGCGACCTCGGCGACGGTGACGGCGTCGAAGCCGCGCTCAGCGAACAGCCGCCGAGCGGTGGAGGCGATCGCCTCGCGCGCGGCGCGTTTCTTGCGCGCGCGAAGGCCTTCAGTCCGGGCTGCCACCATCAGTATAACACTACAGCAACAGTAGATTTTTAGCGACTGTAACGTTATGATGCCGCGCCATGCGTAGCTCCAACACACCCGCGATCGAGGTCGACGACCTCGTCAAGTCTTACGGTGAGGTCGACGCCGTCCGCGGCGTGTCGTTCACGGTTCCGCCGGGCGAGGTCTTCGGCTTCCTCGGCCCCAACGGCGCCGGCAAGAGCACGACGATCAGCGTGCTCTGCACCCTGGCCAAGCCCACGTCAGGCGCGGCGCGCGTCAGCGGCTTCGATGTCGTGACGCAGCACGACGCCGTGCGCCGCCACATCGGCCTCGTCTTCCAGGACCCCACGCTCGACGTCCAGCTGACCGCCGAGCAGAACCTGCGGCTCCACGCCGAGCTTTACGGCATCGACCCCGGAGTGATCCCGGCCCGGATGGACCAGATGCTCCATATGGTCGGCCTGGCCGACCGGCGCGACCAGCCCGTGGTGACCTTCTCCGGCGGCATGAAGCGGCGCCTGGAGATCGCCCGCGGGCTGATGCACTCGCCGCGTGTGCTGTTCCTCGACGAGCCGACGATCGGCCTCGACCCACAGACGCGCAGCTCGATCTGGCGCTACATCCGGGCGCTGCAGGACGCCGAAGGGACGACGATCTTCATGACCACCCACTACATGGAGGAGGCGGAGTTCTGCGACCGCATCGCGATCATTGACCGCGGCGAGATCGTGGTGCTCGACACGCCGGAGGCGCTGAAGGGCGGCGTCGGCGCCGACCGCGTGGTGCTCGGCACGGTCGACGACGAGTCGGCGCTAGGCGCCCTCCGAGGCCGCTTCGGCATCGAGGCCGCTGTGGCCGAGGGGGCCGTGACGTTCCATGTCGAGAACGGCGAAGCGTTCGTGCCGCGGCTGTTCGGTGAGCTGGACGTGACCATCACGTCGGTGGCCGTCTCGCGGCCGACGCTGGACGACGTCTTCATGCGCCACACGGGCACGACGATCCGAGATGCGGAGACCGGCGGCCCGGGCGATCACAACCGGGCCATGATGCGCGCGCTGGCGGGGGCGAAGCGATGAGCGCCGCCGTGGCCGACGTCGTCGCCGTCCGGCTGCCGGAGCGCACCTGGCACTCGGAGGCGCGGGCGGCGAAGACCGTCTGGCGCCGCGACCTGATCCGCTTCCTCGGCAACCGCGGGCAGACCGTTACTTGGCTTGTCCAGCCGCTGCTGTTCCTGTTCGTGCTGGGGTCCGGCCTGCACTCCGTGTCCGCCGCCTCCACCGGCGGCGTCGACCTCACGACGTTCATCTTCCCCGGCGTCCTCTGCGTCGCGGTGCTGTTCACGGCGATGGTCAGCGCCGCCTCGCTGGTGTGGGATCGGGAGCTTGGCTTCCTGCAGGAGATGCTGATCGCGCCGGTCAGCCGGACGTCGATCGTCGTCGGCAAGTGCCTGGGTGGGGCGACCATCGCGGCGTCGCAGGGAGTGATCGTGCTGGGGCTCGCCGCGCTTGTCGACGTCCCCTACGACCCGGTGCTGATCCTCGGCGCGGTCTGCCTGCTTGTGCTGCTGTCCTTCACGGCAACCGCCTTCGGCGTGCTGGTTGCCGTCACGATCAAGCAGGCCCAGACCTTCACCTGGGTGATGCAGATGGTCGTGTTTCCAATTGTCTTCCTGTCCGGCGCGCTCTACCCCGTCGGCGGGCTGCCGGCCTGGCTGGAGGTGCTCAACCGGATCAATCCGCTGACCTACGCCGTGGACCCGATGCGCAACCTGGTGTTCAGCCACCTCGACATCTCCGAGACGGCGCGACGGACGCTGGACCCGGGCGTCACCTGGTTCGGCTGGCACCTGCCGCCGTGGTTCGAGGCGGGCATGGTGCTGCTGCTGGGCGTGGCGATGCTGAGCGTCGCGATCCGCCGGTTCGCGCGGGCGGAGTGACGGTGCCGCGACGACGAGCGTCCCGGCGCCGGCCGCTACGCGCCCGCCGGCTGGAAGAGCTCGATCGGGTTCCCGGAGGGGTCCTCCAGCAGGATCTGGCGGCCGCCCGGCCCGCTGACGATGTCGTTGCGAAACGAGAGCCCGGCCGAGCGCAGCCGGTCCACCTCTGCCCCGATGTCGTCGACGATGAAGTGGATGCGGTTCCAGCCGCCGGGTCCGGGTGTGCGGCCGTCGGGCATCGGCCGCCCGGCTGAGCTCTTCGGGCCGCTGAGAAGGAGCCGAAGATTGCCGCGCACGACGTCGGCGAACGCGGGCGCGGCGCTGGAGCGCACCGCAAAGCCGAAGTGGCGGGTGTAGAAAGCGATCGACTCCTCGACGTCGTCGACCATGTAGCGGACGCTGACCAGCTCGTCTTCTGGCATGTTCAGCTCACCTCCTGAGCTTGCTTGCTCGATGCGATCAGCTCGAGCAGGAAGGGCACGCGCGCGGCCAGCTCGTCGGCGGTGCGCTCAAAGGCGGGAAGGGTCTCGTCGTCACTTCCTGGCTCGCGCGCGGGGTCGGGGATGCTCCAATGGATCAGCCCGGGCCATGCGGGAAACTCCGGGCATGCCTCGCGCACGCGATCGCACAGGCTGATCACGTAGTCGAAGCGCTGAGTCGCGAACTCGCCGAGGTGCTTCGAACGCCCCCCGGCGAGATCGATGCCGCGGGCGCGCATCACCCGCACCGCGTTCGGATGCAGCGGCTTGGGATGGCTGCCGGCGCTCACGGCGCTCACCGCGCCGTCGGACAGCTGCTCGCAGAGCGCTTCGGCGATCCGCGAGCGGGCGCTGTTGCCGGTGCACAGGAACAGCACCCGCGCCGGGGCGAGGCCGCGCTCGCGCCCGGCGCGTGGGCGCGGGGTCGGCAGGACGCCGGGGTGCAGCGCCACGCCGGCGCTCGACAGCAGCTCGCCACAGCGAGCCAGATCGAGGGCGTAGTACGTGTCGCGGCCGTCGGCGGCGCTGCGACGCGTGGAGAGGAGGCCACCGTCGCGCAGCTGACGCAGGTGGTAGGAGACAAGGCTCTGGCGCCGGCCCGCCAATTCGCACAGCTCGCCCACGCGTCGATCGCTGCGCGCCAGTTCGCTCAATAGGCGCCACCGCACCGGGTGGCCCGCCAGCCGCAAGAACGGCGGCGGGGAACTCTCGGGGTGTCCCGCAGCGGTGGTCACTCCCGGCACCATACATCAATTCAGTTTGATGCATATGCATGGCCGTTCCGTTCTCACCGCCTCCGGTGTCTGAACGGACATGCCACCGAACGCCCTAATGGAGGACGAAATGCTGCTCGAAGACAAAACCGCCGTGATCTATGCAGCGGGGGGCGCGATTGGCGGCGCCGTCGCACGTGCTTTTGCACGAGAGGGGGCACGGCTTTTCCTGACGGGACGTCACGAGGCGAGGGTGGATCGTGTCGCCAGGGAAATCGTTGCTGCCGGCGGCGTAGCTGACACAGCGCGCGTTGACGCCCTTGACGAGAAGGCCGTGGAAGAGCACCTCGAGACCGTGGTCGAGACAGCGGGAAGTGTCGACATCTCCTTCAACGCCATCGGGCCGGGTCCCGCGCCCGAGCGCATACCCCTGACGGAGCTGGCCGCCGACGCCTTCGCCCGCCCCATCGCCTTCTACACCCGCTCCAACTTCATCACGGCGACCGCCGCCGCCCGGCAGATGAGCGGCCAGGGCTCGGGTGTGATCGTGACACTGACAGCCGTTCCCGGCCGGATGCCGGCAAACCTGATCGGGGGGAGTGCACCGGCCTGGGCCGCCGTCGAGGCTTTCTCGCGTTCCCTGGCCCTCGAGGTGGGACCGGCCGGTGTCCGCGTGGTCTGCCTGCGTTCCCACGCGATCCCGGAGACCCCGCTGATCGAGGAGAACTTCGCCACGGCCGGCCCGGCCGCCGGTGTCACCCCCGCCCAGTTCCAGGCAACGCTCGAGCAGGGCACGCTGCTCAAGCGGCTTCCCACCCTCGCCGAAGTGGCCGACACCGCCGCATTCATCGCCTCCGACCGCGCCGGTGCCATGACCGCAACGGTCGCCAACCTCAGCGCCGGCAGCATCACCGACTGATCGGGTAGGGGACGATGCCCTCTGGGTTACCTGCCGCCGGCTAGGCCGCAGCGCCACCTCGAAGGGCAGGCGCCACCCGCCGTCCTATCTGCTCGACGGCATCGAGGTCGCGGTGGAGCAGGTGCTGGAGCATCACGCGCCCGACGCCCGCATGGGCCAGCTCCTCCAGCCGCGCGGTCAGCTCGTCCAGCGTCCCGGCGAGCCAGGACTCCGGCAGGGCCCCGAGGAAGCTTTCGGCTCCGCGTTCGTCGCCGCGCCACTCGGCCAGCCGGCCCGCCCGGCCGAGCAGCTCGGCCCGGTCCTCGCCCGCGAGCCAGCCGGTCATGAGGGAGAGCGGGATGGGATCCCGCTCCTCCCGGCGGCAGGCCTCGTCGAGATTGCGACGCATCTCGGTGCACTCGGCGGCGGTCTTGTAGATCGTGTTGTACTCGTCGGCGTGGCGGGCGGCGAGGGCGAGGCTGCGCGGCCCGCCGCTGCCGCCGACGATCAGGTTCGGGCGCGGGCGCTGCACGGGCTTCGGGAGGGCATCCGCGCCCCGCGCCTCGTAGCGCCGGCCCGCGAAGGAGAAGGCCCCGTCCGCCCACTGCCCCGCCACGATCTGAAGCTGCTCCTCGAGAAGGCCCATGCGCTCGCGAAGGGGCGGGAACGGAAACCCGTACGCCGCGTGCTCGGCCTCGTGCCAGCCGGTGCCCATGCCGAGCTCGACCCGGCCGCCCGAGACGCGGTCAGCTGTGGCCACGACCTTTGCGAGCTCCGAGGGATGCCGGAAGGTGGCCGGCGAGACGAGGGTCCCGAGGCGGATGGTGCTGGTCACGGCCGCGAGCGCGGCGATCGTGGCCCAGGCGTCGAGCGAGCCCCGCTCGCCGCGGCCTTCCACCGACAGGTAGTGGTCGGAACGGAACAGGCCTTCGACGCCGTGCTCCTCGCACGCGCCCGCGAGCGCTCGCCAGTCAGCCCAGGTCACGTCCTCCTGCCCTTCGATCATCAGGAAGACGCGCACGGCGAGAAGGTTAAGGGGGAGACCCGATTTGCCCTGCGGGTGCCGCGAGGGGAATGGTCGGACCACGAAGGCTGATCCGCCGCTTCAGCTGAACCGCTCGCGCCTGGCCCCGCCTAGCGCCCCCGCGAAGTGCGGTCAGCCCCCAGGGCGCGGTAAGCGCGCCACGCGGGCGCGGCTTCGATGTGGTGCTACCGTCTGGGGCGTTCGAGCCGAGCTCTCGCTTGGCGACGTTGTGCCCGCGCTCGTTGCGTTGCTCTCAGCATCCTCCGCGTACGCAGCACACAACCTGTGGAGGTACCAAGCAATGGCAACCGGAACCGTGAAGTGGTTCAGCGACGAGAAGGGCTTTGGCTTCGTCACGCCTGACGAGCCTGGCAAGGATCTATTCGTGCACCACAGCGCGATCGCCGGCGACGGCTTCAAGTCGCTCGCCGAAGGCGCCAAGGTGTCCTATGACGCCGAGAGCGACGCCAAGGGCCCGCGCGCGGTCAACGTGCGGGCGCTGTCCTAGAGCGATTACCAGCGCGGGCGCTTCGGAGGGCGCGGGCGAGGCGGGTGCTTCGCCCGCTCGGCCGGGGTCATCTGCCTGATTGTCAGCTCCCCGCTCGCGAGCTGCTGGCGGATCAGCGCCATCTTCTCGCGGCGCTTTTGCTGCGCCCGTTCGACTGGGGTGGCCACGTGTGTGGGTTGTCGTCAGGGCGTGCGCCGCTCGCCGACCAGCCGTGCGTGGGCGTGCGCCTCGGCCGCCCGCCGTGCCTCGTCGCGCTGGCGCTCGTACGCTTGGCGCTCCTCGCGTCCCGCCCGCTGGGCGCGCGCGTTCCGCGCCGCCACAGCCTCCCGCGCCTGCTTCCACGCGGCTTCGCCGCGCGCTGAGCTCTCCGGCTGCCGGTCCGACTGGTCAGTCATACGTCCGCCTCGGTCGCCCCAGGGATAAAGACCACGAAGGGTGCGGAGGCTTGGCACACCCGGCGATCGGTACTCGTCGATAAAGGTTACCCGCCACGCGAGGTTATGCTGTAGCAGTCGTTGGTCTGGGCCATCCCCGCACCGCACCACAGTTACGGCATGCTCCGAACCAGCCGGCAGAACTCGCCGGGTGGTCGGTCATAGACGGGTCGCGATGGCCACGACGAAGCTCCTCCTATCCACGGGCGACCAGCTCGTGGTCGACGCCACGCTCGCCGAAGTCGTCAAGGAGCTCGAAAACGCCGCGCGCAGCAGCGTCGGGACCCTTGCCCGGCTGAAGCAAGCCGAGACCGGCGAGCCGATAGCGGTCAGCCCCACGCAGGTCGTTGCGGTGCACCCCGGCGACCCGGAGTAGCCGCCCCCCGTCAACGGCTGGGCATGGACCCGGGCGAGGCCGGACGACTTGCGGCCTAGCGATGTCCCTCGCGTGCCGAGGCGGATCCGGGACTTGCTGAGGGCAAGAGCAGGGTTGCATGGCCCCTGCGCGCTCCCTTGTGCAGCGCGTGGCTCGTCCGCAACCCCCTGAATCGGGAGCGGGTGACGAAACACTGATCGGAAGACCGGCGGCGCCGCCTGGCCGTCACCGGACTCCGCCGCCGGGCGCGTCAGTCAACCCCGAAGGTGGGAATCGAGTTCAGTCCGCCCACGCAGTTCCCCCCTCGCCGGAAGCAGATGAACCGGCCGCTTTGGTCGTACAGGCCATCAGCCCTCCCGGGCTGTTGGCCGGCGGCCCGCCAAGCGCGGGAGAAGGAGTTGATCTGGTTGCCTTGAACGACGAAGACATCGTCGTTCTGACTGGTGAACACTTCCCAGAAGGAGCCGAACAAGCCGGCCTGGTCGTCCCCCCCGTCGCAACCGGCGACGTAGGGCCCGGGGCCATTGCTGGGGATGAAGGGCTCGTTGGCGAACCAGTACACCGGTGCAAACGAGAGTGTGAACGGGTCGAGTAGGTCAATCAGGACGCCGCCGACCCGCCCTTCGACCGTCGGCCCCTGGTGCCAATCCTCGAGTCGGTCCAGGCAGCTGGGCGTCTCGAGGTTCGTCTCGCGCATCTGGCCGTCCTTGTCGTAGTCGGTGTACACGGGGTTCCCTTCCGCGCCGGCGACGAGCACGTAGGTCCAGCCCTCGCTCCAGGCGCACGATGGCCCGCTGGCGCGCTTGATCGGGTGCGGCGAAGGGCAACTTGGGCCTAGGGGCCAACCGCCGCCATACGCCACGTGCATGTAGCCGTGAGCGCACTCGTGCACGACTACGTCGATGAAGTCCGCGTCGATGCCCGCAAGGTGGACGCGAGCGTCGCTGAGCCGGTAGAGAGTGCCGGTCGTGCTATCGGTCTGCCATTGCACCGTGCACTGACCGGGCGGATCGCCCTTGCCGGCGCGGTGCTCCTCCACGAACCGGCGCAGCCTGTAAACGTCATCGTAGATCCAGGCGGCGCGGTCGTTTCCGGCTGGCCCACCGCACCGCCACGTGCCGAGGTTTAGGTTCGCGGCGACGTCGTTCTGCGTCGTCGTCTTGCAGGAGAAGACGGTGCCGGCCAGGTTCTGGATCCGATAGCGGCCCGGGTGCTCCATCTTCAAGCGGACATAGACGTCGATTTGGCCGAGGGCGTCCTCGTCGCCGTTCGGAACTGTCGCGCTCGCGCAGCCATTGTTGTAGTCGGTGATGCCGGAGGCCAGCACGTCATCGGGGCCGCCGGTGTCGTCGTCCATGAGCTCGACCGTGGCATCGCGGAAGGGGATCGCGGTGGTGCCGCGGCTTTCGAGCGTCCAGCAGATCGAGACGTCGACGGGCTCACCGGGATCGGGGTCCGGACCCCCGCCTCCATCTTCCGGCGGCGGTTGCGGGGGTGACCGGCCGCCGCCCTCGCGGGTTCCACCCTCGGCGGGCACTTCCCGCGGCTCGCCAGCGAGCGTGTCCGAGGCGGGCATCGCGTCAAGCTCTGTGTCCCCGCCCGACCCGTACCCGACGAAGCCGTTTCCCCGCTCGACGGTCAGATAGAGAGCATCATCGTCGCCCCAGCTCGCCTCGTCGGTCACCGCCCGGAACGCACGCCCCTCGATCGCCTGCTCGCCGCGCTGTGTCAGCCGCGCGACGACGGTCAGCTCGTGCGTTTGCCCGGCCTCGAGATCGACGACCGCTCGCGGTGAGCCCTCAAGCACGTCGGCTCCCTCCGGCAGGCGGATGGTGACGTCAGTTCCGGGAGCCTTCTCGAACGCGTGCGTCTGGAGCGTGATCGTCACGGGCTCGTTCAGCGCGGGAGCCCCACTTGCCAACAGGCGCACCTGAAGCGGGGATGACGGCGGCGTCTTTATGTCGGGCGGCAGCTCAGTCACCCGGCCGAAGCGGTCGCCGTCCTTGCCGAAGGGAACCACCTCGCGGATCTCCCGAACATCGGCCGGAGCGGCGCGCGCCGACGAGGACGCGAGGGCGAGCCCAGCAATGAGCGCAAACAGAAGGATGCTTCCGATTCGCGTGAGGGCCGACGGGTCGATTCCCTTGCCAACTCGTTTCAGCAGCTTTGTCCCGGTGGCGCCTCGGTCAGGCCGCGGAGGGGCGTTGGGATCACGTGTCCTGGCGTTCGACATCCCTGAACCCCCTTGACGTCGGGTAGAGCGGTCGCTCGCGGTGTTGCCGGCACGACGGGGTGAAGGGTTGGCCCTTCTCCCCCCACCCGTTCGTGGTGCGAGGCGACGCGTGCCGGGCCCACGACGGCGAGTGCTCGCGGCGGGCGCAGGCCGACAACGATCGGGTCGTTATCCGTCCTCGGGGCGCCTTGCAAGGAGCGTTTAGCGATGGTTCTGTCTGCGAGACGAACAATCTGATGGCGTTGTGCACGGCCGGCTCCTCGAAACGGGCTTGACGACATACAGAGGCGGGAAACGGCGCCGCTGATACACCGACCGCACTAACAAGCGCTCGAGTGCGCGGAGTCCCGTTTCGAGTGCGACAAGCAACGCCGAGGCGGCGAGCAGCGAGGCGACGTATGTGCCGGTGGCCGAATCGAGACCGCACCGCCGGTCAGCCCAGCACCCTCCGCAGGTAGTCGTTCTCGAACTTGCGCTCCGGGTCGAGCCGGTCGCGCACGGCTAGGAAGCGGTCGAAACAGGAGAAGCGCGGGCGCAGCGTCGCGGCCGACTGGTAGTGGCGCTTGCCCCAGTGCGGGCGCCCCTCGTACTCGTCCATGATCGCCTCCACTCCCCGGAAGTAGCCCTCGAACTCCATCCCGCGGTACTGGTGCACCGCGATGTAGCCGGTGGGGCGACCCTGGGCGGTCGAGAGGAACGCGTCGTCGGGCGCCACCACCCGCGCCTCGAGCGGGAAGCCCACACTGATCCGGCGCCGCTCGATCAGGCCCAGGACGCGTTCGAGGGCCTCCGCCGTTCGCTCGCGCGGGATCGCGTACTCCATCTCGGTGAACCGCACGGAGCGGCGATTTGCGTAGACGCGGTGGCTCTGGTCGAGGTGCTCCGCGGGCGACATCGCACGCACCAGGGTCCGGTTGACACGCGGGATCAGGGCCGGGAGCCGACGGCCCGTGCGCGAGGCGGCCTCGAGGGCGGCGTTCTCGAGCAGCACGTCGCGCAGGAACACCCGCGCCCGTCCGGGCGGCCGCGGCTCGAGGTCGGTGCGGCGCGAGGCGAGGGTGAGCGCGGTCCTCGTGTACGGGAACACGAACAGCTCGAAGTGGTCGTTCGAGTCCACGTGCTCGTCGAGGCGGGCCAGCACGTCGTCGAGCGGCAGTGGCCGGTCCACCCTGTGGATCGTGAAGGCGGGCACGCATCGGAGCGTGACGGCGGAGATCGCGCCGAGCGCGCCGAGCGACACGCGGCCCGCGAGGAGGTCCTCGCCCTCGCTGAGCTCGACGACCTCGCCGCTCGCGGTGACGAGGCGCAGGCCGGTCACCTGCGACGACAGGTTGGCGAAGCGGCCGCCCGTTCCGTGGGTGGCAGTGGAGACCGCGCCGGCGATGGTCTGGGCGTCCACGTCACCCTGGTTCTCGAGCGCGAGTCCGCGCTCGGCAAGCGCCGGCCCCAGGTCGCGGATCGTCATGCCCGCCTCGACGGTCACCTCGTCGCCCTCCACGCGCAGCACGCGGTTCAGGCGCGAGAGGTCCAGCATCAGCCCGTCCGTGCAGGCGATGTCGCTCAAGGAGTGGCCGGCGCCGGCCACCTTCACGCGCGGCGCGCCGGCGACCAGCCGCGCCAGCTCGTCCTCGCTCGCCGGCTGCTCGATCCCCTCCGGCGCGCAGCGCTGGTCGCCGGGCCAGTTCTTCCAGATCCGCCGCGTCAGGCCCGGGAGGCTACGCGGAAACGCGGACTGGGCCGGAGTCACGCGTTGTGGCGGCGCTCCGCGCACGGGGCTTGCGCGTTACGATTCATAGGAGTCCTATCTAACTTGAGGAGGAGAGCCATGGAAGCTGCCGGCGCCATCCCCGGCTACCTGTACGGCAGCGACGACCTGTCGCGATCGCCGGTCACCGAGGAAGACCTCGCTCTGCTCAAGCAGACGGTGCTGTTCGGCGACGACGACGAGCGGCACCTGCGCATGGCCGGCGAGGTGCTCCAGGACCAGGTTGAGGCGGTGCTCGACGTCTGGTACGGGTTCGTCGCCGCACACCCGCACCTGGTGCGCTACTTCGCCGGTCCCGACGGCAGTCCGATCGACGAGTACCTGGCGCGCGTGCGCGCTCGCTTTGGCCAGTGGATCCGCGACCTGTGCGAGCGACCCTGGGATCGCGCCTGGCTCGACTACCAGGAGGAGATCGCGCTGCGGCACACTCCGGCCAAGAAGAACGAGACCGACGCCGTGGATGCGCCGGATCTGATTCCGCTGCGCTACCTGGTCGCCTTCGTGTATCCGATCACGGCAACGGTGCGCGAGTTCCTGGCGAGGAAGGGGCACTCCGAGGCGGAGGTCGACGCCATGCACCAGGCCTGGTTCAAGGCGGTGACGTTGAGCGTCGCGCTCTGGAGCCGGCCCTACGCGGGCGAGGAGTGGTGAGGCCCGACGACGGCTCCGGCCTTCCGCCGGGCTCGCGCGACCTCGACACGAAGCTGGTCGCCGCGCTGGAGCGGGTCGGCCAGGCGCTCCGTGTCGAGTTGCGCGAGCGAGCCATGGACGAGGGCCTCAGCCCCACGCAGGCGCAGATCCTGCTGCGGCTCGCGTCCGAGCGCTCGCCGGGTCGACGCGTCGGCGCGCTCGCGGCGGCCCTCGACGTCCGTCAGCCGACAATCTCCGACGCGGTCGCCACGCTCGAGCGCAAAGGCCTCCTCGAGCGCCGTCCCGAAGCCGACGACGCCCGGGTGGCCACGCTTGCGCTCACCGCCCGGGGCCGCGACGTGGGCGACCGGCTCCGCGCCTGGGACGAGCGTGCTCGCGCCGAGCTGCGGCGCCTGCCCCGCCAGGCGCGTCAGGCGTCGCTGACCCTGCTGCTCGACCTGATCGCGGGCCTCCAGGCAGCGGGCGTGGTGGGCGTCGCTCGCACCTGTCCGACCTGCCGGTTCTTTCGCTTCCAGGTGCGGCCGGGCATGGCGCGACCACACCGCTGCGCGCTGCTGGACCTGCCGCTCGGACCGGGCGATCTCCGCCTCGACTGCCCCGAGCATGAGCAGCGGGCGGCCTGACGGCGCCAGGCAGCAGGCGACGGAGCGTTACCGAGTACCTGCGCCCTACGCGGCGGACTCCGCCGCCGCCTCGACCCGCTCGGGGTCGGGGGCCCAGTGCGCCTCGGCATCGACCGGCGCGTCGCGCAGGTAGGCCTCGGCGTCGAGCGCCGCCATGCAGCCCGTGCCGGCCGCGGTCACGGCCTGACGGTACACGCGGTCGGTGAGGTCCCCCGAGGCGAACACCCCGGGCAGCTTCGTGCGGGTGGACCGCCCGTCGACGACCACGTAGCCCTCATCGTCCAGGTCGAGCTGGCCCTCGAGCAGCTCCGAGTTGGGCCGGTGGCCAATGGCGATGAAGCAGCCCGTCACGGCCAGCTCCCGGGTGCTGCCGTCCTTCGTGTTCTCGAGCACGGCCCGCCCGAGGGCACCGTTCTCGCCCGGCTCGAAGCTCTTGATCACGTAGGGGGTGAGCAGCTCGATGTTCTCGGTGTCCTTGGCGCGCTGCTGCATGATGGCGGAGGCGCGGAACTCGTCGCGGCGGTGCACCACGTAGACCTTGCCGGCGAACTTGGCCAGGAAGGTGGCTTCCTCCATCGCGGTGTCGCCGCCGCCGACCACGATCGCGTCGGCGCCGCGGAAGAATGCCGCGTCGCAGGTGGCGCAGTAAGACACGCCGCGAGCAGCCAGCTCCTCCTCGCCGGGCACGCCGAGCTTCTTCGGCTCGGCGCCCATGGCGAGCACCACGGCGCGCGTGCGGATCTGCTGATCGCCGACGTGCACCACGTGCACGCCGCCCGGTTCGTCCGACAGCTCGAGCTTGGTCGCGTCGTCGGTGATGAAGCGGGTGCCGAAGCGCTCGGCCTGGTCCCGGAACTCCTGCATCATCTGCGGGCCCATCACGCCCTCGGGATAGCCGGGGTAGTTCTCTACGTCGGTCGTCTGCTGCAGCAGGCCGCCCCACGCGAACCCCTCGACCACGAGCGGCTCCAGGTCCGCCCGCGATGTGTAGAGCGCCGCGGTGTAGCCCGCGGGGCCGCTCCCGACGATCACGACATTCTCGATGTCCTTCACTCCACACTCACCTCGTCATCACTTTACTTTGTGAAGTATAGAGTTTGCCCGCGAAACCCTGACTGCGTTCCCGCTCCCAGCGCGCCACCGTGGTGCGCAGCTGGAAGAAGGCCACGATACCCGGCGGGATCGGCAGCCAGAACGCGATCACCCGGTACGCGAGCACCGCGGGGAAGACGGTCGCCTCGTCAATTCCAAACAGCACGAATGCAGCGATCATTCCCGCGTCCACGGATCCCACTCCGCCGGCGGGCGAGGGGATCAGGTTCGCGGCCATGCCGACGAAGAAGCCCTGCACGAGGACGGCGAACGGCACGTCGCCGCCGAAGGCCTCGAAGCAGGTCCAGAGCACGCAGATGTTCGCGGCCCAGAACCCCACCGCGCCGCCCACCGCCAGCGCCCCCCGGCTCGGGTTGCGCACGTAGTGGATCGCGGTCCGCACCCCGCTCGCCACCGTGGCCGGGCCACTGGCGAGCCGGGTGAGGTAGCGCGTATGGCGGTAGCCGCCCGCGAAGTGCTGGATGCGCCGCTCCACGTCATTCGGGATTAGCGCGATCAGCAGGAAGATCCCGATCGCGATCGCGGACAGGACGGCCGGGACGATCGTGCCGCCGAAGGGGGCGTCGCCCGGCAGCACGTGGGTGCGCAGCAGGATGCCGAAGATCACGAGCGCGAAGGTGTAGACGCCGTAGGTCATGACCAGGAAGGCGACCATCCGGCACGCCGACCGCCTGCGCGGCATGCCGGCCTTGCGAAGCGCCCAGTAGGTGAGCACGATGCCGCCCGCGCCGGCGGCGGAGAAGATGCGCGTGGCCGCCAGGCCGGCCATCGTGATCAGGTAGGAGGCCCGCAGGTCGAGGCGACGGTGCACCTCGTCGTCGCGGGTGCCGCCGAGGATGCCGCGGAACAGGGCCACGTACGCGCCGAAGGCCGCGACGTTGAAGCCGATCGCGAGCACGATCCAGTACCACGTCGCCTCGTCGAGCTTGCGCAGGGCGTCGTCGAGCCCGACCAGTCGCGGGAAGACCACGTAGATCGCGACGATGATCAGGACGAACACAGCGAGCCCGATCAACAGCTTGCGGCGGTCCTGGAGGAGCGCCTGGAGGGCGCCTACCTGCTCCAGCTCGTCCTCGTCGTAGGCGGAGTCGTCGAGCTCGAGTTCGAGGTCGCGCTCCTGCCCCCGCATCACGCGACCCGCGGCTCCAGCCGCTGCACCGCCCCCGCTACGAGCCGGACGGCCGGCTCCATCCGCGGCGCCACGCGCCAGATGCCCTCGGCCAGCGCGAGGCCCGCGACCAGGTCGACCACGTAGTGCTCGCCCAGGTAGACGAGCCCGAATCCGAGCAGCCCGGTGTAGAGCCACCCGACGGCGGCGTGACCTGGGCCGACCTGCGACAGAATCCGGGCGGCCATCACTGACGTGCCGAAATGGAGTGAGGGCATTGCGGCGAACGGATTGCCTTGCAGGGAATGGTAGAGCGGGCGCCAGAGACCTTTCCAGAAGCGCTCGCCGGCCTCGGCCATGATGCGTCTGACCGGCGGCATGTTGCCGTTCGCGCCAGCCCACCAGGGCGGCGCCGTAGGCACCAGCCAGTAGATCACGCAGCCCAGATCGAAACAAGCGGCCATCAGGACCGCCGAGCGCGGGTAGTGCTCGCGGTGGCGCAGCAGCATGTAGGCGAGCGTGCCGTGCGGCACGAAGAACCAGCTCCAGTGGATCGCCGAGAGGCCGTAGTCGAGGGCGCCCACGTGCCCTTCGCGCCCGAGCGCGCGCTGCAGGCGGGTCGTGGGGCAGTCGCCGAGGCCGAGCACGCGGTCGCAGCGGATCGGATAGTCCACCTGAAGCCGCCGCAGGAGGGCGTCCGGGTCGTCGTCAGCCATGTCGAAGTGAGCGAAGTAGGCCCACATCTGGAGCGCGTAGATGCCCGCGTCGCGCAGCGGCGAGCGGGGCTCGGCGAGCGCGAGCGCGGCGGGGGCCGGCCAGGTCAGGGCAGACACGACCGGCGGCCGGAGCTTCAGCCGGTGCCGGACGAGCGGGGTGATGACACCGACCGCCACCGCGCCCCACGCGAGCCTGCGGAGGACGCGAGTGCTTCGCAAGGCGGCCAGCATAGCCGCCGGGGACGTCGGGGCAAGAGCGTCCGGTGCCGGCTGCGCCGCGTCGTGTCGGGCGGTTCGCCGGAGCCCTAGCGAGGGTCGTCGGCGGGTGTGGCGGTCACCGGGACCCTGCCCCCGCTGCCGGGCGACGCCTTGTCGTCCGCCGATCCCGTAACGAGAAGAACGATCACGACCGCCGCCACGGCGACGGCGAAGATGATGACGCGAGTGATGTGCGCGGGCGGGTGCATGTCGAGTCCACCATCCAGGCTAGTGGTCGCCTCCGCAGATACACCCGCGTTCGGCGGCTGCGACCCTTCGCAGTAGCGTTGGCGTGGGCGTGGCGACGGCGATGAGGGCCACGGTCGCGGGTCGGGCGGGGGCCGAAGATTGTTCGGCCGCCGCGCTCGGGAAGCTCCGCACCGTCCTGACTTTGGCCCCAGGAGGGCAAAAAGTCAGGACAGCTACGCCACTCGCCTCGCCGGGACCCGGCCCTACCCGCAGGAAATTCGGCCGAAGATCAGCCCAGCCGTTGGCCCTGGTTGGACGACGAGGACCGAGAACCTCAGAACGGGAACTTCCCCGCGTTTGACCGGTCGACGTCGATCCAGGCCGAGCCGTGCAGGCCGTGCGGGCTGCCGGGGACCCGCTTTAGGTTTCTGTAGCCCGGAAGCCCGAGGTCCAGGCCGGGGCCGACCCTGCGGCCGTCGATGAGCCTCAGCGCCAGCTTGAGCTGCGCTTGGCCGGCCACGGCAGGATCCCAGAGGAAGATCTTGTCGACTGACCCGTCATCGAAGTAGCTGCCCACTGTGGCGGGGGAAGAGGTGCCCATGACGCAGGTCGTGCGTTGGCGACCTGCCTCGCGGATCGCACGGCCGATGCCGGCCACGTCCACAGCCGAGCTGCCGTGAAAGCCCTCGATGTCGGGATGCCGTGAGAGCAAAGCCCGTGCCTTGCGATAGGCGACTCCGGCGTTCTCGAGGCTCTCGACGGGGGGGCCGACGCGGCGGATGCCGGGGTATCTGGCCTTGGCCGCGGCCAAAGCGCCCCTCACCCACTCCATGTGGCTCTCCGCCGAACGGTGACCGACGAACGAGACGTAGCTGCCGCTGCCGCCCATGCACGTCGCCAGGTTGTCCATCACGTGGGCGCCGAACGCGGTGTTGTTGAACGGCTCGATGTCGACGTGCGTGTTCCGCTGGTTGCCGGCCTCGTGGGTCACGACGAAGATCCCGGCTCGCTTGGCCCGTGCGAGCACGCCCTCCAGGGAGCGTGGCGAGTTGGGGACTACCGTGATCGCGTCCGGCTTCCGGGCGATCAGGCGCCGCACGATCGCCACCTGCTTGGCGGGACTCGCGTCGGCGGCGGCCGTCATCCTCGCGTGGACTCCGGTCCGGGCGGCGAACCGCCTGATTCCCTCGCCCATGCGGTCGAACCACGAGAGCCCGCGCACCTTCACGACGGTGACGATCCTGGTCTTGGACCGCTGCGTCGGATCGCCCGCGGCACCGCCCGCGCCCGCGGCCGCCGCCAAGGCGACGGCGAGAGCGAGGACGGCGATGGTCTTGGACATGGTCACTGTGGGCCCCCTTCTGCGCGATTCGTCTGTGCAAAGCCGATCACGACCGGCTGACGTTTCGCTGACATCTCGCTGACGAACCGCGGCGCGCCGCCATGGGTCAGGATGGTCCCGTGGACCCGCGGGTCCCCAAGCGGCTGGAGCCACGGCGCCTTGCAAGCCCCGCGGTGCTCGGCGTCCTCATCGGCCTGATCTCGATCATCTTCCTCGGCTCCGAGGGTCCCGACGTCGTGTCCTACATCGGGCTGACGCTCATGGTCGTGCTGACGGCGCCCTGGCTTGTCGCCGTCCTCTGGCGCGGCCGCGACAGGGAGCGACCGCGGTAATCGCGCTGCGAGCTCGGGCCGCGGGCTACCCCAACCGTGGAGCTCGGCCTCGGCGACGAATGCATCGGCGTCGGTCACGGTCGGAGGGCCCGTCCCGGCGCGATACTGCCGTGCGCATGCAGCCGGGCATCGAGCTTGTACGCGGGATCATCGAGGCGCTGAACCGAGGTGACGTCGACGCGATGCTGGCGCGCATGCACCCCGACTTCGAGTGGAGGCCGCTCGAGGCAAGCCCCGTCGCGCGCGTCTACCGCGGCCGCGAGCAGGTGCGGCGCTATGTCGAGGACTGGCGCAGTACGTTCGCGGGGCTGCGGCTCCATCTGGAGGACACCACGGAGGTCGCCGGGAGCGTCGTGGCCATGGTGCACGGCCGCGCCCGCGGCCGAGGGAGCGGCCTCGAGCTCGACACGCGCTTCTGTCAGGTGTGGACCTTTCGCTGCGGAGCGGCGGTCGGGATGGAGGAGTTCCCCACTCGCGAGGAAGGGCTCGCGGTGGCGCGCTCGCGGTAGCACTGCGACTTTCGACCGGTCCTTGAAAGCTCCCGGTCTTGCCGGGGACGGCGCGAGGTCGGCCGCGCTCGGCGGCCCCGAAGCGGCCGCCTCCGCGACGTTCGCCGCAACTTCAGGCACCCCCAGGAGGCCCCCCGCGACCATCGATGGAGACCCCTGCGGTTTGCGCGACGGAGAGGAGCTTCGGGAGGTTCTGCCGGTGGCGCTACGGCGCGCCCGAGCTACCGGCAGGCCCGCGGCAGGCGGCGGTCGAGGGTGACGACCCGGCCGTCGCGGGTCACCGCCCGTGCCCGGATCCGCGCCCCGCGGCGCCGCAGCCTGACCCGCTCGAGCGCCGCGCCCCGCACGGTCGCCCGGCATGCGCGCAGGGCGAGCCGCAGACGCGGGCCGCGCCAGCATGCTCTACCGGCGCATGTCTGCAGCGCGGCGAGGCGCTCGGCCAGCCGTGCCTCGACCCCTGCGAGGCCCGGCTCGCCGACCAGGTTGTCGAGCTGGTCCGGGTCTCGTCGCAGGTCGTAGAGCTCGCGCTCGCCGTTGTCGTGCTCCGCGTAGACGAAGCGGTCGTTGCGAACCGCGGCGTAGGCCACCGCCAGGATCCCGGGGGCGCCCTCCACCAAGAGCTCGCGCCCCCATTCGAGGCCGCGGTCGCGCAGCAGCGGGAACAGCGACCGGCCGTCCGGCACGCGGCCCGCGGGCTGGGCGCCAGCCGCCTCGAGGATCGTGGGCGCGAGGTCCGCGTTGGTGACCAGCTGGCGGCGCCGCTGGCCGGCCGGCACGCCGGGGCCGCGCAGGATCAGCGGCACGCGGATGGAGGGCTCGTAGACCATCACCTTCCCGTACGGCACCCGGTGCTCGCCGTAGAAGTACCCGTTGTCGGAGGTGAACACGATCAGCGTGTTCTCGAGCTCGCCGGCCGCGCGTAGGGCATCGACCACGCGCACGATCCCCTCGTCCACCGCGAGCAGCGACTCGAGCCCCTGCCGGTAGTTCTCGGTTACGCCCGCGACCTGGTCCGCCGACAGCGGCGGCCGGAGGCGGACGAAGGTGGGCTTGTCGGACACGTCGGCCTCGTTGAAGGCCGGGGTCACGGGGAGCGGCTCGGCGGCGAACAGGTCGCGGTGCCGCGGCGCGGGCATGGGCGTCGGGATTCCGGCTGGGTCGTCGGGCTCCCCCGGGGCGCCGCTGTGCGGCGCCAGGTACGCCACGGAGAGGAAGAACGGCTGGGCGCCGGGCGCCAGCCGCCTGACCACGTCCGCCGCGCGCCGCGAGTACTCGTCGGTCGAGTAGGTCGGATAGGACGTCACGACCCCGTTCTCGTTCAGCTCGTAACCCGTGAAGCGGTAGGTGGAGGGGTCCACCGACGTGTACCACTCGTTCCAGCCGGGCGGAATCTCGGTTGGCGGCGAGTCCTGGCCGTAGCGGTTCATGAACTTGCCGATGTGAACCGTGCGATAGCCGGCGCGCTGGAGCCACACGGGCAGCCACTCGCTCTTGTCGAGCCGGCCGTAGCCGCCCTCCGGCGGCCGGTTGCCGATCACGCCATGGTTGTGCGTGTACTGCCCGGTGTAGAGCGTGGCCCGCGAAGGACAGCACAGCGGGTTCGACACGAACGACCGCTCGAAGGTGGTGCCGGCACCGCCGAGCTCGGAGCGGACGCCGGACATCACCCGCATCGACTCGAGCGTCTGGTCGTCGGTCAGGAGCACGAGGACGTTCGGCCGCGATTGCTGGCGGGGCTCCGACGAACCCCCGCAGGCGCCGAGCACCACCGCGATGGCCACGAGTGCGCCGGCCGCCCCGCGCACGCCCGGGCTCAGCGGCAGGCTCGGAGCCCGCGGTCGAGGGTGAAGATGCGCCCGTCGCGCAGCTCGGCCTTCACGCGCAGAACGTAGCGCCGGCCGGCGCGGATGCGCGGGCGCGGGATCCGCTGCGAGATGGGCCGCCCGGCCACCCGCGCGATCCTCCGGGTTCCGACGAATGCAGTCGCCCTGGTAACGCGTTCGCGGTCGCGCCCCGCGAGGCGCACGCGGAGCTCCCTGCCGCGCGCGCAGCCTCCAGGCGGGATCTGGCGCCCGGCCGAGCGCACGCCGAGCCTGAGGCCGGGCGACTTCTGGCAGCCGCGGCCGGCGCAATGGCGTAACAGGCGGAGCCGCCTGGACAGGTCGCGCTGCACCGCGGCGTACGCGCCGACGCCGTCGAGGTTGTCGAGCTGGAACGGGTCGCGCGCCAGGTCATAGAGCTCGTATTCGCCGGTGGTGAGGTGGTGCGCGTAGACGAACCGGCCGGTGCGGATCGCCTTGTAGCCCGGCACGCGGTTCGCTCCCCTCCCGTTCTCCAGCAGGATGTCGCGCCCCCACCACACGCCAGGATCGGCCATCAGCCCGAACAGCGAGCGCCCGTCGAGCACCCGCTGCGGCTGGGCGTCGGCGGCGTCCACGATCGTGGGCGCGATGTCGATGTTGGCCACCGGCCGCGGATCCCTGACACCGGCGGGCACGCCGGGGCCGCGCATGATCAGCGGCACCCGGCTCGACTCCTCGTAGAGCCACACCTTCCCGGACTTGGCGCGGTGCTCGCCGTGCATGAACCCGTTGTCGGACGTGTAGACGATCAGCGTGTTCGCCAGCTCGCCGGTGCGTTCGAGCGTGCTCACGATCTGCGCGACGGCATCGTCCACCGCCTGGAGGCTCTCGAGCTCCTGCCGCCAGTTCTCCTCGATGCCGGCGATCGTCTCGGGGTCCATGAGGGGCTGGTCCGAAATGACCTGGGGCTTGTCGATCACGCTTGCCTCGTCGAAGCTCGGCGGGCGAGGCATCGCCTGGGCCGCGAACATGTCGCGGTGCCGCGGGGCGGGGGAGGGCGTGGCGACGGTTCGCGGGTCGTCGGCGTCGCGTGGGCGGGCGCTGTGGGGCGCCACGAACCAGACCTGGAGGTAGAAGGGCTGCTCGCCCGGCGACGCCTGGTCGATCAGCTCGCTTGCCCGCCGGCCGTGGTAGTCGGTCAGGTACTCGTCCGGGTGCTCCTCGACCGGATACTCGACGAGCGAGCCGTTCTCGTTCACGCGCCAGTTGTAGTAGTTGAAGGCGTCCGAGTGAGGAGCGCCGTGCCACTCGTCCCAGCCGGGCGGCACGCCGTCGGAGTACTCGTACCCGTTCAGGTAGCGCCCGACGTGCATCGTGCGATAGCCCGCCCCTTGCAGCCAGACCGGGAGCGTGTTGGCGTGCGAGAGGCGCCGGTGGCCCCCGAAGTCGCCGACGTTGTGCACGACCTGGTGGTTGTGGGAGTACTGGCCCGTCAGGGCGGTCGCCCGCGACGGGCAGCAGAGCGGGAAGGTGGAGGTGGTCTGCTCGAACAGCGTGCCCGGCGCCGCGAGGAGCGCGTTCGTTTGCGGCATGGACGAGAGCGAGGCCAGCGTCTGGTCGTCGGTCATCAGCACGACGACGTTCGGCCGCGCCGTGGCGGGGCCGGCGATCAGCAGCAGGGCCAGAAAAGGCAGGCAGGCGGAGGCGAGGCGGCGCACCGAGGCTGAAACACCCCAGATGCGGGGAGGTTGCGCCCGTTCGGTTACAGCTCGCAGCGGCCCTCACCGCGATAGGTCGGGACCTCGTCGACGATCTCGCCGCCGCTCACCACGTAGAGCCGGTCGAACCGCTCGCACAGCTCCCCGGCCTTGGCGTGGCGCAGGTAGACGCGATCCCCGATCCGCAGGCTCGCCGCGGCGGCGCCTATCACCGGCGTCTGCACCTCCCCAGCACCCTCCTGGGGATCGAGCCGCAGGCCGCGCGGCAGGTACGGCGCCGGCAGGCGGTCAGGACCCGCGGCGCCCGAGGCGTGGTATCCGCCGCCCAGGAGCGTGGCCACCCCGCCGCTCGGCCTGCGCACCACCGGCATCGCGAACATGGCGGCGGGCGTGAGCTCGAAGTCCGCGTACCGGTCGAACAGCGTGGAGGCGAAGAACCCCGAGCCGGCGCTGATCTCCGTGATGACCGGCTCGCGACGGGTGAGGTGGACGCTGCCGGTGCCGCCGCCGTTCACGATCGGCACCGGGCTCACCTGTCGGACCGCGGCCACCACGGCCTCGCGGCGCTCCGCGATCTCGGCCGCCGAGCGGCGCTTCATCAGCCGGATCAGCGGGGCCTGCATGCGCTTGCCGAGCGGATGGTCGCCAAGCCCCGCGATGTGGGCCTCATAGCCCATCAGCGCGGCCAGCTCGAAGCGCGGCCGGGCGGCGATCTCGCGCGCGAGCGCCTGCGCCTGCTCCGGCGTGCGCACCGGCGAGCGCTTTGCGCCCACCTTGATACGTCCCCGAAGCGGCCACCAGCCCACGTCCAGCTCGATCGAGACACGGATGGGCCCGCCGTCCCGCCCGGCCGCGGCCTCGATGTAGTCGAGGTGCACGACCGAGTCCACCATCAGGATCGGCGCGCAATCCGAGCCGTGCCGCGCCAGCGCCGCGAGCGCGTTGCGGTCGGCCGTGGGGTACGCGAGCAGCAGGTCGTCGAAGCCATGGCCGTGCAGCCACAGGGACTCGGCCAGCGTGAAGGTCATCAGGCCCCGAAACCCGGGCTGCTCGAGCATCGCGGCCAGCAGCGAACGGCAGCGCACCGACTTGCTCGCCACGCGGATCGGGGTTCCCTGCGCCCGCGCGAGCATCTCGCGGCCGTTCGACCACATCGCATCGAGGTCCACGAGCGCGAAGGGGGCGTCGATCCCGGCGAAGATCGACTCCAGCTCCTCGTAGGTGCGCTCGCGTGCCGCCGCTAGGGGCGCGGCTTGCGTGGTGGCCACCCAGGCAGTATGGCGCGGTGCCCCCGACCCTGCTCGTGTTGGCGGCGGTCGCGTCGGTCCAGTTCGGGGCGGCGCTCGCCAAGACGCTCTTCGACGAGCTGGGGGCGGGCGGGACCGTGTTCGTCCGGGTGGCGTTCGCCGCCGCTGTAGTGGCGCTGATCTGGCGGCCCCGGCTCGCCGGCCACGACCGGCGCGAGATCGCGCTCGCGGTGGTGTTCGGACTCGTGCTGGCGGCGATGAACCTCTGCTTCTACGCCGCGCTCGACCGGATCCCGCTCGGCATCGCGACCACGCTCGAGTTCGTGGGGCCGCTGGGCGTGGCGGTGTTCGGGTCGCGCCGCCCCCTCGATCTGCTCTGGGTGGGGCTCGCCGCCGCGGGGATCCTGCTGCTGTCGGACCCCGGCGGCGGCGGGGGGCTGGACCGACTCGGCGTGGCGCTCGCCCTCACCGCCGGCGCGCTATGGGCCGCCTACATCCTGCTGAGCGCCAGGGTCGGGCGGGCGTTTCCGGGCGGCGCCGGGCTGGCGCTCGCGCTGCTGGTCGCCACGGTGCCACTCGCCCCGGTGGGCATCGCCGCCGCGGGCGCCGACCTGTTGGTGCCGTGGATCCTCCTGGTGGGCGCCGCGGTGGGCGTGCTGTCGTCGGCTATCCCGTACACGCTCGAGCTCGAGGCGCTGCGCCGGCTGCCCGTCGGCGTGTTCGGCGTCCTGATGAGCCTGGAGCCGGCCGTGGCGGCGCTGGCCGGGTTCGTCGTGCTCGGCGAGGAGCTCGCCGCGCGCGAGGTTGCGGCGATCCTGCTGGTTGTGGCCGCAAGCGCGGGCGCCGCGCACCGCGCCACCGTGGCGCCGCGGGATGCGTGACTTGTGAAATCCCGCTCACGGACGCAGGTAGATCGGGTTCGACAGGATCCAGGTGCGCTCGCGCCCCTTCGCCCGCCGGTAGGCCTCCACCCGGTACACGCCCGGCTCCTCCACCTCGTGCTCGAGCGCGTCGCCCACCGCCCCCGCCACCTCCACGCCGTCGCGGAGCAGGCTGAGGCGCGCGGGCCGCGGGACCTGCGTGCGAAGGGTGTGGCGGGGGGCCCCCCCCGCCCCCGCCCCCCCCCCGGGGGGGGCGGGCGCCGACCCCAAAAACCCCGCCGGGGCCCCCCGGGCGCGCCCGGGGGGGGGAGGGCCCCCC